>Ga0182737_1000675_pt1 | contig 43615 bp, 44 predicted proteins | sample eDN5th30CBELigOP_FD_128878 | JGI IMG/M metagenome (GOLD analysis project Ga0182737, IMG submission 128878) | Enriched Organic Plus compost microbial communities from Emeryville, California, USA - eDNA 5th pass 30_C BE-Lig OP (version 2) (version 2) ... | reverse complement strand
TTCTTGGATCAGCTTTTGGGCGGCGCCACTTTCAGGACGGCTGGATTCTGTCCAGCCACCGCTGCGTCTACGGCAACATCGGACAGACGCACGACAAACGAAGCCCCGGCTGGCGCCACCAGGACTCGATCGGTGACCGGGTGGTCATCGATATAGGCGGCGCCCACGACGAACCGGAATTCTTCCTTGGTGTCGTTTGTGACCTTCACCAGGACCGACAGATCCAGGGATCCGAGCGCGTCCTTTTTCGCGCTGGCGATCTGCTTCTGCAGCGCGTCAGGCACGGCCAAGCCAAGCATCGCTGTGTCGTTCGAGATCACATTGATTGTCTGTTCGGACCCGAGCTTACCGTCCTTGTCCAGGTCTAGGAACAGCGGCATGGAGAAGTGGGCGTAGGAGTCCATCTTCTGCCGGAAGCATTCTTTGTAGACGGCTGTCGGGAACACGCCCGGAATCTTCTGCTGCACATCCAGCAGAGTTTTGGACGGCTTGCGCGAGTCCTCGAAATCGTTGCAACTGGCGACCTCGACGTACAGATCGCCGGGCAATTCCTTCGATTGTCCGCCCTGCAGCTCGCTGACGGCGATCTCACTGTTGACGGTGGTCTTGCAACCGGCCAGGGCCAGCACTGCAGCGGCCAGCGCCGCGATCCTCATTCTCCTCATCGTGCCCTCCTGTTGTTCGAAGCAGTTACATTCTGACTGAATCGACCCGGGTTTTCTAGACGGTCCCGGTTTTCAAAAAATGGCGTCTCTCAAATTCTACCGGGCACACCCCTCCTGCGTGACCGTGTCGCCTCTTCGGGTTGTAGAACATCTCGATGCAATCGAAGATATCGGCCCTGGCTTGCTCCCGGGTGGTATAGACGCGGCGCCGGATTCGCTCTCGTTTGAGCAACTGGAAGAAGCTCTCGGCCACGGCGTTGTCGTGGCAGTTACCGCGCCGACTCATGCTGGGCTTGAGTTTGTGGGTCTTCAGGAAGTCACGCCAGTCGTGGCTGCCGAACTGACTGCCCTGGTCGCTGTGGATGATGACCTCATTCTTGGGGCGCCTGCGCCAGACGGCGGCAAGCAAGGCGTTGAGCACCAGATCGCTGTCGATGCGACTGCTCATGGACCAACCCACCACGGTGCGGGCGAAGAGATCCAGCACCACGGCCAGATACAGCCATCCCTCGTGCGTGCGGATGTAAGTGATGTCGGTGACCCACGCCTGATCCGGCGCCGCCACATCAAATTGCTGCTGCAGGAGATTGTCAGCCACTAAGCTGGGACGTCCATACCGATTGCCTGGGCGTCGTTTGCATCCGGTCTGCGAGCGCAGGCGATTCTCGCGCATGAGCCGCGCCACTCGATGCCTGCCACAGCGCTCACCAAGATCCCGCAGATCATGAGTGACCTTGCGATAGCCGTAGAGGCGATTGCTGTCCTGCCAGCTCTGGCGAATGAGCTCCATCAGCCGCCGATCCTCCAGGGTTCGGGCGCTGTGTGGAGAGCGACGCCAGGCGTAGTAGCCGCTGGGATGAACATCAAGCACAGCACACATACGCCGCACCGGGAAGATGGCTGCATGATCCCGGACAAAGGCGTACTTCACTGGGTCTGCTTCGCGAAGTACGCTGCGGCTTTTTTTAAGATGTCACGCTCCTCGGTGACCCGTCGTAGCTCCGCCTTCAGGCGCCGCACCTCCTGGGACTGCTCGTTCACATCACGGCGTGCGCCCTCGTCGCCTGCATACTGCTTGCGCCACTGGTACAAGCTCCAGGTGCTCACCCCCAGGCGGGCCGCAACGTCAGCAACCTTGTGGCCACGCTCAGTCGTCTGGCGCACCGCTTCGATCTTGAATTCCTCGGAAAATCGCTTCTGCATGGCATTCGTACTCATGACAACTCCTCAACGCCTCATTATGAGGCACGTGGGTGTCTAGTGATTCCGGGCCGATTCACATCGTGTTGTGTTGACATCTGTGCCTCCTGCTATTACGCGATGCAATTGCGTCATATCTATGGTATGGCGCTCATAGTTTTGCCTCGCTAAGAACATTAGCAGTTGTGTGGTTTCCGCGCCTGCTATGTGGCCCGGCCAGACGCAAAAAGCCCGCGCTGGGGCGGGTTGGTATGATTTTTTCCTTTCGGCGGCGGGCCGAATTCAGCTTGCATCAATGTGTGGCATCGAATGTGGTATGGATTGCGTATGTTGTTGATGCGGAAAGAAACCTGAATCCCACCCTCTCCGCCAGATTCAAAACAAACAGGCCCCTGGTTCACAAGGGCCTGTTTGCTTTCCGACACCAACCGCCCTCAGGCCGTCGCCAGCACACCCCCTGCGCGCTGGCGCTTGATCATCAGCGCGATCACGGCGGCGGCGATGCCGGTGGCCCCCGAGAGCACGAAGGCCATCAGGTAGCTTCCCGAAACCTCGCGGACGAAGCCGCCCATCCATGCGGCGGTGGCGGCGCCGATCTGGTGGCCGGCCACGATCCAGCCGAACACCACGGGGGCGTCGCGGTCGCCGAAGATATCGGTGGCCAGGCGCAGTGTGGGCGGCACGGTGGCGATCCAGTCCAGGCCGTAGAAGATGGCGAAGATGGACAGGCTGTAGAGCGAGAAGTCGGTGTAGGGCAGCACCATCAGCGAGATGCCGCGCAGGCCGTAGTAGACGAACAGCAGCTTGCGGGGGTCGTAGCGGTCGGTGAGCCAGCCCGAGGCCGTGGTCCTAACCAGGTCGAACACGCCCATCAGCGCCAGCAGGCCTGCCGCCTGGACCGCAGCGATGTCGTGGTCGCCGCACATTGCGATCAGGTGCGTGCCCACCAGGCCGTTGGTGGTGAAGCCGCAGACCCAGAACGTGGCGAACAGGAACCAGAAGGCACGGGTGCGGCTGGCGCGCCCGAGCGCGCCGAAGGTTGCGGCCAGCAGGCCGGTGCGCGGCGCCGGAGGCACGGGCGAGGCGGACGGATCGCTGCCGTAGGGCAGCAGACCCACGCTGGCGGGGCTGTCGGGCACCAGCCGCCAGACCAGGGGAACCATGAGTGTCATGGCGATGGCCACGGCCCAGACGGCGCGCGTCCAGTCGCCGGACGAAGCCAGGGCGGCCAGCAGGGGCAGGAAGACCAGGTTGCCGGTGGCGGTGCTGGCCGTCAGGATCCCCATGGCCAGGCCGCGGTGCTTGACGAACCAGCGGTTGGCGATGGTGGCGCCCAGCACGGCGGCGACGGCGCCCGACCCGATGCCCGAGAAGAACCCCCACAGGGCGATCAGGTGCCAGGTCTGGGTCATGTAGGCGCTGGCGGCTGAAGATGCCGCCATCACGACCAGGGCCGTCAGCAGCACGCGGCGCAGGCCGAAATGGTCCATGGCGGCCGCGGCAAAGGGGCCCACCATGCCGTAGAAGAAGATGCCGATGGCTGCCGCCAGCGAAATGGTTGCCCGGCTCCAGCCGAAGGACTGCTCCAGCGGATCGAGCAGCACGCTGGGCGTGGCGCGCAGCCCGGCCGAGAACAGCAGGCAGAGAAAGATGATGCCGACCACCACGAATGCGTAGCGCTGGCCCAGGCGGGGAATGGGGGCGGAATGGGGGGGATGTGTGGAAGAAGGCATGCGATGTTACTGATCGGTACGTTCGGGACGGACTATAATACGTACTGGTCAGTAACATCGTCAAGCAGAATCATGAAAATGACACCGCGAGCCACATCGCAGCCTGATGACCAGGGGCGCGAACCGAAGACCGCATCGCCGCGGGCGGCCGACCGCATCCGCCGCAGTGCGCGGGATCTGTTCTACCACCAGGGGATCCGGGCGGTCGGTGTGGATGCCATCGTGGCCGAGGCCGGCGTGACCAAACCCAGCCTCTATCGTTCCTTTTCCTCGAAGGACGAACTGGCCGCGGCCTATCTGCGAGATTACGAGCACGAATTCTGGCGCCGTTTCGATGCGGCGGCGGATGCCCACCCGGGCGATCCGCGCGCGCAGATCCTGGCCTATTTCACCGGGCTGGCCGAACGCACGGGCCTGCCGGGATACAGGGGCTGTGGCCTGACCAACGCCTGCGTCGAATACCCCGAGCCCGGCCATCCTGCCCGGCAGGTGGCGGTGGCCAACAAGCAGAAGGTGCGCGAGCGCCTGGTCGACCTGGCCCGCAGGATGGGCGCACGCGATCCCGAGGCGCTGGGCGACGGCCTGCAGCTCTTGCTGGAAGGCGCCTATGTGTCCAGCCAGATGCTCGGCCCCGAAGGGCCTGTGCGGCACCTGGCGGCCGTGGCGGCGCGCCTGATCGACGCCAGCCTGGAATAGGCCGGCACGCCCGCGGCGCCCGGTTGTGCCGGAGGCGGGGCGTTCAGCCCGCGCCCCGCGCGGGAAGCAGCTTTTCGCCTCCGTGCTTCTTCAGGGCCGATCCCAGCGCCTGTTCGTAGTCCGGCCGCGCGGCCTCCAGGCACGCCCGGCCCGCTTCGGTCAGCACCGCATAGACCCCCCGTTTGTCGTCGGGACACAGGTCGCGGATGGCCAGGCCGGCGCGTTCCAGGCGTTCGACCATCCGGGAAACCGAACTCTGGTTCAGCCCCAGGTGGGCGGCCAGATCCTGCATGCGCAGTTCGGAATCCGGGGCACGCGACAGGATCTCCAGGGCCCGGTATTCCGTCAGGCCGAGTCCGTGCCGGGCCTGCAGCATTCTGCCCAGGTCGGCCTCGACCCGGGCGACGATCCCGATCAGCCCGAGCCATGCCTCGCTGTGTTTCGACTTCACCGGGGGGATGCTCCTTCTGGATGTCTGTTCGATCAGGCATCCATTCTCTCATGTGCATGCCCATGCAATGAAGAGGGCCGCCGGCATCGCGTCGCGTGCGGTCCGACGGCCATGATCATGCCGGTGTCCGTTCGCCCGATGTCTGCAGCTGGACGCTGTCGGCCAGTTTCAGCCAGATGACGCCGGCGATGATGACGGCCAGCCAGAAGGCCTGCGGAAAGGTCAGGGGCTGGTCCAGCAGGAAGCCGCCGAACACGGCCGCGCCCACGGAGCCGATGCCGGCCCAGACGGCATAGCCTATTCCCACGTCGATGGCCTTCAGCGCGACGCTGAGCGCATAGAGCGTGAGCAGGAAAAATGCCCCGGCGGCGATGGACCAGCGCAATTGCGTGAAGGCCTGGCTGCCCGCCACGCTGAGCGCGTAGCCGATTTCGAAGGCACCGGCCAGCAGCAGCATGGTCCAGGCGCGGCCCTTGCCCGGGCGGGTTCGATGAATGGACATGACGATTACCTCCTGGAAAGCAGATGGGATGAAATGAAGCCTGTGGGGCAGGGGCTCATGCCGCGCCGCTCAACCGTAGACCGGCGACGCCCCCGATGACGAGCAGGATGCCGAGCGCCTTGGCCGCGCTCAGCCGCTGCCCGAAGAACAGGGCACCCAGGACGACGACGCCGACCCCCGCGATGGAAGTCCAGATGGCGTAGCCCACGCCCACGTCGAAAGTGAGCAGTGCAAGGCTGAGAAAGAAAGTACCGATGGCGCCGCTCACGAGCGTGGCAAGCGTCCATCCGGGGTGGGTGAATCCGTTCGCCTTGCCGGCGGACAGGGCCACCGCGATTTCGAAGATCGTGGCGATGCCGAGGTGGATCCAATGCATGGTGATGGCTCCTTTGATCTGGTTTCGATCATTAAAGTGTATGTACATGCATATTAATAGATAGGAAAAGGCGCGTCAATTTATTTGCATATGCATGCAGATGGATCCGATGAAATGGCTGCACGACACTCGTGGCGCCAAAGTCAGCGGCCGGCCGGCTGTCGGTGGAGTGCCGCCGCCCGCCGCCCTGTCGTGCGGGTCTTTCGGGCTAGGCGTCGGCCCCGCAGCGTTCCAGTGCAGGGTAATCGGTGTAGCCCTCGGCGCCCGCTGCGTAGAACAGTTCCGGCCTGAGCGCGTTCAGTGGTGCGTCCAGGGCGAAGCGGGCGGGCAGGTCGGGGTTGGCGATGAACAGCTTGCCGAAGGCGACCGCGTCGGCGCGTCCCTGCGCCAGCCAGCTGGATGCCTTGTCCTTGTCGAAGGCTTCGTTGGCGATGAAGCTTCCCGGAAATTTCTCGCGCATCATCGGCGCCAGGCTGTCGGGCCCTTCGTATTCGCGCAGGCACAGGAAGGCGATGCCGCGCCGGCCCAGCGCTTCGGCCACATAGCCGAAAGTCTCGCCGGGGTGATCGTCGCCCATGTCGTGGCTGTCGCCCCGGGGCGACAGGTGGACGCCCACGCGGCCGGGGGCCCAGACCTGCAGGACTGCGTCGGTGATTTCCAGCAGCAGGCGGGCGCGGTTCTCGACCGGGCCGCCATAGGCGTCGGTGCGCCGATTGGTGCGGCTCTGCAGGAACTGGTCGATCAGGTAGCCGTTGGCCGCGTGGATTTCGACACCGTCGAATCCCGCCGCCAGGGCATTTTCGGCACCGCGCCGGTAGGCTTCGACGATATCGGGGATCTCATCGGTGGCCAGGGCACGGGGCGTGACGTAGGCCTTTTTCGGCCGCACCAGGCTGACCGTGCCGGCGGGCTGGATTGCGCTGGGCGCAACCGGGGCCGCGCCGTCCAGGTACAGGGGGTCGGAAATACGGCCCACGTGCCAGAGCTGCAGGATGATGCGTCCGCCAGCCTCGTGCACGGCGGCCGTGACTTTCTTCCAGCCCTCGACCTGTTCGCCGGACCAGATGCCCGGAGTGTCAGGGTAGCCCACGCCCATCGGGGAGACGGCAGTGGCTTCGCTGAAGATCAGGCCGGCACCGGCGCGCTGGCGATAGTATTCGACCATCAGGTCGCCGGGCACGCGGCCGGGTTCGGCCCGGCAGCGGGTCAGAGGGGCCATGATGATGCGGTTGGGCAGCGACAGGTCGCCGAGCTGGAGCGGATCGAACAGGGTGGGCATGAGAGATGTCCGTCGGTTGAACGAAAGCTAGATGGGGATGGATCGGCGATTTCCAAGACCTGCATGGGAAGCGGCGGTATGGAAATCCCCCTGACACCGGCCGGAGGCGTCACAATGGAAGGATGCGGTTCCCGGATGCGGGATTCGGCATCTGGTGTCCGTGCACCGGGGTTCGGCCCCGAATCACTCAACACAGGAGATGAGCGATGGCGAAGAAATTGCTGATGCTGGTGGGCGATTACGTCGAGGACTACGAGGTCATGGTGCCGTTCCAGGCGCTGCTGGCCGTGGGGCACGCGGTCGACGCGGTGTGCCCGGACAAGAAGGCGGGCGAATGGGTGGCCACGGCCATCCATGATTTCGATGGTGCCCAGACCTATAGCGAAAAGCCCGGGCATCGATTCACCGTGAACCGGGATTTCGACGCGGTGGATGCATCGGCCTACGACGGGCTGGTGATCCCCGGCGGCCGGGCGCCCGAATACCTGCGCATGAACGAACGCGTGCTGGACATCGTGCGGCATTTCGATACCGCCGGCAAACCCATTGCGGCGATCTGCCATGGGGCGCAGCTGCTGGCCGCTGCCGGCGTGCTGAAGGACCGCACCTGCTCCGCGTATCCCGCCTGCGCGGCGGAAGTGCGCCTGGCAGGCGGCCGCTACGCCGACATCGCGATCGACCAGGCGCATACGGACGGCAATCTGGTGACGGCGCCGGCCTGGCCTGCGCATCCGGCCTGGATCGCCCAGTTCCTGGTGGTGCTGGGGACGCGCATCCAGCATTGATGCCTCCCAGTAGGCGGCATGCATCTTCCGGGACACGGCGCCCGCTGCGTGGGGCTCCGCGTCCGCGCGCCGCCGAAACGGATCTCTCCGATCGCGCATCCAATGGCGCGAAACACGGCGATTCCCGCCGCGTAGATCGGGAGATTCTCATGATCACACGTTCCATCCTGATGGCGGCCGCGACCGCCGCCGCGCTCGTCCTGGGCGCGCCCGTGGCCCAGGCGGCCGGCGCGTCGGAGCTCAAGGCGCCGCCGGCCGCTCCCTACAAGGCGGTCAGCTCGCTGGTGAAACTGCCGGACTTCCTCCCCGGCATGGGGCAACTGTTCGTCGATCCCGCCACGCTGCCGGCGGGTCCGTTCCTCGGCTATGACCACGATGGCCGCCTGGTGAACACCACCTACATGATTCCGCTGTCGCTGATGAAGTCCGACATGCACCTGAATGACCTGAAGGTGCCGGCCGGCGTGAAGGTGGACCATGTCGACATCATGTACAACGCGGGGCACCCCGGCGTGGCGGAACCGCACATCCACATCGTGCTGTGGAACGTGCCGGCCGCGCAGGAAAGCCGCGTGGCGAAATGAACGCGACCACGCATGATCCGCGCCGCCGGCTGCTGCTGGCGGCGGGCGGCGGCCTGTGGCTGGCGGCCGTCCTGCCCGGACCGGCGCATGCCGGCGAGGCGGTCGAAATCGGCATGTCGGGCACGTCGTCCGGGTCGGACGTCTGGTTCCGGCCCCGGGGCCTGCTGGTCCGGCCGGGCCAGGCCGTCCGCTGGGTCAACCGGGATACCGGCAACGTCCATACTTCCACGGCCTATCACCCCGCCAACGGCAAGCCTCTGCGGATGCCGGAAGGCGCGAAGCCGTGGAATTCGGATTACCTGCTGCCCGGGCAGTCCTTCACGGTGGTGTTCGACAGGCCCGGCGTCTACGATTATTTCTGCCTGCCGCACGAGCATGCGGGGATGGTCGGGCGCATCGTGGTGGGAGAAGCGGATGCCGCGCCGCCCTATGCCGGCACGGATGCACAGCTGCCGCCAGCCGCCCTGGCGGGTTTCCCCGCCGTGGCGGCCATCCTGAAGCAGGGCCGGGTCGATTGATCCGCCCGAGTGCGATTCCCGCCCCTCGGGGCGGGTCCGCGCCCGGCTCGGGCCGGCCGTGCCGGCTGTTTCTTCTGAAAAGTCCGCAGCGTTTTTTCGGGCTGCCCTTCAGCACCCTGCCGCCCGTACCCTGGCCAGGACGCCGGCCACGATGCGGTCGCAGCGATGTCCCGCGAACGAGAACGCCCCTGCGGCGCGCGGGTCCAGGTCCTGCTGCATGGCCGCCTGGAGCAGGCGGCGGGCCCGCATGAAACGTACGCGCACGGTGGCCTCGGGCAGTTCCAGGGCGGCCGCGACTTCAGCGGCGGGCATGTCTTCCACGGCGCGCAGCACGAAAACCGTGCGGTAGAGATCGGGCAGTTCGTCGATGCGCTGTTCCAGCCGGCGCCGCAGTTCGGCGCGCCAGGCCATCTGGTCAGGGCCGGCGGAATCGGGAGCGGCGGTGTCGGGGTCGAGCGTCGGCATGGTGTCCTGTTCGTGCGGAGCCTGGTATGCGGATTGGATGAGGGCTTCGCGCGATCTGTTTCGCCGCCGCCGCATCAGGGCCTCGTTGATGGCGATGCGCGTCAGCCATGTGCCGGGTTGTGCCTCGGCGCGGAAATCCCGCAGGTGGCAGTAGGCCTTCCACCAGGCCTCCTGGACGGCGTCCTCCGCCTCGGCTTCGTCGTGCAGGATGCTGCGCGCCGCCCGGTAGAGCTGCTGGTTGTGCCGGCGCATCAGTGCCTCGAAGGCCGCCAGGTCGCCGTCGGCCGCGCGCCCGATCAGCGCAGGGTCGTCCAAGACCGCTCGATCGTGCTGGGTCTGGGTGTCCACGTGAACTCCTGAAAGAATACCGTGGCCATTGGATGATGCCAGGGCGGGAAACGTTTCATGCCTTCCTGTTCCGGCTTGCATGGCGGTGCCGGGCCTTGGTCCGCGTGGCGCTTCAGGCCGGGCCGTGGCCATGCCCGTGCAGGTCTTCCAGTGTCTGCAGGGCCAGGGCGGAATGGGCGTAGGCGCCCCCCGCCCGCATTTCGGCCGCCACCCAGATGGCTTCCATGATTTCCGCATCGGATGCGCCCGCGCGCGCTGCGCCTTCGGTGTGGCCTTTGATGCAATAGGGGCACTGGGTGACGTGGGCCACGGCCACGGCGATCAGCTGCTTGGTCTTCGCGTCCAGCGCGCCGGGAGCGAACACGGCCCTGCTGAAGGCCTTGAACGCGGACAGGGCCTCGGGTGCGAGTTCGGCGCGCCGCCGGGCCAGTTCGGGGGTGGGGTGGGGATACATCGGGGAATCCATGACGCGGGGCTCCGGGGACTTGGGGTGAAGTCCATCATAGACCTGCGGCTGGGGTGCGGCCAGTAAAGCCACGGCAGGGTCAGGGAATCGGCATGGGCGTGTCCGAAACCGGGCCGCGGCGGGCCTACAATGGCGGTTTTCCGTTTCCGGGTGAATCGTATGGAATCCCGCAGGCCCATGGATGGCCTGGCTTCGGGCCTGATGCTGGTGCTGTGCCTGATCTGGGCCATGCAGCAGATCGCGCTCAAGGCCACCGCGCCGGACTTCGCCCCCATGTTCCAGATCGCCGTGCGCAGCGCCGTCGCCGGGCTGCTGGTGATCCTGCTCATGGCAGTGCGCGGCGAGCGCCTGGACGGGTTCCTGGACCTGTGGCGGCCGGGGCTGCTGGCCGGAACCCTGTACGCGCTGGAATTCGTCCTGGTGGGCGAAAGCCTGCGCCATACCTCGGCCGGGCATGTGGTGGTGCTGCTGTACACGGCGCCCATCTTCGCCGCGCTGGGACTGCACTGGAAACTGCCCGACGAGCGCCTGGCCGCCGTCCAGTGGCTTGGCGTGGCGCTCGCCTTCGGCGGGGTGGCGCTGGCATTCCTGTGGCGCGATGATGGCGCCCGGGCCGCTGGGGCCGCGATGCTGTGGGGCGATCTCCTGGCCCTGCTGGGCGGCGCGGCCTGGGGCGCCACGACCGTGGTGGTCCGGGTGACGCGGATGGCTGCGCTGCCTGCTGCCCAGACCCTGGTGTACCAGCTCGTGGTGGGCGCCGTATGCCTGCTGGCGGTGTCGTTCCTGATGGGGCAGACGGCGTTTCGCATGACGCCGGCGGTCTGGGCCAGCCTGGCCTTCCAGACGGTGTTCGTCGCGTTCCTGAGCTATCTGGTCTGGTTCTGGCTGCTGCGCAAATACCTGGCATCCCGCCTGGGCGTATTTTCCTTCCTGACGCCGCTGTTCGGCGTGGCCCTGGGCGCCTGGCTGCTGGACGAGCCGGTGGGCGCCGGCTTCCTGGGAGGAACGCTGCTGGTGGTGTCGGGGGTGGTGCTGCTGAGCGGCCATGGCTGGTACCGCCAGTGGCGCGATCGGCAAGCCTGATCCGCCTGACGCTCAGGGGGCGACCGAAGCGCCCCGGATCCCGTGGCGCTCCAGCGCCCGGGCCACGAACCGGGATGCCTTGCAGCGCTCGACGAATTCCGACAGTGCGGCGGCGGCCTGGGCCGGACGCGACCTGGGCAGGCCCATGGCCTGTTCGATCACCATGAATCGTCCGGGCAGCAGGCGCATTCCACCGACACGCTCCGCGTCGGCCTGAAGCTGCTGGCGCACCCCGGCGGCCACTTCCTGGCCGCCGGCCAGGAAGTCGTCCACCACGCGTTGCGAGTTTTCCGCCCGCACGATCACGGCCTGCTGCAGGTGGCGGCTGAGATACAGGTCGTAGGCGCTGCCCTGGCCCACCACGACGCGGTGGCCGGGGCGGTCGACCTCGTCGTTGTCGCGCAGCGGGGAATCCGCGCGCACCAGGTAGGCGCCTTCGATGAGCACGTAGGGCGCAGTGAAGGCGATGCTTTCGCCGCGCTTGGGGTCGATGGCGAAGAAGCCGATGTCGGCGGCCTGGCTGGCAACGGCCTCGACCGATTGGGCGGCCTTGTCGACCACCACCAGTTCCAGGGGAATGCCGAGTTCCCGCGCCAGTTCTCCGGCCAGGTCCACGGACACACCCGTCACTTCGCCGGTGCCGGCGTCGCGCCGGGCCAGCAATGGATTGCCCAGGTTGATGGAGGCGCGCAGGACGCCGGTGGGGGCGAGGTCTTCGGGCAGGGACATGGCGGGTGATGGCGGGAATGATGGATGCTGCGATTGTAGAAGGATCGGTGTACCGTAGGGGATACCGTTCACTGGAGATTCCCATGGCGCATGCAGCCTCTTCCATGCCTTCCACCCCGCCCGACGATGCACTGGCCGTCGTCGATTTCTGGCGGAAGGCTGGCACCGGCAAGTGGTTTTCCAAGGACGCCGCCTTCGATGCAGAGTTCCGCGAGCGCTTCCTGGACGAACATTTTTCCGCCGCGCGTGGCGAGCTGGAAGACTGGCTGGCGCACCCCGAGTCGGCCCTGGCGCTGATCCTGCTGCTGGACCAGTATCCCCGCAACGCCTTCCGGGGAACCGGTCACATGTTCGCCACGGACGGCCTGGCACTGGCCTATGCCCGGCGTGCGCTGGTCTTCCTGGATCGGATCGAACCCGCGCTGCGCAACTTCATCTGCCTGCCGTTCATGCATGCCGAAGACCCGGCCGTCCAGGAGGAGTCCCTGGCCCTGTACACCCGCGAAGCCCCGGCTTCGCTGCGCTGGGCAGAGGACCATTGCAACATCATCCGGCGGTTCGGACGGTTTCCGCACCGCAATGCCCTGCTCGGACGCGAGACGACGGCCGAAGAGCGGCAATTCCTGGACGCGGGAGGGTTCGCGGGATAATCCGTTATCCTGGCGCGATCCCCACTCAGTTTCCTCATCCCGAATGCCGAGCCACATGCCTGATTCCCGACCCGAATCCCTGATCATCGAACCGTCCGCTGGCGCGCCCGCACAGCTCTTTGTGGTGCTGCATGGCGAATCGGCGGCTCCCGACCAGGTGCTGGGCCTGGTGGCGGCGATCCGACAGGCCTTTCCTCAGGCGCTGATCGTCCAGCCGTACGGGCCGTTCGGTGCGGGGAATCAGCGGCGCTGGATTGCATTGGCCAACCCCGAGCCCGAGGCCTATGTCGGCCTGGTGACGGAGGCCGGGGCCGCTCTGGCGAGCGAGGTCCGGGCCCTGCAGCGCAGCCGCGGTCTGAACGGCGAGCAGACGGCCCTGGTGGGGTTTTCCGAAGGCGCCGCCGTGGCGCTGGAAGCCGTTTGCAGCGATGCGGGTCTGGCCGGCCGGGCCCTGCTGTTTTCCACCCGCTTCGCCACACTGCCGGCCAGTGCCCCGATGCTGACCACGCTGCACCTGCTGCACGGGGCGGCGGACCGCGTCGCGCCGCTCGACCAGGCGCGCCAGGTGCATGGGCACCTGGCCGGGCTTGGGGGCGATGCGACACTGGACATGGCTTCGGGCGTGGGGCATGCGCTGCACGAAGCGCTGATCCACCAGGCCATCGTACGCCTGCAGGGCTATCTGCCGCAGCGCACCTGGGAGGCCGTGATGGGCGCACCGGACATCCGCGTCGACGAGTACGATGCCGACGATGATGCGTTCGATGGGCCGGACGGAGGCGGCGGTACCCGCCATTGAGCCGGGCCGCACGACCGGGATCCCACCCGATGCGCGGCTGCGGTGCTGCTCCCCGGCCTACAGCCCCTGGCGCCGGCGCAGGGCCTGGCCCGCTGCCTGGGCGCACAGCACCAGGATCGTCGACAGCACGATCATGAACAGGCCCAGGGCCGACAGCTTGCCCCAGAGACCGTCGTCGGCGTAGCTCAGGATCTGGATGGCCAGGACTTCGGTGCCGGGGCGCGACAGCACGACGGACACGGTCAGTTCGCGCAGGAACATGGTCGCCATGAGTATCCAGGCAGAGACCAGTCCCGGGATCAGCAGCGGGATCACGATGCGCTGCAAGGTGGTCATGCGTCCGGCCCCGCAGACCAGCGAGGATTCCTCCAGGTGGCTGTGGATCTGCACGAAGGCGCTGGCCAGTGGCCGCACCCCGTAGGGCAGGTAGGCCGCCACGTAGGCCAGCAGCAGGGCCGTCAGCGTGGAATACAGGGGGGTCTGCACGAAGAACCACATGAAGCCGATGCCGATGACGATGCCCGGGAAGGAGAACGACAGGAAGCTGAGCGTCTCCAGCAGGGTGGCCAGCGGCCCGCGCGTCTTGACGACGACATAGGCCACGCCCAGGGACAGCGCCACGCCCAGGGTGGCGCCCACGACCGCCAGGAACAGGCTGTTGCGCAGCGCCAGCAGGGCGCCGGGCTCGTGGAAGACGGCGCTCCAGTGGCGCAGGTCCATCGAGGCGAAGGCCTGCTGGCTGGGCGGCATGACATAGGGCACCAGCGAGGTGTAGAGCAGCACCAGGACCGGCAGCACGACCATCAGCAGGCACAGCAGCCCGACGGCCAGGCCCAGCGGACGCCGCAGCGGCCCGAGTGCGATCATGCCGGGCCGGAAGCCGCGCGCCGAGACCGTGACGTACTTTTCGCCTTCGGCCGTCAGGGCGCGGTAGAGCACGATCAGGGCGATGGAGGCCGACAGGACGCTCATGCCGACGGCGGCGGCCTGGCCGTAGTCCGGGGCGAAGCCGGTGGAGATCATGTCGTACAGGTAGGTGGCCAGCACGTCCACCCTGCCGGGCGTGCCCAGGACGCGGGGCACGGCATAGGACGCCAGGCTGCGCACGATGCCCAGGACCACGGCCGCCAGGATGGCGGGCCGCAGGACCGGCAGGGTGACCCGCAGCAGCGTGCGCGTCCAGCTCGACCCAGATACCCGCGCCGCCTCTTCCAGGGAAGGATCGAAGGCGGCCATGGCCGGCGCGATGATCAGATAGGCAATGGGCATGTTGAGCAGCCCTTCGACCAGGATCATGCCCCATAGAGAATAAATGTCGAAGGGGGCCGACTCCAGGCCGAACAGCCCCTGCAGCACCTGGTTGAGCAGGCCGTTGCTGGGGTTCAGCAGCAGCGCCCAGCTGGCCGAGAACAGCAGGTGCGGAATCATCATCGGAACGATGGACAGCACGGTGAACAGCGGCTTGGCGGGAATGTCGGTGCGGGTGTTCAGGTAGGCCAGGAACAGGGCCAGCAGCGTGGACAGCAGCGAGGCGCCGAGCACGAACGCCGCGGTGTTGAAGGTCACGTCCCACAGGTACGGGTCTGTGTAGGCGCGGGTGTATTTCGACAGGGTGAACTGGCCGAACGCGGTCAGCCCCTGCGACAGGCTGCCGAGCAGCAGCATCAGGACGGGGCACAGCGTCAGGAATCCGACCAGAACGATCAGGGTCCAGCTCAGGGCGCGCGACTGTGGGCGGGGCATTCAGGCGCTCAGCAGCAGGCAGTGGGCAGGGTCCAGGCGGATCTCGACGCGCTCGCCCGGGGCGGCCGGGACGTCCGGGTCGATGCGCGCCAGCAGCCGCTCGTCGTTGACGCGGATCTCGGCCTCGTAGACCTCGCCGACGAACTCCATGGACTCGATCGTGCCCTCGATGACATTGAAGCCCGGCCCGATCTCGTAGGGCCGGACGCGAACGAATTCCGGGCGGATGCACAGCGTGGCCTCGGCGCCTTCGGGCAGGTCGCGGGCCTGGCAGTGGATCGTGCCCAGGCCGCAGCGCGCCAGCGTGTACTCGTTTTCACGGTTGCGGACGATGGCCGGGAACTGGTTGGCCCGGCCGATGAAGTCCGCCACGTAGCGATGCTGCGCCTCGAAGTACATGTGCTGCGGCGTGCCGGTTTCGACCACGCGCCCCGCCTGCATCACGGCGATGGTGTGCGACAGGGCCAGGGCCTCGACCCGGTCGTGGGTGACGTACAGGGCAGTGATGCCCAGCTCGCCCAGGAATTGGCGCAGCAGCTTGCGGGTTTCCTCGCGCAGCTTGGCATCCAGGTTGCTGAGTGGCTCGTCGAAAAGAATCACGCGCGGCTCGGCCACCAGGGCGCGTGCCAGGGCGACGCGCTGCTGCTGCCCCCCCGACAGCCGCGTGGCGGGCTGCCGTTCGACGCCGCGCAGTTGGACGAATTCCAGCGCCCGGGAGACCCGTTCGCGGATCTGCGCACGCGGCGTGCCGCGCACCTGCAGCGGGTAGGCGATATTGTCGAAGACCGACATGTGCGGCCAGATGGCGTAGGTCTGGAACACCATGCCCAGGCCGCGCTTTTCAGTGGGAACGGCGATGTGGCGTTCCGACGACCAGACGATGTCGTCGCCGATGCGGATCTCGCCGGCGTCCGGGGTCTCCAGGCCCACAATGCAGCGCAGCAGCGTCGTTTTGCCGCAGCCGCTGGGGCCCAGCAGGGTGAAGATTTCATTGGCCGGGATGGTCAGGTCGACGTGGTCCAGGGCGGAGACGGTGCGCCCTTCGGACCTGTAGGTCTTGCACAGGCCTTCGATGCGGATTTCCATGGCGGCGGCCGGATTCAGCGGGCACCGAACAGCTTGCCGAACTCGCGTCCCCAGCGTTGCAGCTCCTGGTCGGACAGGTCGCGCACGGGCTTGACCTGGACCTGGTCGATGCCCGGGATCGGGGGATGCACGCCCGGCGCCAGCACGTACTCACCCACGTCCTTGGCCAGCAGCGACATGGCTTCATGGCCCAGCCAGTAATCCACGAAGGCGCGCGCGGCCGCCGGCCTCGGGGCCTGGGCCGTGACGGCGATGGCGCGGGCCGAGCCCAGCAGAGGGCCCGACAGCGGGCTCCAGGCCAGCGGCGCCGGGGCCTTGGTGACGATGTACTTGGGCATGGAAATGGCGATGCGCTTTTCGCCGCTTTCGATGGGGGCGGGAGTCGGGCCGAACGAGGCCACGAACGTGGGTTCGTTGGCTGCCAGCGCCTTGACGAACTGCATCCATTCGTCTTCGGAGGCGAAGACCTGTTCCTTCAGTCCGACCAGCCAGGAAATCGTCGAGGCATGGTTGGACGGGTTGGCCATGACGATCTGGCCGCGCCATTTCGGATCGCCCAGTTCCTGGTAGGTCCTGGGGGCATCGGCAGCCTGGACGTGCTGGGTGTTGTACAGGTAGGAAACGTATTCCACGCCGAACAGGGTGATGTGCTCGTCTTTGGTGGCCCAGTCGGGATAGCCCTGGGCGGCCGGGGAACGGTAGGGCGCCAGGATGCCCTGGTCCTTCAGGAGTTCGAGCATCGGCAGGGGCGCCTGCACCACATCCGCCGATAATTTGCCGGCGGCCGCCTCGGTCAGCAGGGTGGGGATGAATTTGGAACTGGAGATCCGCGAGTATTCGCCCTGGATGCCGGTCGCCTTGTGGAAGGCGTCCATGATGGGCTGCACCGCGGTGATGTTGGCGAAGAACGTGGCCTTGCCTTCGGCGACGGCGGCGGCGTCCGCGGCCCGGGCCAGGGCCGGCAGGCCGGGCAGGGCGGCGGCGCCCGCCAGTTTCAGGAAATCTCTGCGATTGAAGGACGGTTGCTTCATGGTTGACTCCTGAATATTGTCTTTGGCATGGTAGTGTGCGAAACGGCCACTAGGCAAGTGGGCGGGAATTCAGGAGAAAACATGGAAATGCGCGTGTTCGGCGCCACGGGGCGCCGGGTGCCGGTGCTGGGCCAGGGCAGTTGGTATATCGACCAGGCGGCGGACCGGGCCGGGGCGGTTGCCGCCTTGCGGCAGGGCCTGGACCTGGGCCTGAGCCATATCGATACGGCCGAAATGTATGGCTCGGGCGCGGCCGAGGCGCTGGTGGGCGAAGCGATCCGGGGACGCCGCGACGAGGTGTTCCTGGTGTCCAAGGTATTGCCGTCGAACGCGGGCCGCCGGGCCGCCGTCCAGGCCTGCGAGCGTTCCCTGAAGGCCCTGGGCACGGATTGCCTGGACGTGTACCTGCTGCATTGGCGCGGCTCCGTCCCGCTGCAGGAAACCTTCCGTGCCTTCGATGACCTGATGGCCGCCGGCAAGATCCGCGCCTACGGAGTCAGCAATTTCGACGTGGACGACCTGGAAGAAGCCTGGGCCATCCTGGGGCCCGGCAAGCTGGTCTGCAACCAGGTGCTCTATCACCTGGAGGAACGCGCCATCGAGCATGACGTCATTCCCTGGTGTCGCGCGCACGATGTGGCCGTGGTGGCCTACAGCCCCTTCGGACACGATGCGTTTCCGGGCGGGGATGCGGCGGGCGGGCGCGTGCTGGCCGAGGTCGCCCGGGCGCATGGCGTCACGCCGCGTCAGGTGGCGCTGGCTTTCCTGACGCGAGAGGACGGCCTGTTCGCCATTCCCAAGGCTTCGCGTCCCGAGCACGTCCGCGACAATGCCGGGGCGGGCAGCCTGCGGCTGACGCCTGCCGATATCGAGCGGCTGGATGCGGCGTTTCCCCGCGGGCCGCGCCCGTCTTTCCTGCCGATGATCTGATGCGGCCCCGGCCGGTCGGCCTGCCGGGCCTGCGCCCTGACGGGCCGCCTACAGCAGCGCCTTGCGCAGCATCTCGGGGGATTGCGGAGACAGCAGGCCGGGGGCCACGTCGAAGACGGTGCGGGCCCCGGTTTCCCCGGCGGACTTCATCCGCCAGGCGGCGCGCGCATAGGCCACCAGCACGCTGGATGTGAATGCCGGGTTGCTGCCGAGTTTCAGGGAAAATTCCATCGCCTGGTTTTCCGAAGCGCCCGTCCGGCCGCTGCGGATCACGAAGCCGCCGTGCGGCATGCCGGCATGTTCGCGGGCCAGGGTGGCCTCGTCGATGATGTGCACCTGGGTGTCGTAGTCGGCGAAATAGTCGGGCATGGTGACGATGGCCTGCTCGACCTGGCGAGGATCGGCGCCCGGTTCCAGCACCACATAGCATTCGCGCCGGTGTTTCTCGCGGGTGGAAAGCGCGGGCCGTTCGCCCGCGCGCACGCGCTCGATCGCCTCGGGGACCGGGATCGTGTACTGCACGCCCGCCCGCACGCCGGCAACGCGCCGGATCGCATCCGAGTGCCCCTGGCTCAGGCCCTTGCCCCAGAATGTGTAGGTGGCGCCGTCCGGCAGGATGGCCTCGCCCACCAGGCGGCTGATCGAGAACAGGCCGGGGTCCCAGCCCACGGCGATGATCGACAGGTTGCCGTGTGCGCGGGCGGCGGCGTCCACGGCCTCGAAGTACCGGGGAATCCGGGCGTGGGTATCGTAGCTGTCCACGGTCGTGAACCACTGCGCCAGTTCGGGGCCCTGCACGGGCAGATCGTCCTTGGAGCCGCCGCACAGGATCATGACGTCTATGTCGTGGCGGTGCGCCGCGGCGTCGTTCAGTGGCAGAACCGGCGTCGCGGGGTCGGGCAGGCGCAGCGAAGCGGGGGCGCGGCGCGTGAACACCCCGGCCAGGCGCATGTCCGGGCAGCGGGCCAGGGCCGCCACGGCGCCGCGCCCCAGGTTGCCGTAGCCGGCGATGCCGACCCGGATCGCGTGAGAAGACATGGAATTCCCCTGAATAACGTGCAGATCGCTTCCTGGGCCGGCACGTTGCCGGCACGGCGGATCTTGTCTCGAGTCAATCCGGCATTGTATCGGCTGGCCGGATGGACTGGGCGGCGATGCTAGAATGGCGCCCATTTTCATGGGGCACCGGCCGGGCGCGAACCCGGCACGCCTTTCTCGGAGTACCTGATGACGTCCCACGTCCTGAACAAACCCAACCCCTTGCTCCAGTTCGTCAGCAATGGCAGCCTGGTGACGCAGATTCTGTTCGGCCTGGCGGCCGGCGTGATCCTGGCGCTGGTGGCGCCTGATGCGGCGCAGGCCGTCGGCCTGCTGGGCGGCCTGTTCGTCACGGCGCTGAAATCCATCGCGCCGATCCTCGTCTTCGCGCTGGTGGCCGCATCGATCGCCAACCATCAGCGAGGTTCCCAGGCGCGCTTGGGGCCGATCCTGGTCCTGTACCTGATCGGCACCTTCGCGGCGGCGGCGGTCGCTGTAGGGGCCAGCTTCATGTTTCCCCTGACCATCCGCCTGCAGCTGGGCGATGCCGCGCTCAACCCGCCCAGCGGCGTGATCGAGGTCCTGCGCAACCTGCTGCTCAGCGTGGTGGACAACCCGGTGCGTGCCCTGATCCAGGCCAATTACATCGGCATCCTGGCCTGGGCGATCGGCCTGGGCCTTGCACTGCGCCATGCGGGCGATTCGACCCGGCAAGTGATGGCGGACCTGGCTGCGGGGCTGTCATACATCGTCAAGGCGGTCATCCGTACCGCACCCATCGGGATCTTCGGGCTGGTCGCCTCGACCATGGCCGAAACCGGCTTCGGCGCGCTGATGGACTACGCCCAGCTGCTGATGGTGCTGCTGGGCTGCATGTTGTTCGTGGCGCTGGTGGTCAACCCGCTCATCGTGTTCCTGCGGCTGCGGACCAACCCCTATCCCCTGGTATTCACCTGCCTGCGCGAATCGGGCATCACCGCCTTTTTCACCCGCAGTTCGGCGGCGAACATCCCGGTCAACATGGCCCTGTGCCGCAAGCTGGGTCTGGAAGAAGACACCTATTCCGTGTCCATTCCCCTGGGGGCGACCATCAACATGGCCGGGGCCGCGATCACCATCACGGTGCTGACGCTGGCGGCCGTCCACACCCTGGGAATCGCAGTGGACCTGCCCACGGCGCTGCTGCTCAGCATCGTGGCCGCGGTCTGCGCATGCGGCGCTTCGGGCGTGGCGGGGGGCTCGCTGCTGCTGATTCCGGTGGCCTGCAGCCTGTTCGGCATCTCCAACGACCTGGCGATGCAGGTCGTCGGTGTGGGCTTCATCATCGGTGTGCTGCAGGATTCCGCCGAGACGGCGTTGAATTCATCGACCGACGTGCTGTTCACGGCGGCCGGTTCGGGCGCAGCCGTTCACACGGCTTCCTGAGCGGTGCGGGCGGGCCCCAGGCCGCCCCCCGTCCAGCGCTCGATCAGGGGCCAGAGTTCGGCCGGTGTGCCGGCAACGGCGTCGGCGCCCCAGCGCGACGGATCGTCCAGCGAGCAGTAGCCGTAGGCGGCGGCCACGGTCGCCATGCCGGCAGCCTGGCCAGCCACGATGTCGCGCTCGTCGTCGCCGATGTAGATGCAGTATTCGGGTGCGACGCCGGCCTGGCGGGCGGCGTGCAGCAAGGGTTCGGGATGCGGCTTGGTGTGCGGGGTGGTGTCGCCGCCCACGGTCACCAGGCAGCGGTCCTGCAGACCCAGGTGGTGCACGATGGGCAGGGCCAGCGATTCGACCTTGTTGGTGACGATGCCCCAGCCGTAGGCCTGGCCGCCCAGCAGATCGAGCAGTTCGGGGATGCCGGGAAACAGCCGGGTGCGCACCAGCATGGCATCGGCGTAGTCGCGCAGGAATCTTTCCCGGGACGCCTCGTATTCATCGGAGCTGGCATCCAGGCCCAGTGCGGCCTTCAGCAGGCCGCGCGCACCGTGCGAGGCGTAGGGGCGCAAGGCCTCGTAGGGCAGGGGGGGCAGGCCCCGGTAGTGGCGCTGCCGGTTGGCGGCGGCGGCCAGGTCGGGTGCCGTGTCGGCCAGGGTGCCGTCGAAATCGAACAGGACGAGACGGTTCGGCATGGTCATTCCGGACGCCGGGCGGCCATCAGGTAGTTGACGCCGGTGTCCGTGGTCAGGCTGTAGCGCTGGGTCAGGGGCTGGTAGCTCATGCCGGACAGCCCCGAGACTTCCAGGCCCGCAGCGCGCGCGGCAGCGGCAAGTTCGCTGGGCGTGATGAAATGCTCGTAGCTGTGGGTGCCCCGGGGCAGCATGCGCATCACGTATTCGGCGGCCACGATGGCCAGCAGGAAAGACTTGGGGTTGCGGTTCAGGGTGGAAAAGCACACCAGCCCCCCGGGGCGGACCAGCCGGGCGCAGGCGTCGACGACCGACGCCGGGTCAGGCACGTGTTCCAGCAGTTCCATGCAGGTGACCAGGTCGAACTGGCCCGCCTGCTGTTGTGCGTAGTCCTCGGCGCTGGTGCATTCATAGTGCACCTGGACGCCGGATTCATGACCATGCAGACGCGCGATCTGCAGGGATTGCTTGGCCAGGTCGATGCCGGTGACCTGGGCGCCTTCGGCCGCCATGGCTTCGGCCAGCAGGCCGCCGCCGCAGCCCACGTCCAGCGCCCGCAGGCCTTCCAGCGGGCCGGCCTGGGACCGGATCCAGTCCAGGCGCAGCGGATTGATGTCGTGCAGGGTCTTCAGATCGCCTTGCGGATCCCACCAGCTGGAGGCGAATGCGCTGAATTTGTCGAGTTCCGCCGGGTCGGCATTGGCTGCATGCATGGGGTGGGCTCCAGAAGACACCAAAAAAACAGGGCTCCGTTGAACGGAGCCCTATTGTATCCGCCGCGCGCGGGGCGCGCGGCGGTTTCGTGCGGCCAGCGGAATTACTTGCGGGTACCGACGATTTCGATTTCCACGCGGCGGTTCTGGGCGCGGCCTTCGCGGGTCTTGTTGGACGCGACGGGTTGCAGTTCGCCCTTGCCTTCGGCGTAGATGCGGTCAGCCGGCACGCCCTTGCTGATCAGGTACTGCTTGACCGTGTTGGCGCGGCGCTCGGACAGCTTCTGGTTGTAGGCTTCGGTGCCGATGGAGTCGGTGTGGCCGGTGGCGATGACCGTTTCCAGGTTGATCGAGCCGGCTTGCTGGGCGACCTGGTCCAGGACCTGCTTGCCTTCGGGCTTCAGGGTGGACTTGTCGAAGTCGAAGAATGTGTCGGCGTTCAGGACGACCTTGCTGGCGGTCGGGGCGACGACGGGCGCTTCGGCGACGGGCTTGCCGCAACCTTCGGCAGCGGTGGCGGGCGTCCAGAATGCATCGCGCCAGCAGTTTTCGCCGCTCGCGTCTTTCCAGACATGGCCGTCAACGTTGGTCCAGTTGTCGGAAGCCGAGGCGGTGCCGACGGCGGCCATGGCAGCAATGGCGAGTCCAATAGCGATTTTGGAGGGTTTGTTCATGTTTCTCCTCGTTTGAGCATGATGCTTGAAAGTGACCGCAGCGAACCCCCGCCGCACATCGAAAGAACGCTTCCAGTATAGCAATGTCGAGCTGGAATGCTCAGAGTTGCGCTGGGTTTCATGCGTGTTAGCCGAAATCTTAAGGCATTTTCCCCTGCCGGGTTAAGCACAAAGCTCCTCACATGCCCTCTGGACGCGTTTTCCAAGGATCGATACGTCCGGGTGTAGGCTTTTCGCAACATCCGGGCATCGCTCCCGATCCGGATGCTGCTTCCGCCGGGACTGAGTGGTCCGTTCGTGGGCGCCGGCCAGGGGCCGTGGGGCGAATGATAGAATCACCGATTGGCCCGGTACCGGGCAGACGGGCGATGCCTTTCAGTGCCCGCGGGCACTGCATGTAATGTGCCTGCGGCGCGGTTTGCCATTCGTCTGCCGGGGCCGCCTGGTCCAGTCATTCAAGCCTGAAAGGTTTTTCGGATACGCCATGGATTCTTTCGCCAAAGAGACGCTGCCCATTTCGCTCGAAGACGAAATGCGGCGCAGCTACCTGGATTACGCGATGAGCGTGATCGTGGGGCGCGCCCTGCCTGACGTGCGCGACGGGCTCAAGCCCGTGCACAGGCGGGTGCTGTTCGCCATGCACGAGCTGAACAACGACTGGAACCGCGCCTATAAGAAATCCGCGCGTATCGTCGGGGACGTGATCGGTAAATATCACCCCCACGGCGATTCCGCGGTCTACGACACCATCGTGCGCATGGCCCAGGATTTCTCGCTGCGCTACATGCTGGTCGACGGCCAGGGCAACTTCGGCTCGATCGACGGCGATAACGCCGCGGCCATGCGTTACACCGAAGTCCGCCTGTCGAAGATCGCCCACGAACTGCTGGCCGACATCGACCAGGAAACCGTGGACTTCGGCCCCAACTACGATGGCAGCGAACAGGAACCCCTGCTGCTGCCGTCGCGCCTGCCGAACCTGCTGGTCAACGGCAGTGCCGGGATCGCGGTGGGCATGGCAACCAACATTCCTCCGCACAACCTGTCCGAGGTCGTCGAAGGCTGTCTGTACTGTCTGCGCAACCCCGATTGCACCGTCGACGAACTGATCGAGCGCATCCCGGCGCCGGATTTCCCCACCGGGGGCATCATCTACGGCATGGCGGGCGTGCGCGAAGGCTACCGTACCGGGCGCGGGCGGGTGATCATGCGCGCCAAGGTCCACTTCGAGGACATGGAACGCGGCAACCGCCAGGCCATCGTCGTCGATGCCATTCCCTACCAGGTGAACAAGAAATCCCTGCAGGAGCGCATCGCCGATCTGGTCAATGAAAAGAAGATCGAGGGCATTTCCGACATCCGCGACGAATCGGACAAGGACGGCATGCGCCTGGTCATCGAGCTCAAGCGCGGCGAAGTTCCCGAGGTCGTCCTGAACAACCTCTACAAGAACACCCAGCTGCAGGAAACCTTCGGCATGAACATGGTGGCGCTGGTCGATGGCCAGCCGCGCCTGCTGAACCTGAAGCAGATGGTGGAATATTTCCTCCAGCATCGCCGCGAGGTCGTCACCCGCCGCACCATTTTCCAGCTGCGCAAGGCCCGCGAACGGGGCCACGTGCTGGAAGGCCTGGCGGTGGCCCTGGCCAACATCGACGACTTCATCGCCATCATCAAGGCAGCGCCCACGCCGCCGGTGGCGCGCCAGGCGCTGATGGATCGCAGCTGGGATTCGTCCCTGGTGCGCGAAATGCTCGAGCGCGCGGACGCCAATGTGGCCTCGGGCGGGCGCGCGGCCTATCGTCCCGAAGGGCTGGATGCGCATTACGGCCTGCAGGCCGATGGCCAGTACCGTCTGTCCGAAGTCCAGGCCCAGGAAATCCTGAACATGCGCCTGCAGCGCCTGACCGGCCTGGAGCAGGACAAGATCGTGGGCGAATACCGCGAGGTCATGGACACCATCGCCGATCTGCTGGACATCCTGGCCCGTCCGGAACGGGTCACCACGATCATCGGCGATGAACTGCAGGCGATCCGCGCGGAATTCTCCAACGCCAGCAACGACCGCCGCCGCTCGGAAATCGAATACAACGCCACCGAGCTCGAGACCGAGGACCTCATCACCCCCATGGACATGGTGGTGACGCTGTCGCGCAGCGGCTACATCAAGAGCCAGCCGCTGTCCGAGTACCGGGCCCAGAAGCGCGGCGGCCGTGGCAAGCAGGCCGCCGCCACCAAGGAAGACGACTGGATCGACCAGTTGTTCATCGCCAACACGCACGACTACCTGCTGTGCTTTTCCGATCGCGGGCGCGTCTATTGGCTCAAGGTCTGGGAAGTGCCCCAGGGTTCGCGCAATTCGCGCGGCCGGCCCATCGTGAACATGTTCCCGCTGATCGACGGCGAGACCATCACGGTGGTGCTGTCGGTCAAGGCCTTCAGCGACGACCACTACGTCTTCATGGCCACCTCGCGCGGGACGGTCAAGAAAACCCCGCTGTCCGATTTCTCCAACCCCCGCAAGGCCGGCATCATCGCGGTCGGCCTGGACGAGGGCGATTTCCTGATCGGCGCCGAGCTGACCGACGGCCAGCACGACGTGATGCTGTTCTCGGATGCCGGCAAGGCCGTGCGCTTCGACGAAAACGACGTGCGCCCGATGGGCCGCACGGCGCGCGGGGTGCGCGGCATGTCGCTGGAAGACGGGCAGTCGGTGATCGCCCTGCTGGTGGCCGAGGACGAGAGCCAGAGCGTGCTGACCGCCACCGAGAACGGCTACGGCAAGCGCACGCCCATTGTCGAATACACGCGCCACGGGCGCGGCACAAAAGGCATGATCGCCATCCAGACTTCGGCGCGCAACGGCAAGGTCGTCGGCGCCGTGCTGGTGCAGCCCGAAGACGAGATCATGCTGATCACGACCGGCGGGGTGCTGGTGCGCACGCGGGTCTCCGAGATCCGCGAGATGGGCCGCGCCACCCAGGGGGTCACGCTGATCAACGTGGATGACGACAGCCTGCTGTCGGGGGTGCGCCGCGTGGTCGAAAGCGATGCCGACGAGGACGACGAGCCCGGCGGCCCGGAAGATCCGCCCGCTGATGGCGCCCAGCCGGCCGAAGACCCGGCCCAACCCAAAACCGACGAGGATCAGGCATCATGAGCCGCCCCTGGAATTTTGCCGCCGGGCCTTCCACCCTGCCGCTCGAAGTCCTGCAGCAGGCCGCCGAGGAAATGTGCGATTGGCACGGCAGCGGCACCTCGGTCATGGAAATGAGCCATCGCGGCAAGCACTACAGCCGCATCCGCGACGAGGCCGAGGCCGACCTGCGCGCACTGCTGTCGGTGCCGGATGATTTCGAGGTCCTCTTCATGCAGGGCGGTGCATCGGCCCAGAATGCCATCGTGCCGCTGAACCTGATCGGCCGTGGGGGCCGGGGCCGGGCGGACTACGTGCTGAGCGGGCACTGGGCGCGCAAGTCCTTCAACGAGGCTGCCCGCTACGGCGACATCGCCGTGGCCGCCACAGCCGAATCCGAAACCGTCATCGACGGGCGCCGCTTCGGCTCCTGGTGCTGGCTGCCTGACCAGGCGCAGTGGCAGGTCCGCCCCGATGCGGCCTACCTGCACCTGTGCGCCAACGAGACCATTGGCGGGATCGAGCAGCCCGTCATGCCCGACATGGCCGCCCTGGGCGCACCCGACGTACCCCTGGTGGCCGACATGTCGTCCAACATCCTGTCCCGCCCCATCGATTTCTCGCGGGTAGGCATGGTCTATGCCGGCGCGCAGAAGAACGCCGGCCCGGCCGGGGTGACGCTGACCTTCGTGCGCAAGGACCTGATCGGCCATGCGCTGCCGTATTGCCCCTCGGTGTTCGACTATGCCAATGTGGCGGGCGCCCAGTCCATGTTCAATACGCCGCCGACCTATGCCATCTACGTGGCGGGCCTGGTCTTCAAGTGGCTGCTGCGCCAGGGCGGGGTTGCGGCGATGGATGCCGCCAGCGAAGCCAAGTCGCGTGCGCTGTACGACTACCTGGACAACTCCGATCTGTACGAAAACCGCATCGCGCCGTCCTGTCGGTCGCGCATGAACGTGCCGTTCTTCCTGCGCGACGAATCGCTGAACGCCGCATTCCTGGCCGAATCCGAGGCCGCCGGGCTGCTGGCCCTGAAAGGCCACAAGGCCGTGGGCGGCATGCGGGCGTCGCTGTACAACGCCATGCCCATGGAAGGCGTGCAGGCCCTGATCGATTTCCTCAAGGACTTCGAGGCCCGGCATGGCGGATGAAGAGACACTCCAGTCCAGGCTGGAACCCCTGCGCCGCCGCATCGATGCGCTGGATACGCAGATCCTCGATCTGCTCAACCAGCGCGCCCGCGCAGCCCTGGAAGTCGGCGAAGTCAAGCAGGCCTTCGATGCCGGGGGGGCAATCCTCAAGCCGGAGCGCGAGGCCCTGATCATCCGGCGCCTGCAGTCGGAAAATCCCGGCCCCATTCCCGAAGAAGCCGTGGCCGCCATCTGGCGCCAGATCATTTCCACCTGCCGCGGCCTGGAAAGCGTGCTGACCGCCGCCTTCCTGGGTCCGCAGGGCTCGTTTTCCGAGCAGGCGGCCTACGAGCATTTCGGCCATGCCATCAACGGCCTGCGCTGCGAGTCCTTCGACGAGGTATTCCGCGCCGTCGAGGCGGGCCAGGCGGACGTCGGCATCGTGCCGGTGGAAAATTCCACCGAGGGTGCCGTCAACCGCAGCCTGGACCTGCTGTTGAATTCCTCGCTCAAGGTGCTCGGCGAGCGCACCATCCGCATCCACCACAACCTGCTCACCCTGACCGGCGGGCTGGAAGGCGTGACCCGGGTGCTGGGGCATCCGCAGGCCCTGGCCCAATGCCAGGCCTGGCTCAGCCGCAATCATCCCGGGCTGGAACGCCTGCCCGTCGCCAGCAATGCCCAGGCGGCGCGCATGGCTTCCGAAGACCCCACGTGCGCGGCGATCGCCGGAGACGCGGCCGCTGCTGCCTGGGGGCTCAGCGCCGTGGCCAGCGGGATCCAGGACGACCCCCAGAACCAGACCCGCTTCGTGGCCGTCGGCCTGCGCGATGCCGGCCCCACCGGCCGCGACAAGACCAGCCTGGTCCTGGCCGTGCCGAACCGCGCCGGCGCCGTCTACGACATGCTGGCGCCGCTGTCCCGGCATGGCGTGTCCATGACGCGCCTCGAGTCGCGTCCCGCCCGCACGGGGCAGTGGGAATACTATTTCTATGTCGATCTGCTGGGCCACAGAGATGACGAGCCCGTTGCCCAGGCACTGGCCGAACTGCGCCAGCAGGTCGCCTTCTTCAAGATCCTGGGATCCTATCCCAGGCAGTGAGGCCCGCTTCATGACAAACACCCTGGCGCCCGCCCATATCCGGGCCATCGCTCCCTACCAGGCCGGAAAACCCATCGAGGAACTTGCCCGCGAATATGGGCTGGACCCGGATGGCATCATCAAGCTGGCTTCCAACGAAAACCCGCTCGGCTGCTCGGATCGTGTGCGTGCGGCGCTTTCCGAGGCCGCCGGCGCGCTGCACGGCCGCTACCCGGATGCCAACGGCTTCGACCTGAAGGCAGCCCTGGCGGCGCACCACGATATGCCCGCCGACTGGATCACCCTGGGCAACGGCTCCAACGACCTGCTGGAACTCGCGTCCCTGGCCCTGCTGGACGAGGGTACGTCGGCCGTCTATGCGCAGCACGCCTTCGTGGTCTACCGCCTCTGCACCCAGGCACGGGGCGCGCGCCACCTGATGGTGCCGGCGCGCGACTACGGCCACGACCTGGATGCCATGCTGGCGGCGATCGCAGACGACACGCGGCTGGTGTTCATCGCCAATCCGAACAACCCCACCGGCACCCATCAGCCCGGCGATCGCGTGCTGGCCTTCCTGGAATCCGTCCGGGAACGGCACGGGGACCGCGTCGTCGTGCTGCTGGACGAAGCCTATGACGAATACCTCGATCCCGAGGCGCGATCCGACAGCGTCCGGTGGGTGCGCGAATTCCCCAACCTGATCGTCACCCGCACCTTCTCCAAGGCCTACGGCCTGGCCGGCCTGCGGGTCGGCTATGCCCTGGCGCAGCCGGTGCTCACCGACCTGCTCAACCGGGTCCGCCAGCCCTTCAATGTCAACGTCCTGGCCCAGCTCGCCGCGCGCATCGCCCTGGCCGACACCGATTTCCTGGCCCGCACCTATGCCCTGAACCGGGCGGGCCGCGCGCAGCTGCAGGAAGGCTTCGCCGCGCTGGGTCTGGATTTCGTGCCCAGCTACACGAATTTCGTGCTGGTCAGGGTGGGCGATGCCGCGCGCGTGAATGGCGAGCTTCTGCGCCGCGGCGTGATCGTGCGGCCGGTGGCCGGCGACGGCCTGCCCGAGCATCTGCGGGTCAGCATCGGCCTGCCCGAGGAAAACGCCCGCCTCCTCGACGCCTTGAAGGCCGTGTTGCAGGCATGAACGGCGATCCCGGCGGGCAGCCTCTGGTTCCGGTGCTGGCCATCGTCGGCACGGGGCTGATCGGCGGTTCGTTCGCGGCGGCCTTGCGGCGGGTCGGGCAGGCGGGCAGGGTGCTCGGGGTCGGACGCAACCCGGCTTCGCTCCAGCGGGCGCGCAGCCTGGGCCTGATCGACGATGTTGCCAGCCTGGCCCAGGCGGCGGCCGAGGCCGACCTGATCTTCCTCGCCACTCCGGTGGGCGCCATGGCGCCGATCCTGCGGGATCTGGCTTCCCTGCTGCGACCCGACACCCTGGTCACCGACGCCGGCAGCACCAAGGCCGATGTGGCGCGGCTGGCCCAGGAAATCCTGGGCGAACGCCATGCGCAGTTCATTCCGGGCCATCCCATTGCCGGCTCCGAGATGGCCGGCCCCGAGGCGGCCGATCCCATGCTCTACCACGGCCGCAAGGTCGTGCTGACCCCCTTCGACGATACCCCGGGCGTGCTGCAGCATCGCCTGATCCGGGTCTGGGAGGCCTGCGGCGCGCGCGTTTCCCTGATGACGCCCGAGGCCCACGACCGGGCGCTGGCAGCCGTCAGCCATGTGCCGCATTTCCTCGCGGCTGCCTACATGACCCAGGTCATCCGGGCCGATGACGCCGACACGCGCCTGAACCTGGCCGGGACGGGTTTCCGCGACTTCACCCGGATCGCCGCGGGCTCCGCCGAGGTCTGGCGCGACATCTTTCTTTCCAACCGGGCGGCGGTGCTGCGCGAACTGGACGATTTCGACCAGGCACTGCAACTGCTGCGGGCTGCCCTGGAAGGCGACACCGATCCCGCTGCGCTCGAGACATTGCTCGAGCAGGCAGCGCTTGCCCGCCGGTTCTGGGGCGGCAGGAGCCAGATGCCATGAATACGACAGGCGCCGCCGTGCGCGAACCTTCCCTGCTGCTGGAGCCGGCCGTGCACGCGCGCGGCACGGTGACATTGCCGGGATCCAAGAGCATTTCCAATCGGGCGCTGCTGCTGGCGGCGCTGGCCGAAGGCGAAACCGAGCTCGAGGGACTGCTGGATTCGGACGACACCAGGGTCATGCGGGATGCCTTGCGAACCCTGGGGCTGGACCTGCGCCAGGAAAACCCGGGGCGGGTGAGCCTGGCCGGCGCTGCCGAATGGCCCCGGAAACAGGCCGAACTGTTTCTGGGCAATGCGGGCACGGCCTTTCGGCCGCTGACGGCCGCCCTGGCCGTGATGGGCGGCGATTACCACTTGTCGGGTGTGCCACGCATGCACGAACGGCCCATCGGCGACCTGGTGCAGGCGCTGCGGGGCCTGGGTTGCGAGATCGCCTATGCCGGCCAGGAAGGCTATCCGCCCCTGCGCATCGGCCTGGGGCCCCTGGATGCGCAGCGCCCCGTGCGGGTGCGGGGTTCGGTGTCCAGCCAGTTCCTGACGGCGCTGCTGATGGCGGCGCCGATCGCGGCCCGGCGGTCTGGCCATGACGTCGTCATCGAGCTGGACGGCCCGCTGATCTCGAAACCGTACATCCTGATCACCCTGAACCTGATGGAGCGCTTCGGCGTGCGCGTCGGGCGCGAGGGCTGGGAACGCTTCGTCATTCCGGCCGATGCCCGCTACCGCGCCCCGGGCCACTACAGGATAGAAGGCGATGCCTCGTCCGCCTCGTATTTCCTGGGGCTGGGCGCCATCGCGGGCGGTCCCGTCCGCATCGAGGGCGTCGGCGGCGACAGCATCCAGGGCGACGTGGCCTTCGCCGAGGTGGTCGAAGCCATGGGCGCACAGGTGGAACGCGAGGCCGGTGCGCTGGTGGTGCGGGGCCACGCGGTGGCCGATGGCGAGCGGCTCAGGGCCTTCGACCGGGACTTCAACCTGATTCCCGACGCCGCCATGACCGCCGCCGTGCTGGCCTTGTATGCGGACGGCCCATGCCGGCTGCGCAACATCGCCAGCTGGCGGGTCAAGGAAACCGACCGCATCGCCGCCATGCATGCCGAACTGGCCCGCCTGGGCGCGCGCGTGGAATCCGATGCCGACAGCCTGACGGTGCATCCCCTGCAGGCCGCGGACTGGCGCGCCGCCGAGATCCGCACCTACGACGATCACCGCATGGCCATGTGCTTCTCGCTGGCGGCATTCGGACCCGTGCCGGTGACCATCCTGGACCCGGGCTGCGTCAGCAAGACCTATCCGGACTATTTCGCGGATTTCCGCCGCCTGCTCGCAGCGGGCTGAGCCCCGGCCCGCCCCCCGCCAGGGCTGTCCGGGCGGCGAATCCCATCCACAGCAAAGGAATCTTCCATGGCCGCCGATCATCCTGGAAACGGCACCCCGGCGCAGGCAGCGCCAGTCATCACCATCGACGGCCCGACGGCCTCGGGCAAGGGCACGATCGCCCAGCGGGTCGCACAGGCCCTGGGCTGGCACGTGCTGGACAGCGGCGCGCTCTACCGCCTGACGGCCCTGGCCGTGCTGCGCGATGGGGGCGATGGCACCGACGAAGCCCAGGCGGCACGGCTCGCCCGGCGCCTGGACGTGCGTTTCCAGCCGGACGCCATTCTCATGGGCGGCGAGGATGTCGGCGCCCTGATCCGCCAGGAAGAAGTCGGCAACCTGGCTTCGCGCGTTGCCGCCTGGCCGGCGGTGCGCGAGGCCCTGCTGGCGCGCCAGCGGGATTTCCGCCGGACGCCGGGCCTGGTGGCCGACGGGCGCGACATGGGCACCGTGGTCTTCCCCGATGCCCCCCTGAAAATCTTCCTCGACGCGGACGTCGGGGTTCGGGCGCAGCGGCGCTATAAACAGTTGAAGGACAAGGGTTTTTCTGCTAATCTAGATGACCTTTTGCAAGACCTTAGGGCGCGCGATGCGCGAGACCGGGGTCGGGCGCATGCGCCGCTTGTTGCGGCGGCGGATGCGGTCACCGTGGATTCGTCCCACCAAGGGATCGATGACGTGGTGCGTCAAGTGCTGGATCTCTGGTCCGCACACGGGCCTGCCTGACGGGCGCCGACCGGCGTTTCCTTCGGGCAGGATGTTTTTTCACTCCGCCGGGTATTTGCCTGGCGTGTCATGATTGCCCTTCGGGGCCTATGGATCTATCTTTCATGTCCACCCTCACCACTGAAGCCGCCCTGGGCGGCGAAAGCTTCGCCGACCTGTTTGCCGCCAGCATCAAGGATCAGAACATGCGCTCCGGCGAGGTCATCTCCGCCGAAGTCGTGCGCGTCGACCACAATTTCGTCGTGGTCAATGCCGGCCTCAAGTCCGAAGCCTACATTCCCCTCGAAGAATTCCTGAACGACCAGGGCGACCTGGAAGTGCAGAGCGGCGACTTCGTCTCCGTCGCCATCGATTCCCTGGAAAACGGCTACGGCGACACGATCCTGTCGCGCGATCGCGCCAAGCGCCTGTCGGCCTGGCTGCACCTCGAGCAGGCCCTGGAATCCGGCGAGCTGGTCAACGGCACCATCACCGGCAAGGTCAAGGGCGGCCTCACGGTCATGACCAACGGCATCCGCGCCTTCCTGCCCGGTTCGCTGGTCGACCTGCGTCCCGTCAAGGACACCACCCCCTACGAAGGCAAGACCCTCGAATTCAAGGTCATCAAGCTCGACCGCAAGCGCAACAACGTCGTGCTGTCGCGCCGCGCCGTCCTCGAGGCCAGCATGGGCGAGGAACGCGAAAAGCTGCTCGAAACCCTGCATGAAGGCGCCATCGTCAAGGGCATCGTCAAGAACATCACCGACTACGGTGCGTTCGTCGACCTGGGCGGTATCGACGGCCTGCTGCACATCACCGACATGGCCTGGCGCCGTGTCCGCCACCCGTCCGAAGTGCTGCAGGTGGGTCAGGAAATCGAAGCCAAGGTCCTCAAGTTCGACCAGGAAAAATCCCGCGTCTCGCTGGGCGTCAAGCAGCTGGGCGAAGATCCCTGGATCGGCCTGGGCCGCCGCTACCCGCAAGGCACCCGCCTGTTCGGCAAGGTCACCAACCTGACCGACTACGGTGCGTTCGTCGAGGTCGAAGCCGGCATCGAAGGCCTGGTGCACGTTTCCGAAATGGACTGGACCAACAAGAACGTCGATCCGCGCAAGGTCGTGACCCTGGGCGAAGAAGTCGAAGTCATGGTCCTGGAAATCGACGAAGACCGTCGCCGCATCTCGCTGGGCATGAAGCAGTGCCGCCCGAACCCCTGGGAAGACTTCGCCGCGAACTTCAAGCGCGGCGACAAGGTCCACGGCGCCATCAAGTCGATCACCGACTTCGGCGTGTTCGTCGGCCTGCCCGGCGGCATCGATGGCCTGGTGCACCTGTCCGACATCTCCTGGTCCGAGTCCGGCGAAGAAGCCGTGCGCAACTTCAAGAAGGGCGACGAGATCGACGCCGTGGTCCTGGGCATCGACACCGACAAGGAACGCATCTCCCTGGGCATCAAGCAACTGGAAGGCGATCCGTTCAACAACTTCGTGGCCACCTACGACAAGGGCGCCGTCCTGTCGGGTACCGTGAAGTCCGTCGAGCCCAAGGGCGCCGTCGTGACGCTGTCCGTCGACGTCGAAGGCTACCTGCGCGCCTCGGAAATCTCCGCCGGCCGCGTCGAGGACGCCACCACGGTTCTGCATGCCGGCGACCAGGTCGAGGCCATGATCATCAACATCGATCGCAAGGCGCGTTCGATCCAGCTGTCGATCAAGGCTCGCGACAACGCTGAAACGGCCGAAACCATCCAGCGCATGACCGAAGCCAGCGCCTCCTCGGGTACCACCAACCTGGGCGCCCTGCTGAAGGCCAAGCTCGACCAGCAGCGCGACGAGTGATGCCTGGCCTGACCAAGTCCGAACTCATCGCCGTGCTGGCGAGCCGCTACCCGCAGTTGGCGGCTCGCGACATGGACTTTGCAGTCAAGACGGTCCTGGACGCGATGGCCGATGCGCTGGCCCAGGGCCAGCGCATCGAAATCCGCGGCTTCGGCAGCTTTTCCCTGTCGCGGCGCCAGCCGCGCGTGGGGCGCAACCCGAAGTCCGGTGAAAAAGTGCACGTGCCGGCCAAGCTGGTCCCGCACTTCAAGCCGGGCAAGGAATTGCGCGAACGGGTGGATCAGGGCCCCGGCGGCGGCGACGCCGACGAGCCCGCCACCGTAGCCGACCTCTACCAAGCCCGAATGATGGGATGAGCCAGGACACACAATAGCCCCCTGCGGGCTATTGTGTGCCTGGCGAATCCGAGCGGCCTGCAGGCCGCGAGGTGGAGAGCTGTCCCGGCGGGAGAAATCCTGTGCCTGGCGAATTCGAGCGGCCTGCAGGCCGCGAGGTGGAGAGCTGTCCCGGCGGGAGAAATCCTGTGCCTGGCGAATCCGAGCGGCCTGCAGGCCGCGAGGTGGAGAGCTGTCCCGGCGGGAGAAATCCTGTGCCTGGCGAATCCGAGTGGCCTGCAGGCCGCGAGGTGGAGAGCTGTCCCGGCGGGAGAAATCCTGTGCCTGGCGAATCCGAGTGGCCTGCAGGCCGCGAGGTGGCCATCGAGTCCGGATGACGGGCGGTGCTTCTTGCGAAGCGCCGCCCGTTTTCCATTTGAGCATTGTCTTTGCGTTTACAATGGCGGGATTGCCCCGAGGAGCTTGTCGCATGCGCTACCTGGTCTGGATTCTGAGGCTGGTGATCTTTGTCATCGTGCTGCTTTTCGCCCTGAAAAACACGGCGCCGGTGGATGTCGGCCTGTTTGCCGACCATGTCCTGAGCCAGGTCCCGCTGATCGTCGTGATGCTGGTGGCCTTCATCCTGGGCGTTGCCTTCGGCCTGCTCATGGCGGCCACGTCCCTGCTGCGCCGCCGCCGCGAGATCAACCGCCTGCGCCGCGAGCTGGCCAGGGCGCAGGACGCCATCGACCACCCCCAGGCGGCGTCCGCTCCGGTGATCCCCGAAACCGTCGCGCCGCTGGCGCCCCTGTAAATTCCCGGGGAGCGGGTCGTGGATTTCGAGCCCTGGTGGCTGATCATCGTTCCGGTGCTGTTCGGCCTGGGCTGGCTGGCGGCGCGCTTCGATTTCCGCCAGATGCTGTCGGAAACCCGGGCGCTGCCGGATTCCTACTTCAAGGGGCTGAACTTCCTGCTCAACGAGCAGCCCGACCGCGCCATCGACGCCTTCGTCGAAGTCGCCAAGCTCGACCCGGAAACCACCGAACTGCATTTCGCCCTGGGCAGCCTGTTCCGCCGCCGCGGCGAGATCGAGCGCGCCATCCGGGTGCACCAGAGCCTGCTCTCGCGCGAAGATCTGCCCCTGCGGGACCGCGAGAACGCCCAGCTGGCCCTGGCCCAGGATTTCCTCAAGGCCGGCATGCTCGATCGCGCCGAAAAGGGATTCCAGGCGGTGCTGCAGACGCGTCACGTCCTGGAAGCCCTGCGCGCCCTGGTCCGCATCCACGAATCCGAGCACGACTGGGACAAGGCGATCGACACCGTCCAGCAATTGCGCAGCCGCATCGACGAGCCCGTGCCGCAGCTGGCGCATTACCACTGCGAGCGTGCCCAGGCGCTGATGGAATCCGGCAAGCCAGACCTCGACGCCGCAGCGCGGGCGCTGGATGCCGCCGAGGATGCCGCGCGCCGGAACGGCGCCACGCCCGCGTCGGAAACCCGCGTGCGCATGTTGCGCGCTCGCCTGGCGGCCCTGCGCGGCGATCTCGAATCCCAGCGCGCCCATCTCCAGGATGTCCTGTCCACGGCACCGGAATTCTCGGGCCTCGTCGCCCAGCCGCTGCTCGACTGCCATGCGGCACTGGGGCGCGCCGCCGAAGGCCTGTCGCTGTTGCGCGACCAGTACGGGCGCCTGCCCACGCTCGACCTGTTCAACGTGATCTTCCGTGCCTTGCGCACCACGGAAGGCGCAGCCCCCGCCTGGGCTTTCGCCCGCCAGGCGCTGCGCGCCCATCCGTCGCTGCTGGGCCTCGACCGCCTGCTCGAAGTCGAGCTCGCCCAGGGCGAGGACGTGCCTGGCGCCACCCTGGTGCCGGGCGCCGACCTGGGCCTGCTGCGCAGCATGATCCACAAGCATACCCAGCGCCTTGACCGCTACGCCTGCGGGCATTGCGGTTTCGAGGCGCGGCGCTATTACTGGCAATGCCCGGGCTGCAACACCTGGGAAACCTATCGGCCTCGCCGCCTGGAGGAAATTCGATGACGCCATTCCCGATCCGCGCGGCCGCCGCTGCCCGGATCCTTGTCGCCGGCGACATCATGCTGGACCGCTACTGGTTCGGTGAAGTCGACCGCATCTCGCCCGAGGCGCCGGTCCCCGTGGTGCGGGTCGCCCGCCGCGAAGACCGGCTGGGCGGTGCGGCCAACGTGGCACGCAACATCGTCGCGCTGGGCGCCAGCGTGGGGCTGCTGGGCGTGGTGGGCGCCGACGAGGCGGGCGCCCGCGTGCGCACGCTGACGCGCGAAGCCGGCGTCAGGGACCATCTGGTCGAAGACGCCGACGGCATGGACACCACGCTGAAGATGCGGGTGCTGGGGCGCCAGCAGCAATTGCTGCGGGTGGATTTCGAGCAGGGGCCGGGCGCACGCGCACTGGACGCGCTCGATGCCGGCCTGGCGGACGTCCTGGGGGACTACGATCTGCTGGTGCTGTCGGATTATGCCAAGGGCGCCCTGTCCAGGGTCGAACCCATGATCCGTGCCGCCCGCGAGCGCGGCATCCCGGTGCTGGTCGATCCCAAGGGTCACCGTTATCCGCGCTATCGGGGGGCCACGCTGGTCACGCCCAACCGCAGCGAAATGCAGGACGCCGTGGGACGCTGGGATTCGGAAGAAGACCTGACGCGCCGCGCTCAGGCGCTGCGCCAGGAGCTCGAACTGGAAGCCCTGCTGATCACCCGGTCCGAGCAGGGCATGACCCTGTACACCGCCGAAGGCCGCCGGCACGCGGATGCCCAGGCGCACGAAGTCTTCGACGTCTCGGGCGCGGGCGATACCGTGCTGGCCACCCTGGCCGTCGCCCGGGCAGCCGGCCTCGACTGGTTCGAGGCCATGACGTGGGCCAACCGCGCCGGCGGCATCGTCGTCGGCAAGCTGGGCACATCCATCGTCACCGCAGAGGAATTGATATCATGATCGTGGTCACCGGCGCCGCCGGCTTCATCGGCAGCAACCTGGTCCGCGGGCTGAATGCGCGCGGCATCACCGACATCCTGGCGGTCGACGACCTGACCGACGGCGACAAGTTCCGCAACCTGGTCGACCTGGAAATCGCCGATTACCAGCACAAGGACGAATTCCGCCGTCGTGTCCTGGCGGGCGAACTGCCGCGCCCCGAGGCCGTGTTCCACCAGGGCGCCTGCTCCGACACGACGGAGCGGGACGGGCGCTTCATGATGGACAACAACTTCCGCGTCACGCTGGAGCTGTTCGAATACTGCCAGGCCCGGGAAGTCCCGTTCCTGTATGCCTCCTCGGCAGCCGTCTACGGGGCCGGCCCGCGCTATGCCGAGGACCCGTCCTGCGAGTCGCCGCTGAACGTCTACGGTTATTCCAAGCTGCTCTTCGACCAGGTCCTGCGCCGGCGCATGGACAGGCTCACGGCCCAGGTGGTGGGCCTGCGCTATTTCAATGTCTACGGTCCGCGCGAACAGCACAAGGGTCGCATGGCGTCGGTGGCCTTCCACAACATGAACCAGTACGTGCGCGAAGGCCATGTGCGGCTGTTCGGCGGCTGGGACGGCTATGCCGACGGCGGCCAGCAGCGCGACTTCGTTTTCGTCGACGACGTGGTCAAGGTCAACCTGCACTTCCTGGACCACCCGGAAGTCTCCGGCATCTTCAACTGCGGCACCGGGCGCGCCCAGCCCTTCAACGATGTCGCCCAGACCGTGGTCAACAGCCTGCGCGTGCATCAGGGCCAGCTCGCTCTGCCGCTGCAGGAACTGGTGGCGGGCGGGCAGCTGCGCTATATCCCGTTCCCGGATGACCTGAAAGGCCGCTACCAGAGCCATACCCAGGCGGACCTGACCCAATTGCGCGCCGCCGGCTATACGGGCGCCTTCAGCGATGTGCAGACCGGGGTCAATGCCTATGTCGGCCGGCTGCTGGAATCCGGAGGATTGGCGATCGGCTGATGCCGGCACGCGCCGGTCGCGCGTGTTTTTCCGGGTGGACATTCCGGATCACGGCCGCCTCCATGCGCCCTGAGTCCAGGGCATCATGACCGTACCTTCACACCACAGGAGTCGGTCATGAATCCTTTTCTGCACGATACCGCCGGCGTGCCCGCGGGCGAGAATTCCGGCGCCGCCCATGTGCCCGCTGCGCAGGCCGGCATGCCGGCCGCGGGCAGGAGCGCCCGCAGGGTCTTCATCCCCGGCCGGCGGCATCCGGCCCGCTCGCGCGCGGCCCGCCGTCCCGCCCGCGGCCTGTCGCGCCTGCTGGCGGCAGCCAGCCTGGCCACCCTGGCCTGGGTTGGCCCGGCGGGCGCCGTCGATCTGAACACCGCAACGCTCGACCAGTTGCAGGGCATTCGCGGCATCGGACCCAGGACTGCCCGGATCATCCTCGACGAGCGCGAGCGGGGCGGCCGCTACCTGTCGTTCGCCGACCTGTCGGACCGGGTGCGCGGCATCGGGCCGCGCCGGGCGCAGGCCCTGCAGTCGGCAGGCCTGACCATCGATGGCGGCGGCACGCGCGTGTCGGGGCAGGGACGTCAGGCGGCTGCGCCGGCCGCCAAGCCGGCGCCAGGCAGTCGAAGTCCATTGACACGTGAAGAAAAAAGCGGAAAATAAAATCACCCCTGCGGGCGTGGGTGCTTTGTGGCCCCGGGGGCAGCATCATCTCGTGGCATGTGGCTGCGGGCGTACGGTCGGGACCTCGGCCAGTGCGCGTTGCAACCATCCATAAAACAACCAGAACCTCGGGAGACGCAGATGCATGCACGAAATGCTTCCACGCTTGCGCTTGCACTGGCCGCCACAGGTTTGTTGTCGCTGGCGGCCGTCCTGACGCCTGTCCGGGCCCAGACCCCCAGCCTGCAGGAATTCAAGTACTGCAAGGCTGACGTCGAACGCCTGTGCAAAGGCGTCCGTCCAGGCGAAGGTCGCCTGCTGAAATGCCTGAAGACGCACGAAGACAGTCTCAGTGTCGGCTGCGCCAAGGAACTCAAGGCATTGAAGACCGAAACCGGCAAATAGATCGCGGCGTCTTGACCGTGTCATCTTTCCTACCCCGCCATGTCGTGTGCGGACAGGAGGCCCAATGAGAACCCGACCCGCATGGCTGGCCGCGCCGCTCCTGGCGTTGCTGGCCGCCTGCTCGACTGCGCCGACGCAGCCCGCTTCGTCCTCGCCGGCGCCTTCCGGCTTTCTGAAAGACTACAGCCTGCTGGCGCCCGACCCCGGAAATCCCGACTACCGGCACTACACTGCGCCGGGCGTAAGCGCCGGGCAGTACCGCAGTTTCATCATCGATGAGCCTGTGTTCATCATCAATACGCATGAGGCGTATGGGGCGCTCAGCCCTGGGCGCCTGCAGGCGATCTCGGACTACTACACGTCCCGGCTGGCGACCGCGCTCAGTCGCCATTACCGGGTGGTCCGTGAGCCTGGTCCGGGGGTGGCGCGTCTGCGGCTCGCCGTCGTGGGCCTGATCGAGACCGGTCCCCAGTTCAAACTCCGCGATCTTGTGCCGGCCAAGGCCCTGTTCAACGTGGCGCGAATGGCTGCAGACAAGACACCGTATGTCCTGCAGATGTCCATTGAGAGCGAGGCGCAGGACAGCGTGACGGGAAAGCTGCTGGGCGCGGCGGTCGACAGCCGCGAGAGCCGGAAGACCGTGACGGGCCGGGAGGCGCCGCCTTCGGACGATCAGGTGCATGATCTGATCGACTACTGGGTGGCCCGTTTTGTTGCGCGGCTGGATCGCGCCAACGGTTATCCGGCGGCGGCCGATGAGTAACGCAGAGTGTCGCGACGGATTATGTGCACTGGCCTGGCATGGCGGGGTCGCCGCAGTGTTCTGCGCGGCAATCCTGCTTGCCGGCTGCAGGGACGGGGGGACCACTGAAGCGCAGCCGCCGCGGCAGGTGCTGACCCTGACGGTCAGGGCGGCATCTGCCGACAACCTGGGGGTGTTCGTCGGCGCCATCGCGGCGCGGCACGTCAGCGACCAGGGGTTTCGCGTGCCCGGCACGGTGCTGCGCCGGCAGGTCGAAGTCGGACAGCATGTGAGCGCGGGCCAGCCGTTGCTGCAGCTCGATCCCAGCAATTTCAAGCTGACGCTCCAGCAGGCCAGGGCGCAGCTGGATGCGGCGACCAGCAAGGCGGCGCAGGCCAGGGTCGATCTGGGCCGCGATGCCGTACTGCTGAAGCAGAATTTCATCAGCCAGGCGGCTTACGACCGGGACAAGATCGCCCTGGATACTGCGGTTGCTGAACTGCAGGCCGCGCAAGCCCAGTATGACGAAGCCGCCAACCAACTGGATTATGCGACCCTGCGGGCGGCGGTCGATGGGCTGGTCACGGCCATCGACGTCGATGTCGGGCAAGTCGTGGCGGCGGGCCGGACGGCCGTGAGCATCGCTCGGGATGGTGATCGTGAGGTCGTCATCAGCATCCCTGAAACACGTCTGGATCAATTGCGCTCGGCGGGCAGGCTGACGGTGTCGCTGTGGGCCGATCCCGGAAAATCCTGGTCGGCGCGGTTGCGGGAAATCGACCCGGCCGCCAACAGTACTACGGGCACCTACGATGCCCACGTGACCGTGCTGGAACCGGATGCCTCTCTGCGGCTGGGCATGACGGCTTATGTGCACCTGGAAGGCCCGGCCGCAGGCCCGCAGTACGCCGTGCCGCTGACCGCCGTGGTGTATCCGAAACCGGATGCGCCCGCCATTTGGAAGGTCGGGGCGGATGATGGCGTGGAAACCCATCCGGTCGTGGTCGCTTCCGTGCGCGACGACACCGCCTACATCGCATCGGGCCTGACCGACGGGGATGTGATCGTGACCAAGGGTGGCAACCTGCTGCATCCCGGACAGAAAGTGGTCCCCGTGGCCGGACCCGGGGCGGGGGACTGAATCGTGTCCCGGTTCAATCTTTCGCGGTTGGCCCTGGCGCACCAGCAATTCGTGCTGTTCTCGATCATCGTGTTCGTGCTCAGCGGTGGCTACGCGTATTTCCACCTGGGGCAGGCAGAAGATCCCGACTTCACGGTCCGGTCGATGATGATCCAGGCCAACTGGCCCGGTGCCACGGTCGGGCAGATGGAAGGCCAGGTGGCCGACAAACTCGAAAAAAAGCTGCAGACGCTGGCCGAACTGGACAACGTCAAGACCATGGTGCAGCCGGGCAGCGTCCGGCTGATGGTGACGCTGCGCGACGATCTGTCTCCCGCTGCGGTGCCCGAGGCCTGGTACCAGGTACGCAAGAAGATCGGAGACATGCAGTACACCCTGCCCCGGGGGGTGCAAGGGCCGTTCTTCAACGATGAGTTCGGCACCACCTACGGCAACATCTTCGTACTGACCGGACAGGACTTCAGTTATGCGCAACTGAAGGATTACGCCGATACCGCGCGCGAGGCGTTCCTGCGGGTGCCGGATGTCGATCAGGTCAGCCTGCTCGGTGATCAGGATCAGCGCATCTATATCGAATATGCCAACGCCAAACTGGCGGCTCTGGGCATCGACCCGGACCAGATCGTCCAGACGCTGAAGGCCATCAACGCCGTGCAGCCGGCCGGCGTCGCGCAGACGCGGGATCAGCAGGTGCGGATACAGGTCAGCGGCAATTTCGATTCGGTGCAGGCCATCCGTGACCTTGGCATCCAGGCCAAGGGCCAGATATTCCGGCTGGGCGATGTGGCGTCCGTCACGCGCGGCTACGTGGACCCGCCGGCATCCAGGATGTATTTCAACGGTGTGCCCGCCCTGGGCCTGGCCATCAGCATGCGCAGTGGCGGTGATGTCCTGGAATTGGGCAAAGGATTGCAGGCCGTCGCCGACACCCTGCGGCAACGGTTTCCCATCGGGGTATCCCTGGATACGGTGTCCGACCAGCCGCGTGTGGTCAGGGACGCCGTCGACGAGTTCACCGAAAGCCTGTACGAAGCAGTCGGCATCGTGCTGGTGGTGTGTTTTCTGTCGCTGGGGCTGCGCACCGGCTTCGTGGTGGCGCTGTGCATTCCCTTCGTGCTGGCCGTGACGTTTTTCGTCATGTATCTCGGCGGCATCGATCTGCAGCGGATTTCCCTGGGGGCGCTGATCATTGGGCTGGGGCTCATGGTCGACGACGCCATCATCGCTGTCGAGGTCATGGTGCTGAAGCTCGAGGAAGGATGGGATCGCGTGCGCGCGGCCAGTTTCGCCTATGTCAGCACGGCGTTTCCGATGCTGACCGGCACGCTGATCACCGTGGCGGGCTTTCTGCCGGTCTTTCTCGCCAGAACCTCGTCTGCCGAATACACCCGTTCACTGTTCGAGGTTGTCGGTGTGTCGCTGATCGTCTCATGGTTCGTGGCGGTGCTGGTGACGCCCTATATCGGGTTCAAGCTGCTGCCGGACTTCGGCGGCAGGGCGCATGACGAGCATGCCGTCTACCAGGGCGTGTTCTATCGCAGGTTCCGGGGCCTGGTCGGCTGGTGCGTGAAGCGCAGCATGCTGGTCGTGGCCGTGACCGTGCTGCTGTTCGTCGTGTCGGTCGCCCTGTTCCGCTGGGTGCCCAAGCAGTTCTTTCCGTCCTCGGACCGCCCCGAACTGATCGTGGATCTGTGGTTCCCGCAGAATGTGTCCTTCGACGAGATCCGGCGGCAGTCCCAGGTGCTCGAACAGACATTGCTCGGCGACGAGGACATCGTGTCGGTCACGACCTATGCCGGGCGTGGCAGCCCGAGATTCTATCTGCCCCTGAACGTGCAGACGCAGACCAACCTGGCCGAACTGGTCGTGATGACCAAGGGTATTGCGCAGCGGGAACGTACGCTGCTGAAGATCCAGGACCTGCTCGGGACCGAGCTTCCCGGTGTGCGCGGCCGTGTCACCCGGCTCGAGAACGGACCGCCGGTCGGCTATCCGATCCAGCTGCGCCTGAGCGGCACGGACGATGCCCAATTGCTGCAGATCGCCGACGAAGTGATGGCGAGACTGCGGACACGCCGCGACATCCGCGACGTCAACATGGACTGGGGGGAACGCATCACCACGCTCAGGGTGGATGTCAACCAGGATCAGGCGCGCACCTTGGGCGTGAGTTCCCGCGGTATCGCACAGGCCCTGCAGACCTCCGTGACCGGCCTGGACGTCACCCAGTATTACGAGGGCGATGAGACGCTGGATGTCGTCATGCGGCTGACCGACGCCGGCCGCAGCGACCTGGACCGGCTCAAGGACCTCTATATTCATACCCGCTCCGGTGCTTTCGTGCCGCTCACGCAGATCGCCACGCTGCATGTATCCAGCGAGAGCAGCATGCGCTGGCGCCGCAATGGCGTGCCG
>Ga0182737_1000674_pt1 | contig 43622 bp, 41 predicted proteins | sample eDN5th30CBELigOP_FD_128878 | JGI IMG/M metagenome (GOLD analysis project Ga0182737, IMG submission 128878) | Enriched Organic Plus compost microbial communities from Emeryville, California, USA - eDNA 5th pass 30_C BE-Lig OP (version 2) (version 2) ... | reverse complement strand
GTGGCCCCACTCCTTCCCATCCCGAACAGGACAGTGAAACGCCTTCGCGCCGATGATAGTGGACTTCCCGTCTGTGAAAGTAGGTCATCGTCAGGCTCTTATCCCCAAAACCCCAGCACCCACTCGTGCTGGGGTTTTGCTTTTGCGCTTCCCGCCGCGTCTCAATGACGGGGCCCGCCAACGCACCGGGCATTGCGTCTGCGCACACAATTTTTGGAGTCTCAATTGATTGTGCGGCGCTGGCCCGCACGGCAGTCTGACGGCTATTTTGTATCTGTTTATTCGCTCCCGGACCGCCGTTGGTCCTTGGCTGCCATCTTGTTCGGTATCCGATCTATCTTCAGGATTGTTGCGGATGCTCAGAAATTCACATCGTTTCCTCACAAATAAGTCGAAACAGTGGAATAGTGCTCCGCTAGAATCGCCCACGTTCTGATTCCCTGTAGGGCCGTATGCCTGTGGAAGACGTGGTTGTCTACCTGCGCAGCCGGGATAAATTCGGCGACCAGATCGTCTCGTTTCCCGCGCTATATCAACTCAAACAATGGTGGCCGCAAGCCATGCTGCGGGTAGTCGCACAGCACGACGTCTCTGGCTATTATCGGCAGCTGCCTTGGGTGGATGAATTCGTGCTGGCCAACAACCTGCGCGGCGCGTTGCGGGCCGCGCCCTGGCGCGCGGATATGGCCGTATTTCTGCATCACAGCAGCGAGCGATACGGCGTGGTGAGCCTGTTGCGGCAGCCCAGGGCACGGCTGGGGTTTCGCAACGACCGCCTGCTCGATTTTGCCTGGACCCATTCCTGGCGCAAGAACATCAACGAATACATCGGCCTGGCCAATTTGAACCTGCTGGGCAGGTACCGGCCGGTGCAACCCGAGGCGATTGCGCGGCGCTGCTTCGAGGATATTGCGGCCCTGGCGCCCAACGCGGACCCTTCGGCCGATATCGTGATGATCCCGGGCGGCGGGGATGGCGACTTCAAGCGCTGGGGCGTGGCCAATTTCGTGGCGCTGGCAGACCAACTGACGGCGCGACTGGGGCCGGATACGCGCTACACCTTTGTGCTGGGGCCGGCCGAAGCCGCCGAGCAGGCCGCGCTGCGAGCCTTGAACCGGCCGGATTTCCGCCTGGTGTGCGGCCGCCCGATCCCCGAGCTGGCCGCCCTGATGCTGAACGCGCGGCTGATCGTGGCCAATGATTGCGGCCCGTCGCATATCGGCCAGGGGGCCTGCGTGCCCTATGTCGGCATTTTCAACGAGGCCAACCCCGAATGGTTCTGGGACCGCCCGTATACCGCGGCGGTGTATCCGCGAACCGGGCGCATCGATATCCAGGCCGTGACGCCGGGCCAGGCGGCGCAAGCGTGTTTCAAGGTCTTGTCATCCGGCCGCGCCGGCTGATTTGCCGGCCCGCTTCAGGGCAGCAGGATTCCCACGCGGCGCAACAAGTTGGCCGTTTCGAAGATCGGCAGCCCCATCACGCCGGTGTAACTGCCGGACAGGTGGGCGATGAAGCTGCCCGCCAGCCCCTGGATACCGTAGGCACCGGCCTTGCCAAAGGGCTCGCCGCTGTCGCAATAGCGTGCAATGTCGTCGGTGCTCAGCAGGCGCATGCGCACTTCGGAAATAGAGACGTCTTCATGCAACTGGCCGGCATGCCAAAGGGCCACGGCGGTGTGCACCTGGTGGGTGGCGCCGGACAGGCGCGTCAGCATACGGATGGCATCGTCGCGGTCGGCCGGCTTGCCGAGCACGGCGCCGTCCAGGATGACGGAGGTATCGGCGGCCAGCAGGGGTAGCGGCGCCAGTTGCTGCCGGGTCATCCATAGGCGGCCGCGTTCGGCCTTGTCGCGGGCGGTGCGGCGGACATAGTCTGCCGCGGCCTCGCCGGGATGCTGGGGCTCGTCTTCGCCCGGCGGGGCAGGCACTTGCAGTACCGTGTGGGCCAGGCCAATCTGGGCCAGCAATTCGCGGCGCCGCGGGCTGGCCGAAGCCAGGTACAGGCGCGGCACGCCGTTGGCAGGGGCGGGGGCTTGCGTCATGACGGCCTCATGCGCGGTGATACGGATGGTTGGCCAGGATGGCCCAGGCGCGGTAGAGCTGTTCGGCCAGCACCACGCGCACCATCGGGTGCGGCAAGGTCAGGGAAGACAGGCGGATCTGCCCATCGCAGGCGACCTTCAGGGTGTCGTCCAGGCCGTCGGGCCCACCCACCAGGAACACGACGTCGCGTCCGCCGGCGCGCCACTGCTCGAGGCGCTGCGACAGCGCCATGGTGGTCAGGTCGCGGCCGCGCTCGTCCAGCGCCAGGCGCAGCGCCCCGGGAGGAATGGCGGCCTCGATGCGGCGGGCTTCGGCAGCCATCATCTGCGCCGGTGTCTTGCCGGTGGTGCGGGGCTCGGGCTTGATTTCCCGTAGTTCCAGGGCGCAATCGGGCGGCAAGCGCTTGGCGTAGTCGTCCCAGGCCGTCTCGACCCAGGCTGGCATGCGATGGCCTACCGAGATGACGATGAGTTTCACGCCGGTTCAGGCCTGGGGGTCGTCGGCATCGAAGTTGCCGGCATTGAAAGGCGCCGTGCCCGAGCCCGGCAGCAGCTTCACGCGCACCGGCTTGTCGCCCCAGATTTCTTCCAGGTTGTAGTACTGGCGAATGGCGGGCTGCATGATGTGCACCACGATATCGCCCAGGTCCACCACGACCCATTCGCCGGTGTCCTCGCCTTCGACCGTGATGCCGCCGAGCTTGAGGGCCCGGCCGCGATCGGCCACGCTGGAGGCCAGCGCGCGGGTTTGCCGGTTCGAGGTGGCGCTGGCGATGACCACGCGGTCGAACAGGCTGGTGAGGTGGGTCGTGTTGAAGACCTTGATGTCTTGCGCCTTGACGTCTTCCAGGGCGTCGATAACGGCGCGTTGCAGTTTTTGTATATCCATGTTCGCAACTATAACCCGCGCCCGGCGGCGGCCGCGCCGGGTGGGATCAACGGTACAAGCCGTGCCGGGCAATGTACTGGGCCACCTGCGGCGCCAGCAGCCCTTCGGTGGAGTCGCCGCGCGCCAGCCGCGCGCGGATGTCGGAGGCCGATATCGCCATGGGCGCGAAAGGCAGTTCGGCCAGCGCCTGCCCGTGCGTGGCCAGCCAGGTGGCCAGTTCGGGCGGTGGCGCAAGCGGCGTGCCCGGACGGGTGGCCACCGCCAGTTCGACGCGCGCGGCGATGTCCTGCCATTGGCGCCAGGTGCAGAAGTTGGCCAGCTGGTCCGTGCCCAGCAGCCACACGTAGCGGGGGCCGCCGGGCAGGGCGAGCAGGGTGTCGATGGTGTAGGTGGCGCCGCCGCGCTCGAGTTCGATCGGGTTGGCTGCCAGCCCCGCCTGGCCGTCGATAGCCAGTTCGATCATGCGCAGGCGGTGTTCGGGGGCCGCCTGCAGCGGGGCGCGCTGCCAGGGGTTGGCGGCCGGAATGAACTGCACCTGCTGCAAATTCAGGGCGCGCAGCGCCGCGCGGGCCAGCGCCAGGTGCGCCACGTGCACGGGGTCGAAGCTGCCGCCGAGCAGGCCGATGCGTTTCACGCCCAATCCCGCGGCTGCAGAAAATCGGCCAGGGCGGCCTCGGGCGTGCCGGGGGCCGGCTGCCAATCGTAACGCCATTGCGCCATGGGCGGCATCGACAGCAGGATGGATTCGGTACGGCCGCCCGATTGCAGGCCGAACAGGGTGCCGCGGTCGTACACCAGGTTGAACTCGACGTAGCGCCCGCGGCGATAGGCCTGGAAATCGCGCTGCGGCTGGTCGTAAGGCGTGTCGCGGCGGCGTTCGACGATGGGCAGGTAGGCGGGCAGGAACGCGTCGCCGACCGAACGCAGCAGGGCGAACGAGGCGTCGAAACCGGGATCGTTCAGGTCGTCGAAGAAAATACCGCCCACTCCGCGCATTTCCTGGCGGTGCTTCAAGAAGAAATACTCGTCGCACCAGCGCTTGTATTGGGGGTAGTAAGCCTGGCCGTGCGGATCGAGCGCCTCGCGGCAGGTACGGTGGAAATGACGGGCGTCGTCTTCGAAGGCGTAATACGGGGTCAGGTCGAGCCCGCCGCCGAACCAGAATACGTCGCTTTCGTCATACTCGGGGCGGGCGGCCGCCACGAACAGGCGCACGTTCATGTGCGTGGTGGGCACGTAGGGGTTGCGCGGGTGCAGCACCAGCGATACGCCCATGGCCTGCCACGAGCGGCCGGCCAGCTCGGGCCGGTGGGCGCTGGCCGAAGGGGGCAGCCGGGTGCCCTGCACATGGCTGAACAGCACGCCGGCCCGTTCCAGCAGCTGGCCGCCCTCGATCAGCCGCGACACACCGCCGCCGCCCTCCGGGCGTTGCCAGGTATCGGTGCGGAAGGCCTCGCCGCCGGCTTGCTCCAGCGCCTGCACGATGCGTGTCTGCAGCCCGGTGAGATAGGCGCGTACGTCGGAAACGGGAATGGCGCTCATTGTTCGCGTGCGGCCCTAGGCCTGAGGTTTGGCTTTCTGCTGCGACGGCTTGAGCGCGCGCCAGCCGATGTCGGTGCGGTACTGGCGGCCGTCGAACTGGACCGAGTCCACCGCCAGGTAGGCGCGCTCGCGCGCCATGCGCACCGAGTCGCCCAGCGCGGTAACGCACAGTACGCGGCCGCCGGAGGTCTTCAGTTGCGCGCCGTCGCGGCGTGTGCCGGCATGGAAAATGGCGCAGTCTTCGGTATCGGCCGGCAGCGGGGCGATGACATCGCCGCTGCGCGGGGTGCCCGGGTAATTGTGGGCCGCCAGCACCACGCCCAGGGCGGTGCGGCGGTCCCAGGTGATGTCGGCCTGGTCGAGCGTGCCATCCACCGCGTGTTCCAGCGCCTCGAGCAAGTCGCTCTTGACGCGCATCATGATGGGCTGGGTTTCCGGGTCGCCCATGCGGCAGTTGAATTCCAGCGTCTTGATGGGGCGGTCGGGGTCGTCGCCCGGGGCGATCATCAGGCCGGCGTACAGGAAGCCGGTGTAGGGAATGCCGTCGCGCGCCATGCCCTGGACCGTGGGCAGGATGATTTCGCGCATGATGCGATGGTGCAGTTCGGGCGTGATGATCGGCGCGGGCGAGTAGGCGCCCATGCCGCCGGTGTTGGGGCCGTCGTCGCCGTCGCGCAGCCGTTTGTGGTCCTGGCTGGTGGCCAGGGCCAGCACGTTGCGGCCGTCGCACATGACGATGAAGCTGGCTTCCTCGCCCACCAGGCATTCCTCGATGACTACGCGGGCGCCCGCCTGGCCCAGGCTGCCGTCGCCCAGCATGGCGTCGACCGCGGCATGGGCCTGTTCCAGGTCGGCCGCTACGACGACGCCCTTGCCGGCGGCCAGGCCGTCGGCCTTGATGACGATGGGCGCGCCCTGCTGGTCGATGTAGGCATGGGCCTTGGCCGGATCGGTGAAGGTCTCGTACCGGGCGGTGGGGATGCCGTGGCGCACCATGAACGCCTTGGCATAGTCCTTGGAGCTTTCGAGCTGCGCAGCCGCCTTGGTGGGGCCGAAGATCTTCAGGTTGCGCGCGCGGAACACATCGACCACGCCCGCGGCCAACGGCGCCTCGGGGCCCACGACGGTCAGCGACACGCCTTCGCGTTCGACGAAATCGGCCAGTTCCTCGGGGCTGCTGAGCGGCACGTTTTGCAGCAGGTCGCCGTGCTCGGTGCCGCCGTTGCCGGGTGCAACGTAGACCTTGTGGACGCGGGGCGAGCGGGCCAGGCGCCACGCCAGGGCATGTTCGCGGCCGCCGGAGCCGATTACCAGGAGTTTCATGTTCTATTGCTTCTTAAAGTAGCCATGGCGGTGCCGCAGCAGGCCTGGCGCGAGGGGCCGGCGCGGCGACCCCGCCGCGCCGGTGGGTTCATTGCGCTTCGTCGAAAACGACTGTGGTATAGACTTCCTGCACGTCGTCCAGGCTTTCGAGGGCGTCGAGCAGCTTTTGCATCTTGGTGGCGTCTTCGCCGGTGAGTTCGGTTTCGTTCTGGGGCTTCATGATGATGCCGTCGACCTCGGCCTTCAGGCCGGCGGCCTCGAAGGCCTGGCGCACCGCGGCGTAGTCGGTCGGCGCGCAGATGACCTCGATCACGCCTTCGTCGTCGGTGGCGACGTCTTCGGCGCCGGCTTCCAGGGCGGCTTCCATGACGGTGTCTTCGGGCGTGCCCGGGGCGAACACGAACTGCCCGCAATGCTTGAACATGAACGCCACCGACCCTTCCTGGCCCAGGTTGCCGCCGTTCTTGGCGAACGCGTGGCGGACTTCGGCCACCGTGCGGGTGCGGTTGTCGGTCATGCAGTCGACGATGACGGCCGCGCCGCCGATGCCGTAGCCCTCGTAGCGCACTTCCTCGTAGTTGGCGCCATCGGTGCCGCCCGCGCCGCGCTGGATGGCGCGCTGGATGTTGTCCTTGGGCATGTTGGCATCGGTGGCCTTGTCCCAGGCCATGCGCAGGCGCGGATTGCTGTCCGGGTCCGGGCCGCCGGCACGCGCCGCGACGGTGATTTCACGAATGATTTTGGTCCAGAGCTTGCCCCGCTTGGCGTCTTGACGGCCCTTGCGGTGCTGGATATTGGCCCATTTGCTGTGTCCGGCCATGGTGTCCCAGAAGAAGATGACGGCAAAAGGAGTATTTTACCGTGGTTGGCCCGGCCTGCGCCCCGGCGGGCGCGTTCTTGCGCACAAGACGCGGCGCACGCTCTACACTTGTGGCACCTTTTTTGCGCCGCCCGGAGAGCCGCCATGCCCGATCCCATCGTCATTGCCCAGAACGCCCAGGCCCGGCTGGCCCTGCTGCCGGCGCTGGCCAACCGCCACGGCTGCATCACGGGCGCCACCGGCACGGGCAAGACCGTCACCCTGCAAGTCCTGGCCGAGGCATTCTCGCGCATCGGCACGCCCGTCTTCATGGCCGACGTGAAGGGCGACCTGACGGGCATTTCCCAGGCTGGCGCCGATTCCCCCAAGCTGCAAGAGCGCCTGAAGAACCTGGGTCTGCCGCAGCCCACCTGGGGAGCCAGCCCGGCGGTGCTGTGGGATGTCTTCGGCGAGCAGGGGCTGCCCGTGCGCGCCACGGTGTCCGACATGGGGCCGCTGCTGCTGTCGCGCATGCTCGAGCTCAACGACACCCAGGAAGGCGTGCTGACCCTGGTGTTCCGGGTGGCCGACGACGAGGGCCAGCTGCTGCTCGACCTGAAAGACCTGCGCGCCATGCTGCAGAACGTGGCCGACCGGGCCGCCGAGCTCAAGACCCGCTACGGCAATGTGTCGTCGGCCTCGGTCGGAGCCATCCAGCGCAGCCTGCTTACCCTGGAGTCGCAGGGCGCGCAGCAATTTTTCGGCGAGCCCATGCTGGACGTCCACGACCTGATGCGCACCGACGCCCAGGGGCGCGGCTTCGTCAATATCCTGGCCGCCGACAAGCTGATGCAGTCGCCGCGGCTGTACGGCGTGTTCCTGCTGTGGCTGCTGGCGGACCTGTACGAAAAACTGCCCGAGGTCGGCGATCGCGATCAGCCCAAGCTGGTGTTCTTCTTCGACGAGGCGCACTTGCTGTTCGACGATGCGCCCAAGGCCTTGCTGGATAAGATCGAGCAGGTCGTGCGGCTGGTGCGGTCGAAGGGGGTGGGGGTGTATTTCGTGACGCAGAACCCCCTGGACATCCCGGATTCGGTGCTGGGCCAGTTGGGCAACCGCGTCCAGCACGCGTTGCGCGCCTTTACGCCGCGCGACCAGAAGGCCGTCAAGACGGCAGCACAGACCATGCGCCCGAATCCGGGGCTGGATATCGAGGCGGCCATCACCGAGCTGGGCGTGGGCGAGGCGCTGGTATCGCTGCTGGATGCGAAGGGTCGCCCGGCCCCCACCGAGCGCGCCTGGATCCTGCCCCCGGGCAGCCGCATCGGCCCGGCCACCGACGCCGAACGCCAGGTGCTGCGCCAGGACGGCACCATGGCCGGCAAGTATGCCCAGGCGGTGGACCGGGAGTCCGCCTACGAAGTGCTGACCGCCCGCGCCAGCGCCGAGGCGCCAGCCGAAAGCGCGCCCGCGGGTGCGCCCGCCGGCCGGCCGGCCGGCGCGGGCAAGCAGGAGGAGTCGGGCGGACTGATGGACGGCCTGAACGACGTGCTGTTCGGCTCTACCGGCCCGCGCGGTGGCCGGCGCGACGGCGTGGTGCAGTCGGTGGTCAAGAGCACGGCCCGCACGCTGGCGCGCCAGCTGGTGCGGGGCATGCTGGGGTCGCTGCTGGGATCGCGGCGCCGCTAACCAGGGCGTCAGGCGGCCACGAAGGCGCCGACGTCGTCCAGCGTGGCGGCAAAGCGCTGGACCATGTCGCGGACTTGCGCGGCATCGATGATCAGCGGCGGGCAGAAGGCCACCGTATCCTGGATGCCGCGCACGATCAGGCCGTGCGCGTGGGCGCGCTCGTAGGCGTGGCTGCCGGCCTTGCCCAGCGGGTCGAAGGGCCGGCGCGTATCCTTGTCGGCCACCAGTTCCACCCCCGCGATCAGGCCCATGCCGCGCACTTCGCCCACCAGCGGGTGGCCGGCCAGGGCGCGCAGTTCCTGCTGCAGCAACTGGCCCATTTCGGCCGCATGCTCGATCAGCCCGCGTTCGTCGATGATCTTCAAGTTCTCGAGCGCCACCGCGGTGGCCACGGGGTGGCCGCTGGCGGTGTAGCCATGGCCGAAGGTGCCCAGCCGGCCGCTGTGCGCGCTGACGGCATCGGCCAGCTTGCCGTTGAGCATGACTGCGCCCAGCGGCTGGTAGGACGAGGTGATCTGCTTGGACAGCACCATCATGTCGGGCTCGATGCCCAGCACGTCGGAGCCGAAGCGCTGGCCCAGGCGGCCGAAGCCGGTGATGACTTCGTCGGCGACGATCAGCACATCGTATTTGCGGCAGACGGCCTGGATTTTCTGCCAGTAGGTGCGCGGGGGCACGATGACCCCGCCGGCGCCCATGACCGGTTCGCCGATGAAGGCCGCCACGGTATCCGGGCCTTCGCGCACGATCAGGGCTTCCAGTTCGGCGGCCAGCCGGCTGGCGTAGTCTTCCTCGGATTCGCCGGGCAGGCCGTTGCGGTAGTGGTGCGGGCAGGCCGTGTGCAGGATGCGGGGCAGCGGCAGGTCGAAATCCTTGTGGTTGCCGGGCAGGCCGGTCAGGCTGGCAGACGCCACCGTGACGCCGTGATAGCCGCGCTGCCGGGCGATGATCTTTTTCTTGTCCGGGCGGCCCAGCGCGTTGTTGTAGTACCAGACCAGCTTGACGACCGTGTCGTTCGCCTCGGAACCGGAGTTGGTGAAGAACACCTTGGCCATGCGGCCGCCGGTGTAGTTGACCAGCCGTTCGGCAAGTTCGATGGCCGGCGCGTGCGACTTGTGCGTGAACGTGTGGTAGTAGGGCAGTTTCTGCAATTGGCGCGCGGCGGCATCGACCAGGCGCTGCTCGCCGAAGCCCACCGCCACGCTCCACAGCCCCGCCATGCCTTCCAGGTAGCGGCGCCCCTGGTCGTCGTACACATAGATGCCCTCGCCGCGATCGATGACGATGGGGCCGGTGCGCTGATGCACCACGGCGTTGGTATAGGGGTGCAACTGGTATTGCACGTCGCGCAGCTGGGTATTGTTCAGGGAATTCATGGCTCTGGCCTGGAAAAGAGGGCGGGGCATGTGGCCGGCCGCCCGTTCTGCCTGTTATATCATCAACGCAACCCGGCGTGCGCCCGCAGCGGACGGCGCGCCGCTTCCGTCCATTCCCTCAGGATTGCCCAGCCATGAAGATCGTCTTTGCCTCCAGCCACGAAATCGCGCCGCACGAATGGATCGATCCTCTCGCGGCCGCGTTGCCGGGCGCCGAGGTCATCCTGTGGCGGCCCGACTTGCCGGTGCAGGATGCCGATATCGCGGTGGTGTGGGGCCCGCCGGCCGCGCTGTTCGAGCGCGAGCGCAAGCTGCGCGCGGTCTTCAACCTGGGCGCGGGGGTCGATGCGCTGTTCCGGCTGCCGACGCTGCCGGCCGGCCTGCCCATCGTGCGGCTGGAAGATGCCGGCATGGCCGTGCAGATGGCCGAGTACGCCGTGTGGGCCGTGGTGCGCGCCAGCCGCCAGCTGGACGACTACGCCGCCCAGCAACGCGCCGGAGTGTGGCAGCCGCTGCCCGAACTGGACCGCACCCAGTGGCCGATCGGCGTGCTGGGTACCGGCGTGATGGGCACCCGCGTGGCGCAGGCGCTGGCGGCGCTGGATTACCCCGTGGCGGGCTGGTCGCGCAGCGGCAATGTGCCGCCCGGCGTGCAAGGTTTTGCCGGCATGGCGCAACTGCCGGCCTTCCTGGCGCGCACGCGCGTATTGATCAATACGCTGCCCCTGACCGACGAAACGCGCGATATCCTGCGTCGCGACACGCTGCGGCAACTGCTGCCGCAAGCCTACCTGATCAATATGGGCCGCGGCGAGCACCTGGTCGAGGAAGACCTGCTGGCGCTGCTCGATGCCGGCCATCTGCACGGGGCCACGCTGGACGTCTTCCGCCAGGAGCCGCTGCCGGCCGGGCATCCCTTCTGGAACCATCCCCGCGTGACCATCACCCCTCACGTGGCGGCCCTGAGCCTGCGGCGGGAAACCATCGCCCAGGTGGCCGACAAGATCGGGCGTTTCATGCGCGGCGAGGCGCTGACGGGCGTGGTGGCGCGCGATCGCGGCTATTGAGGCCTGGCGGCCTTGAAAAGGCCGTGAATCGGCAGGCCCGGGCCGGCTGGTGAGCGGCCGGGGCGATTTGATCTCCGACAAGGCGAAAGTGCGGGACCGACTCCTACACTGCCGCATGGAAACGCGATCATCTCCTCTCGAGCTCGTGGCGCCCGCCGGCAGCCTGCCGGCATTGAAAGCCGCCCTCAATGCCGGCGCGGATGCCGTCTACCTGGGCCTGAAAAACGCCACCAACGCCCGCAACTTCGCCGGGTTGAACTTCACCGAGGCCGATGTCCGCGCCGGCGTCGAACTGGCCCACGCCATGGGCCGCCGGGTGCTCTTCGCCATCAATACCTTTCCGCAGGCGGGGCGCATCCAAGAATGGCGCGCCGCGGTGGATGCCGCCCAGGCGCTGGGCGCCGACGCCGTCATCATGGCGGACCCCGGCCTGATGGCCTACACGCGCGAGCGCCACCCGGGGCTGCGGCTGCACATGTCCGTGCAAGGGTCCGCCACGCACGTCGATGCCATCGAACTGATGCGCGAGCAATTCGGCATCAGCCGGGTGGTGCTGCCGCGCGTGCTCACCATGGCCGAGATCGGCAAGATCTGCGCGCAGACCACGGTCGAGATCGAGGTCTTCGGTTTCGGCAGCCTGTGCGTCATGGCCGAGGGCCGCTGCCTGCTGTCTTCCTACGCCACCGGCGATTCGCCCAACAACAAGGGCGTCTGTTCGCCGGCCCACGCGGTGCGCTGGCTGGAAACCGACGGCGGCCTGGACGCGCGCCTGAACGGCATTCTCATCGATCGCTATGCGGAAGGCGAATCGGCCGCGTACCCCACCTTGTGCAAGGGCCGCTTCGAAGTCGAGGGGCAGGCCGACTATGTGCTCGAAGAGCCCGCCAGCCTCAATGCGCTGGGGCTGCTGCCGGCCATCCACGCCATGGGCGTGTCGGCCGTCAAGATCGAAGGGCGCCAGCGCAGCCCCGCCTATGTCGGCCAGGTCGTCGCCACGCTGCGCGCCGCCCTGGATGCCGTGCAGGCCGACGCCGCCCGCTATTCCGTCAAGCCCGACTGGCTGACCGCGCTGGCGCGCCATGCCGAAGGCTCGCAAGTCACGCAGGGCGCCTTCGATCGTCCATGGAAATGACCGCGATGTCCTATCAAATCTCGCTGGGCCCGCTGCTGTACTACTGGCCCCGACGCACGGTGCTGGACTTCTATGCCGCCGCGATCGACAGCGCCGTCGACATCATCTACCTGGGCGAAACCGTGTGTAGCCGCCGCCATGAGCTGCGGGCCGCCGATTGGCTGGACCTGGCCAGGGCCTTGCGCGATGCCGGCAAGACGGTGGTGCTGTCGAGCCAGACGTTGATTGAAACCAGCGCCGATGCACACGCGCTGCGACGCCTGTGCGAACACGACGAATTCCCGATCGAGGCGGGCGAACTGGGCGCGTTGCGCCACCTGAAAGGCCGCCACTTCGTTACCGGGCCGCACGTCAACGTCTATCACGGCGACACGCTAGCCTGGCTGGCCGCCCAAGGCGCCATGCGTTTCGTGGCGCCGGTCGAAATGGACCGCGCCGCGCTGGCGCAGCTGCTGCAAGATCGTCCCGCCGGCGTGCAGGCCGAGGTGATGGTCTGGGGTCGCCTGCCGCTGGCCTTTTCGGCAAGATGTTTCACCGCGCGTCATTTCCGCCTGAAGAAAGACGCCTGCGAATTCCGTTGCATCGAATACCCCGACGGCTTGCGCGTGCGTACGCGCGAATCCCAGGATTTCCTGGCCATCAACGGTATCCAGACCCTGTCCGCCGCCTGCCTGGACTTGCTGGGCCAGGCTGAGGAACTGGCCGGCATGGGCGTGGACGTGCTGCGCGTCAGCCCGCATTCGCAGAACACCTGGGATGCCATCGCCGCGCTGGACGACACCCGCCGTGGCCGCCAGCCCGGGTCCGTGGCGCCGCCCGACGGCATCGGCCGTTGCAACGGCTACTGGCATGGCCGCGCCGGCATCGATTACGTGGACGCTTCCTGATGAATCGCCTGACACCTGTCTTGGCACGCCTCGAGCGCGTGCTGCCCGCGCCGCTGGTATCGGCGCACTTCGTGCTGGGCCTGGAAATCGCGCGGCACCTGAAGTGGCTGCAACCGCCCGCCGAGATCGAAGACAAGCGCTTCGCCATCAAGGTCGAAGACCTGGGGCTGCGCAGCTGCTTTACCTGCCGCCAAGGCCGCTTTCGCCCCTTGTGGACGCCCGAAGCCGACCTGGAACTGGGTGCCTCGCTGGGCGATTTCCTGGCGCTGATGCGCGGCACGTCCGATGCCGATACCTTGTTCTTCCAGCGCCGCCTGAGAATCTCGGGCGATACCGAACTGGGCCTGGTGGTGAAGAACTGGCTCGATGCCACCGAACGTCCGGCATGGTTGCGCCGGGTGGGCGGGCCCGCCTGAGCACGCTGCCATGCCGGCCTTGCCCTTGGTTTATTCCTGCTCCGGCTGTTCCAGCGTGGCGCAATTGGCCAACCAGTTCGCGGTACGGCTGGATCGCGAAGGGCTGGCCGAGATGTCGTGCATCAGCGGGGTGGGTGGTGGCGTGCCGGTACTGGTGAAGCGGGCGCGCAGCGGCCGGCCGATCCTGGCGCTGGATGGCTGCGTGCTGGCGTGCGTCAAGGCCTGCCTGGCCCAGGCGGGGGTGGTTGCTACACGGCATGTGCTGCTGAACCAGCATGGCGCCACCAAGCGGTATCACCAGGACAGTACCGAGGCGGAACAGGCCGCGGCATGGCAAGTCGTGCATGCTGCGGCGCGCGAGCTGGGCGCTGCGCCACCCAGCCCCTAAGCGCGCCGGCCGCCCCGCGGGGCGGCCGACAAGCGGGGCGCAGGCGATGTATTCGGGAAACGCGCCCAGGAACCGCCTTCAGGAAACCGCCAGCCGGGCATCGGCCGTGGCCGATGGTGCGGGCATGACGCCATTGAGCAGGTAATCGATCAGTTCGCGCACGGGGCGGATGGCATCGCCGAACGGCAGTCTGGAAGCACCCCGGAAGAACAGGCCTTTGTCGACTTCGCCGCGCACCGCGGCCGCCAGCTTCAGGTCGATGCAGAACTGCCCGAAGCGTGCCAGGCCGTCGCGCAGGCCGCATTGCGTCAGGCAGTCCATGCGCTGGGTGCAACGGCGAGGGTCGGGCCGGGCGTTGTCTTGCAGCTTTTTTTCCTGGCGCAGATAGCGTACCAGCCAGGGGGTGGCCACGGCCCGGGCCGGCAGGCCGGCCACGCTGACGAATTCCTTGAGCTGGGCAGGGTCTGCGTCGATCAGTACCTGCTTGAAGTTGCGATGCGCATCGCCTTCTTCGGTAACGGCGAAGGCCGTGCCGACCTGCACCGCATCGGCACCGTGGCTGAGCCAATGACGGACTTTCTCGTGATTGCCGACGCCGCCCGCCACGATCAGCTTCGGGGCATCGCGGCTCAGGCCCAGTTCGTCGAACAGGGCGCGGCATTCGGCCAGCACGCGGCTGAAGCTGAAGCGTTCGTCGTGCAGCTCGGCCAGCTTGGTGGCGCCCAGGTGGCCGCCCGCGTGCGCCGGATGTTCGATGACCACCGCGGAGGCCAGGCGGCCATTTTTCAGCCATTTCTTGAGCACGACGCCCACGCCGCGCGCTTCGGACAGGATGGGGATCAGGGCGACCTTGTCGTGTTCGGCGGTCATTTCGGGCAGGTCGAGCGGCAGGCCGGCACCCATGACGATGGCGTCGGCGCCGCTTTCGCAGGCCTGCTTCACCAGGGCAGCGTGGTCGCGCACGGCTTTCATGACATTGACGGCGATCAGGCCCCGGCCGGCGGACAACTCGCGCGCGGCGCGGATTTCGCGGTCGAGGGCGACGCAGTTGGCCTGGTCGATGGCCGCGCGGTCGCGGCACTTGAGGGTTTTTTCGAGCAGGTCGGGGTGATGATGGCGCAGGTCGACGCTGGCAATCGTGCCGACCGCGTTTTCGCGTGCGACCGCGCCGGCCAGCCGGTGGGCCGATACGCCCACCCCCATGCCGCCTTGCACGACCGGCAAGAGCTCGCGGCCGGCGAGAGTCAGAGTTTTAAACCACATGGATACAAAATCCCTAGTTTGGGCAATAGCGCAACGGTAGGTCATCGAGCAAACAGGCGCATTGCGCGAAATCAAGTTGATGACCTAGCGATACGAGAAGCGGGGGAAGAGCGATTCGAGTTCGCGCAGGGCCAAGGGGCCGAGCACGGCAGTGGGGGCGGCGTCGGCCGTGGCGCGGTAGTTCTGTACGGCGTAGTGGCGCACGCCGCGGCTGGCCAGGTCGCGGGCCAGGTCCAGCAGGGCGGGTTCGGCGAGCCAGCGGGGGCTCCAGGTGGTGCGGCATTCGAATTCGATGCCGCTGGCCAGCAGGGCGTCCAGGCAGGCCTGGGCGGCGGCGTGCGTGCCGGGCCGGCCGGTCAGGGCGTCGTGGCCGGCGGCGTTCGTCTTGACGTCGAAGCCGACCCAGTCGAGCAGGGGCAGCAGGTCTTGCAGGCGCGATGGATAAATGCCGGCCGTGTGGACCGCCACGCGAAACCCCAGCGCCTTGACCGCGCGCACCATTTGCGGCAAGCGCGGTTCGCTGAGGGGTTCGCCGCCGGAGAACACCACCGCGTCCAGCAGGCCCTGGCGCCCACGCAGGAACTCGAGCACGGCTTTCCAGTGGTAGTGGCCGCGGCGCAGTTGCAGGTGCGGATTATGGCAATAGCCGCAACGCCAAGGGCAGCCCGCGATGAAGACGACGGCGGCCAGCGTGCCGGGCCAGTCGACGCTGGAGAAGGGCACGATTCCGCCGATGCAGGGTTCGCCATGGGCCACTGCCGGCACCGGCTCGGGGGCCGGCGCGCGGCGGGGGGCGCAGCCCGGATCAGGCGGCGCGTCGTTCGGCGAAGAAGCGGCGTTCATTGAATTCGCCTTGCTTGCCTGTGTTGAACGAGGTGACGGGACGGTGATAACCCATCACGCGCGTCCAGACTTCGCAGCGCACGCGCTGGCTGTCGTCGAGCGGGATGCCGGCGCGGGCGGCGGGGGCGGAGGTCAGAGATTGCATAAGCGGCTCCTGAGGGAAGGAAAACCGGGCCTGGCGGCGCCAGGCCCGTGGTGCCAGGCGCGAGCGCCTAGCTGCAGCATGCCTGTTGCCGGGACAGCAACTCGGCATCGCATTTGGGGCAGAACTCGTGCCGGCCGGACAGGTAGCCGTGCGTGGGGCAGATCGAGAACGTGGGCGTGACCGTGATGTACGGCAGCCGGAAGTTCTCGAGCGCGCGGCGCACCAGCTGGCGGCAGGCGGCGGCCGAGGACACGGCTTCGTTCATGTACAGGTGCAGCACCGTGCCGCCGGTGTACTTGCCCTGCAGGGTTTCCTGCATGGCCAGCGCGGCGAAGGGGTCGTCGGTGTAGCCCACGGGCAACTGGCTGGAGTTGGTGTAGTAGGGTTGTTCGGCGGTGCCGGCCTGCAGGATGTCGGGCCAGCGCTTGCGGTCTTCGCGGGCGAAGCGGTAGGTGGTGCCTTCGGCCGGGGTGGCTTCCAGGTTGTACAGGTGGCCGGTGGATTCCTGGAATTCGGTCATGCGGGCGCGCACGTGGTCGAGCAGGCGCACCGCCAGGGCATGCCCCTGCGGCGAGGTGAGGTCGTAGGCGTCGCCGCTGAAGTTGCGCACCATTTCGTTGATGCCGTTCACCCCCAGCGTGCTGAAGTGGTTGCGCAGCGTGCCCAGGTAGCGCCGGGTGTAGGGATAGAGGCCCTGGTCGATGTAGCGCTGCACCACCTTGCGCTTGACTTCCAGGACGTCGCGGCCCAGTTCCAGCAGGGTGTCCAGCTGGCGCAGCAGGGCGGCCTCGTCGCCGGCGTGGCGATAGCCCAGCCGCGCGCAGTTGACCGTGACCACGCCCACCGAGCCGGTTTGCTCGGCCGAGCCGAACAGGCCGTTGCCGCGCTTGAGCAATTCGCGCAGGTCGAGTTGCAGGCGGCAGCACATCGAGCGGACCATGTGCGGCTCGAGATCGGAATTGAGGAAGTTCTGGAAGTAGGGCAGGCCGTACTTCGCGGTCATGTCGAACAGCAGTTCGGTGTTGGGGTGGTCCCAGTCGAAGTCGGACGTGATGTTGTAGGTGGGAATCGGAAAGGTGAAGACGCGGCCTTTGGCGTCGCCCGCCATCATGACTTCGATGTAGGCGCGGTTGATCATGTCCATTTCGGCCTGCAGGTCGCCGTAGTGGAACGGCATTTCCTCGCCGCCGATGTACGGGATCTGCTCGCGCAGGTCGGCGGGGCAGGTGAGGTCGAAGGTCAGGTTGGTGAAGGGCGTCTGGGTGCCCCAGCGGCTGGGCACGTTGAGGTTGTAGATGAGTTCCTGCATGGCCTGCTTGACCTCGGCGTAGCTCATGCTGTCGCGGCGCACGAACGGCGCCATGTAGGTGTCGAAGGAGCTGAACGCCTGCGCGCCGGCCCATTCGTTCTGCAGGGTGCCCAGGAAATTGACGATCTGCCCGATCGCGGCCGACATGTGGCGTGGCGGCGTGGCCTCGACCTTGCCGGGAATGCCGTTGAAGCCCTCGGTGAGCAGCTGGCGCAGCGACCAGCCGGCGCAGTATCCGCTGAGCATGTCGAGGTCGTGGATGTGGATGTCGCCGTCGCGGTGGGCCTGGCCGGCCTGCGGGCTGTAGACGTGCGAGAGCCAGTAATTGGCCGTGACCTTGCCCGCCACGTTGAGGATCAGCCCGCCCAGGCTGTAGCCCTGGTTGGCGTTGGCGTTGACGCGCCAGTCGCGCTGGTCCAGGTATTCTTCCATGGCGCTTTCGACGTCGACCAGCGTGTGCTTGAGCGAGCGCAGGCGGGCGTGGCGTTCGCGATGGACGATGTAGGCGCGCGCGGTGCGCCAGCAGCCGGCCTCGACCAGCGCGTCTTCGACCAGGTTCTGGATGGTTTCGATGCCGGGGCACGGGTAGCCCGTCAGGCGCGCCGCCACGCGCGCGCCAAGGATGCCGGCGGCGGCGGGGTCGACTTCGCCGGTGGCCTGGCCGGCGGCGGCAATGGCCTGGACGATCTTGGCGCCGTCGAAATCGGCGATGCGGCCGTCGCGCTTGAGGATCTGTTGGGGCATCATGGTGGCATACTTCATGTAGTGTTGGTGTGGGTAGCCTACTACTACATCATGTGGTCGGAAAGCTGATCCGGGCGGCAACCAAATGCTGGCTTGATGCCGCGCAAGCATGCTGCTTATCTGCAATAAAGTTGAGCTAGATCAAGTTGTTGCAGGCGGCGACTTTGCATAATGGTTTTATGCAATCCCCACCCTCGTTTTCGCGCGACATCCTGGCCCGGCTGGACAAGAACGGCCCCCGCTACACCTCGTATCCCACCGCAGACCGCTACGACGGCAGCTTTGGCGCCGGCCAGTACCGCCAGGCGCTGGACAGCCGCGCGCGCGACACGGCGGCCAACGGCCCGCGGCCGCTTTCGCTGTATGTGCACATCCCGTTCTGCGAATCGCTGTGCTACTACTGCGCCTGTAACAAGGTCATCACGCGCCACCACGAGCGCGCGGCGCGCTACCTGGACGCGCTGGAACGCGAAATGGCCCTGCATGCCCGGGCCATCGGGCATGACGAACCGGTGTCGCAACTGCATTTCGGCGGCGGCACCCCCACCTTCCTGTCCGACGCCGAACTCGACCGCCTGATGGCGGCGCTGCGCGGCCACTTCCACCTGCTGCCCGACGCCGAGGTCTCGGTCGAGGTCGATCCGCGCACCGCCACCGAGCAACGGCTGGCGCACCTGGCGCAACTGGGTTTCAACCGCCTGAGCTTCGGCGTGCAGGATTTCGACCCGGCGGTGCAACGGGCGGTACACCGCATACAGCCCTACGAGAACGTGCGCGACCTGATGCACAGCGCCCGCGCGCTGGGGTTCGCCTCGGTGAACATGGACCTGATCTACGGGCTACCGCTGCAAACGCTGGAATCGTTCGCCCGCACGCTGGAACAGGTGTGCGGCCTGCGGCCCGACCGCATCGCGCTGTACGGCTACGCACATCTGCCGGAACGCTTCAAGCCGCAACGGCGCATCGTGCCGGCCGAACTGCCCGACGGCGAGACCCGGGTCGGGCTGCTGGGCGCGGCTATTTCGCGCTTCCTGGAGGCAGGCTACGACTACATCGGCATGGACCACTTCGCGCTGCACGACGACACGCTGGCCCAGGCCAAGCGGGCCGGCCGCCTGCACCGGAATTTCCAGGGCTACAGCACTCAGCCGGATTGCGACCTGATCGCGCTGGGCGTGTCGGCCATCGGGCGCGTGGGCGCTACCTACAGCCAGAACGCCAAGACGCTGGACGACTATTACGCGCGCATCGAGCAGGACCAGTTCGCCGTCGAGCGCGGGCTGGCCATGAGCGACGACGACCTGCTGCGGCGCGATGTCATCATGGCCATCATGTGCCAGGGTGGGCTGGCGTTCCAGGCCATCGAGCAGGCGCACGGCATCGAGTTCGAAACCTATTTCGCCGCCGAACTGGACGCACTGCGCGACCTGGCCGGCATGGGCCTGGTGCAGCGCCGGCCGGACGGCCTGAGCGTGACCGGCATGGGCTGGTACTTCGTGCGGGCCGTGGCCATGGTGTTCGACCGCCACCTGCGCGAACGCCGCACCCAGGCGCAGTACTCGCGCATCGTCTAGCCGCGCCCCGTCAACCCCGGCGAGGGCGGCGCGACGCCAGGAACAGGCCCGCAGCCACGATCAGCGCCATGCCGGCGATGGCCGGCAGGTCCGGCGGACGGGCGAACACGAACGTGCTGAAGCCTACCGCCATCAGCAAGTGGCAATAGTTCAAGGGCGCCAGCGTCGAGGCCGGCACCCGCCGGAAGGCGGCGATCAGCAGGATCTGGCCCAGGCCGTTGAGCATGCCCAGCAGCACGATGACGACGCCGTCGCGCCAGCCGGGCCAGGGGTCGGGCAGGAAGAAGGGCGCGGGCACCGCCGTGACCACCAGGCAGACGAGCGCCGTGTAGGCGTATTGCACATGGCTGGAGACGCGGCCGGACAATTTGCGGGTCAGCACCTGGAACAACGCATAGCTGACCGCCGCGACCGCCATCAGCACGGTACCCAGCCAGGGCAGGTGGCCGCCCGGGCGCACGATCAGCAGCATGCCGGCGCAGCCCAGCGCCACGGCGATCCATTGCCGGCGCCCGACGCGCTCGCGCAGCAGCCAGGGCGACAGCGCCACCACGATCAGGGGCGAAGTGAAATAGATCGCGGTGGCCTCCGACAGGGGCATCCAGATCAGCGCGGTCATGAAGCAAGTGCCGACGGTGCCCAGCATCAGCCCACGCAGCAGCAGCAGGCCCTTGTCGGGCGTATCGGACAGGCGCGGCAGGCCGTGGCGCAGCACCAGGAAGACGCCGATGGCGGCCACGGCCAGATAGCGCATGACGTTCAGGAAAGGCGCCGGGTATAGCGTCAGCAGATGCTTGACGGTGGCGTCGAAACTCGCGAAAGAGACCAGGGCCGCCAGGTACAGGACGATGCCGGCGCCGGGCGATGGCGGCGGGCCCGGCGTGGCGGTGACAGGTGGCCGGGGCATGGCACTAGTGGGAGACCGCCAGTGCCATGCCCTGCAGGAACGCGTCCAGCGCCGGGCCGACGGCGTCGAGCAGGTAGCCGCCTTCTTGCACCACGACCGTCGGCAGGCCCAGGCCGTTGACGCGTTCGCCGATGTGCCGGTAGGCGTCGAGCTCGAGCGCGAGCACGCTGATGGGATCGTCCTTGTGGGTGTCGAAGCCCAGCGGCAGCACCAGGGCGCGGGGGCGGTAGTCGCGCAGCGCCACCAGGGCGTTGTCCAGCACGCCCAGGAAGGTTTCGCTGTCGGCGCCGTGGGCCAGGGGGAAGTTCAGGTTGTAGCCGTGGCCGCTGCCATAGCCCCGTTCGTGCGCGTAGCCCGTATAGAAAGGGTAGTACCCGGCGGGATCGGCGTGCAGCGACAGGGTCATGACGTCGGGGCGTTGGTAGAAGATCTGCTGCGTGCCGTCGCCGTGGTGGGCGTCGATGTCCAGGACGGCGATCTTGTCGTAGGTCTGCAGCAGGCGCTGGGCCGCCGCTGCGCTGCTGTTCAGGTAGCAGAAGCCGCCGGCGCGGTCGCGGTGCGCATGATGGCCCGAGGGGCGGCACAGCGCATACGCCACGCCCTGGTGCCGGGCCACCCAGTCGGCGGCGGCCACGGCGCTGTGCGTGGAGCGCAGCGCCGCGCGCCAGGTGTGCGGGCCGATGGGGCAGGACAGGTCGCTGAGGTAGTAGCCGGCCTGCGCCACGATCGAGTCCGATGGGCATGGCCCCCGCTCGGCGTGTTCAGCCCGGCCGCAATAGTAGGGCGACAGATTGGGCAGCACTTCGTCGCCCGGGTCCAGGCCGCGGGCGCGCAGCGCCAGCCAGCGGGCATGGGCGTGTTCAAGGAAGTCCAGGTAGTCGGGGCTGTGCACGCCATGCAGCGGGCCGCGTCCGTAGTCGGGCGGCGACTGCACCGCGATGCCGCGCGCAGCCAGCATGTCGCGCAGGGCCTGGGCGCGTCCGGGCAGGTCGGCCGGGGCGCGCAGGCGGCCCAGCCGCATGAACTGCTGCGGCGCATGCAGCAGCTGCTCTTCGGAAAAAAACGCCTTCATGACGATCCTCGCTGGTGGCTACGCTTGCTTGATCTCGATTTCCACGAAGACGAATTCCGTATCGCTGGGGTTGACGACATTGTGTTCCACGCCCTGCGGCCGGAAGTACGAGACGCCGGTGCGCAAGGAACTGGTGACTTGCCCGTCGGGGGTCTCGAGCAGCAGCGGTCCGGTGGTTTGCGGCACCACCACATAGGGCATGCCGTGACGATGCCAGCCGGTTTCGCCACCGGGCGGGAAACGCCATTCGGTAACCCTGACATGATCGTTGTCGATCTGCACCGTAGGCACTGCGCCGGGGCGATTCATGATGTTGTCTCCTTGAATGGGCCGGTCAGGCCGGCAGGACTTGCGCGAGGATATCCATGGCTTCGGTCATGGTGTCGTCGCCGATGGTCAGCGGGAACAGGAACCGGATCACGTTGCCGTCCACGCCGCAGCTGAGCAGCAGCAGGTTCTTCTCGAGCGCGCGCGCCTGGATCTGGCGGGTGAACTCGGGATGCGGGGTGTTCTCGCCGGGGTGGCGGAACTCGGCCGCCACCATCGCGCCCAGCCCGCGCACGTCGGCCAGTTCGGGCACCCGGGGGCGCAGCGCTTCCAGGTGGCGGCGCAGGCGTTCGCCCAGCGCCGCGCCACGCGCCGGCAGATCGCCGTCGCGCATCAATTGCACGACTTCCAGGGCCGCCGCGACGGCGAGGGGGTTGCCCGCATAGGTGCCGCCCAGCCCACCGGGCGGCGGGGCATCCATGACTTCGGCGCGCCCGCATACGGCCGACAACGGCATCCCGCCGCCCAGGCCCTTGGCCATGGCGGTGAGGTCGGCCGCGACGCCGTAGTGCTCCATCGCGAACAGCTTGCCCGTGCGGCCGAAGCCGGTCTGCACTTCATCGGCGATGAGCAGGATGCCGTGTTCGTTGCACAAGGCGCGCAGCGCATGCATGAATTCGGGCGGGCAGATGTTGAAGCCGCCTTCGCCCTGGACTGGTTCGATGATGATGGCGGCCACGCGCCGCGGGTCGACGTCGGTCTTGAAGAGCGCCCGCAGGCCCGTGAGGGCATCGGCCACCGACACGCCGTGCGTCGGGTCGGGATACGGGGCGTGATACACATCGGCAGGGAATGGGCCGAACCCGGCCTTGTACGGCACGACTTTGCCGGTCAGGGCCATGCCCAGCAGGGTGCGGCCATGGAAGGCGGCGCTGAAGGCGATCAGGGCCGAGCGGCCGGTGGCGCTGCGGGCGATCTTGACGGCGTTCTCGACTGCCTCGGCCCCGGTCGTGAAGAGCGCCGTCTTCTTGGGAAAGTCGCCGGGCACCAGCTGGTTGATCTGCTCGGCCAGTTCGATATAGCTGGCGTAGGGCACGATCTGGTAGGCCGTATGGGTGAAGCGCTTGACCTGGGCCTCGATGGCGCCGACCAGGCGCGGGTGGCGATGCCCGGTGTTGAGGACGGCGATGCCGCTGGCGAAGTCGATATAGCGGCGCCCTTCGATATCCCACAGTTCGGCGTTGTCGGCGCGGTCGGCGTAGAAGTTGCACATGACGCCCACGCCGCGCGGGGTGGCGGCGTCTTTGCGGCGCGTGAGGTCGGCGTTGTTCATGCGGCGGGCTCCGGTTGCAGGGCGGCCGGCGGATCCCAGTGCTGGCCGGGCACGGCCGCGATCAGCTTCTGGGTGTAGGCATGCCGGGGGCGGTCGAAGATCTGGCCGGGGCTGCCGTATTCGACCACCTTGCCCTGGTGCATCACCAGCACCGCGTTGCAGATCTGCGCCGCGACGCGCAGGTCGTGGGTGATGAAGATCAGGGCGATCTGCAGCTTTTGCTGCAGCTGGTGCAGCAGTTGCAGGACCTGGGCCTGCACCGAGACGTCCAGCGCCGAGACGGATTCGTCGGCCACCAGGATCTTGGGTTCCAGCGCCAGGGCGCGCGCAATGCCGATGCGCTGGCGCTGGCCGCCGGAGAACTGGTTGGGGTAGCGATCGAAGGCGGACGGGTCCAGGCCGACCAGGGCCAGCAGCTCGCGCGCGCGGGCCTCGGCCTGGGCGCGCGGCTGGCCCCCGGCCACCGGGCCATCGCTGATGATGCGGCCGACCGTGTGACGCGGATTGAGCGAGGCGAACGGGTCCTGGAAGATCATCTGGATGTCCTTGCGCATCGGCCGGAACTGGCTTTCGCTCAGCCCTGCGATGTCGCGCCCGTCGAAGACCAGTTCGCCGCCGTTGACGCCGATGAGCTTGAGCAGGCATTTGCCGATGGTGGACTTGCCCGAGCCCGATTCGCCCACGATGCCCAGCGTCTCGCCGCGCCGCACCGTAAAGCTGACATCGTCGACCGCCCGGACCACGCGCTTGTGGCCCAGCCAGCCGCGGCCGGTGACGTACGTCTTGCTGAGATTGCGTACTTCGAGCACCGGTGGCCGGGTGTCGGCCGCGGCCGACTCGTCGGCGCGCCGGCGCGGCACCGCGGCGATCAGCCGCTGCGTGTAGGGATGCCGGGGAGCGTTCAGGACTTGCGCGGCCGGCCCCTGTTCGACCAGTTCGCCGCGTTCCATGACCGCGACCCGGTGCGCGATTTCGGCCACGACGCCGAAGTCGTGGGTGACGAACATCACCCCCATGCCCTTGGCCTTCTGGATGCGGGCGATGAGCGCCAGGATCTGCGCCTGCGTGGTGACGTCCAGCGCGGTGGTCGGTTCGTCGGCGATCAGCAGCGAAGGCTCGAGCGCCAGGGCCATGGCGATCATCACGCGCTGGCGCTGGCCGCCCGACAAGCGGAACGGATAGACGTGGTACAGCGCGGCCGGGTCGGGCAGGCCCACGAATTCCAGCAGTTCCAGCACGCGCTGGGCGCGGGCCGGGCCGGGGTAGGCATTGTGCACGCGCATGACTTCGGCGATCTGCTCGCCCACGGTCATCAGCGGGTTCAGGGCCGACAGCGGTTCCTGGAAGATCATGGCCATGTCCTTGCCGCGCATGGCCTGCAGGCGGGTCTCGTCCTCGCGCAGCAGGTCGGTGCCGCGCAGCAGGATCTGGCCGCCCTGGGGTTTCAGGTAGTCGGGCAGCAGCCCCATGATGGCATTGGCGCTCATGGACTTGCCCGAGCCCGACTCGCCCACGATGCAGAGGATCTCGCCGGCGCGCACGTCGTACGAGATGTCGCGCACCGCATAGGGGCGGTCGCCGCCGGCGGGCAGCGCGATGGTCAGGTTGCGCACGGACAGCAAGGGTGTGGTGTCGTTCATGCCGGGCCTCCTATTCGCCGCGCTTGCGCAGTTGCGGGTTGAGGGCGTCGTTCAGGCCTTCGCCGATCAGGTTGATGGCCAGCACCGTCAACAGGATCGCCACGCCGGGCCAGACGCTCATCCACCAGGCTTCGCGGATCATGGTGCGCGCCGCGCCGATCATGAAGCCCCAGCTCATCAGGTTGCGGTCGCCCAGCCCCAGGAACGACAGCGACGATTCGGTCAGGATGGCGGTGGCCACCATGAACGAGGCCGAGACGATGATGGGCGACATGGCATTGGGCAGGATCTGCGTGCACACGATGCGCGACGGCGTCTGGCCGATGACGATGGCCGCCTGGACGAATTCGCGCTGCTTCAGTGTCATGAACTCGGAACGCACCAGCCGCGCCGCCGGCGGCCAGGACACCAGGGCGATGGCGCCCATGATGGAATAGACCGAGGGGCTGAGCACGGCCACCAGCACCACGGCCATGGCCAGCTGCGGGATGGTCTGGAAGAACTCCGTGAACCGCATCAGCGCGTCGTCGATGCGGCCGCCGCAATAGCCGGCCACCGCGCCCACCAGGATGCCGAAGGCCAGCGCCACGCCGGTCGAGAGCAGCCCGACCAGCAGCGATACCCGCGCGCCCCACACCAGTCCGGCGGTGATGTCGCGCCCCAGCATGTCGGTGCCGAAGGGATAGGCCGGATCAGTGAACGGCTTGATGAGCGGCTCGGCCACCATCATCCAGGGTGATTCGGGATACAGCAGCGGCGCCGCCAGGGCGGTGGCCACCACCACCAGCATCACGGCCAGGCCGGCCACCGCGCCGTAGTTGCGCGTATAGCGCCTCAGGAACGGGTTCATGCGGCGGCTCCGTGGGAATCGGCCGAAATGCGCGGGTCGATCAGCCGGTACAGCAGGTCGGTCAGCAGGTTGAACACCACGACCATGATGGAAGTGACCAGGAAGATGCCCAGCAGCAATTGGTAGTCGCGCTGCAGCAGCGCATCGAACATCAGCCGCCCGATGCCGGGCCAGGCGAACACGGTCTCGGTCAGCACGGCGCCGCCGGCCATCTGGCCGAGCTGGATACCGGCGAAGGTGACGACCGGCAGCAACGCGTTGCGCAGCACGTGGGCCCGGATCACGCGATTGGGGCTGACGCCCTTGGCGCGCGCGGTCTTGACGAAGTCCATGCCGATCACTTCCAGCATGGAGGCGCGCGTCAGCCGCACGTAGACTGCCATGAAGAAGCAGCCCAGCGTCACGGTGGGCAGGATCAGGTGCGTGGCGATGTCGCCCACCCGCGCCCAGCCCGACAGGTGCGTGCCGACCGATTCCATGCCGAATGCCGGCAGCCAGCCCAGCAGCACCGAAAACAGCAGGATGCCCATCAGCGACAGCCAGAACAGCGGCGTGGCGTAGAGCAGCAGGGCACCGGTCATGACGCTGCTGTCGATCCAGCGCCGCTTGTTGTTGTAGCGCGCCCGCGCGGCCACCACGCCCAGCAGCACGCCGAATACGATGGAGAACAGGAAGGCGCAGGACATCAGCAGGAAAGTCGCCGGCAGGCGCTCGAGGATCAGGTCCAGCACCGGCACGTGATTGCGGTACGAGAAGCCCAGGTCCAGCTGGAACACGCCTTTCAGGTACAGCCACAACTGGGAGAGCAGGGGCTGGTCCAGCCCGAATTCGGCGCGCAGGCTTTCTACATAGGACGCGTCGCCCGCGCCGGCCTGGCCGGCCAGCACCGCGGCGGGGTCGCCCGGGGCCAGGCGGATCATGAAGAAATTGATGATCACCACGCCCAGCACGACCACCAGGGCCTTGCCGACGCGCGAGACGAAAAAGGACAGGAATTTCATGCAATGCATCTCCGTCGGAACGCCGCGGCCTGCCGGGCCGCGGGTTGCGGCGGTCCGCCGCCCGGGCCAGCGGCGGCGGACCGGGCGCGCCAGGCGCGCCCGCCCTTATTTCTGGATATAGACGTTGTTGAACGTCTCGTTCAGGCCAATGGCCGTCTGCACCAGGTTCTTGATGTTGCCGCGATACAGCGTGGGGAACTCCATGTCGACCAGGAAGCCGTTGGCCACGTCGTTGACCAGCATGGTCTGCACCTTGGTGTAGAGCTCCTGCCGCTTGGCCGGATCGACTTCCGAGGCGGCCGCGGTCCACAGCTTGTCGGCCTCGGGGTTGTTGTAGCCCTGCACGTTGGCGAAGGGCGAACCCTTGACCATGTTGGCGGCGGCGTACAGGCGCTGCACGCCCAGTGCCGGATCGCCGTACTGGTACGTGTAGTTCAGCGTCAGGTCGAAGTCCCAGTTGCCGGTACGGCTGGCCCAGCCGCCGGCGTCGGTGGCTTCCATGTTGACGTTGAAGCCCAGTTGCTCGATCGACTGCTTGATGTATTCGCCCAGGCGATCCCAGGTGGACCCGTACGGCATGCCCAGGAAGCGCACGGTGTAGTCGCCGGGCTTGATGCCCGATTCCTCGATCAGCTGGCGCGCCTTCTTCATGTCGAAATTGATAGGCGGCATGTTCTTGTCGTAGAACATCTCGGTGGTGACGAACGGGCTGGTGGCCACCTTGCCTAGGCCGAAGAAGATGTTGTTGACGATCAGCTTGCGGTTCAGCGTTGCCATCACCGCCTGGCGCACCTTGACGTTGTCGAACGGCGGCTTGTGCATGTTGAACACCAGGTAGGCCTGCGGCGAGAACATTTCCCAGCCCTTGGTGGTGTATTCGACGTTGGGCAGCGCGCGCAGGCGCTTGACGTCGACGTTGTCGACGTCGCCGCCGCGCAGCACGTCGACGCTGCCGCGCTCGAAAGCCACGGCGCGCGAGGCCGAGTCGGGGATCACGTTGAACACCAGCTCGTCCAGGTAGGGCAGGCCCTGCTTCCAGTAATTGGGGTTGCGTTCGAGCTTGATGTATTCGCCGCGCTTCCATTCCTTGAACATGAACGGCCCGGTGCCCACCGGCTTCTGGTTGGCGGGGTTCTTCATGTAGTCGGTGCCGGCGTAGATGTGCTTGGGCATCATCGGGGCGAAGCCGGGCTCGAACATCAGCATGAAGGCCGGGAAGGGCGTCTTCAGGCGGATGGTGACGGTATAGTCGTCGACTTTCTCGACCTTGTCGAGATAGCGGCCCAGGATCACGCGGGCGCGAGCGTGCGTCTTGGGCAGCAGCTCGCTCATGGAGAAGACCACGTCGTCGGCGGTGAACGGCTTGCCGTCATGCCACTTCACGCCCTGTTCCAGGTGGAAAGTGTAGGCCAGGCCGTCCGGCGAGATTTCCCACGACTTGGCCAGGCCCGGCTGCGGCTTGAGGTCGAAGGAATAGGTCAGCAGGCTTTCGTAGATCTTGCCCGCCACGAACTGGGTGGGGGCCTGCTGATTCAGGGCGGGAATCAGGATGGGCGGCTCGGGCTGGACGATCATGCTGAGCGTGCCGCCGCGCGTCTGGGCCTGCACCGCGGCCATCGGGACGGCGGCCACCAGCGCGAGGGCGCCTAGGGACAGTTTCAGGTGTGTTGTCAGTTTCACTGTGAACCTCCGGGCGTGGATGGGAAGAAGGGCGGGCGGGGCCGGGCTCCTGTGCGAAAGCGGCCGCCGCGCCACCCGGCGACTCGGGTGCTACGGGTGGAACAGGTAAAACGGCAAGGGTCGGGCCGGCGCCGGGCGGGCCCGGGCAGTGACGGCGCGAGGTGACGGCAGGTCCGGTTGCATGGTTTTCCCCTTGGCATTTATGTGGACGTTTTCTGCTATCGCGGAAAGCAGCGTATCGGATATTTGGTACTCTCAATAGGTCCAAATCGTTTTTTGTTTCTGGTGCCACTTTGAAAGAACTGATTCTGTCCGAGTGCCTGCTGCAGCGATTGGAACGGCGCACCGCGATCCCGCTGTCCCGGCAGATCTACGACATCCTGCGGCGGCTCATCCTGGACGGCGACGTGCCGGCGGGCACCAAGTTGCCGGCCACCCGGGCGCTGGCCGCCGATACAGGGTTATCCCGCAATACCGTGCTGCACGCTTACGATCAGTTGCTGGCCGAGGGGTACTTGGTCTCGGCATTCGGAAGTGGCACCTTTGTATCGGACACCGTGCCGGCCATGCAGCAACCACCCGAGGCCGAGCGCCCGGACGGCGCCGGCATGCCACCGCAGTTCGCCCTGTCGCGCCGGGGAGCCCGGCTGGTGCACGAGGCGTCCGCGTCGGATCGCCAGTGGGGCGCGTTCGTGCCGGGGGTGCCCGACGTGTCGCTGTTTCCCCGTGCCGTGTGGGCCCGCCTGCAGGGGCGGCGCTGGCGGCAATCGCAACCGGAATTGCTGACCTACGCGCATGGCGCGGGCTTCATGCCGCTGCGCCGGGCGCTGGCCGAGCACCTGCGCCTGGCGCGCTCGGTGAAATGCGAGGCCGACCAGATCGTGCTGACCAGCGGTATCCACCAGTCGCTGAGCCTGCTGGCAAGGCTGCTGGGCGACTATGGCAATACGGCCTGGATGGAAAACCCGGGTTACTGGGGCGCGCGCTCGACGCTGGCCGCCTGCGGCATCACGCCCGTGCCGGTGGCGGTGGACGACGAAGGCATGGCGCCCAGCCCGGAACAGCTGCGCGACCCGCCCCGGTTCATTTTCGTGACCCCGTCGCACCAATATCCGCTGGGCATGGTGATGAGCCTGGCGCGCCGGCGCATGCTGCTGGAATATGCCCATACGCGGGGCGCCTGGATCGTCGAGGACGACTACGACAGCGAATTCCGCTTCGACGGCCGGCCGATCGCGTCCCTGCAGGGCCTGGACCAGCACGACCGGGTGCTGTACCTGGGCACGTTCTCGAAAACGCTGTTTCCCGGGTTCCGGCTGGGCTATATGGTGCTGCCCAAGCCGCTGGCCAGCCACATGGCGACCGGGCTGTCCGAGCTGTATCGCGAAGGCCGCCTGATGGACCAGGCGGTATTGGCCGACTTCATCGAGGGCGGGCACTATGCCGGCCATATCCGCCGCATGAAGCAATGCTATGCCGCGCGCCAGGCGCTGCTGCGCGAGGCCATCACCGCGCGCTTCGGCGCCGACTGGCCGATCTCGACGCACGAGGCGGGCCTGCACCTGGTGATGCACCTGCCCGACGGCACCGACGACCTGGGCATTTCCATCGCCGCGCGCACGCTGGACTTGCACGCGCGGCCGTTGTCGCGCTACTACGCCAGCGAGCGCGGCGCGCGCCCCGGCCTGCTGTTGGGGTACGCTTGCGTACCGGACGCGGAAATCCGCCCGGCTTTCGACCGGCTGGTGCAGGTGATCACCCCCGCGCTGGAGCACGTGCAGCGCTCGCAGCGCCGGCCGGTATACAGCGATAAACTCAATGCCGAGGCGTGGAGCGGCGCCTAGCCAGGGCCCGCAGCGGGCTGCCCGCGCGCCGGCTCGGCTGGAACAACATTTGGAGAACATCGGTGGCAGGAACTCAACACAAGATCGCGGTCATTCCCGGGGACGGCATCGGCAAGGAAGTGGTGCCGCAGGGGCTGCGCGTACTGGATGCCGCGGCCACGCGGTTCGGCATCGACTTCCAGTGGGACCATTTCGACTGGAGCTGCGATTACTACGCCAAGCACGGCAAGATGATGCCGGACGACTGGGCCGAGCAGATCGGCAGCCATGAAGCCATTTTCTTCGGCGCCATCGGCTGGCCCGCCACCGTGCCCGACCACGAGGCGCTGTGGGGCTCGCTGTTTCGCTTCCGCCGCGATTTCGACCAGTACATCAACCTGCGCCCGGTGCGCCTGATGCCCGGCGTGCCTTCGCCGCTGGCCGACCGCAAGCCCGGCGACATCGATTTCTTCATTGTGCGCGAGAACACCGAGGGCGAGTATTCCAACAGCGGCGGCCGGCTGTTTGCCGGCACCGAGCGCGAGGTGGTGATCCAGGAAAGCGTGTTCACGCGCGTGGGCGCCGACCGCGTGCTGAAGTTCGCCTTCGAGCTGGCGCAAAAGCGCGGCAAGCACCTGACCGCCGCGACCAAGTCCAACGGCATCTCGATTTCCATGCCGTGGTGGGACGAGCGCGTAGCCGATATCGCCGGCCAGTATCCGGACGTGCGCTGGGACAAGTACCACATCGATATCCTGTGCGCGCATTTCGTGCAGCACCCGGACTGGTTCGACGTGGTGGTGGCCTCCAACCTGTTCGGCGACATCCTGTCGGACCTGGGGCCGGCCTGCACCGGCACCATCGGCATCGCGCCGTCGGCCAACCTGAACCCGGAGCGCAAGTTCCCGTCGCTGTTCGAGCCGGTGCACGGTTCGGCGCCCGACATCTACGGCAAGGGCATCGCCAACCCGATCGGGCAGATCTGGAGCGGCGCGCTGATGCTGGATTTCCTGGGATATCCGCAAGCGTCGCAAGCCGTGGTGAGCGCCATCGAGACCGTGCTGGCCGAAGGCCCGCGCACGCGCGACATGAAGGGCACGGCCTCGACGGCGGACGTCGGCAAGGCGATCGCCGAGATCGTGGCGGCGGGCTGATATCGGGTTTCCCGGCCGACGGCGTTGCGGGGGCGCGAGGTATCAAGGGTTTGAAGGTGTCAGTGTTTCACCGCGCAGGGCGCGACCGGCCCGCGATGAAAACGGGTGTAGCCGAATCGGGGACGCCGCGGATCCGGCTTTGCCGGTCCGCCAGCGTCGCCCCCTTGAGGGGGAAGCGCGTAGCGCTTCGGGGGTGGGTTTTCACTTCAGCCACCTGGAGGCATTGCACCGATGCCGGCGGCGGGAGCTTGCGTCAGGCTGTCCAGGGATCAGGCACCCCGAAGGGTGTCTGATACGCCGGGCGGCTCAATGCGCCCCGGCCGCGGCTTCGGCCGCGCCGCCGCCGCCCGATGCGGTCTTGTCGCGACCGTGGGCGAACCACACCAGTCCGGTCAGCAGGATGAAGATCACCCCCGACGCATAGAACACGTCCAGCGCCGACATGGTGAACGCCTGCGTGTTGATCATGCCGTCCAGGCGCGTGATCGCTTCCTGGTGCGACAGCCCCAGGCTGTTTTGCAGCGTGGCGACGGCCTGGTCGAACGGCTGGTGCCCGGGCGCGGCGATCTCGGTCAGGCGCGCGTGGTGCTGCGACGCGCGGTTTTCCCACAGCGTGGTGGCGATCGAGGTGCCGAACGCGCCGGCCGTCAGGCGGGCGAAATTCGACAGGCCCGAGGCCGCCGGGATGCGCCAGGGCTCGAGCCCGGACAGCGTGATCGAGGTCAGTGGCACGAAGAAGGCCGCCATGGCCGCACCCTGGACAATGGTGGGGATCATCAGGGTGCGCATGTCGACTTGCGGGTTGAAGTCGGCCCGCATGAAGCACACCAGCGAGAAGATCAGGAACGCCACCGTCACCAGCAGGCGCGGGTCGCGCGTGGCCAGCATCTTGCCGACGATGGGCGTGAGCAGGATCGCCAGCAGCCCCACCGGCGCCGTGACCAGGCCGGCGTACGTGGCGGTGTACCCCATGTTGCTTTGCAGCCAGAGCGGCAGCAGCACCACGTTGCCGAAGAACACGCCATAGGCCACGGCCAGCGTCAGGGCACCGACGGTGAAGTTGCGTTCCTTGAACAGCCTGAGGTCCACCACCGGATGGGCGTCGGTGAGTTCCCAGATCAGGAAGAACACGAAGGCCACGAAGGCCACCAGGGCCAGCGCCAGGATCACCGGGCTGGCGAACCAGTCCAGTTCTTTGCCCTTGTCCAGCATGATCTGCAGGGAGCCGACCCACACCACCAGCAGGGCCAGGCCGACCTTGTCGATGGGCAGCTTGCGCGTGGCCGATTCGCGGTCGCGATACACGCGCCAGCTGATCCAGGCGGCCAGCAGGCCCACCGGCACGTTGATGTAGAAAATCCAGGGCCAGGTGTAGTTGTCGGATATCCAGCCGCCCAACAGCGGCCCGGCCACCGGCGCCACCAGTGTCGTCATGGACCAGACCGCCAGCGCCATGCCCGCCTTGGACTTGGGAAAGCTGGCCAGCATCAGCGCCTGCGACAACGGGATCATGGGGCCGGCCACCGCGCCCTGCAGCACGCGGAAGGCGATCAACGCTTCGAGCGAGGGCGAGAAACCGCACAGCCACGAGGCCAGCACGAACAGCAGCGTCGAGGTCAGGAACAGCCGCACCTGCCCGAAGCGCTGCGTCAGCCAGCCGGTCAGCGGCACGGTGATGGCGTTGGCCACCGCGAAGGACGTGATGACCCACGTGCCCTGGCTGGTGCTCACGCCCAGGTCGCCCGAGATCGTGGGGATCGAGACGTTGGCGATCGAGGTGTCCAGTACATTCATGAACACCGCGGTCGACAGCGCCACCGACCCGATGATGCGGGTGGCGCCTTCGAGCGGGGGCGGCGCGCCGCCTGCCGCAGAGGAACGGGTGGCGCTCATGATGCCAGGTTGGCCTTGATGATCCTGGCGATCAGCGCGTCGGCCTCGGCCTGCGTATCGCTGAAGGCCTGGGTGGACCAGGCGGGCTCATGGCGCTGCGGCAGCGGGGCCAGCTGGTCGCCCCCCTGGCTGACGTCGACTTCCACTTCCATCGACAGGCCCACGCGCAGCGGATGCGCCTTCAGTTCTTCCGGGTCGAGCTCGATGCGCACGGGCACGCGCTGCACGACCTTGATCCAGTTGCCGGTGGCATTCTGCGCGGGCAGCAGCGCGAAGGCGCTGCCGGTGCCCGCGTCCAGGCCGACGACCGTGCCGCGGTAGGTGACGCTGTTGCCGTACATGTCGGCCGTCAGGGTGGCGGCCTGCCCGGGGTGCATGCGGCGCAGTTGCCCTTCCTTGAAGTTGGCCTCGACCCAGACCTGGTTCAGCGGCACCACGTTCATCAGGGTGGCGCCCGGCGCGACGCGCTGGCCGACCTGTACGCTGCGGCGCGCGATCAGGCCGTCCACCGGCGCGGGCAGCACGGTGCGCGAATGGGCCAGCCAGGCATCGCGCAGCCGCGCGGCGGCCTGGCGCACGTCGGGGTGGTCGGCCACGGTGGTGCCTTCGGTCAGCGCCTGGTTGGTGGCCAGCCGGGCCCGGGCGGCGGCCAGCGCGGCCTTGGCCTGGGCCAGGCCCGACTGGGCGGACTTCAGCGCCGTCTGGGCATGCAGCAGTTCCTCGCCGCTGACGCCGCCGGTCTTGGCCAGTGTCTGGCGGCGCTGCAGGTCGCTCTGGGCGCGATTCAGGTCGGCCTGCGCGCGGGCGATATCGGCCTGGCGCACGTCGACGTCGGCCGCCAGGGAATCGTTCTGCGCGTACAGGGTGCGCACCTGGCGCACGGTTTGCGCCAGCTGGGCCTCGGCTTGCTGCAGGGCGACCTGCGCGTCGGCGGGATCCAGCCGCACCAGCGGCTGGCCGGCGCGGACGTGTTCGGTGTCGCCCGCTTCGATGGCGATGACGGTGCCGGGCACCTGGGGCGTGATCTGCACCAGGTTGCCGTGCACGTAGGCATCGTCGGTGCTTTCCACGCGGGAACCGAACAGGGCCCACCAGATGGCATACAGGACCGCCAGCACGATGAAGACGCCGGCGGCGATCAGCAGCAGGCGTTTGCGGGCGGGATTGGCTACGGGAGTTGCGGTCATGACGTCGGGATCCGGATCGGTCAATGAGTGGAAGTGGGGGCCGGGCCGGCGGCGGGCGGCGCATAGCCGCCGCCCAGCGCGTAGGCGAGGTCGGCGTCGAGCTGGTAGGCGCGAAAGCGCAGGTCGGTATCCAGCCTGGCCTGCGTCAGCACGCCGGTTTGCGCCACCAGCACGGTCAGGTAATTGCCCATGCCGGCCCGATAGCGCTGTACCGCCAGGTCGTACGCGGCGTCGATGGCCTCGCGCGCCTGGCGCTGTTGCACGGTTTCGCGGTCGAGCAGGCGCAGCGCGTCGATGGCGTCGGCCGTCTGGCGCACGGCGTCCAGCACGCTCTGGTTGTAGTCGGACACGGCCAGGTCCGCGTCGGCGCGCCGGCCCGCCAGGTTGGCGTTGAGCGCGCCGCCGTGGAAGATGGGCAGGGTGATGGCCGGGCCGATGCCGGCGGTGCGGCTGGCGGCTTCTAGCAGATTGCCGGTGCCGATGGCCTGGAACCCCGCGAACGCCACCAGATTGATGTTGGGATAGAACTCGGCGCGGGCGGCGTCGATCTCGCGGCGGGCCGCCTCGGCACGCCAGCGCGCCGCAGTGACGTCGGCACGATGGCCCAGCAAGTCCAGGGGCACGCTGCCGGGCACGACGCCAGCCGGGGCGGACAGCGCCACGGCCTGGAGCTGCTGGCCGCGCGCCGGGCCGGCGCCGGCCAGCGCCGCCACCTGGTTGCGCAGCTGGGCGATCGTGGTTTCGGTCTGCGTGAGCTCGACCTTGGCCGCCGCCAGCGAGGATTCGGCCTGCTTGACCTCGACCTGCGTATCCAGGCCGGCGTTCAGGCGGCCATGCGTCAGTTTCAGCACGTCGGCCCGCTGCGCCAGGATGCGTTGCAGCACCGCGTGCTGCGCGAAGGCGTTTTGCAGATTCAGGTAGCTGCGCACGACGGCCCGCGCCAGCAGGTTGCGGGCTGCCTGGGCATCGGCTTCGGCGGCCGCGCGCTGCGAGACGGCGGCGTCCAGCCGGGCGCGGTTCTTGCCCCAGAAGTCCAGCTCGTAGCTGAAGTCCAGCGCCAGGCGATTGTCGGAACTGACGCCGCCGGCCAGCGGCGGCTGGTAGATGTATTTTTCGGGCAGGTGCTGGCGGGTGAGGTCGTAGTTGGCGTCCACGCGCGGCATCAGGGGCGCGCGCGCGCCCCGCACCAGGGCATTGGCCTGGGCCAGCCGCGCCTGGGCGGCCGTCATCGAGGGGTTGCTGGCCAGCGCTTCGCCCACCAGCGTATCCAGTTGCGCGTCGCCGTAACGGCGCCACCATTGCGTGTCGGGCCAGGTAACGGACTGGCCTTGCAATCCGAGCCGCGCCGCATCGAGTTGCGCCACCGGCTCGGTGGCGGAATCCATCGATGCGCAGCCGCTCAGGGCCAGCAGCAGAACCACGGGAATTAGGGATTTCATCCTGACGTTTTGCTGAAAATAGTTGATTAAACTGTATTTGACTAGGCAGTAAGTATGGCGCAATGCGGTGTCGTGAACATGAATGTCCCGGCTGGGCCTGGGTGTATTTCGCCAGCCGGCGGGCCGGCGGCGGTCAGGCGTCGGCTGCCCCGGAGGCCGAGCCGTTGGCCAGCATGCGCCCCAACAGGTGCTTGAGCTGGGCCAGTTCGTCGGCCGAGAAGCCCCGCAGGTGGTGGTTGAGCACGCGGGCGATGTTGGCGGGGATCTCTCTGGCCTTTTCCTGGCCCAGTTCGGTGAGCTCGATCTTCACCACGCGGCGGTCTTCGTGGCTGCGTACGCGGCGCAGCAGGCCCTTGGCCTCGAGCCGGTCCAGCGTGCGGGTCATGGCGCCGGTGTCGACGCCGTTCAGGCGCGCCATTTCGGCCGGGGTGTCGGCGCTGCCGCGCGCCACCATGGCGATGGGGCGCCATTGCATGGCCGTCAGGCCGAGCGGGGCCATTTCCAGGTCGAGCATGCGGTTCAGCGAGTTGTACACCAGCTTGATCATGAAGCCGACGTTGTCGTCGGCCAGGCAGCGCGCGGTGCCGCGATAATGGACCGGGGTGTTGGCCGCACCGGGAGAGCGGGGAGCATTCATGCGGCGTATTTTATTGCCTAGGCAGATATTGTCAAGGCCTGCTTTGGCAGGCCGGCACGCCTAGTGGGAGGCCTTGCGCAGGCCGGACCACACAATGGCGGCCACGATGAGGGCGGCGCCGGCGATCATGCGCAGGCTGGGCTGCTGGGCGAACAGCAGCCAGGCGAAGCCGATGGCGTAGACGGGCTCGAGCGCGATCACCAGCCCGGCGCTGCGCGCGTTCAGCCGGGTCAGGCTGGAGACGAACAGGTAATGCGACAGGCCGGTGCAGAAGATGCCCAGCAGGGCCAGCCAGAGCCAGTCGAGCGCCGGCAGCACGGGCAACTGGCTGGCGGCGAAGGGCAGCATGGCCAGCACCACCACGATATTCTGGCCGCAGGCGACCTGCATGGCGTCCAGGCCGGCGGCCGAGCGCCGGTTGGTCAGGGCCAGCAGCGCGAACGACAGGCCCGACAGGATGCCCCAGGCCAGCCCCACCGTGCCCTGGTCGGCGAAGTCGAACGAGGGGGTCACCAGCACCAGGCCCGCGGTGACCAGCCCCAGCAGCAGCCATTCGGCCGCGCGCACCCGTTCGCGGAACAGCACGCCCTCGAGCAGGGTGATGAAGGCCGGAAAACTGGCGAATCCCAGCGTGGCGATGGCGATGCCGCCGGTCTTGACGGAAATGAAGAACGTGACCCAGTGCGCCGCCAGCAGGCAGCCCGCCACGATGAGCACGAACAATTGCGCCGGCGACAGGGCATTGAAGAGCGGCCGGCGCTGCAGGCGCGCGAACCCGGCCAGCGCCAGCACGGCGAAAACCGCCCGCCCCAGGGTGATCACCGCCGCGCTGGCCTGGATCAGTTCGCCGAAGACGCCGGTCAGGCCAGACAGGACAGCGGCAAGGTGGATATATACGAGGGCGCGTTGGCGGGTCATGCGGGGATAATGCGGCAGAGGCGGCGCGCGGAAATGCGCGCCGGAAAATATAAAATCATCGCATGAATCGTCCCGCCAGGTCTTGGTCGTCCGCCTTCTCGTCCCGCTCGCTCGGCTTTTTCCTGGCAACGCTGGGCGCCGTGCTGTTCGCCGCCAAGGCCATCGTGGTCAAGCTCACGTACCAGTACGGCATCGACGCCGTCACCCTGATCGCCTTTCGCATGCTGTTCGCCATGCCGTTCTTCGCGGCGGTGGCCTGGCGCGAGGCGCACCGTGCCGCCCGCGGCGAGCTGCCGGTGCTGAGCGTGCGCGAGCGCATCCAGCTGTGCGTGCTGGGGCTGCTGGGGTATTACTTTTCCAGTTTCCTGGATTTCCTCGGGCTGCGCTATGTGTCGGCCAGCCTGGAACGGCTGATCCTGTTCCTGTCGCCCACCATGGTGGTGCTGCTGTCGGCCTGGTGGCTCAAGCGCCCGGTGTCGCCGCGCCAATGGGTGGCCATGGTGGCGTCGTACCTGGGCGTGATCCTGGTGTTCGCCCAGGACCTGGCCCGGGGCGCCGGTTCCCACGTGGCGCTCGGGGCCTTGTTCATTTTCGGTTCGGCGCTCAGCTATGCTGTGTACCTGATCTGCTCGGGCGAACTGGTCAAGCGGGTGGGCGCGACGCGGCTGGTGGCTTACGCCATGCTGGTCTCGTGCGTGGCCTGCGTGGTGCAGTTCTTCCTGGTGCATCCGCCTTCGATGCTGGTGCAGCCAACCGGCGTCTATGCTTATTCGTTCGTCCATGCCACGCTCAACACCGTGGTGCCGGTGTTCATGCTGATGTGGGCCGTCGCCCTGATCGGCGCGCCCACGGCGTCGCTGCTGGGCATGATGGGGCCGGTGTCGGTGCTGTTCCTGGCGGCCTGGCTGCTGGACGAGCCCATCACCGCCTGGCAGCTGGCGGGCACGGCCCTGGTGCTGTGCGGGGTGTTCGTGCTGATGGGTGGGCGCGGCCGGCCGGCGCCGGCGGGCAGGTCGACAGGTTAATCGCGGCGTCGCGCCGCATCGCAGTCTGGGCATTCAACACACAAAGGAGGCCGGCATGGCCAGCAATCTCGTCAAGGCAGTCCGCATCGAGCAGCACGGCGGGCCCGAAGTCCTGCAAGTCGTCGACGTCGAAGTCCCGCCGCCGGCGGCCAACGAGGTCACGATCCGCCAGCATGTGGCGGGGCTGAATTTCATCGACATCTATTACCGTACCGGGCTGTATCCGCATCCGCTGCCGCACGGGCTGGGCTTCGAGGCGGCCGGCGTGGTCGAGGCGGTGGGCGCCGACGTGGCGCACCTGAAGAAGGGCGACCGCGTGGCCTATGGGCAAAGCCCCATCGGCGCCTACGCCCAGGCGCGCAACGTGCCGGCGGCGCAGGTCGTCAAGCTGCCCAAGGGCGTGGCCTTGGACGAAGCGGCTGCGCTGATGCTCAAGGGCCTGACGGTGCAGTACCTGTTCCGCCAGACGTACCGCCTGCAGGGCCACGAGACCATCCTGTTCCATGCGGCCGCCGGCGGCGTGGGGCTGATCGCCTGCCAATGGGCCAAGGCGCTGGGCGTGAAGCTGATCGGCACCGTGTCCAGCCCGGAAAAGGCCGAGCTGGCGCGCGCCAACGGGGCCTGGCAAACCATCGATTATTCGCGCGAGAACGTGGTCGAGCGCGTGCTGGAGCTGACCGGCGGCAAGAAGGTGCCGGTGGTGTACGACGGCGTGGGCAAGGATACCTGGGAAACCTCGCTCGATTGCATCGAGCCGCGCGGGCTGATGGTGAGTTTCGGCAATGCGTCGGGGCCGGTGTCCGGGGTGAACCTGGCCACCCTGAACCAGAAGGGCTGCCTGTACGTCACGCGCCCGTCGCTGGGCCTGCACGTGAATACCCCCGAGAAGCTGAACGCCGCCGCCGGCGAGATGTTCGACCTGGTCTTGAAGAAGAAGATCAAGGTGCGCATCGACCAGCGCTATCGCCTGGAAGACGCCGGCCAGGCACAGACCGCGCTGGCCGCCCGCAAGACCACCGGCGCGACGGTGCTGACGCTGGACTGACCGGCGGCGGGGCGGCGATGGGGCCGCCCCGCGTATCAGGCGACCCGCATGTTCTGCAGGGCCGCGATGCGGGCCTGGATCGGCGGGTGCGAGGCGAACACGGCCGACAGGCCGCCCTTGCCGGCGATGCCGGAGGCCTCGAACGACTTGGGCAGTTCGCCGGGTTCCAGGCCGCCCAGCCGCGCCAGGGCGCGCATCATGGGTTCGCGCGAACCCATCAGCTGGGCCGACCCGGCGTCGGCCCGGTATTCGCGCTGGCGCGAGAACCAGGCCACGATGATCGAGGCCAGGATGCCGAAGATGATTTCACAGACCAACACGGTGACGTAATAGCCGATGCCCACGCCGCGTTCGTTCTTGAAAACCACCCGGTCGATGAAATAGCCCACCAGGCGCGCCAGGAACACCACGAACGTGTTGACCACGCCCTGGATCAGCGTCAGCGTGATCATGTCGCCATTGGCGACGTGCGCGACTTCGTGGCCCAGCACGGCGGCGATTTCTTCTTCGGTCATGCTGTCGAGCAGGCCGGTGGATACCGCCACCAGCGAGTCGTTCTTGAAGGCGCCGGTGGCAAAGGCGTTGGGCGGGCCCTGGTAGATGGCGACTTCCGGGTGGCCGATGCCGGCGCGGTCGGCCAGCTGGTGCACGGTATCGATCAGCCAGGCCTCGCGCGGGCCGCCCGGCGCCTTGGGGTCGATGACCTGGGCGCCGGTGCTCCATTTGGCCATGGGCTTGCTGATCAGCAGCGAGATGATGGCGCCGGTGAAGCCGATGACCACCGACAGGATCAGCAAGGCCTGGATGTCGATGCCTTGCGCCGTGATGTAGCGGTCCACGCCCAGGATGTGCAGCGTGGCCGACAGCACGACCATGACGGCCAGGTTGGTGACGATGAACAGAAAAATGCGTTTCATGCTTGTTATGTTCCTCTGCGAGCAATGAGCGCCTGTTTTGACCAGGGGGAGGCGGGGCGGTTCCCGCGCGGGCGAGGGTAAGCTTTCCGGACCCGGAGTATAGTATCGCTTTCCCCTATTTCCCTTCCGTTTTTTCTTCCCCCATGCAGGCTCTTTGGATGTTGGTGGCGTCCGCCATGTTCGCCGTGATGGGGTCGTTTGTGAAGCTGGCGACCGAGCACGGCGCCTCGCTGCCCCAGATCGTCCTGTTTCGCGGTTTCCCCTCGGTTGTTCTTCTGCTGCTGTGGGCGCGCGCCGCCCGGCAATCCATCATGCCCACCAGCTGGCGGCTGCACCTGTGGCGCAATGTGGCCGGCGTCACGTCCATGTGGCTGGGGTTCTTCGCCATTTCGCACCTGCCGCTGGCCACGGCCACCAGCCTGAACTACACGGCGCCGCTGTTCATCGCCTGCTGGATGCTGGGCTGGGGCGGGGCGCAGCGCGATCCGGTGCGCATCGCCGCCGTGGCGCTGGGCTTTGGCGGGGTGATCGCGGTGCTGCGGCCCAGCATCAACCACGACCAGTGGCTGGCCGCCTTGTTCGGCCTGGGCGCGGGCTCGATGTCGGCGGTGGCCATGCTGCAGATCCGCCAACTGGGCCGCATCGGCGAGCCCGAATGGCGTACCGTGCTGTTCTTCTCGCTGGGCGTGTGCCTGAGCAGCCTGGCCGGGCTGTGCCTGGAAGGCTGGGGCTACGCCGACTGGCTGGGCTACGGGGCGCTGTTCGGCGTGGGCGTGGCCGGCCTGTTCGGGCAACTGGCCATGACGCGGGCGTTCGGGGCCGGGTCGGCGCTGTTGACGGCCGCGCTGCAGTACTCCACCATCATATTCGCCGCGCTGCTGGGCATGGCCATGTGGGGCGACCGCCCCGACACCCTGGCCTGGGCCGGCATGGGCCTGATCATCGCGGCGGGCCTGTTGTCGGTGTGGCGCACCATGCGCATGCCGGCCGGCGCCTAGCAACCTGAACATCATCCGCTTCCCGGAGGGCACCCCATGACCATGACGCTGATCTCGGCCGCCGACCTGGCCGCACGCCTGCAGGCGCCCGACCTGCGCATTTTCGACGTGCGCCACGACCTGGCCGATCATGCGGCGGGCCGGCGCGCCTACGAGCAGGGCCATATCCCCGGTGCCCGCTACCTGGACCACGAAACCGAGCTGGCGGCGCCGCGCACCGGCAAGAACGGCCGGCACCCACTGCCGTCGCGCGCCGACCTCGCGGCGCAGATGGCCACGCATGGCGTCGGGCCCGATACCCTGGTGGTGGCCTACGACGCCAGCGGCGGCATGTTCGCCGCGCACCTGTGGTGGATGCTGCGCTGGCTCGGCCACGAGCGCGTGGCCGTGCTCGACGGCGGCTGGCAGGGCTGGCTGGCCGCCGGCCAGCCAGCCGCCACCGAACCGGCGCCGGCGGTGCCGGCCGGCGCCGTCCAGCCCGGGGCGCCCCTGGCCGAAACCGTCGATGCCCAGGCGGTACTGGCGAACCTGGCGCAACCCGCGTTCACCGTGCTGGATGCGCGCGCGGCCAACCGCTACCGCGGCGAGGTCGAGCCCATGGATCCGGTGGCGGGGCATATTCCCGGCGCGCTGAACCGCCCCAACGGCGAGAACCTGCAGGCCGACGGGCGCTTCAAGGACGCCGCGCAGTTGCGCGCGGAATTCGCGGCCCTGCTGGGCGAGCGCGATCCGCGCGCGGTGGTGCACCAGTGCGGTTCGGGTATCACCGCCTGCCACAACCTGCTGGCCATGGAAATCGCCGGGTTGGCGGGCTCGCGCCTGTATCCCGGTTCCTGGAGCGAATGGTGCAGCGACCCGGCCCGGCCGGTGGCGCGCGGCGCCTGAACGGCAGCGGTCAGGCGGCCGCGGCCGCCTGCGGCCGGCGAGCCACGCGCTCGGCGATGTCCAGGTAGTAGGCCAGCGGTTCCGTGACGCGCCCGGGCGTCTTGGCCTGGTCGTCCCAGCGGCGCAGCCGGATCGCATCGGGGGCGCCGGGCATGCTGGCGAAATCGATCGCCTGCCCGGCGTCGAAGCTGCCGCCCTGCAATGCCAGGCTGCGGCGCGAATCGGCCGACAGCGCCGCTTCGTACGGCGGTTCCACAAAGCACAGGTAGCGCTTGGCCTCGACGTGCAGGCGGATCGGCTCCAGTACGGCCGCGCCGAACAGCCCGCGCAGGAAGGGCAGGACAAAATACTGGTGCTTGTCGTCCGGGCCTGCCAGCGTGGGGGTGCCGGGCCGGCCGGCGATCAGGTGGCCCAGGTCGTGCAGCAGCGCGGCGGTAATCAGTTGCGGCGAGGCGCCGGCCTGTTCGGCCAGGGTGGCCGTTTGCAGCGCGTGCTGCAATTGCGAGACGGGCTCGCCGTCGTAGGCGCGATGCCCGCGCTCCTGGAACAGTTGTTCGATATCTTGCAGTGTAAAAGCCATGGTGGTGCCCCTGGGATGTTCCCGGTCCCGCCAGAGCGCGCGCGCCGCGCCAGGGCGGAAGGACAGTAGACCGCGGCCAGTTGACGATTTGATGACCGCGGCCACGCCGGCCGGCAAGAAAAAAGGGCGGGCCCGAGGCCCGCCCCGCGCGGGGGAAGCGACGGCCGGCTCAGGCCGGGTCGTGCTCTTGCATGATGTGGCGGTACCACTCGTGGAAGTGCTGCATGCCGTCTTCCATGGGCGACTGGTACGGGCCGGCCTCGTTGACGCCGCGCAGCATCAGGGCCTTGCGCCCGGCATCCATGCGCTCGGCGATCTCGTCGTCTTCGACGGCGGTTTCCATGTAGGCCGCGCGCTGGGCTTCGACGAATTCGCGCTCGAAGGCGACGATTTCCTCGGGATAGTAGAACTCGACCACGTTGACCGTTTCCTGCGGGCTCTTGGGGTAGAGCGTGGACAGCACCAGCACGTGCGGGTAGAGCTCGATCATGTGGGTGGGAAAGTAGGTGACCCACACGGCGCCGAAGTCCGGCGCGTCGCCGGCCCGGTAGTCGAGCACGCGATCATGCCATTGCTTGTAGACGTCGGACCCCGGCTGCGCCAGCGCCTTGTGCACGCCGACGCGCTGCAGGCTGTACCAGTCGGAGAATTCCCAGCTGAGGTCGTCGCAGGTGACGAAGCGGCCCAGGCCCGGATGGAACGGGCCCACGTGGTAGTCCTCGAGGTAGACCTCGATGAAGGTCTTCCAGTTATAGTGGCACTGGTGCACCTCGACGTGGTCGAGCACGTAGTCGCCGAAGTCGAATTCGGGGCGCGCGAACAGCGGCGCCAGGTCGGCCGCCGGGTCGCGCGGGCCTTCGAACAGCAGGCCGTGGCAATCGCGCAGGCGAAAGCGCTGCAGGTTCATGCAGGGCGTGGATTCGAACTGGGGGGCGCCAAGC
>Ga0182737_1000669_pt1 | contig 43954 bp, 38 predicted proteins | sample eDN5th30CBELigOP_FD_128878 | JGI IMG/M metagenome (GOLD analysis project Ga0182737, IMG submission 128878) | Enriched Organic Plus compost microbial communities from Emeryville, California, USA - eDNA 5th pass 30_C BE-Lig OP (version 2) (version 2) ... | reverse complement strand
TCATCGCGCAGGCCGACATCGCGCTCGAAGCGAGCGATCGCAGGACCGGTGATGTGGTCGAAAAGATCTCCGAGCCGGGGGCACGGCGGTAACCAATCGCTTTTACTGCAGGGCTGCTGCCCCGGGCGAACTGCAGGGTAACTGCAGGTTAACTGCAGGTACCGCAGGATCGGGATGAAGGATCGCTTCGCAGGATCGGGGGAGGACCGGAACCGGGGTGCTGCAGGGTGACTGCAGAACTGCACGACCGGGACGGAGGATCACTTCGCAGGATCGGGGAGGACCGGGACCGGGGGAACTGCAGGCTAACTGCAGGGTGACTGCAGGACCGAGCCTCCCTGGCCTGCAGTCACCCTGGTTCACCCTGCTGTATCCCGCGCCTCCCCCGATCCTTCGCCCGATCCCGCTCCTGCCGTAAAAGCAGTTCCTAAAACGCGCTAAGCCCTGTCACATCCTGGCCAAGGATCAGGGCGTGCACGTCGTCGGTCCCCTCGTAGGTGTAGACCGATTCGAGGTTGGCCATGTGGCGCATGGCGGAGTACTCGACCAGGATGCCGTTTGCGCCGAGAAGGCGGCGTGCCTCACGCGCGACGTCGGTGGCCATGCTGCAGTTGGCGCGCTTGGCAAGGGAGACCTGCTGCGGGCGCATTGTGCCTTCATCCTTGAGGCGACCGAGGCGGTAGCAGAGGAGCTGGCCCTGCGTGATGCTGGTCAGCATGTCGGCGAGGCGGACCTGCTGGATCTGCTTGGCGCCGATGGGGCGGTCGAACATGATGCGCTCCTTCGCGTAGCGGAGCGCCTCGTCGAAACACGCCATGGCCGCGCCGACCGCGCCGAAGGCGATGCCGTAGCGGGCTTGGGTCAGGCACATCAGCGGGCTCTTGAGGCCGCCGGATTTGGGCAGCAGTGCCTCAGGGCCGACGCGCACGTCCTGCAGCACGAGTTCGCTGGTATCGGATGCGAGCAGCGAGAGTTTGCCCTTCTGGTCACGCGCGCTGAACCCGGGCGTGTCGGTCGGGACGATGAAGCCGCGAATCGACGACGGATCGTCGAGCGCGCCGGTTTTCGCCCAGATGATCGCGATGTCGGCCATCGAGCCGTTTGTGATCCACATCTTCGCGCCATTCAGCACCCAACCCTCGCCGTCCTGGCGGGCGGTCGTGATCATGCCGGCCGGGTTGCTGCCGAAATCCGGCTCGGTCAGCCCGAAGCAGCCGATCACCTCGCCCTTTGCCATGGGGGGCAGGTACTTCTGCTTCTGTTCTTCGCTGCCGAACGCGTAGATCGGATACATGCAGAGCGCGCCCTGGACGGACGCGAAGGAGCGGATGCCGGAGTCGCCGCGCTCGAGCTCCTGCATGATCAGGCCGTAGGCGACGTTGTTGAGGCCGGCGCAGCCGTACTCTTCGGGAAGATTGGCGCCGAAGATGCCGAGCTCCGCCATCTGCGGGATCAGCTCCTTCGGGAATTTGCGCTCGGTATACGCTTCGCCGATGATCGGGATCAGGTTGTCATCCACCCACTCCCGCACGGTGTCGCGGACCATCCGCTCTTCTTCAGAGAGGAGGTCGTCCAGATTGTAGTAGTCGATGCCGGTGAACTTAGCCATGTCCATTCCCTGTGGTGTAACGTGGCCGAAAGATGCGACCGCCGCGCGGCAAGGGCTAGGGTGGCAGGGTCTGTGCGAGCAGGGGCTTGAACAGGGAGGACGGGATGAGACTGCTGGTTGTAAGGCACGCGATCGCCGAGGACCGGGAAGCTTTTGCGCAGACGGGGCAGCCGGATTCCGAGCGGCCGCTCACGGAGCGTGGCATCAGGCGGATGCGGCTGGGGGCCAAAGGGCTGCGACGTATCATCGATTCGATCGACCTGCTCGCGACCAGTCCGTACACACGGGCGGTACAGACAGCCGGTGCGATCGAAGAATACTACACCGATCTTCCGGTCGTTGTGATCGAGGAGCTTGTACCCGATCGGCCGTTTTCGGAGCTGATCGAATGGCTGCAGAACCAGGCTGACGCCGATACGATCGCGCTGGTCGGTCACGAGCCGCACCTCAGCACATTCGTATCGTTTCTGCTGAGCAACGCAACGGAATCGTTTATCGAACTGAAGAAGGGCGGGGTGTGTCTGCTCGAGTTCGACGCACAGGTCGCTCCGGGTGCCGGCCGGCTACGCTGGCTGCTTCCGCCGCGCTTGCTGCGCGCGATCGCGTAGAGCCCAGGCGCCGCGGAACAGAACGCCGCGGTGCGATCTGTTCTTCTGCTTACGCACAACAACGGATTCGAGAGCGGTAGCAGAAGTCAGTAAAAGCAGCAACCCCGGCCGTGGAAGCCGGGGTCGCGCAACCTGTTCGGTCAGAAGAACTCAGCCGAGTGCGGCGATGACGGCGCGTCCGAATTCGTCGGTGCTGGCGCTGCCGCCGAGGTCGGGGGTGACCGTCTTTTTCTCGCGCACGACTTTCTCGAGCGCGGCATTGATACGGCGGGCGGCATCCTGCTCGCCCATGTGGTCGAGCATCATGCACGCGGCCAGGACCATTGCTCCCGGGTTTGCGATGTTCTTCTCGGCGATATCGGGAGCGGAGCCGTGGACCGGTTCGAAGATCGCGGCGTCGCGGCCGATGTTGCCGCCGGGTGCGAGGCCGAGCCCGCCGACGAGTCCTGCGATGAGATCGCTCAGGATGTCGCCGAACATATTCTCCATCACGAGCACATCGAACTGGTAGGGATCGAGCACGAGCTGCATCGCGGTCGCATCGATGATGCGTTCATCAAACGCGATGCGGCCCTCGTACTCGGCGGCGACCTTCTTGCCCGCTTCGAGGAACAGGCCCTGCGTGAACTTCAGGATGTTCGCCTTGTGTGCGAGCGTGACCTTTTTGCGCCCGTTCCGGACTGCGTATTCGAAGGCGTAGCGTACGATGCGTTCGGCGCCGTAGCGCGTGATGATCATCACGGATTCTGCTGCGGCCTTGGGGTCATCGGCCATACCGATGTAGTGCTCGACCCCGACGTACAAGCCTTCGGTGTTTTCGCGGATCAGGACGAGGTCGATGTCATCGTAGCGGCCGCCGGGGACGATCGTGCGTGCAGGTCGCACGTTGGCGTACAGATCGAACTCCTTGCGCAGTGCGACGTTCACCGAGCGGAAGCCGGTGCCGACCGGCGTGGTCAGCGGCCCCTTCAGCGCGAGTTTGTTGCGACGGATCGAATCGATTGTTTCCTGCGGGATCGGCGTGTGGAACTTCTCGACCGCGGCAACACCGGCGGCCTGCACATCCCAGTCTATTTTTACGCCCGCCGCTTCAATGATCGCGACGGTTGCGTCTGTGATCGACGGGCCGATGCCATCGCCCGGGATCAGGGTCACTGCCTTGGCCATCTTAGCGGATCGCTCCTGTAGTGTCTCTCTGAATCGTAGCAAACTGTCTTGAAAACTTCTGTGCGGCCGAGACCGCGAGTTCGGCTGCGCCGCGGGCACCTGTTTCGCCCGCAACGACGCCGAACCAGTAGACGGTACCGTAGTGCACATCGACGAGTGCGGCGGCGATTTCGATGTGTCCGGAATCCGTGCTGGTCGGCCGGAACTCCGCCGCAACCGGCACAACCGCGAGCGACGCGTCGTGCACCGCTGCAAGCTTGCGCAGATCACCGTAAAGCGGATCGCCGATGCGCCTGACCTGCGCGCGCCGGAACGCGCTCACGTCGAGCGTGTTCAGATCGATCGCGAGCGTCGGTGAACGTTGCACGGTTCGACGCAGCGCATCCGGCATCACCCATTTGGTGCGCGGTGAGTTTTCCTGCAGCCAGTATGCGATCTCCGCGTCGAGCGCACCGAGCCCGTCGACCAGCAGTCCGCCCGGTGCGGTGGTGCCGGCTGCATTCGGAACCGGGCCGGGCTGGACCGGCAGCAGAAGCACGGTCCGGCCTGACAGGTCCGGCGCACGCGCGGTCTGGTTGGGTTGCGGTGCCTGCTTCGCGGGCTTGCCGCACGCTACCAGCACCAATGCGCAGAGCAGCACGCCCCGCTGTGCAACCTTCACCCCGCACCGTTTCAACGAATCCTGCCTTCCGATTCCGATTTCAGTACACCCGGCCAACCACGCACGGGCGGTCCGACTAACGGTTCTTCCACTTCGGCGCGCGTCCTTCGCGATGCGCGTCGAGTCCTTCGCGCGTGTCTTCGAGATCCATCAGCTCGCGCATGAAGATCGAGTGGCTGCGCGACAGCGCTTCCGGGAAGCTCGCGTTGTACGCGTCGAACTGCGCGCGCTTCGCCATCTCGAGCACACGACCGCTCTTGTTGGCGATGTTCGCGACGAATTCATCCACCGCGGCATCAAAGTTGTCGGCGGGCAGAAGTCGGTTCACTACACCGAAATGGTGCAGTTCGGTCGCCGGGATCGCCGTGTTCGTGACGATCCACTCCATCGCCTTGCGGCGCGGTGCGATGCGCGGGAGCACTGCGGTCGCGACGGGCGGGAAAATTCCCCAGCTCGTTTCCGGGAGTGCGAACGTCGCGTCCTCCGAGGCGAGGAAGAGGTTGCAGGCGACCGCGATTTCGAAACCCGCGCCGATCGCGGGCCCCTGCACCGCTGCAATCTGAATCGTATCGAGCATGCGGAGCGTTTCGAAAAAGCGCATGTAGACCTGCATCAGGCGCTGGGTCCGTTCCGGAACCAGCTCATCGACGGCAAAGCCCTCGGAGAAGCAGCCGTTGCTGCCGGTGATGACAAGCGCTTCGAGGGAACGATTGCGCTGCAGATGCAGCACCGCATCGTTCATCTCCTCGATCATGTCGATCGTGAGCAGGTTGCCGGGAGCGCGCTTCATGCGCAGCGTCGCAACATCGCCGGTTTCACCTGCGGTTCTGAATTCGACTGCAATATACTGGTAGTTCATCCCTCTCCTGTCCGATTCGAATGATCTCAGAGAATGTGTCCACCATCGACCGGGATCACGGTCCCGGTAATATGGCGCGCTTTCTCGGAAATGAGGAACACCACCACATTGGCGACGTCCTGTGGATCGCCCAGCCGGCCGAGCACGCTGCGCTCGCGCGCACGATCCAGCACCTCCGGCGGTACCGCCGCCGTGAGGCGCGTCGTACGAATGTAGCCCGGGGCCACCGCATTCACATTGACATTGGATGGGCCAAGTTCGAGCGCGGCCGAGCGCGTAAGCCCGAGCAGTCCCGCTTTCGATGCCGCGTAATTCGCCAGACCGAACTCGCTGCGCAGTCCGTGGACCGAACTGACGTTGACGATTTTGCCGTACTGCTGTGCGCGGAAAATCGGGGCGACCGCGCGGATCATGTAGAAGGCACCGGTCAGGTTCGTATCAATGACATCCGCCCACTCCTGATCGCTCATGCGCCAGAGCGCGCGATCGCGCCCGACCCCGGCGTTGTTCACCAGGATGTGGACGGCCCCGAGTTTTTCGCGGGATTCGTTGACGAAAACGCGCGCAGCGGAGGAATCGCGGACGTCGCAGGGGCGGCAGTAGACGTTGACTTCGAGCTGCCGGAGTTCTGCGGCGGTGCGCTCGGCCTCGGCCTTGATCCGGCCGTCCCCTTCGTCCAGGTAGTTGAAGGCGATGTGTACGCCGTAGCGGGCCAGCTCGAGCACGATCGCGCGGCCAATGCCGGTCGCACCGCCGGTCACGATCGCGCAGGACCCGCGCAACTCGCCCGAGACCAGGGCGGGCGCGGGCTCGGTCTGGCTGCTGACCTCTGCCAGCAGTTCCTCGACCGCGGGATCAGCGACCTGCGGCCCCACCGACCGGGTATAGCCTTCGCCCTCCGATGGCTGCCGTCCTCGTGCCTTCAAGTCGCCCCTTTCACACTCGACTACGCTGGTAGCCGGGCAGAATGGCGAACTGTACGCGAGTCCGTCAAGCGCTAGTGCGCCGTGTCGCGCCGCTCCGCATGATGCTTAATGGTCCGGCCTTCGACGAAGAAAACGACCTCCTCGGCAACATTGGTCGCCATATCGGCGATGCGTTCGAGATTGCCGGAGACGAGCAGCATGTCCATGCCCGCGGTGATCTTGCGCGGATCTTCCATCATATGGGTGAGCAGGATCCGGAAGTTGTTCTCGTGGAGATCATCGACGCGGTCGTCTACCTGGACCACGCGGCGGGCGAGGTTGGCATCACCGCGAATGAAGGCGCTGAGTGCATCGGCCAGCATACCGGTCGAGATACGGGCCATCTCTTCCAGTTCCGGGAGCGGTGGGAAAGGCGGAACCTTGAGCAGGTATTCGAGCGCCTCGGCGATGTTGACGGCGTGATCGCCGACGCGTTCCAGGTCGTTGGCGATCTTGGTCGCGGAGGTGATGAAGCGCAGGTCCTTCGCCAACGGCTGCTGCAGTGCAAGCAGTTCGATTGCAGCGGTATCGACCTGCACCTCGAGCTCATCAACCGCGTGGTCGCGCTGGATCACTTCCGCGGCCTTCGCCTGGTCGCGCTCCAGCAGTGCTTCGACCGCGATGCGCACCATTTCCTCCGCCAGCCCGGACATCCGGACCAGCTTCGCTTTCAACTGATCGAGCTCTTCATGAAAGTGGCGCATGCTCAGCCGAACCTGCCGGTGATGTAGGCTTCCGTCTGCTCTTCGCGCGGATTCGTGAAGAGCTGCTGCGTCGGACCATATTCGATGAGGTCGCCCATGTAAAGGAAGGCCGTGTAATCCGAGACACGTGCGGCCTGCTGCATGTTGTGCGTGACGATGACGACCGTGTAGTTCTGCTTCAGTTCGTAGATCAGGTCTTCGATCTTCTGCGTCGCGATCGGGTCGAGTGCGGACGCGGGTTCGTCCATCAGCAGGACCTCGGGTTCGACCGCGAGCGCGCGTGCGATGCACAGGCGCTGCTGCTGGCCGCCGGAGAGCGCAAGCGCGCTCGAATCGAGGCGGTCCTTTACCTCTTCCCAGAGCGCGGCATGACGGAGTGAACGTTCGACCAGTTCGTCCATCTTCCCGCGATAGCCGTTGATGCGCGGACCGAACGCGACGTTGTCGTAGATCGACTTGGGAAACGGGTTCGGCTTCTGGAACACCATCCCGATGCGACGACGCACTTCCACGGCATCAACGCCGGGCGCATACAGGTCATCGCCCTGGAACAGCGCCTGCCCTTCGATGCGTGCGCCCGGGATCAGGTCGTTCATGCGATTGAAGCAGCGCAGCAGTGTGCTCTTTCCGCAGCCGGATGGCCCGATGAACGCCACCACCTTCCGATCCGGGATGCCGATCGAAACGCCCTTCACGGCGTGCGAGGATCCGTAGTAGACCGACAGTTCTTTCGCCTCCAGCTCGATTTCGCCGGGAGGCTGCATAATCGAAGGCATCTATCGTTTTCTCGAGAACCTGTTCCGCAGCAGAATTGCGGTACCGTTCAGGGTTAGCAGTGCGATGAGCAGTACGATGCTGGCGGCCGCCGCAACTTCGTGGAATCCGGCCTGCGGCCGGTTGATCCAGTCGAAGATCTGAATCGGGATCACGGTGAACTCATCGAGCGGCGTTTTCGGCACGAACGGCACGAACGCGAGCGCACCGATCATGATCAGCGGTGCGGCCTCGCCGACCGCGCGCGAAAGCGCGAGGATCGTTCCGGTCAGCACGCCTGGCAATGCAAGCGGAAGCACCTGGTCGCGAATGGTTTCCCAGCGTGTTGCGCCGAGCGCGTAGGCACCCAGCCGGATCGAGTTCGGCACCGCGCGAATTGCTTCCTGCGACGAGATGATGATGACCGGCAGGATCAACAGTGCCAGGGTCAGTGCGCCGGCCAGCACACACTCACCGAAGGCAAACAGACGCACAAAGACGGCGAGGCCGAGGATCCCGTAAACGATCGACGGAACACCCGCGAGGTTCGCGATGTTGGTCTGAATCAGTCGAGTGAAGCGATTGTTCGGGGCGTACTCCTCGAGCCAGATCGCGGTCCCGACACCGAGCGGGAACGACACGAGCGCGGTGATCCCGAGCGTCCAGAGCGAGCCGACCAGTGCGGGCTTGATCCCGGCCCGCGCAGGAAACCGCGAAGGCATTCCGCTCAGGAACGCACTACTCAACCGACCCGCGCCGTCGCGCACGATATCGATCAGCAGAACCGCGAGGAAAACGATGCCGACCGCGGTCGCCAGGAAACAGAGCACGGCGAACGCACTGCCCATGCGTTTGCGTGTCTGCTGTCGCGTGTTGAACAGCCCGGTGCCGCCGGCGAGGCCGCCCTGTTGAGGCCGATTCATTCGTACACCTCACGATACTTCGCCAGCACGAGATTGCTGACGATGTTCATCAGCAGCGTAAGCGCGAACAGCGTCAGGCCGACCGCGAAGATGCTGCGATACTCGGTGGTACCGTGTGCGACATCCCCCTGCGCGACCTGCGCGATGTAGGCGGTCATCGTCTGCACACTTTCGAGCGGATTGAGCGTGAGCCTCGGGGTCGCACCCGCGGCGATGGTCACGATCATGGTTTCGCCGATTGCGCGCGAAATCGCGAGAATGAACGACGCGATCACGCCGGAAAGTGCGGCCGGTACGACCGTGCGCGTCGCCACCTCGAACTTGTTCGCGCCGAGCGCATACGCACCTTCACGCAGCGCGCGCGGTACCGCCGAGAGCGCGTCTTCCGAGAGTGAGGAAACCATCGGGATGATCATCACGCCCATCACGATGCTGGCCGAGAGTGCGTTGAAAAAATCCATCTCCGGCCAGATCAGCTTCAGCATCGGCGTCACAAAGGTGAGCGCGAAATAGCCGTAGACGACGGTGGGGATTCCGGCCAGAATTTCGAGGATCGGTTTGATGATGCGGCGCGTGCGCTCCTGCGCGTATTCGCTCAGGTAGATGGCACTGGCCAGTCCGAGCGGAAGCGCGATGATCGCCGCGCCGGCCGCGATCAGTACGGATCCGGCAAGCAGCGGCAGCACGCCGAAATGCTGCGGCTGGAACAGCGGTGTCCAGCGTGTGCCGGTCAGGAATTCGAAGATCGAAATCTCGCGAAAGAACGCAAACGCTTCGGCGACCAGCACCGCGACGATGCCGATCGTGGTGAGGATCGAGACCGCGCTGAAGAGGAGCAGCACGAATTGAACGCCGCGCTCCTTGCGCTGTCTGCGGCCGGCCATCGGCTGACCGAGGCCGCGCGGTCGCAGATCGGCACCACCCCTTACCGGCGTCATCGCCATTTGCGGCAAAATGCGGGTTGCAGCATCGGCGGGTGAAACATTCGAGTTCCCGACCGACGATTCGCCCATTCCGGCGGAATGATCGGGACTCGCGGGCGGCGGCTCGCGCCACCCGCTCGCCTCCTTCTCGTTACGCACCCGTACCCGTCCCGAGCTGGGTCATGTTCTGCTGGTATGCCGCCGCATCCATTGGCACGTAGCCGACCTGCGGTACCAGTTCCGCTGCGTTCTCATTGTAGAAGCGCATGAACTCCTGTACTTCCGGCCGCTCCAGCGACTTGCGGCTGACGTAGATCAGCAGCGGGCGCGATAGTGGCTTGTACTGGCCGGTCCGGATCGTCTCCGGCGAGGGTGCAACGCAGCCTTCGCCGCCGTCGACCTGCACCAGCTTCAGCTTGTCCTGGTTCTCTGCGTAGTAGGCGTAGCCGAAGTAGCCGAGCGAATTCTTGTCGCCGGCAACACCCTGGACCAGCACATTGTCGTCTTCACTCTGCGTGTAGTCGGAACGGCTGGCATCTTCCTTCCCGACGATCGCTTCCGTGAAGTAATCGAACGTACCCGACGCCGTCCCCGGACCGTACAGCTTGATCGGCTCGTTCGGCAGACCCTGGCGCAACTGCGCCCAGGTCCGGATCTGGCTGCCCGGCTCCCAGAGCCGCTTCAGCTCTTCTGCGGTCAGGCACGTAACGGCGGTGTTCTGCGGGTTGACCACAATCGAGAGTCCGTCGAACGCGACCGGCAACTCGATGAACTCGATGCCGTTCGCCTCGCACACCTGTTTCTCCGAATCCTTGATCGGCCGCGATGCATTCGCGATGTCGATTTCACCCGCGCAGAAACGACGCATCCCGCCGCCGGTGCCAGACTGGCCCACAGTGACGCGCACGTTGCCATTCGTCGAAATTCCGAACTCCTCAGCCATTGCGGCGGTCACCGGGAAAACCGTGCTCGATCCGTCGGAAGAAACGGTCCCGCTCACCGCGCCCGCTTCACCCTGCTGACTACCACCACACGCCGCCAGCCCGACCGAAAGCACGCCCGTCAACACTCGAGTCCGAGTTTTCATCATCGATCCCATTCAGAAGACGACCTGAGCCTGCGCACGAAACGCACTCTGGGTCTCGAAATTGTTGCCCTGCGGAATGAACACATCCCAGTTGAACATCAGGCGGTTTCTGCCTGTGAAGTAGATGTTGAAGCCGGGTGTAAGCAGCAGCCCCGCATCTGCGTCAATATCCGTGCGCGCGTCGCCGTACGATGCGCGGCCGGCCAGTTCCCACCCTTCGAAGGTCTTGTGCTCGACCGGCCGGAAATACGCGACGATCCCCTGTGCAGCCAGGAAGCTGTCATCGTCGGTGGCGAGGTTGCGGCCGCCGCTGAGTTCGGCCAGCACATGAAAGCCGGGTCGGCGGAACTCGCCGTATTCCAGGTCCGCCTCCCACGCGGCACCGTAACGTGTTTCGATTTCCAACGAGTCGGCCAATCGAACTTCGCGGGTGCTGACTGCACCGCCGAACACGAGCGGTCGCTGCTTCCATGGCTGCAGCGTGACCCGCCCCGCGACACTGTTGGTCCCGGTATTCGCGAGACTGTCGCTGCCGGTTCCGTTGAACACGCCGAGCGAATATCCGAATGGACCGGCTTCGCCGTGCAGCATCGCGCCGATATCGAAGTTTGTGTACTCGAACGCATCGAGCAGGAACTGCTCTTCGCCGATCAGCCGGCTGCCGAAACGGCCCAGGACATTCGCGGTATCCTGCAGTCGCAATGCATCGGGCAACCCACGAATTCGCACGCCTCGCTCGATCACCGGATAGCGCGTCGAACTGGTCAGGCTCAGCAGGCTGAACGGCCGCTTCATCTGGCCCACACGCAACCGCAGCTTCTCATCGAAGTCGAAGTTCACGTAGACATCGCGCATCTGGATCCGGCCCATCGCAAAGTCGAGTTCGGCCTTGCCCGAGATCAGATCGCTGTATTCCACCTCAGCGCCGAGGCGGGCGCGTCGGATCTCGAATGTCGTTGTCGGGACTGGCGCCGGATCGAGCCCGAAGGCGCGCAGCTCGTCTTCGTCAACGCTTGTCGTATTGAACTGCGCCTGAACCCGTCCGCTGAGGCGGAGCCTCACCGCTCCGCTCGTGACCTGCTGTGCGGTCAATACCGTTGTCGAAAGGACGAGCAGCGTCGCACTCGCCAGTGTCGCTTTGATCACAAACCCTCACTTCGGGTGCATTCGTTACATGTCGCGAGGAAATTGCACCGTGCTCACAGCGAGGGCGTCACCGATTTGTAACAGCTTGGTAACAGGCGGACCGATCCGGCCTTGAACGTTGCCGGATCGGTCGGAGATCCGTCTACCGGATCAATGATTGGAGTGGTCGGTCACTGCGGGGGTGTGGGACTGTAACGGTGTGGTCACACTCGAGCGGACCACGATGGTGTCAGAAGCGCCTTCGGGCACACGACTGTGGTTGGGCAGCGCCCAGAGCATGTAAACCGTGGAGACCGAGTCGCGCAGCGGGACGGTCCAGGTGTAACGATTTTCGCCGATCGGCTTGATGTCGACGGCCGCCGGCATGAGTTCGACGGTGTTGACCATCGTGTGCAGATGGTAGCGGCCGGCGCCCCAGCCGGTCTGCTGCAGCTCGATCGGGATGCTGGTGGAGAAGGTCAGGGTGAGCGAATCGCCAGCCGTTGTGTCACGGGCCGGAGCAATCAGGACTACGCTCGGGCTCACGGCAGTGGCGGCGTTCCTGGCGCGTCTCGAAAGCCAGCCGAGCGCAAACAGTAGTAAGGCGGCGAACGCGAAGCCGATGATCACAGGCATCAACGTGCGTCGCGGCGGTGTTGTCGGGATCTGGTTCATGCTGCAGGCAAACGGATTTTGATGGTTGTGCCGCGACCAAGCTCGCTCTCGGCAGCGACACTCCCATTCATGCTGTCAATCAAATGTTTGACGATCGAGAGGCCAAGGCCGGTGCCCCCTTCGGCGCGCGAGCGTGCCGGATCGACGCGGTAAAAACGTTCGAAGACCCGTGGCAGCGCATCGCGCGAAATGCCTGAGCCGGTATCCTGCACCCGAATCTCGACCTCATCGCCCGACGGCTCATTTTCGCCGGTGTCGCCAGCGCGCGCAATGTGAACACTGATGCACCCGTTTTCAGGCGTGTAGCGGAGCGCATTGTCGAACAGATTCGAATACACCTGCATGAGCCCGCCGGGATCCGCGCAGACAGGCAGCGGTCCGCTGCTGGTGACCTCAAAAGCGATGTGTTTGCGCTCCGCCGCCTGCTGACAACCAACCCAGGCCTCGCGCGCGAGTTCCGCGGCATCGACCGAACTCAATTCGGGGATCCACCCGCCGGACTGAAGTCGCGAGAGATCGAGCAGGTCGTCGACGATACCCTGCACGCGAGTCGCGTTTCGGTGGATGACTTCCAGGAACTGCTGGCGCGTTGGATCCGGCATGTCGCGATCGGCGAGGAGCGTTTCGGTATAGCCACGAATCGAGGTGAGCGGGGTTTTCAGCTCATGGCTGACGTTGGCGACGAAGTCGCGACGGACAGCTTCGAGCCTGCGTACCTGCGTGAGGTCGAGGATGGTGATGACCGCGCCGCCGTGCTGTTCGATTGGCGCGCAGGCCACGGCAACCTGCCGATCATAGATCGCGAGTTCGTGCGGCTCGTGCACCTCACCCTTCAGTGTGCGTGTGATCAGCTCGACCAGTTCGGCCTGGCGGATCAATGCAGTAATCGGCTGCCCACGTGCATTGCCTGGCAGCCCGAGCAACGTGCGGGCGGCCGCATTCGTGTAGACCACCCGTCCGGCAGCATTGATCTGGATGCGGCCTTCGGTGCCCGCGTCCAGCAGTCGTGCAAGTTCCCGCCGCTCCACCTCGGATTTCAGGAGCCGGGTGCGCAGGTCGATCATCGCGTTGCTGACCGCGACATAGAGCAGGTGCTGCTCCTGCCAGAGGCTCGAGGGTGGTTCCGGGGTGTCGCCGCGGGCCAGGTCAGGCAGCGCGGCTCGCATGCGCTGCATCGGCCGAACCAGCGAACGGGAGAGGAGCAGACCGAGCAGAACCGCGAATACGGTGACAAAAATGCCGACCTGCAGAAAACGGTCGCGCAACGCAGCAATCAGGTCATCGGTACCCGGATTGTAAACGACGTTGCGCGCGGAGTAGAAAAAGATCTCGCTGACCGCGAACAGCAGCAGTCCGCTGCCCGCGGCGATCAGGATTCTGGCGCGGAAGCGCCCCCGCGTCATTCGTCGCTGCCTTCGCGGCTGCGGAACCGGTAGCCGAAGCCACGCACCGTCTCGATGGCGTCTCCGGCCTGGCCGAGTTTTGTGCGTAAACGCTGAACGTGCATGTCGACCGTGCGTGTTTCGATGCGTGCGTGAACGTCCCAGGCGAGTTCGAGCAGTTGCTGCCTGCTCTGCACACGACCGCGCCGTTCGAGCAGAGCAACCAGCAGCCGGTACTCGGTCGGCGTAAGGTCGATATGTTCGCCCTTCACTCGAACGACCAGTGCATTCAGGTCGACCTCGATGCCGTTACCGCGCAGCAGGCGCGTGGCCCCCGCAATTGCCGGCGACTGCGCCCGCCTGAGCACCGCGCCGACACGCAGCACCAGTTCGCGCGGGCTGAACGGCTTGGTGACATAGTCGTCCGCACCGAGTTCGAGCCCCTTTACCCGGTCGGCTTCATCGCGGCGTGCCGTGAGCACGATGATTGGAACTTCGGCGAGTTCGGGGCGGCGCCGCAACTCGGCAAGCACATCGTATCCGGAAAACCCCGGCAGCATCAGATCGAGCAGGACCAGGTCCGGCCGGTCCGACGCAACCACATCCAAAGCCTCCGTGCCATTATCGGCGGTGCGTACCCGATACCCTTCGCGTGTCAGGTGGTACGACACCAGCGCCGCAATGTCCCGCTCGTCCTCGACGACGAGCACACGCGGAGGCGCCGTCTTACTCATTTGTTCTCCTGGAAACCCGTCAGCAGGTGCGGCGCCTGGACGGCGCGATTCACCACCCCTTCACGGATACCGCGTGCGGATCAACCCCACGTCACCGGAATGTAACGTTTGTGTCACCCGGGTACAGAATCGACCGCCTTCAACGGCAGCTTGAACACTTTCTCAAACATCTCCGCCTTCTTCTCGAGCGCCCAGCGTTCCAGCAGAAGATCGCCGTCCCCCTTCAATTCGAGGTGTACCTTCCCGCCATCGTGCCGCGCACGCACCTCGCTCACCGCCTGCCGGTGCTCCCGGTCGAGTGCATCCGCCAGTCGGAGAATCGCCGCGAGCCTGACCACACGGTCGCGATCCGATTCGCGCAGCTTCGTGTAGCTGTCATGGTTGTCCGAAGGGGTGCTCCTGCGATGGTAGCGCGCGACATTCGCGATGACCTGGATCTCCGATTGCGAAAACCCCGGCAGATCCGATTCGGCGATGATGTACTGTGAGTGTTTGTGATGTTTACGGTAGGCGATGAACGTCCCGATGTCATGAAGCAGGGCCGCAACCATGAGGATGCGACGGCTGTCCGCATCGAGTTCGTGGACGTCGGTCAACTGATCGAACAATGAGAGTGCGAGCGTTGCCACGTGACGGCCGTGTGGCGCATCGAAGTGGTACCGCTCCCCGAGTGCGATCGCGCCCGCCCACGCGATCCGGTCGTGCCGGCTGTTTCGGCCTTCTTCCGGCAGCAGGTCATCGACCAGATCGATGATGATACCATCCTTGATCCCGACGAACGGCACCAGCACTTCATCCATCTCTGCGAGTTCCGCCAGCCGTTCATAGACCATCGCGGCGGGGAGGATCACGTCCGCGCGGTCCTCACGCAGGCCGAGCTCCTCGACGCGCTGCTGATACGACAACTTCGCGAGCGCTTCGATCGTGCTGCGCAGCGCGCTGACCGGGACGCGTGCAACGCCGTTTGCATCCGTTTCGCCGCGGATCATCCGCGCGAGCGCTTCGATGTTGCCGCCAGTCGCAATGAAACCCGCAGGGCGCTCCTCCTCTGCGAGCGGAATATTGATGGTCGCGGTGTACTCCTCGAGTCGTCGGCGGAAACGGCCCGGCTCATCCCCCGCGACCGCGAGTTCCTCGAGCAGGCGGACCGAGCCCATCCCGCGCGACTCCGTCCAGTAGATGCCGTTTTGATCCACCACTGACACTTCGACGCTGCCACCACCGAGGTCCGCAACCACCCATTTGCGAGTGCCGAGATCGATCCGGCTGCGCACCGCCACATGCGCAAGCCTCGCCTCTTCCGAGCCCGTGATGGTCTCCACCTCGATGCCGGTTTCGAGCTTGACTCGCTCGATCAGTTCACGCCCGTTGCGGCTGTCGCGCACGGCACTGGTCGCAACTGCACGGTAGCGGGTTACATCGAGGCGTTCGATGCGCTCACGGAACGTCGCAATCGTTTCGACTGCACGATCCATTGCTTCGGGAGTGAGCCTCCCAGTGAGAAACACGTCGTGTCCGAGTCGTACGGGGGCACGGATCTGATCGATGACCCGGTGGCGTTGAGGTGCGGAGAATTCAGCGGCAAGGAATCGGATCGCGTTGGAACCGATATCGATCGCGGCCACACGAAGGGGGAAGTCCGGCGGGTCGGTTACCCCCGTCGGCCGGTTCTTACTGCTCGTCGGCTTCCCTGTCACGGTACCATGTACGCTGATGCAACAGTTTTCCTGCGCGATCGTCAGTCAATGATCGTGCCGGATCGGAAGCGCACAAGGTGAGACATCCGGCCGCGCTGTGCCAGTCGTACCGGATCGGCTGTCCGGCGGGTTGGGCCGCGGCGACTACCCGGCGACGGAACAGGTCAGCGAGCGCGCGCAGTCAGAAGTCGTTGGCGTACGAGAGGAACTTGAACTGCCCTTCGCGCTCGATAATCGCCGCGAACAACGCCATCTCCGCGGGTGCACCCCGGCCCGGATTCCAGCGCACCACGCAGTTGCTCCAGATGCGGTTGCGCTCCTGCTGCTCCGGTTCAGCCGCGCAGCTATAGCCGTTGAAGTTGAGCCGGTCGCCGCCGTACCGGTCGAACAAGCGGCGAAATCCTTTATCGCTATCCGCGCGCGCAAGCAGCCACACATGCTGCGGGTCGAGTTCGTACGGCGGGCCAATGAATGGCGTGTGCGGATAATAGAACTCGATGAACTCCCACGCGTTCAGCACCATCGAATCCGCTGTTGCACGGTCTTTGGCTTCAACGGCGCGGACCAGCCTCATCACGAGTTCATCGCGCGATGCAGCACCACCGGTCAGCTCGGCGGGCGCAGTGCCCGGCAGGGCTTCCCTGAAATGTCGGACCTGCGCAGCGATGCCGGAGACTGTGTCTGTTGCAGCGGCGGAATCGTCGTGCATTGACTGCGTAGTAGCGGTGTTCTGCTGCTGCGGTTTGCAACCGGCTACCGGAGCGATTAACAGACTGAGAAGCGGCAGGAGTTTTCTCATAGTGAGCATCGGATCAGTAGCGATTCTGAAGTCCCGGTGGTTGCCTGGTCACGCGTAACACTTCGGTAGAGGTGAGCGGCCGGCGCCCTGCGACGCCGGCCGTAACCGGCAGAGCTAGTTGACGATGTAGCGGGTCCAGCCTTGCCACCACTTCGGACCGGTGGGATCCGCGGCGCCGCGGTAGGTGGTTGGCGTTACAAACGTGCCGGCCTTCGTCTGCAGCTTGCCCGTGAAGGCATTCAGGCCACCGTCACGCGCCGGGGAGTTTGCTGAGAGCGACCAGTCGATCTGCGCAGTCGTGGCCGGCTGCGTGGGCACGCTGGCGAACAGGCTCGCGGTCGTGTTGGCCGTGCGAATAATTGCATTGGCCACCGAATCGACTCCGACCTGCTGACCGGGCTGGAAGAGCGGGCCCGATTCGGACACGAGGATGTTGTTGATGGTGAGGTCGCCGTTCGCGATGTTGGTCTGGGTCTGTGCATCGCGCACGCTGATCGCGGCGCGCGGCCAGCGGCCGAGCACGCCGTTGACGTAGTGACCGCCCATGCCGCGACGCAGCACCATACCGATATCGCCACCCGAGCTCATCGTTGCCGCGTCACCCCGACCGATCAGCGTGAAGTTCGCCACCACCGGCGCGCTCATCGGCGTGCTGGCGTGACCCTGCGCGCACTGGGCGCCATCGCAGCCGTCGTTCTCCATGCCCTGCGGATCGCTCGAGATACCACCGGTCCCGGGCCGCGGGTCGAGCACCTGCGTCTGGTAGGCGATCAGATGCTGCAGGCGGCCGACATACCCTTCCGACATGTCGAAGTGGTCGTCGCCCGACTCGTACGAGACGAGGTACTTGCCATCCACGGCGCCACCGAACCACTCGAACGAGTCGTCGAGGCCGGCAAGCGTCTGCACATACTCGAGCTTCGTGCCCGATCCGACCGCTGCGAGGGTGAGCGAGTTGAGTTCAACGTTGGGAGCAACCGCGTAGCCGGCGAACTCGATGCGCACGTAGCGAAGTTCGCCGCTGTTGTCGGCGTTGTTGGTGCCGCCGCTGTAGAGAATGCCCTGACTGCCGAGCGCGTCGCTGCCCTCGACTATGCGATCGCCGGTCGTGTTCACAATCCCGCGACCCACGATCACTACACCACCCCAGTCCCCCGGGCGGCGATTCGCGTTGCGCCCCGAAGTGAAGACGATCGGCGAGTCTGCAGTACCGACCGCATTGATCTTCGCGCCGGGAAGAATGAACAGCGCCGAACCCGCAACCGCCGAATCGCCGCGGATCAGTGTGCCGGGCTGGATCGTCAGCGTTGCACCGCTCTGCACACGAACGAAGCCCGACAGTGTGTAGACTGTGTCCGAGTAGAAGGTGCGGTTGCGCGTGATGTTGCCGGTCACCGTTGCAGCCTTCGGCCCCGCTTCGCCGGTCGTCGCGGTCGCTTCAGCACTGAACCCGCTCTGCTCACTGCCGCGCACCGCCGCAACACGGTAGCGATACGCGGTCGCAGGCTGCAGGTCGTTGTCCGTATGTGTTGTCGAAGTCGACGTACCAGCAGCGACGAAACCGCCGGTGCCCTGCGCGCGCTCGATCCTGTAGCTGCTCGCCCCTGCCACTGCGTTCCAGGTTACCTCGATCGAAGTAGTACCGATTGACTGCGCGGTTACACCCGTCGGAGCGGCAAGCGCGTCCGGTCCGCTGGGATCCTTGTCATCACAGGCCACCAGTGCGAGCGGCATCAGCATGAACACCGCAAGCCTTCGTGCTCTGAGCATCATTTCGTCATCCTGTTCGAAGGAAGTCATTGCTCTCGGCATGAGATGTAGCTTGCGACTGTCTGGATTTTCGCGACGGCGAGGTCACGGTGCTGTCACGAGGCCGGGGGGCGCGGGCGCGGGCGCGGGCGCGGATTTCAGGGGCGCATTTTGGCGGGCGCGGCCTGGCGGGGGCGGGCGCGGCCTGGCGGGGGCGGGCGCGGTTTGGGGGCTTCGGGGCGGGCGCACAATCGAAGCAGTAAGCCCACGCGTATCCGCTTCCGCTTCCGCGCCCTCGCCCTCGCCCCGCGTCTGCTTATAGGCGCCAGTTCAGGCCGAAGGTGAATACGCGGCCGGACCGGTAGTATTCGCGCAGGACTTCGCCCTGGCGCACTTCGTAGGGCGAATCGAGCACGTTCTTTACGTCCAGCTTCGCGGATACGCCGCTCAGCAGCGGGAAGCGCAGGGAGACGTCGATGGCATGGCGTGCCTGTTCGTATACGTCGGGCATCGGAACCTCTGCCGCGTTGACGATGCGCTTGCCGAACAGGTTGTAGAGCACCATCGCGCTGAAGTCGCCGGATTCGGACACGTAGTTGGCGCCGGCGTTGATCACGTAGGGCGACTGACCGACCATCGGTCGCGTTTTGTTGATCTGCATGCCCCCGTCGATTCCGCTTAGTTCGATTTCGCTCCGCATCAGGGTCGCGTTCATGAAGGCGGTCAGACCGAGCAGCGATTCGCTCAGGAAACCGAAGTTCTTACGCGCTTCGAGCTCGACGCCGTAGTTCCTTGCACCATCGGCGTTCATGAAGGTGATCATGCGCGTGCCCGAAGTGCCGAGGTAGATCCGCTCGATCGGGTTCTCGAAATCCTTGGCGAACAGCGCAACGCTGAAGGTTTCGCCGGTCGACGGGTACAGCTCCCAGCGCAGGTCGAAGTTGCGGATCAGCGAGCGTTCGAGGTCGGCGTTGCCGCGCACGTTGTCGCCGGCCAGTACTTCGCGGAAGAGTGTTGGCGAGAGCTCGCGGTACTCGGGGCGGGACAAGGTCTGCGACGCCGAGAAGCGCAGGTTCTGGTTGTCCGTGAGCTGATAGTTCAGGGTGAATGCGGGCAGCACATCCGTGTAGGTCGGGTTGCTGCGGATCCTCTCACCGAGCGTCGGATCCGTGACCACCTCGACGTTCGAGTGTTCCACGCGAGCGCCGGTGATCAGGCGCAGGCGATCGGTCAACCCGAGTTCGAGCATCGCATAACCCGCGACCAGCCGGTCGTTTGCCTCGTACGAACCACCCTGTGAAAGGGGCATCACGCGAAGGATGTTCTGGCCGGGCCGTGAGAAGCGGCCGTCGAAAATCTGCGCTGCGTCGAGTTCGCGATCCGCGCGTCTCATGGTAGGCGCGGAGATGCTGTAGGCGTGGTTGTCCGCAGTCCGCGTGATCTCGCGCACGAGACCGCCCACCTTGATTCCGCTCTGCCGCGATTCGCCCAGGCCGAGCCTGTAGTTGAGCGCGAACTCGCCGGCATTCTCGTTCAGATCGGCAAAGGTGCGCACAGCTCCTTCGGCGGCGCTGCTGAACCAGGCGCGCGGCAGCGGCTCGTTCGTGTTGGCATCGAGCTCGTAGGCATAGACCAGTTCCGAGCGGTCCGGCTCACTACGGTCGACGCGCGAGTACGTGCCGGACCAGGTCACGCGGTGGCGTGTGCCGAATTCGTGTTCGCCGGCAACCTGCGCGGAGCCGACACTGCGTTCGACGTAGCGAAGCCGGTTCACGTGCAGACCGGTGTTTGCGTACTGCTCGTCGGAGCCGAACTCGCTGCGCGCTTCATTGTCGGCGGAGCGATTGTAGGTCGCGTTCATGCTGATGCGCGAGTGCGCACCGAACAGGGTGCTCGCGTTCAGCACGCCGCCCCACAACACGCTGCTGCGTCCCGTGCTGCCGGTATAGCGGTTGATCTCCTCGACGCTGCCGTCGATCGAAGGACGCGCCTGCGCACGAACCTCGTCCTCGCGGACTTCCTGCGAGTACGAGTACGTGCCTGCCAGTGCGTAGCTGACACGCTGACCAAACAGCGGCGTGTTCCCGCCGATCGAAGCGGAGGCGGACCCGTTTGGCCGACCGGTGCCGTCGCGTGGCGCCCAGACGTTGCGGAACGAGTTCACCATCTGGTTGACCTGGTCCTGCGACGGGGCCACCTGGAAATTGCCGAAGCTGCGCACGAGATCCGGAAGCGCGCGGTCCGATCGACCGAACGCGAGCCACTCCGTGCCGGTCGTCGGTGCGCCCGGAATCGTGCGACCGCTCGCCGCGCTATTGTAGCCGAAGGACGTGGAGAACGACCGCGTTGTGCCCGCCGGGAACTCGCGCGTCTTGATGTCGACCTGTGCGCCGGTGAAGTCGCCCGACTGATCGGGCGTGAACGTCTTGGATGTCGTGATCGTCTCGAGCAACCCGGCCGGGAAGATGTCGAGCGGAACGACCTTCTTCTCCGGCTCGGGGCTCGGAATCCGCGCGCCATTGAGTGATGTGGTGGTATAACGCTCGCCGAGGCCACGCACCTGCACGTACTTGTTGTCCATCAGCGACACGCCCGCGATGCGCTGGACCGCGGCAGCGGCATCGCCGTCACCACTGCGCGCCATCTGCTCCGCGCTTATCGCGCTCACGATGCCGGTGGCCGTGCGCTGCTGATCGAGCGCGCGGTTGACCGATCCTTTCGCCGCGGCAGCGGTCACCTCGATCGCGCCGATGACAACGGCCTGCTGTTCGAGCGTGACGTTGAGCTGCACCGCTTCTTCCGCGGTCACCACGACATCGGCAAGCGTGCGAGTCGCGTATCCGATCGAAGAAACGCGGACGGCGGTCGAGCCGGACGGCACGCCGACAATGGAGAACCGACCGTCGGCACCGCTGAGCGTGCCGATCCCACTGTTGACTACTTCAATGTTGACGGAAGAAAGGCCGGCGCCGGTCTGTGCATCGAGTACGCGTCCGACGATCCGGCCTGTACCTGCTGGCGACCTCGGCGCATTTTGTGCCTGCAACTGGAGCGCGGTGGTCAGCACCGAAACCAGGACGAGGAGCGCGCCGACGGACAGCTTCGTTTTCATCTCTCAGCCTCACGGGGAATGAAGTGGGCTACAGCCCAGCGACCGTACGATGCGACTGCCGCGTGACAACCGATTGAACGTTCGGTAACGGCCGCGTCACGAAGGCGCGGCTTGCCCCGTTCCTGACGGGCGAGTAGACTCGCGCGCGTCACGAAACCTCCTCCACAACCCGGACCGAATGGCGGACAGGACGCAGTTGGATCCAGTCGAACTCAGCGATGCGTGGGGTCTTCTCTCGACGGAAGACCGCGTGGAGGGGTTCCGTCTGCTCGACCCGGAAGATGCCGAGGAGTTTTTCTTCGATCTGAGCGCGCGTGACCAGTGCGAGCTGGTGCAGGCGCTTCCGCTATCCGAGCGGCGCCGCTGGCTGCGGCTGCTCGCACCTGACGATGCGGCCGACCTCGTGCAGGAGGCCGATGAAAGCGAACGCGGGCAACTGCTTTCGCTGCTCGATGCGCCGACGCGCCGTGAAGTCACAGCCCTGCTCGCCTACGAGGAGGACGAAGCCGGCGGTCTGATGAGTTCGCGCTTTGCGCGCGTCCGGCCGGACATGACCGTCGACGAGGCGATCACGTATCTGCGGCGCCAGGCGCTGAGCCATGTCGATGTCGAGACGATGTACTACGTCTACGTGCTCGATGCGGCGCAGAGACTGACCGGCGTCGTTTCCTTCCGCGAACTGTTCTCCGAGCGCGGCGATCGCCTGGTGCGCGATGTCATGCGCACCGACTTCGTCACGGTCCACGAAGAGCTGGACCAGGAAGAAGTTGCGCGGGTGTTCGGCGAATACGACATCGTCGCAGTACCGGTGGTGAACGCCGACGGGCAGATGGTCGGTATCGTCACGGTCGACGACATCGTGGACGTCGTGCAGGAGGAAGCGACCGAGGACGTCCAGAAGTACGGCGGTATGGAAGCCCTCGAACAGCCTTACCTGCGCACGAGCTTCATCGAGCTCATCCGCAAGCGCGCGGGCTGGCTCTCCATCCTGCTGCTCGGCGAAATGTTCACCGCCACGGCGATGGCCCGCTGGGAAAGCAGCCTGGGTCAGGCGTTCTTCCTGATGACGTTCATCCCACTGATCATCAGCAGCGGCGGCAACTCCGGGTCCCAGGCGTCGACACTGGTGATTCGCGCGCTCGCACTCGAAGAGGTTCGGCTGCGCGACTGGTGGCGGGTGCTGCGGCGTGAGATCTTCGCGGGACTTGCGCTCGGCGCGATCCTCGGCGCGATCGGGCTGCTGCGCGTGGTGGTCTGGCACATGATCGTGCCGCAGAGCTACGACCCGTATGCGATGGGCGGGACGATCTTCTTCAGCCTGATGGGTGTGGTCGTGTTCGGCACACTCGCGGGTTCGATGCTGCCGCTTCTGCTGCGGCGCGCCGGGCTGGACCCGGCCAGCGCCTCGGCGCCACTGGTTGCGACGCTGGTCGATGTGATGGGCATCATCATCTACTTCACCGTCGCCACGCTGCTCGTGCTGTAGTCCGGGACCAGCGCTCGCCTGCGGCTTGCGGCTGTGCACGCGCATGGCCGCGCATCCGCCCAAACAACAGCCTCTCTGGCGCGCCGACCTCGCCTCTGCCATCAGCCTGCTGCTGTTCGGCGCCGCGATCTACGCACTGGATCGCGTGCTCCGTGACTACCCGCTCGACCAGATCGTCGCCGCGCTGTACGCGATTCCCCCGTACGGAATTGCGCTCAGCATCCTGACCGCCGCGCTCGGTTACCTCGCACTCGTCGGCTACGACTGCGTTGCGTTCCGTTTTCTGCAGCGCCCGACAAAGCTGCGGAAGATGATCATTCCCTCCTTCATCACTTTCGCGATCAGTAACAACGCACCCGCATCCGTGGTCACCGCAGGAGGTGTGCGCTACAGGTTGTACCGCGCGGCCGGCATCACCCCCGCCGATGCCGCGGCGATCGCGGCTTTCAACGTTCTCACGTATACCCTCGGCCTGATTCTGCTCACGGGCATCGCGCTACTGACCGGGATCGAGAGCGGCCTGGTGCGCGGCATTGCGTCGTACGGGCGAGTGCTGGGCGCCATCCTGGTCGCCTGCGTCGTTGTGTACATGGGAGTGGTCCACTTCGGCGTACGTCATCTCGAGTTCGGCAGGATCCACATCCGCCTGCCGACTGAGCAACTCGCATGGAAACAGCTTGGAACATCCATTGCCGACTGGCTGCTCTCTTCCGGCGCCTTGTACGTGCTGCTGCACACGCTAACGCCCCTGCCGTTCCCGGCATTTCTTGCGACCTTCCTGATCGCCGCATTTTCCAGTCTGCTCGTGCCTGTGCCCGGCGGGCTGGGCATCTTCGAAGCGGTGGTTCTGCTGCTCCGGCCTTCCGGTGTCCCTGCCCCGCGCCTGCTCGCGGCGTTGCTGCTTTACCGCGTCATCTACTACCTGCTTCCTCTCCTGCTCGCGGGTGTGCTGCTCGGAGTGTCCTGGTTGCGAGGGGCGCGTGCCGAGGGCCAGATCCCGGACCGGATTGTCGATGCCATGACGAAGCTTGGACCGCGACTGGTCGCATGGACGACCTTTCTCGCCGGGGCACTGCTATTGATCAGCGGCGCGATTCCGACGAGCGACCGGCGGCTCGCCTGGCTCGGCGACATTCTGCCGCTCGGCATCATCGAGGCCTCGCATTTTCTCGGTAGTGTCACGGGCGCTGTGCTGGTCGTGCTCGCATGGGGACTCGAGCGGCGCGCGCGGCTCGCGTATGAACTCGTGCGCATCCTCTTTGGCTTCGGCATTCTGCTCACCTTGTTGCGCTCGCTCGATCTGCGGCTTGCATGTCTGCTCGCCGTGTGCTGGGGCATCGTGCTCATGGCCGGGCGCGCGTTCCCGCAGCATGTCGCACCACTCGCCGAAACCATGGGGCAGGGCTGGAAATTCGCGATCGGGGCGCTACTTGTGCTCGAGGCGTGGGCCGCGGTGCTGTTGTATCGACACGCGGAAATCGGCGGGATCGTCTGGTGGCGATTCGCACTGTTCAGCCAGGCTCACCGCGCGCTGCGTGCGACACTCGCTGGCGCGATCATCATCCTGCTGTTCGTGCTGGTTCGCATTTTTTCGAAGCAGGCGCGCGGCCGACCGGGCTAGCGGTTTCCTTTCCCGCGACGCTCACGGCCCAGCGGGTGATGCGCGAAGAAATACCGCTTGCCGAGTTCGGACGAGATGAGCAGCAGACCACTGATCGCGAACAGTGCGGCAAGCAGGTTCAGCGGCAGCGGTACGAGGCCGAGTACGGGCGCGAGCGGTGAGAAGGGCAGCCAGAGGGCGAAGAGTGCTACACCGACGCTGGTCAGGAGCAATGGCTTCGAAGGTGTGCTGCGATAGAACGGTCGGGCCGAGCGGATAACCAGCAGGACGAAGATCTCGGTCAGAACGGACTCGACAAACCATGCGGTGCGGAACATTTCCACCGGAACCGCGATGAGCAGCAACAGCCCGAACGTCATGTAGTCGAACGCGGAGCTGATCAGTCCGAAGATGATCATGAAGTCGCGGATGAACCGCACATCCCAGCCGCGCGGGCGTGCGACCAGTTCGGGATCCAGCCGATCCGTCGCGATGGTCATGGCGGGCAGATCGCTCAGCAGGTTCAGCAGCAGAATCTGCTTCGGCAACATCGGCAGCCAAGCGGCCAGGAGCGAAGCGCCCGCCATGCTGAACATGTTGCCAAACCGTGCGCTGGTCGCGACAAACACATACTTCAGCGTATTCGCAAACGCGCGCCTGCCTTCCTCGATGCCTTCGGCGAGGACGTTGAGGTCCTTGCGCAGGAGTACGATGTCGGCGGCACGACGCGTGACATCCACCGCGCTGTCGACGGAAATCCCGACATTCGCGGCGTGCAGCGCGGCCGCATCGTTGACACCATCGCCGAGGTAACCGACTGCGTATCCTGCGTGGCGCAGCGCGAGAATGACCCGTTCCTTCTGGTTCGGATCGACTTCCGCGAATACGGCGGTATGGACCGCTCGCCTCTGCAATGCGTGATCCGTGAGACGGTCGACCTGCGGGCCGGTCACGATCGTCTGTGTGTCCAGCCCGACTTCCCGTGCTACGGTCGCTGCCACCCGCTGATTGTCGCCCGTGATCATTTTCACGCGCACGCCGAGTGTGGCGAGTCGCGCGAGCGCGGCCGAAGCATCGTCTTTGGGCGGATCCGCCAGTGCGATAATGCCCGCCAGTATCATCTGCTGTTCGTCCTGGTGGCCCGCGTGATCTGCATCCATCCACTTGTACGCAACCGCCAGGCAGCGCAATCCCTGCGCGCCGAAGTGCTCGACCAGGTCTTCGACCTGTGGACGCCAGACACTCGCATTAATTTCATTCACAAAATCGGCCGAGTTGCAGATCGACAGCATCTCGGTTACCGCACCTTTGGTGATCAGGATGCGACGGCCGTCCGGCTGCTGCAGCAGGACACTCAATCGTCGCCGCACAAAGTCGTACGGTACCTCATCGAGCTTGCGGAACTCGCTCGTATCGAACGGCCGCTCTGCGCGAATCGCATTGTCTACCGGATTGTCGAAACCGGACTGGAAGTACGCATTGAGGGTGACGAGCTGCAGAGCACGCTCGGAAGGTTGACCTCGCGCATCGACTGCGCGGTGCAGTTGCACACGACCGGCGGTAAGCGTGCCAGTCTTGTCGGTGCAAAGGATCTGCAGCCCGCCGAATTCCTCGATCGCGACCAGTCTGCGCACGACAACTTCGCGCTTCGCCATATTGCGCGCGCCGTGCGCAAGCGTAACCGAGACGATCGCCGGTAACAGTTGCGGCGTCAGGCCCACCGCCAGCGCAAGCGAAAAGAGGAAGACCTCGAGCACCGGCCGCTGCAACGCCATGTTCACCGCGAACACAACCAGCACGAGCGCACCGGTGATCTGCAGCAACAGGTAACCGAAGTGACGAACGCCGTGTTCAAAATCAGACTCGGAGCGACGCCGTTCAACCGCGTCGGCGAGGCTGCCGTAAAGCGTATTCCGGCCGGTCGCCACGACCAGCACGACGGCGGTCCCGCTTACCACATTCGTCCCCTGGAACAGCGCACAGTTGCGTTCGGCCAGCGCAGCGTCGGGAGCGGCAGGTTCGATGTTCTTGGAGACCGGGAACGATTCGCCCGTCAGTGCCGACTCGTCGACATCGAGATCGCGCGCATCGAGCAGCCGACCGTCGGCGGGGACCAGATCGCCAGCGCGCATGACGACCAGATCGCCCGGGACGACCTCGTCGGCCGGGATCTCCCGCTCCTCCCCGTCGCGGCGGACCCGCGCGGTGGTGCGGATCATCGCGAGAAGCTGCTCGACGACGCCTTCCGCACGCGACTCCTGCCAGAACCCGAGCGCGGCACTGCTGAAGAGGATGACCAGGATGATCGCGGCGTCCGCTCGTTCCCCGACAAAGCCTGAGAGCACCGCGGTAATCAGCAGCAACAGCGAGATCGGGCTGCGGAACTGGCGAAAAAGCAGGCGGGCCGTCCTGTGTCGGACGACCCGCCGGGTCTCATTGCGACCATACGCCCGCAGCCTTGCTTCGGCCTCGGCTTCAGAAAGCCCGCGCTGCGAGCTGCCCAACTCCGCCAGCAGCACATCCGGCGATTTGCTCCAGAATGAACGAGTTGACCCGCCCGCCTCGGGATCAGCGCCCGCGTCCGCCTGCCTGTCCTTGCTCATCTCCGTGCAGCCCCTGAAAACAGTGAGCCAGCACGGACACGCGTGTTACAGTCCGAGGGTCCGCAGGTCGCGCCGCAGTTGCAACATCGCGTCAGGATCGCTCGTGCTGTACGTCCCGCGCACCTGGCGCTGTGCGTCGATCAGTACCAGCCGGTCCGAGTGGCTGACCATGTAGTCACCGGAAGGCTCGTGCTGGTGCTCCATCTCGTGTTCCGAGTGAACCGTCGGATTGGAAGCCTGCAGCTTGAAACCGTCGTTGACGAGCGGGATCACGGTTTCGGCACTGCCCGTCAGGAACACCCACTGCGGCAGCGTCGCATCGAAGGCCTTGGCGTATCCACGCAGCACCGCTGGCGTGTCCCGGGCCGGATCCACCGTGATCGAAAGGAAGCGGACCGGACTGCCCGCCGCGTTCACCGAATCGCGCAGCTCGGCAACCCGCCGGGTCACCAGCGGGCAGACATCCGGGCAGTGCGTGTAGACGAAGCTCGCGACCCAGACGCTCCCCTCCAGCGCACGAGCGTCGAAAGGCGCGCTATCCTGGGTCAGCAGCGCAAACTCGGGAACCGGCCAGAGTACCGGGAGTTCCTCGGCCGCGGGCCGGGCCCCGGCAACGAGCATGGCAATAATTACTGGAATCACGACCGCTGTGCCGATCAGAATTTTTCGGAGCATGACAACCCGGCTGAAAATTGGATGTATTCGAGCATGTAAATTCGTTTGCGATTGGAAAGAACCGGACGGAATGTCATTTTGTCCTGTCCTCCGCCGTCGTACTCACCATCGCCTTTTCTATCTACTCGGAAACCCGCCAAGATGTTGAAATGGGCATGGTTAGTGCAAAAGTACCTGCTGCAGGACGAAATGTAACACGGGGTCGGTTTGGAAGAAGCTCCAGCCTTTCGCGTGGCACGCGTCCCCTGGAGGATGAATGGCGAGGAGAGTGCTCGTGGCGGATGATGAGCCCTCGACCGCGGAGGTTTTTGCGCTCATGCTGGCATTCAGCGGATACGATGTCGAGCGCGCAGCGGACGGGGAAGAGGCCTTGCGCCTCGCAAGAGAACAGGACCCGGATGTGCTGCTGCTGGATGTCTGCATGCCGAAGCTGGACGGGCGCGACGTTGCCCGCTGCGTGCGGGACGATCCGGTACTCGCGGACAAGGTCGTGGTGCTCTTCAGCTCGATCGACGAAGGAGATCTGGACTGGCGCGCTTCCGGTGCGGATGCGTTCCTGCAGAAGCCGGTCGATATCCGCGAACTGCCTGTAGTGGTCGAGCAACTGATCGGGACGAAGTCCCTTCAGTAGTCAGCCGGTCAGGGTCCCCCCACCTCGGCCGGATCGGCTCCGATGCTCTCACCGGGGTCGGTGCCGCTCAGTTCCATGATCCGATCCCACTGTTCCGTCGTAACCGGCTGAACCGCTACGCGCGGCATCTTCACAAAGCTCATCTGCGAAAGCACGTGGTCGGCCTTCAATTCCGCCAGCGCGAGTCTTCGGCCCAGAACACGAAGCGGCTCGATCTCGATAACGACAGCGCCTTCGCGCTTCGGATCGGGGTACGCCTCTTTCGAGACCCGCGCCGTACCGATGACAGCCTTGTCCGGCGCCGTGTGGTAGATCAGCACCGGGTCGCCGAGCCTGGCCTTTTTGAGGTTTTCCTGCGCGCGCGCATTTTTGATCCCGTCCCAGACCGCGGTGTTCTCGCGGACCAGGTCGTCCCAGCCGTAGTCCTCCGGATCGGCCAGCAGGACCCAGCGACGATTGCTACTCATGCGCTCCTCATCGGGATTGCGCCGTAGGCGCGACAGCACTCGTGGACTTCGTTCTCGGTCAGCGCCTTGTTCGTTTTCTTGGCGAGTGCGAACACCTGCAGGCAGAGTCCGTCATCGCTGGCATCGTAACCGTTCTCCGTGAGCCAGTACTTCACGTTGCTCATGCCCGAAACATGGCTGATCTCGATGCGCTGCCTGCGGCCGAACAGCGACGCCGGCACACCGGAATACACCAGGTCGGCGAGGTAGTCGTCGCCTTTCGTGCGCGCCTTGATGATTGCGGCCGCGTGGACACCGGTGCCGGTCCTGAACGCATCGGTGCCGAGCACGGGGTAATTCGCGGGAAGCGGCACACCGGTCGCGCGGGAGACCGCTTCCACGTACCTCGGCAGCATGGTCAGGTCGCCGTCGTGAATGCCCATCAGCTTGAGATTCACCAGCAGCAGATCCATTTCAGTATTGCCGACGCGTTCGCCGATGCCGAGCGCGGTACCGTGCACCCGATCGACCCCCGCCTCGATCGCGGCGAAGGTGTTGGCGAGTCCAAACCCGCGGTCACGGTGCCCGTGCCAGTCGACCTTGATGTCTTCGCCCGAAGGTGCAACAACCTCCTCGCGGATGAACCGCACGAGTTGCCGCACACCGTCCGGCGTAGCGTGCCCAACCGTGTCGGCGAGACAGATTCGCCTGGCACCGCAGTTGATCGCCGTCGAGTACAATGCCTTGAGCACTTCGGGCCGTGCGCGGGTCGTGTCTTCCGTGACGCACATCACCGGCAGCCCTTCGCGCACCGCGAACGTTACCGCCTCTTCCACGACCTGCAGCATCTTCTCGAGCGACCACTCTTCAACGTACTGCCGAATCGCGGAGCTACCGATGAACGTGCACGCTTCGATCGGTATGCCGGCTTCCTGCGAAATCCGCGCGATCGGCTCGACGTCGTTGATCAGCGTGCGGGCCGCGCAGTTCGCGGAAACCGGCAGCTTCTGTTGCGCGATCTCGAGCGCGAGTGCACGCACATCCGCGACGGCGCGCGGACCGGCACCAGGCAGGCCGATGTCTGCGGTGTGAATGCCGAGCTGCGCTATCAGATGCAGGATCTCGATCTTGTCCTCGATCGACGGATCCATCACGGACGGCGACTGCAGTCCGTCGCGCAGCGTTTCATCGTCCAGCTCGACACGCCCGCGTCTGCTGCTCCAGTCGAACGCGTCGCCGCTGGTATTCCAGTCGTGGATCAGTTCGTGTTCCTGCATACCTTCTCCAGGTGAATGCAGGTGGCAAATTGGTCCGTACTCCGGTAGGATGTCAAACGTGGAGATCGAAGCAATCGCACGCCGCGAACCGATCGCTGCCGCACGCCGGCAGATCCGTGCAACCGACGAGGAGACCATCCGCGACATGGTCGACGCGGCGGCCATCCCGGCGCCACCGTACGGTGAGACCGAGCGTGGCCGCTGGCTCTTCGACCGCTTCGATCAGATCGGCCTCGCCGACCTCGCCGTGGATGAACTCGGCAATGTCCTCGCCCGACTGCCGAATTCCGGCACACGGCCGGACAGCGCGCCCGTCATCCTGTCCGCGCACCTCGACACGATCTTCCCGCCGGAAACCCCGATCCAGGTGCGCCGAAACGGACGCCGGATCCACGCCCCCGGCATCGCCGACAACTGCCGCGGCCTCGCCGCGATGCTTACGGTTGCCCGCGCACTCACCGCACACCGCGTCGCGCTGGACCGCCCCGTCGTGTGCATCGGCAGTGTCGGCGAGGAAGGGACAGGCGACCTTCGTGGCGTGAAGCACCTCTTCCGGCCAGGTTCGCCGTGGCGTGAGACCGCGGCGTTCATCACGCTCGATGGCACCGGTCGACGACGCATCGTCAACCGCGCGATCGGCTCACGCCGGATCCGGCTGCAACTGAGCGGCCCGGGCGGTCACTCGTGGGCGGATTTCGGTGTGGTCAACCCGGCCCATGCACTTGGCGACATCATCGCCGCGATCAATCGCATCGAGCTGCCGCTTCAGCCGCGCACCACGCTGACGATAGGTCGGCTGGGTGGCGGCACCAGCGTGAACGCAATTCCGGAAACTGCCTGGATCGAGCTCGACCTGCGCAGCGAATCTCCCGCGGTTCTTGCCGAGACCGAAGCAGTACTGAGGTCCGTGATTACGGAGGCCACGGAAAAGGCAGGCACGCAGCGCCGGCGCGGCACGCCCGTGCTCGGCTGCGAATTGCGGGTGATCGGCGACCGCCCCGCGGGAGAAACGCCGGCCGCTTCACCGCTTGTGCGCATCGCACGCGCGGCTACACGGCACTTCGGAGAGACGCCTGAACTGGTCGCGTCATCGACGGACGCGAACGCGCCGATGGCGCTCGGCATCCCCGCCATCGCACTCGGTGCGGGCGGTCAGTCGGGCGGCACGCATACCGTCGAGGAATGGTACTCGAACGAAGGGGGGCCGGAAGGCATCGAACGGGCACTGCTGATCGTCGCCGCAGCCGCTGCGCTGTGATCGCGGCCTCGCGGATCCTCCCCGCGTGTGATTCACTTCGAAGATGCCGCAGCAGCTACGCCTGTAACTGCTGCGGCGAGTGCGCTTTCGACTATTGCTAGCGCTTGATGCTGCTGAAGTCGCCGAGGGAGAGTGCACCGTGCGCACCCTGCACGCGGACGTTGTCGCCGATCAGCGAATCGTGCAGCTCGGAATCCTCGATCGTGGTCTGCTCCCCGACAATCGTGTCACGCAGCTTCGCATTTCGAATCGTGCAACCGGTGCCGATTGTGACATTCGGGCCAAGCTCCACATTCTCGAGCTCGACACCTTCCGCCACATGCACGGCGCCGTTTACCTTGACGTTTTCCCCGCCATCGGGACGACGACCGCGCGATGTTTCCAGCAGATGCCGATTGGTGTCGATCAGCGTCTCGAGCTGGCCGCAGTCGTACCAGCCCTTCACTTCTTCGACCTTGATCTTCGCGCCGTGGTCGATCATGTACTGGAAGGCATCGGTCAGGTAGAACTCGCCGCCTTTCTGTACCGGCCCGCCCATCACCGCACGGATGCCTTCAAACAGCAGCTTCCAGTCGCGGATGTAGTAGAGCCCGATGTTGGCGAGCTTCGATATCGGATCCTGCGGCTTCTCGACGATGCGCTTCATGTAGCCTTCGTCATCCGTGACGATGACGCCGAAGCGCTGGTAGTCCTCGACCTCCTTCGCCCAGATCACACCCGCAACATCTTCAGGCAGGTTCTTCACGATGCTGAGGTCCGCATCGAACAGTGTATCGACGAAGATGATCAGCACGTCCTCATCGATGTGCGGTGCGGCAAGATTGACTGCCCCGGCCGTGCCATCCTGCACCGGCTGCTCGACGAAGTGTGACTTGAAATCCGGGTACTCCCGCCGGACGTAGTCCTCGATCTTGTCTTTCAGATACCCCGTGATAAAAACCGCTTCACTGACGCCCAGCTCTCGCAGATCGTCGAGGATGTAGCTCATGACCGGTCTGCCACCGACCCGCAGCAGCGGCTTTGGTGTGGTATAGGTGTGGGGGCGAAGACGAGTCCCCTTCCCTGCAAGCGGGATGATGACTTTCACGTGGTATCCTCCGTAAGCGCGCCGTCGGCGCTTTCCATTCCTCGTTCGGGGTCGCAAAATAGCAGGCCGCAGGACGAGGACAAGCATTGCGCCGGGTCCGGCCCGCGGCACGGACGCCCGCGCTGCAAAACGGTCCTGTCTGGTCCTGAGTCTGCATGCGTGTGCAAACCCCGGGAACTGATTCGTCATTGAGGTTGGAGCACCCAACCCATGGAGACGATTATGAAGACGAGAAACGCGTTGGCAGTACTTCTGCTCATGCTTCCGGTAACGGTCGCCGCGCAGGAGCGCGATCGCGAGCCGGATCGCACGGTCACGGTTTCTGCGACCGCTACGGTCGAACGTGAGCCGGAGAAGGCGATGCTGCTGCTGGCCGTCGAGAGCACTGGCGCGACCGCACGTGCAGCCTCCGAAGCGAATGCAACCCGCATGGCCGCGGTGATCGCGGCACTGCGCAAGGCCGGCATTCCCGACCGCGAGATCCGCACCGTTTCCTACGAACTGCACCCGCAGTACGCGCCGCCGCCGGACCGACCGCGGCCGGTCGAGACACCGCAGACCCCGCGCATCGTCGGCTACCGCGCCATGAACATGGTGCAGGTGGGTGTTGATCCGGTTGCGAAGGTCGGTGCGATCATCGATGCTGCGATCAATGCGGGCGCGAACCGGGTCGCGAATCTCACGTACGAACTGCGTGACCCCGATGCCGCACGGCGCGATGCGCTCCGCCTCGCCATCGAGAAGGCACGCGGGGAGGCGCAGGTGATGGCCGAGGCCGCGGGCCAGCGACTGGGCCCGCCACTCAACATCACCACCAGTTCCTACGCGCCGCCGCGCTTCGCCGGGCGCGTCATGCTGGACATGGCGCAGGAATCGCTGGCCGCACCCACACCGATCGAGCCGGGCATGCTCAGCGTTTCGGCCACGGTAAACATCACGTTCCGCCTGGTGCAGTGAGCACGTTCACCCGACGACTCGGCAAAGGTCTGCGCATTAACATCGCGGAAACGGCCTCGGAGGATGCCGATCCACGGCTCCGGGGCCGCACCTATGCGGTCCCGTTCGAACGCGTGTGGCAGGCGGCCCTCGCCATCGGCGGGGCCTGGCGCGGCTGGAATATTGTCGAAGCTGATGATTACGAGGGAATCATCCGTGCCGAAGCGACCACGCGCATTTTTCGCTTCGTCGATGACGTCCTGATTCGGATCTACCTCGACCAGGATGCCCAGACGCGCGTCGATATGCGATCGGCATCGCGCAAGGGTGTAGGCGATTTCGGTACCAACGCGCGACGCATCGGGCGCTTCATGCGAAAACTCGACCGCGAACTCGGAGAAACCGGATGAAGCGGCGGCTGATCGACTTCCATACACACCCCTATCGCCCGCTGGACCTCACGCCGGGGACCTGGGACTTCATCCGAAACGTTTCCCCCGCCGTTGCCGAACACGGAGATCGGCTGGCCGACCCGCATTTTGTTGCGGATCTGCTGCGCGGCGAAGGCGTCGAAACTGCCGTCGTGCTCGCGGAACACTGCCCCGGCAGCAGCGGCAATGTGCGGACCGATACCGTGCTCGACCTCTGTGCGCAGGAAAGCGACTTCTTCCTCCCCTTCGCGAGCGTCGATATCAACAGCGACGCCGACCCCGTTACCCTGATGCGCAGCTACATCGAGCGCGGGGTGCGCGGACTCAAGCTCTACCCATCGTATCAGTTCTATTATCCGAACGACGCGCGACTGTATCCGATCTACGAACTCTGCCAGGCTGCCGGCATCCCGGTGCTCATCCATATTGGCAGTTCCGTGCTTCCCGGTACACGCATCAAGTACTGCGATCCGATTCACCTCGACGATGTCACGGTCGATTTCCCCGATCTGAACCTCGTGATGGCGCACGGGGGGCGAGGATTCTGGTACGATGTCTGTGCCTTCCTTGCCTGGCACAAGCCGAATGTCTATATCGATGTGACCGGCCTCGTGCCCGGCCGACTGCGCGAACATTTCCCTGACCTCGACCGGCTCGCCACGAAAATGATTTTCGGGACAGACTGGCCCGCAATGCCGCGTTCTCCGAAGTACAACGCCGATGTTATCGCTTCGCTCGGACTGCCGCAGCACGCACTCGACGCGCTCTTCTTCGGCAACGCCGCGCGCCTCCTCGGAATCACCTAGCGGAACCGTTCTTGCTTCCGCGCCGGGTGGACCGATCACAGAAAGATTGCCACCGGAATTGTGACGACACCGGAATTTCTGCCTCTGATCCCGCTGCGCAGCACGACAGTCTACCCACTGGGAGTCATCGGCGTGCAGATCGGGATGGCGAGTACGCTCGAAATGCTTTCGCGGCACCCGGCCGACGGACAACTGACCGGGGTGGTCATCGCACCCGGCGGCCCCGACGACTTGATCGACCCGGACAGCCTCGAAAAAATCGCGGTCATGTCCCGCATCTCGGACCGGCTCAACATGCCCGGCGGCTCGCTGCAGGCCACATTGCAGGGGATCCGCCGCATACGCCTGCTCGATGTAGAGGAGCAGGACGGCTACTTCATCGCACGCACCGAGGAAGTTGCCGAAACGCCTGCGGCGGAGAATATCGCTGAAGACCTGATCGCAAAAATCCTGACCGCGCTCGAGGTCCTCTCCAGCGAGGTCGACCGTGTGCCACGCGAGGTGCCGCGCATTCTGCGGATGAACCTGAGCGACCCCGGCCGCTTCGTCGATCTGGTCGCGACGCTCGCGAATTTCAGCGTCAGCAGCAAGGACGCCGTCGTCCAGCGCCTCGACATCCAGGATCGGCTGCTTTTTGCGTTGAGCGAAGTCGAAGGCCAGTTGCAGCGACTGCGGGAGATTCAGGAAGAACGACAGCGGCCGGAGCAGACCCCGCCACCCCCGAGCACACCAGCCGAACGCGCCGGCCACCTGCGCCAGCAGATCAAGCTGCTGCAGGCCGAACTCGGCGATGTCGATCCGGTCGAACGCGAAGTCATCGACCTCATGCGCACGGTCGAGACCGCGCAGTTGCCGGTACGCATCGCCGGGCAGGCCCGCACCGAGATTGAACGCCTGCGCGCCGTCGGGCTGAGCGGCCCGGATGCAAGCGAGATCCGCACGTACGTCGACACGCTGCTCCACATGCCCTGGCGCCAGCGCGCCACCAGCGGGGCACACGGCATCGACCTCACTCACGTCCGCGAAGAACTCGACCGTGAACTGCTCGGCCTGAACGAACAGAAGGAACGGCTGCTCGACTACATCGCTGTCGCGAAACTGCGCGGTGATCTGCGCGGCCCGATACCGGTGATCGTCGGGCCGCCGGAAACCGGCAAGAGTTCGCTGGTCGCGGCGCTGGCCCGTGGACTCGACCGCCCGCTCGCCCGCCTCGAACTCGGGGGCCGCGGCGAAGCGCAACTGGTTGGGATGCGTCGCACACGCGCCGGCGCGCAACCCGGCAAGATCGCGGACGCGTTGCGCACCGTCGGCGTGCGTGACCCCGTGTTCCAGCTTCATGAGATGGATGAGATCGGACTCGGCAAAGTCGAAGGCGATCCCATCGAAGCGATGGAAGAGGTGCTCAGTTGGGAAGGTCGCGAGGCTTTTGTCGATCGCTATCTCGATCTTCCCTTCGACCTGACCGACATCCTCTTCGTCGCAACCGCGCACGACTTCTACAAGATCCCGCGCGACCTGCGCAACCTGATGGTCGAAATCCGGATCGCCGGCTACACGCCCGAAGACAAGGTCGCGATCGTCCGCGAGCGCATGCTTGCACGACTCATCCAGGAGCACGGAATCGCACCCGCGGATATCGACTTCCCCGACGATGCGCTGTTCTTCCTCGCGCAGGGGTACGCACGCGACTCCGGTCTCGGCAACATCCGCCGCGCGCTCGCCGCCCTGATGCGCACACGTGCCCGCGCAAAGGCCGAAGGCGACAGCACAACCTGGGTGTTCGATCGCGATCGCATCGAAGACATCCTCGGCCTCCCCCGCTATGTCGCGACCCCCGCCGAATCATCACCCGAGGTCGGCGTGGTCACCGGCCTCGCCTGGACCGCTTCCGGCGGCGAACTGATGTTCATCGAAGCACTCAAGATGCCCGGCACCGGTCGCCTCATCATCACCGGCATGCTCGGGGAAGTTATGCGCGAATCGGTGAACGCGGCATACTCGTACGTGCGCAGCCGCGCCGAAGCGCTCGGCATCGAGGAGGAAGCCTTCAAGGACGCCGACGTGCATGTGCATTTCCCCGTCGGCGCGATTCCCAAGGACGGACCATCCGCCGGCATCGCCGTGACCCTCGCCATCGCAAGCACACTTTCGAATCGTCCCGTCCGTCACGACATCGCCATGACGGGCGAGGTCACACTGCGCGGGAAAGTTCTCGAGATCGGCGGCGTCAAGGAAAAGGTACTCGCCGCTCACCGCGCCGGCGTCGTCGATGTGATTCTGCCCCGCGGCAACCAGCGCGACCTGCGCGAAGTGCCCGAAGACATCCGCGAGGACGTGCATTTCCATTTCGTGGATCGCATGGACGATGTGATCGCCCTGGCTTTGATCGGCGCACCCGTAATCGCCGAAGAAGCTGCTACCGGCGAAGTTGTCGTGGTCGAGGAAGGCGAACGTATGGCAGCACGCGAGCGGAACGACCGCAGCGACGAGGACGGAGATTAGGATGCTGTCATACTCAACGGCTGAGTAGTTCCTGCCCATCGAGCTGGATCAGGAGCGACATCCGAGTTCACGCTGCTAATTCGGCTGCTTCGCGCGGTGCGCCTGTTCGATACGCGTGCGAAGCTCCCCCGGGATCGGCTTGCTGCGGCCACCTTCATAATCGAACATCACCTGCACGCTCCGCCCCAGCGTGAGAACTGCACCGGCAGCATCGCACAGCTCGTATTCCAGTTCGAAGCTCGAGTTGCCAACGCGTGTGACGCTCAGGCTGACGGTCAGTTCGCCGGGGTACAGGATGCGACCCCTGTACTGCACGTTGAACTCGGCGATGATGTAGTCGATCGCGGCGAGCTCCGAGCGACCCGTGATTTCGCGCCACCACGCGGCACGCGCTTCTTCGAAGTAGATGAGCGGAAGCGAATGATGCGCGTGGCCCATCGCATCGACATCGGCGAATCGCACCGCAACCCGATGCACGAACCCGCCCGCAATACTGCCTGTATCCGTCGTGGTCATGTGCGTGACCGCTCCACGATGAGTGTATGCACGGGTTCGCTGGATGCGGCGATAATGCCGTTGATCAGTGGACTCGCCTGATTGTAGCGGATCGGTTGCCCCTCGATCTCGCTGACGATTCCACCGGCCTCCAGCACGATCAGCTCGCCTGCACACGTATCCCACTCGCCCTTGGAACCGCGGCTCACAAACGCGTCTGCCATCCCGGCCGCGACTCGTGTCATCTTGTACGCGGTGCTTCCGACCGGCAGCAGTTCGCAATCGGGGAAACGCACGAAGTCACCTTCCCGAATCTCATTGCGCGACGCGGCGAGGATCCGGCCGCGGTCCGGTGGACGCACCTCCAGCCGCGTCTGCTCGTACCATGCGCCGCCTCCGCGAATCGCATGGAAACACTCGTCGGTCGCCGGGTTGTAGACCACACCGACAATCGGCCGGTGCTGTTCAACCAGTCCGATCGAAACGGTAAACTCCGCCCGACCTGCAATGAACGATGCGGTGCCATCGATCGGATCGACGATCCAGACACGATGCTTCTGCAGTCGCACCGGATCATCGACGCTTTCTTCAGACAGCCAGCCGTACTCCGGCGTTGCCTGCAACAGAATCCTGCGAATCAGTGCATCCGCTTCACGATCCGCCGCGGTCACCGGCTGGTTTTCGGACTTGTACTCCACACGCTGCTCGGTTCTGAAAGAGCGCATCGCAACTGCTCCCGCGGCACGAGCCGCCTCCCTCGCCAGCGCAAGCAACTCCGTTGTATCGGTCACCTAGTGATCCAGCTCTTCCAGTTTTGTGCGCGCAATCCGCAGCGGTACGATGATCATCACCAGCGATATGGCGAGGACGAGCGCGAAGCTCGCGACCAGCCAGATCACCTGGCCGCTCGAGAGCGGCACGTTCTGCGCCCAGGCATTGAGCACGGAGTAGACGGGCCAGGCCTCAAGCACCACCACGAGTGCGAGGTACGCCACCGCCGTCATCATGAACACCAGCCCGCCAAAGCCGGTGGAGATCTCCGCGGCATTGTCGGTCTCGAAACGCGGGAACAGCGCACCGAAGCCGAGTGCGAGCGCCGAGATCGCGAAGGTCAGGAGGATGATCGTTGCAACCGACACCACCATCACGAAGCTGCCGACCCGAAGGATCACGTTGGTCGCTACCGTGAGGGCGACCGCGATGATCAGAAGCGGAGTTACGCCGACCCAGAATTTGCTCCAGAGCAGCGAACGCAGATTGAGCGGCGAGTGCTTGAGCAGCCAGAGCGTACGGCCTTCAAGACTGACCGCCGGAAACAGGAATCGTGCGGCAATCGCGGCGAGGACGAAGCCCGCCAGCCCGAGATTCAGAAACGAGATGACATTGACCAGCAGGAAGCTGACCTGCTCCCCGGTCCAGAGGGGCAGCACCTTGATGTTGTAGACATAGATCACGACGAGAACGGCAAGCAGAATCAACTGCGACCATTGCGTCGTGTCGCGGAAGAACGTGCGGATGTCCTTGGCCACAATGGTGCGTGTACCGATCGGGATGCCGCTCAGCCACTGCTCGAGACGCGGCTTTCGCCGCTCGCCCTTCGATTCGAGTTCCGCGCCTTCCTGTGCGCGACTGAACCCTTCCGCATACAGCCTGTGATGCAGATACGCGCCAAGAACGAGGAACGCGGCCGCGGTCGAGAGCAGAAGCAGCAGCGGGAACAGATCGCTGTCCAGATACTGCACACCAAGCGAAGCAAGCACGGCTTCCGCCACCCACTCACTCGGGAGCCATACCGAACTCGGCGTATTAAGTGCGGCAACAAAGTCGACGAGGTCGCGGAAACCTTCAGGACGCGCCAGTTGTTCGGGGCGCAGCAGCCGGAACAGCGCGACCAGTGCGGCCGCACCAAACAGCGCGAGCAGCGCAAGCAGGTCGCGCGCACGTCGTGCAGGGAAAACATTGACGAGTACGAGCGTCAGTGCAGCACCCACCACTGCGGGAAGTGCGATGTAACCGAGAATCGCGGCGAGCGCGACGCCGAAGAAGAGCAGCCCGGCATCATAGGCGAGCGCATACGCGGAGAATACCGGTACGAGTACCAGCACGACCATCCACGACGACTGCAGCATCGTTTCGATGAGCCTGGCCAGGTATACGCGCACGCCATCAACCGGTGCTGCCGCGAGTAATTCGAGATCCTTCGAAAGGAAAAACGACGATAGTGCGGTGATGATATTGGACAGCAGCAGAATCGAAAGGAAACCGAGCAGGATCAGCCCAAGCAGCTTTACCGCGAGCAGGTCGCCGAGTCCTTCGACCCGCTGGAAGTAGCGGAGCATGCGGTAGATGATGCCGAACATCATCCCCCAGAACGTCAGGCCGACAAAACCGAGCAGAAACACGCGCCCGAGACTGCCCGCCTCCACAATCCTCCGCCTCGCCATACGTACCTTCGGCGAGAGCAGATGCAGCACACCACGTTCACGTCGTGTTGGTGCAGAAGCCGCGGTCGCGCTCACAGGCCGACTCGCTGTTCCGGGCGCGGCACAGAAGCCTTGGTTGCGGTCACAGACCGACTCCGCCGTCGGGGCGCAGTGCAGAGACCAGTTCGTGCACGCCTTCGCTTCTGGTCAGCTTGAGGAAGATGTCTTCCAGCCCGCCTGTGCCGGATTCGGCTTCGGCACGCAGATCCGCCATCGTGCCCATCGCACGGATACGTCCCTGGTACAGGATCGCGATGCGGTCACACAGGGCTTCGGCGACTTCGAGTGTATGCGTCGAGAGGAACACCGTTCCGCCCTGTTGAGCGAAGGCGCGCAGCAGTTCCTTGATCAGGCGGGCGCCCTTCGGATCGAGGCCGACCATCGGTTCGTCGACCACAATGACTTCCGGCGAATGCACGAGCGCCGAACTGATCAGCAGCTTCTGGCGCATTCCGTGGCTGTAGCTCTCGACCAGTGTGTTCTTCCAGTTCGAGAGCTCGAACAGATCGAGCAGTTCATTCGCGCGCTGCTCGGCTGCTTCGCTATCGCGCCCCCACAGCCCGCTCACGAAACGCAGGAACTCGATCCCCGTGAGTTTGTCGTAGAGCGATGGGCGGTCCGGAATGTAGCCGATCAACTGGCGGGCCTTGACCGGTTCGCGCGTCGCATCGTGACCGCCGATCAGGATACGTCCTTCGGTTGGACGCAGCACACCCGCGATCATCCGGATGGTCGTGGTCTTGCCTGCACCGTTCGGTCCGAGGAAACCGAACAGTTCGCCGCGCTTCACCTGCAGATCGAGCGGCTGCACCGCAGTGAAGCTGCCGTACCGCTTCGTGACCTGCTCCAGCTCGATCATCGCCGACCCGGGAGTTGTGCTCATTCATTCACCAGGAATCAAATCACTTCCAGCTTCAACTGGCCGATCAAGCGGATCAGCTCGACCTGGCGTGCGAGTCCACCGAGGATGAAACGCAGGTGTGCCGCGTCGGCGGGGTACTGCCCGAGAGTCGGGTCCAGGGCGACCCAGTCATTGCCGATCCAGACCTCCGGCCACGCATGGTAGTAGAAGCGGCCACGCAGATACACGAGTCCCGCCGCGGTTCGCGTCGGCAACCCGACCGCCCGCGCAAGGGCGACGTACAGCACCGTGTGTTCGTTGCAGTCGCCCTGCCGCGCGGCGAGCACCTGCTTCGCACTCGGCACGCTTACGGTGATGTCCTTGTCGAGTTCGCGATACACCCAGTCGTTGATGCCACGCGCAACTTCCAGCGGATTTGTGCTACCGTTCGCGATGCGGCGCGCAGTCGCCACGATCTCAGGATCGTTCGACTGGATCAGTGGCGTGCTCTCGAGCTCCAGCGCGGCTTCACCACTTCCGCGGAACGGCAGCGTATACGTCGGCGTCAGCGCTGCACCACTTTCTCTGCGAATCGTCAGGGTGTCGCCCCGTAGTTGCTGTCGACCACCGGCCAGATCGAAGCCGGCAAGGTCGACACCACTCAACCGGAATCGCAACTCATCGCGATCGCCCGCAGCACTCAGGTCGACGTTGCTCGCAATTGCGGTCTGTTCGATCACCGTGCCGTATCCTGCCGCGAGACTGCCGTCCTGTTGATTCAGCTTCCACTCCCGGTCGATGATCTCGAACACCCCGCGCTCGAGTGTGTAACCGAGCGGGCTCTCGGCCTTTACCAGGTGCCCGTCCTCATCCACCCACGACGCGATCTGAATTCCGCCGAACGTCTGCTCGATCCGCCACACCTGAAGGGTATCGTAGACCGTGACCTCCCAGCGATTCTCCGCCGCAACCCAGCGCGCACTGTCCGGAACGATGATCGTGTCCTGGTCGGTGACCCGCAACTCTACTTCGCGGCTGGCCAGCACCGATGGATCGAGCACCACCGTTCTGAAGGTTCTACCCGTTTCGAGTTCGCCGCCGGCAGCAAGGCGCAGCGGGACGGCTGCATCGAGCAGCAGTCCCGGCGTCATCGGCATCGTGCTCTTCTGCGCGTCGCCACCGGCGAGCATGTTGAGATCGAGCAGCGAATCGCCACGCGCTTCGCCGCGCACGGCAAACTGCCCGATCTCCGAATCGAGGCTGAATGTGAACCGATCGAGCGAAAGCGACGGCGTCAGTTCGATGCGACTCTGCACGACCGCACGATGCATCGCACCCACCGCCGGAACATCGATCGAAATACGATCCGTGAAGATGAATCCGCCGGGAACCGTGTCGAGACGGGTCGTGGCCAGGCCGATCGTTTTCCCGTTCATGCGCACTGCGTAGAAATGCTGACCGGGATTCAGCGCGCGCGCGCCTTCGGCCAGACGCAGCGCCAGCGGCTTGAAATATTCCCGTCGAATGTGCACGCCAAGCACCGCAACCCAGATCCCGAGCACAAGGAACGCCAGGGTGCGACGATTCACGATTCGATTCATGTCGAAGAGTTCGCGCGTAAGGCGTGAGGGTCAGGCGCCGGACTCGCCACGCAGGCCTGAACCGGCAGGTTCCGCTTCTGTATCGGGCAGGAATGGAAGATCGAACATCTTGAGTTGTCGCTCGAAGGCCTGCTGCTCGTAATCGGAGTCGACCACAATCTCGACGACTTCCGGATACCGCGCCTCCTGCAGGTGCTCGAGCAGCACAGGCACCATCTCACGCGCCGACTCTTCCGCATCGAGATTGCCCGCCCCGGTTCCGAGCGGCGCGACCGCAACACTCTCGATGCCTAGTTGCGCGATCCGACGCAGCCCGTTCTGCAAACCGCGCCGCACCGTGTCCGTCGTGACCGGCTCCAGCGTGGATCGCACGATCACATGCACCATCCATTCGGCATGGGACAGTGCGCCCGCGTGTGTAATCACGGCCGAGCCGAGCGGCAGCTCGCCCATGCGGCGGCAGACTTCGATCAGTTCGGGACCGGCCGCGAGTTCGAGTCGACGCGTCGCCGGTGTGACCGGGTCCCACTCGGAACTCACCGGACGCAGCACGGCCGCGTGCGGTGTATCGGCAAGTTCCGACTGGACCACGCGGATCATGTCGCGCTGATCTCCCGCGCCTTCCTGTACATCGACATCGCCTGCTCGGGCAACCGCTTCTTGTCGTACAGGATCCCCATCAGATAGTACGCCCGCGCATTGCGCGGCTGAAGCTGAACTGACTTCAGTAACAGCTCGATCGCCTCATCAACCTTCCCGAGCTGGTTCAGCGCCTCGCCCCGGTAGAAGTAGGCGCTCGCGTCACCACTGTCGAGCTCGATCGCACGCCGCAACTCGACATCCGCCTGCGCATACAGCCCGCGCTTGAAGTAGAGAATGCCGACATGCAGATGCACATCCGCACGCGAAGGATCCAGCTTCTGCGCCCGCTTCAGATCCTTCTCCGCAGCTTCGTACCGCCCCAGCGACATCAGCGTGTCGCCGATGTTCAGCAGCACATCCACGTTATCGGGCGCGACCGCACGTGCTGCTTCGTACTGCTCGAGTGCCAGCAGCGACTGCCCCGCCGCATCGTACAGACAGCCAAGATTGTTACGTGCCTTGATATTGTCCGGCTCATCCAGAATGAGCTGACGATACAGCGCAATCGCTTCTTCCGTGTCCCCGGCGCGCTCCGCTTCACGCGCACGCCGAAACAGCACCTCGCCCGACGATTCCGCGCGTGTATGCGTAGGTGATGCGTCACCTGCGGTAAACGATGCGT
>Ga0182737_1000668_pt1 | contig 44017 bp, 35 predicted proteins | sample eDN5th30CBELigOP_FD_128878 | JGI IMG/M metagenome (GOLD analysis project Ga0182737, IMG submission 128878) | Enriched Organic Plus compost microbial communities from Emeryville, California, USA - eDNA 5th pass 30_C BE-Lig OP (version 2) (version 2) ... | reverse complement strand
CGTGCTGTTCTGGAAGTCGCTGCCGGTTTCCGACTCGCAGATGGTGTTGTCCAAGGCCGTGTGGGCGCTGGTCCTGGCCCCGCTGTTCGCCATCGCGGTGGGCGTGCTGATCGGCCTGGCGCTGTGGGTGATCTCGGCGCTGACCATCACCGTCAACGGCGTGCCGGCCGCGCACGGGGTGTTCACCCAGTCGCACCCGGTGCGGATCGTCTGGGGCGTGCTCGCCTCGCTGCCGGTGTACATGGTCTGGGCGCTGCCGACCATCGGCTGGCTGATGTTCTGCTCGGCCTGGGCGCGCTCCAAGCCCTTCCTGTGGGCGGTGCTGGTGCCGGTGCTGGTGTGCGTGGTGATCAGCATGATGACCATCCTGCCGGGCGTGGACATCGCCCACGACAAGGTCTGGTACACGGTGGTCTACCGCGGCCTGATGAGCGTGATCCCGGGCGCCTGGTACCCGGTGGTCAACGGCGTCGTCGACGAGTCGATGGCGATCCACAGCCCGGACGACCTGGCCAGCGCCATCGACCTGACCCGCAGCTGGCACGCCTTCGCCACCTTCGACATCTGGATCGGTGCCGCGGTCGGCGTGGCCCTGATCGCCGCCGCCATCCGCTTGCGCCGCTGGCGCGACGAGGCCTGATCCCAGGCCTCCACCGGAGAAGACCCATGCGCATCCCCCTGTTCGGCCTGCTCCTCCTGGTTCCGGCCGTGGCCATGGCCGACGACCTCGACTGCCCCCACTCCTCGCCGCGGGAGCTGGTGCTGGACCTGGCCGGGATCAGGACGATCCGCGTCGAGACCAACCAGTTCGAGGTCGACCTGCGCGCCACCGCCGGCGGCAGCCACGCCATCCGCGGCCGCGCCTGCGCCGGCAAGCCGGAGTGGCTGCCCGACCTGACCCTGACCCAGGAACGCAAGGGCGACACCCTGGTGGTGCGCCTGCGCCGCGAATCGAAGGCCGGCATGTCCAGCCTGTTCGGCAACAACCACGCCTCGCTGGACATGAAGGGCACCGTGCCCGACGACGTGCTGGTGCAACTGGTGGTCGGCTCCGGCGAAGCCTCGCTGGAGGGCGCCGCGACGGCCAGCGCCGACGTCGGTTCCGGCGAGGCGAAACTGGTCCGCATCCGCGGCCCGGTGACCGCCAAGATCGGCTCCGGCGAGATCGAGGTCGACGGCGCCGGTTCGCTGAAGGTGCTTTCGGTCGGCTCCGGCGAACTCGACGCACGCAATATCGGCGGGAACGTCGAGGTCGGCAGCATCGGTTCGGGCGAATTCACCCTCGAAGGCGCGCGCGGCGACGTGAGCATCGGCTCGATCGGCTCCGGCGACGCCGGCCTGCACGACGTGGCCGGCGCCGTGCGCATCGACTCCATAAGCTCCGGCGGCGCGTCCGTACGCGGCGCGGCCAGCCTGTCGGTCGGCTCGATCGGCAGCGGCGGCATCAACCACCGCGACGTGCGTGGCGCCGTCGACCTGCCCCGCCGCGACTGACCGTATCTGACCGTATCGCTCCCACCGTCACCACGGAGAGAACACGATGGACACCAAGCGCATCCGCACCACGCTGCTGCCGCTGCTGCTGGCCGCCCTGCTGCCGCTGGGCGCGCAGGCCGCCGGGCACGGCGGCGACACCATCCGGGACGAGATCAGCCGCGACCTGGCCGAGGCCCGCCGCGAGGTAGCCGCCGAGCTGGCGAAGACCCGCACCGAACTGAAGACCGGCAACCTTTCGCTGGGCGACGACCTGAACTTCGGCAAGCGGTCGAAGCACAGGGGCAAGGGCAAGGGCGAGGCTTCGCGCCCGAAGGCCGAGATCACCCCGGCCGGCGACTTCCTGGTCGACGGCAAGCCAGTGGCGATCGACGAGCACCAGCGCCGCGAGCTGCTGGCCTACCGCGCCCAGGTCATCGACATCGCCCTGGCCGGCATCGACATCGGCGAGCGCAGCGCGGAGCTGGCCCTGGCCGAGGTCGACCGCGGCCTGTTCAGCCTGATGTTCGCGGCCATGACCGGCAGCCTGGAACGCCGCCTCGAGAGGACCATCAAGGCCAGCATCGAGCCGGGGGTGCGGCAGATCTGCCGCAGCCTGCCGGGCCTGATGGAGCGCCAGCAGAAGCTGGCCGCCAGCCTGCCGGAGTTCCGTCCCTACGCGACCCTCGAGGCCGACGACGCCGAGGAATGCGAGGAAGAGGTCCGCCGCGAATTCGCTTCGAACTAAAGGGGAAAAGACACATGCGCAGCTTCCACGCCCTCGCCCTGCTCGCACTGCTGCCGCTGGCCGCGTGCAGCGGCCGCGACGATCCCGCCAGCGGCGATGGATCGACTCCGCCGGCCAATACCGCGCTGGGCCGCAAGATCCAGCAGGCCATGGCCGAAGCCAGCGAGAAGCTGGACCGGGAGAACATCCAGATCGGCAAGAACAGCGGCCTGACCCGCGCCGAGATCACCCCGCAGGGCGACCTGCTGATCGGCGGCAAGGCGGTGGCGATCGACGAGGCGCAGCGCAAGCTGCTGCTGGCCTACCGCGCGGACATGGTCGAGGTGGCGCGGGCCGGGATCGAGGTGGGCATGCGTGGCGCCGACCTGGGCATCGAGGCCGCCGCCGGCGCGCTCAAGAGCCTGCTCGACGGCAGCAGCGAGGAGTTCAAGCGCGAGATGAAGGCGCGCGGCGAACGCATCAAGGCCGACGCCAAGCGCGTCTGCGAACACCTGCCGGACCTGCTGGCCTCGCAGGAAGCGCTGGCCGCCTCCCTGCCCGCCTTCAAGCCGTACGCCACGCTGGACCAGGGCGACATCGACGACTGCGGCAAGGACGGCAACTACGACGTCGACCTCGGTTTCGACGCGGTCGACCCGGACGAGTCGACGGACGACCCGGAGTACATGGATGCGGCGGCCGAGGCGGATGCGGCGGCGGCGAAGCTGTCAGCGGAGTAATCGGGACATCGACGGAAGTCGACGCAAACCTGATCCACACAGCGCCGGCACATGCCGGCGCTGCGTGTTTTATAGGCGCTCAGCCGCCGCCACCGCCCGGCTTGCCGTGGATGCCGCCGCGGGCCAGCACCGCCGGATCCAGCAGCGGGCGCAGGGTCGAGGCCGGCAAACCGGTGACCTCCATCGCCACCTCCAGCACCGGCCTGCCTTCCTTGTAGGCCTGCTTGGCGATCGCCGCGCCCTTCTCGTAGCCGATCACCGGGTTCAGCGCGGTGACCAGGATCGGGTTGCGGTCCAGCGCCTGGCGCACGCGTTCCGGGCGCACCTTCAGTCCGGCGATCGCCGAATCGGCCAGCAGCCGCGACACGTTCGCCAGCAACTGGATCGATTCGAGCAGGTTGGCCGCGATCAGCGGCAGGGTCACGTTGAGCTGGAAGTTGCCGGTCTGCCCGGCCACGGTGATCGCGGTGTGGTGGCCGATCACCTGTGCGGCGGCCATCACCGTCGCTTCCGGGATCACCGGGTTGACCTTGCCCGGCATGATCGAGCTGCCCGGCTGCAGCGCCGGCAGTTCGATCTCGCCCAGGCCGGCCAACGGGCCGGAATTCATCCAGCGCAGGTCGTTGGCGATCTTGATCAGCGCCACCGCCAGCGCGTTGAGCTGGCCGGACAGCTCCACCGCGTCGTCCTGCGCGGCCAGGCCCTCGAACTTGTCCTCGGCGCTTTCGAACTTCGTGCCGGCCAGCGCCGACAGCGCCTTCGCCGCACGCGCGCCGAAGCGCGGATCGGCATTGATCCCGCTGCCGATCGCGGTGCCGCCCAGCGGCAGCCGGCGCAGGCGCTTGAGGCTGTCCTCCAGCCGCCCTTCGGCCGACTTCAGCTGCGAGGCCCAGGCGCCGAACTCCTGTTCGAAGGTCAGCGGCATCGCATCCATCAGGTGGGTGCGGCCGGTCTTCACCACGCGGCGCAGGCCACGGGCGCGCTGCTCGATGGTGCGGCGCAGGTGCTTCAGCGCCGGCAGCAGGTCCTCGACCACCGCCAGCTGCGCGGACACGCGGATCGCGGTGGGGACGACATCGTTCGAACTCTGGCCGAGGTTGACGTGGTCGTTGGGATGGACGCGGCCCTTGCCGGCCCTGCCGGAGGCGTTCGCCAGCGCGGCGATCACCTCGTTGGCGTTCATGTTCGACGAGGTGCCCGAGCCGGTCTGGTAGATGTCGACCGGGAAGTGCGCGTCATGCTCGCCCTCGGCCACCTGCAGCGCGGCGGCGCGCACGGCGGCGGCGACGTTCTTCGGCAGCAGGCCGAGGCCGGCGTTGACCTCGGCGGCGGCGGCCTTGACCAGGCCCAGGGCGCGGATGAAGCCGCGCGGCATCGGCCGGCCGGACACCGGGAAATTCTGCACGGCGCGCTGGGTCTGCGCGCCCCACAGGGCGTCGGCGGGGACCTGCAGTTCGCCCATGCTGTCGTGCTCGGTACGGGTGCGCTGGCTGTTCGCGGCAACGGCGCGGGGCCGGCTGGAAGGCGCCTTGGCGCGGGATCGTGCGGGGGATGGACTCATGGCCGTCTCCGGCGTGGAGGAATCGCCGCGAGCATACCGCTCCGGGTGCAAGGCGCTGTTTCGCGCGGTGGCACGGTTGGTTCCGCTCGCGGCGCTGGCGACGTCTGGCGCGTCGCCACGCACCAGCCACCTCCCGCACCACCGCGGTCCGCCAGGTGAAAGAGTGTCCTTCCGTTGGCCGGCTCCGGACGGAGCCGCGGCAGCGCGGGGGGCGCCGGGAAAGAACGAGGGCGCTGGCGACGTCTGGCGCGTCGCCACGCGCCGGCTGACTGACCGCATTGCCAGTGCCTGCTGTTGAAAGCATTGGTGTGGCAGGCTTCGGACGCAGCCGCGGCAGCGCGGGGGGCGCCGGGAAAGAACGAGGGCGCTGGCGAGGTCTGGCGCGTCGCCACGCGCCAGCTGCGTCACCGCATGCGCAGCGCTGCTTGAAAGCATTGTCGTGGCGAGCTTCGGAGGGAGCCACGGCAGCGCGGGGGTATGCCGCATCGCGCGGTTCCGCCGTCCCTGGCTCCAACGCGCGAGCGCGGCACATCCATGCGCTGCTTGCGGCATATCCCCGCGCTACCGCGTCTTTCGGCGCTTTCGGGTCGTGGCTTCGCTCTTTGCACCCCTCTCCCATCGGGAGAGGGGCAGGGGTGAGGGTCGGGAGCCCCACGGCGTCGGAATCCCTACCCTCTCCCCAACCCCTCTCCCGGGGGGAGAGGGGCTTCTGCATCGGGCGCCCCATGGGAGCCCCCGGCCTCAACGCACCCTGAGGACGTCGTCCCAAGGTGTCATCGGCAGGCCGCGGCTGATGCGGTGAGGCTGGCGCGTGGCGACGCGCCAGACGTCGCCAGCGCCCTTGTTCATTCCCGGCGCGGCGCAAGCAGGCCATGGATGGCCTGCGCTCGCGCGTTGGAGCCACGGACGGCGGAACCGCGCGATGCGCCATACCCCTTGGGGCGGCGGCCCCGTCCGAAGCCCGTGCCACTGCCACAGGAAGCCCGACGAGCCATGGATGCGACAACAAGTCCCCCAGGTGCAAGATGAACGTGGAGATCGCGCACCGATGGCCGAGACGCGCCTACCGCCTGTGCCAGCCTTCCGCCGGAACGCAGCAGATCCAGACTGGAAGGGCGGCCTCGCCCCCCTCCCCGGCACGCCACGCCCCCACGGCTTAAACTATGCGGCTCCGTTCCCCCGCCAGCCTGCCCATGTCGGACTCCGCCCTGCTTGCCCTGTCCCCGCTCGACGGCCGTTACGCCTCCAAGGTCGACGCGCTGCGCCCGATCTTTTCCGAATACGGCCTGATCCGCGCCCGCGTGAAGGTCGAGGTGGAGTGGCTGCTGGCGCTGGCCGCCGAACCGGGCATCGCCGAACTGGCGCCCTTCTCCGCCGCCGCCCAGGCCCGCCTGCGCGCCCTGGCCGACGGCTTCTCCGTGGCCAACGCCGCCCGGGTCAAGGAGATCGAGCGCACCACCAACCACGACGTCAAGGCGGTCGAGTACTTCATCAAGGAACAGCTGCGCGACGACGCCGAGCTCGGCCCGGCGCTGGAATTCGTGCATTTCGCCTGCACCAGCGAGGACATCAACAACCTGTCCTACGCGCTGATGCTGCGCCAGGCCCGCGACGAGGTGCTGTTGCCGGCGCTGGACGGCGTGACCGCCACCCTGCGCAACCTCGCCCACGAGCAGGCCGCCCAGCCGATGCTGTCGCGCACCCACGGCCAGACCGCCTCGCCCACCACCCTGGGCAAGGAGATCGCCAACGTGGTCGCCCGCCTGGAGCGCCAGCGCCGGCAGATCGCCGCGGTCGAGCTGAGCGGCAAGATCAACGGCGCGGTCGGCAACTACAACGCCCACACGATCAGCTATCCGGACGTGGACTGGCCGGCATTCGCGCAGCGCTTCGTCGAATCGCTGGGCCTGCCGTTCAACCCGTACACCACCCAGATCGAGCCGCACGACAACGTCGCCGAGCTGGGCGACGCGGTGCGCCGCGCCAACACCGTGCTGGTCGACCTGGCCCGCGACATCTGGGGCTATATCTCGCTGGGCTACTTCAGGCAGAAGCTCAAGGAAGGCGAGATCGGCTCCTCGACCATGCCGCACAAGGTCAACCCGATCGACTTCGAGAACGCCGAGGGCAACTTCGGCATCGCCAACGCCCTGTTCGAGCACTTCTCGGCCAAGCTGCCGATCAGCCGCTGGCAGCGCGACCTGACCGATTCGACCGTGCTGCGCGCCCTGGGCACCGCCTTCGGCCACACCCAGGTCGGCCTGGATTCGCTGGCCAAGGGCCTGGGCAAGCTGATGGTGAACCCGGAGCGCCTGGACGCCGACCTCGACGCGGCCTGGGAAGTGCTGGCCGAGGCCGTGCAGACGGTGATGCGCCGCCACGGCCTGCCGAACCCGTACGAGCAGCTCAAGGCCCTGACCCGCGGCCAGGGCATCACCGCCGAGTCGATGCGCGCCTTCATCGCCTCGCTGGACCTGCCGGAAGACGCCCGCGCCCGCCTCGCCGCGCTGACCCCGGCCGGCTACACCGGCCTGGCCGAGCGCCTGGCCCGGGCGATCTGAGGCCAGGCGGCGGGAATGGCCCCGGCTTGACCTTGCGCAAGGCGATCCCCGTGCCCCGCGATATCCTGCCCCCGCCGCAACGCCCGCTAGCCGCGGGTGGCGGCGGCCGGCCGCCTGCGACCGCCGGCCAGGCCTCCCGCCCCGTCCATGCCGGCCAGGCGCCGGCCCCGACGCAAGCGGGCGCCCTCCGCTGAGCGCACCGGAAGTCGACGCGACATGCACCTGCTGATCAACATCGACGTCGACGACCTGCCCCGGGCCGAAGCCTTCTACCGCGACGCCTTCGGCCTGTCCGCCGCGCGCCGCTTCGGCGACGGCGCGGTGGAGATGCTCGGCGCGCAGGCCCCGATCTACCTGCTGCGCAAACCCGCCGGCCCGACCGGCGCCGGCGACGCGCGGCGCGACTACCACCGCCACTGGACCCCGCTCCACCTGGACGTCGTGGTCGATGACCTGGACGCGGCCCTGGCCCGTGCCCTCGCTGCCGGCGCCCGCGCCGAAGGCGACGTGCGCGAGGCCGCCTGGGGCCGCATCGCGCAGCTGGCCGACCCGTTCGGGCATGGCTGGTGCCTGCTCCAGTTCCTCGGCCGCGGCTACGACGAGATCACCGCATGACTCCCAAGCGCCCCACCCCGAAGAAAACCGCCGGCAAGGCCGCCGCGAAGCGCGCCCCGGCCGCCCTGCCGTTCGAGATCGATGCCGCCGGACGCGGCCCGCTGGGCATGGACCCGGCGCAGTTCCTGCGCGACTACTGGCACAAGCGCCCGCTGCTGGTGCGCGACGCCTTCCCCGGCTTCCAGGCCCCGCTGATGCCCGAGGACCTGGCCGGCCTGGCCTGCGAGGAAGGCGCGCTGGCCCGCCTGATCAGCCTCGACCGCGCCAGCGGCCGCTGGGACGTGCGCCACGGCCCGTTCCAGGAAGAGGACTTCCCGGGCATGCCCGACCACGACTGGACCCTGCTGGTCCAGGACGTGGACCGCTGGGACCCGGACGTGGCCGCGCTGCTGGAGCAGTTCCGCTTCCTGCCGCGCTGGCGCATCGACGACATCATGGTCAGCTTCGCCGCCACCGGCGGCTCGGTCGGCGCGCACGTGGACCACTACGACGTGTTCCTGCTGCAGGCCCATGGCCACCGCCGCTGGATGATCGACGCCAGCGTGGCGATGGGCCGTCCCGCCCCCGACCTGGCCTTCCAGGAGGACGTGGCGATCAAGCTGCTGAAGCACTTCGACCCGACCCATGACTGGGTGCTGGGCCCCGGCGACATGCTCTACCTGCCGCCGCTGGTGCCGCACCACGGCGTGGCCGAGGATCCGTGCCTGACCTTCTCGGTGGGCATGCGCGCGCCGTCGTCGGCCGAGCTGATGGGCGACTGGCTGGACGAGGTGCTGCAGGACGCCGACGAGGCGATCCGCTACCACGACGAGGACCTGGCCGTGCCGGCCGATCCGAACGAGATCGACGTGGCGGCGATGAACCGCGTGGTCGACGCGCTCAACGCGATCCGCATGAACGACCCGGACCGCCTCGGCGACTGGTTCGGCCGCTTCATCACCACCTACCGCGCCGCCGGCGACGTGGTCCCGCGCGGCGACGAGCGCCCGCGCATCGAGCTGGAATGGGACCTGGCCCACGGCGGCGCGCTGGAACGCCACCCGTGGGCGCGCATGGCCTGGCGCCGCAACCATGGTTCGCGCCACGCCAGCCTGTTCTGCAGCGGCCGCACCCTGCACCTGCCGGTCGCCGACGCACGCCTGCTGGCCGATTCGCCGGTGCTCGACGGCGCCGCCTGGGACTCGCTCTCGGCCGCCGGCCGCGACGCGGTGTTCGAGCTGCACCAGGCCGGCTTCTACGCGCTGCTGGGCGAGGATCCGGACGAAGGCGACGAGGACGCGTGAGCCGCACCTGGACGATCGCTGCCGCCGACTACGCGCACGACCACGCGCGCCTGCATGCGCTGCGCGAGGAGGTCTTCGTGCGCGGCCAGGGCGTGCCGGCGGAGCTGGAACGCGACGCGCTGGACCCGCTCAGCTTCCACGTGGTGGCCAGCGACGCCTCCGGGCGCCTGCTGGGCACCGGGCGGCTGACCCCGGAGCGGCGGATCGGGCGCATGGCGGTGCTGGAGGAGGCCCGCGGCCAGGGCATCGGCGAGGCCCTGCTGGCCGCGCTGGTCGAGGAGGCGCGGCGCCGGCAGTGGCCGGAGGTCAGCCTGCACGCCCAGGTCCACGCCCTGGCGTTCTACGCCCGCGGCGGGTTCGTCCCGTCCGGCCCGGTCTTCACCGAGGCCGGCATCCTCCACCGCCACATGGTCCGGCGCCTGCCCGGGGCCAGCCCGGTGGACGACGTCGAAAGCGCCGCGGCGGTCCTGCTCGGCCTGGCCCATTCGGCCCGGCGCCTGGTCGGGATCTACAGCCGCGCCCTGGACCCGGGCCTGCTCGACCGGCCGGACGTGGTGGCCGCCCTGCGCGCGTTCGCCGTACGCCCCGGTCCGTGCCAGGTGCAGGTCCTGCTGCAGGATCCGGGCACCCCGCAGCGCAACAGCGCGCCGCTGCTGGGCCTGGCCCAGCGCCTGCCCAGCGTGTTCGCCTTCCGCCAGCCGCGCGACCCGGTCGACACCAGCTACCCGTCGGCGTACGCGTTCAACGACACCGGCGCCGCGCTGTTCCGCCCGCTGGGGCACCGCTTCGAGGGTGAAGGCGGCGTCGAGGACGCGGCCACCGCGCGTCGCCTGCGCCTGGAATTCGCCGCGGTGTGGGAGCGCTCGCGGCCCTGCGTGGAGTACCGCGCCCTGACCTGAGCCGGGGCGGTTCCTTCGCGGCACCACCGCGATGACAGGCAGGCGACAGTGCGTCCCGGCAGAGTGTGACCCGACCCCAAACACGGGGCCCGGCAAGGCCGGGCTTCGCCCTTCGGCTAGGTCCTGCGAGCGTGAATGGGGGTTATACTTTTGCGGCTTTCCGCCCGCTCGACGGGCCCGGGCCCTGGGCCCATCCCCCTCCAGACGCGACACCATCGTGGACAACCTACTCAAGCAGTTTGCGCAGTCTTCGCAGCTCGGCAGCAATGCCGCCTATATCGAGGACCTCTACGAGCAGTACCTCGTCTCTCCCGACAGTGTCGATCCGAAATGGAAGACCTACTTCGACGGCTTCAAGGGCCGTGAAGCGGGGGACGTCCCGCATTCGGCGGTCATCGCGCACGTCGCCGAGGCCGCGCGCCACGCCGCCAACAACGGCTACGCCAGCGCCGCGACGGGCGCCGGCGACGAGCGCGAGCGCAACGTCGGCCGCCTGATCACCGCCTACCGTTCGCGCGGCCACCTCGGTGCCAGGCTCGATCCGCTGGGCCTGACCCCGCCGATGAACCCGCCTGACCTGGGCCTGGAGTTCCACAGCCTGTCCGAGCGCGACCTGGACAGCGAGTTCAGCACCGGCGGCCTGGCCGGCCAGCCGCGGATGAAGCTGCGCGACCTGTACGCGCGCCTCAAGGCGACCTACACCGGCTCCATCGGCGCCGAGTTCATGCACATCCCCGAGGTCGAGCAGCGCCAGTGGCTGTACCAGCGCCTTGAGCTGGCCGGCGGCGACTACAACCTCAGCACCGAGACCCGCAAGCGCATCCTCGAGCGGCTCACCGCCGCCGAAGGCCTCGAGCGCTACCTGCACACCAAGTACGTCGGCCAGAAGCGCTTCTCGCTGGAAGGCGGCGAGTCGCTGATCCCGCTGCTGGATACCGTGATCCGCCAGTCCGGCGTCGACAAGGTCAAGGACATCGTCATCGGCATGGCCCATCGCGGCCGCCTGAATGTCCTGGTCAACACCCTCGGCAAGAACCCGCGCAAGCTGTTCGACGAGTTCGAGGGCAAGTTCGAGCACGACGCCCTGGCCCACGCCGGCGACGTGAAGTACCACATGGGCTTCTCCGCCGACATCGCCACCCCGGGTGCCCCGGTGCACCTGGCCCTGGCCTTCAACCCCTCGCACCTGGAGATCGTCGACCCGGTGGTCGCCGGCTCGGCGCGTTCGCGCCAGGAACGCCGCGGCGACAACGAGCGCAAGCAGGTCCTGCCGGTGCTGATCCACGGCGACGCCGCGTTCGCCGGCCAGGGCGTGGTGATGGAGCTGTTCCAGATGTCGCAGGCGCGCGGCTTCGCCGTCGGCGGCACCGTGCACGTGGTGATCAACAACCAGGTCGGCTTCACCACCAGCAACAAGGAAGACGCCCGCTCCACGCTGTACTGCACCGACGTGGCCAAGATGGTCGGCGCCCCGGTGTTCCACGTGAACGGCGACGACCCGGAAGCGGTGGTGTTCGTGGCCAAGCTGGCCTACGAGTTCCGCCAGACCTTCAAGAAGGACGTGGTCATCGACCTGGTCTGCTACCGCCGCCACGGCCACAACGAGGCCGACGAGCCGGCGGCGACCCAGCCGGTGATGTACCAGACCATCCGCAAGCACCCGACCACCCGCGAGCTGTACGCCGCGCAGCTGGAGAAGGCCGGCGTGGTGCCCGCCGAATCCGGCAAGGCGCTGGTCGACGAGTACCGCAACAAGCTCGACGCCGGCGAGGTCACCACCGAGCTGGCGCCCTCCAAGCCGGAGGACTACGAGCTGACCATCGACTGGTCGAAGTACCTGTCGGGCAAGCTCTCCGATGCGGTCGATACCCGCGTCAAGAAGGCCACGCTGACCCAGCTGGCGAAGATCATCAACACCATCCCGCAGGGCGTCACGCTGCATCCGCGCGTGGCCAAGATCTACGAGGACCGGATGAAGATGACCGCCGGCGAGATCCCGGGCGACTGGGGCTTCGCCGAGAACCTGGCCTACGCCACCCTGCTGTCCGAGGGCCATGGCCTGCGCCTGGTCGGCCAGGACGCCGGCCGCGGCACGTTCTTCCACCGCCACGCGGTGCTGCACGACCAGAAGACCGACAGCTACTACCTGCCGCTGCGCCAGCTGGTCGAGACCCCGGAACAGGCCACCGTCATCGACTCGCTGCTGAGCGAGGAGGCGGTGATGGCGTTCGAGTACGGCTTCTCCACCACCGACCCGAACACCCTGGACATCTGGGAAGGCCAGTTCGGCGACTTCGCCAACGGCGCCCAGGTGGTGATCGACCAGTTCATCGCCGCCGGCGAGGCCAAGTGGGGCCGTATCTCCGGCCTGACCCTGCTGCTGCCGCACGGCTACGAAGGCCAGGGCCCGGAACACAGCTCCGCCCGCCTGGAGCGCTTCCTGCAGCTGTGCGCGCTGGAGAACATGCTGGTCTGCGTGCCGACCACCCCGGCCCAGTGCTTCCACATGCTGCGCCGGCAGATGAAGATGAGCACGCGCAAGCCGCTCATCGTCATGTCGCCCAAGTCGCTGCTGCGCCACAAGCTGGCCGTGTCGACCCTGGACGAGCTGGCCAACGGCGAGTTCCAGCACCTGATCCCGGACGCCTCGGCCGACGCGAAGAAGGTCAAGCGCGTGGTGCTGTGCTCGGGCAAGGTCTACTACGACCTGCTCGAAGACCAGCAGAAGCGCGGCCAGGACGATGTGGCCATCATCCGCATCGAGCAGCTGTATCCGTTCCCGCGCGAGCTGCTGGCCGCCGAGCTGAAGAAGTACGGCAAGGCCGCCGAGGTCGTGTGGTGCCAGGAAGAGCCGCAGAACCAGGGTGCCTGGTACCAGATCAAGCACCACCTGCAGGCCTGCCTGGCCAAGGGCCAGGCCCTGAGCTACGCCGGCCGCAGCCGCTCGCCGTCGCCGGCGGCCGGCCACTTCGCCGACCACGTCAAGGAACAGCAGCAGCTGGTCGCCGACGCGCTGGTGAACCCGCCCGGCAACCAGATCGGCGAATAAACGCCACCACCCTCTTCGCCCCAAGAATTCAAGAAACAAGGACGCCCCATGGCCACCGAAGTCAAAGTTCCGGTCCTTCCCGAATCCGTCTCCGACGCGACCATCGCCAGCTGGCACAAGAAGGCCGGTGACGCGGTCAAGCGCGACGAGAACCTGGTGGACCTGGAGACCGACAAGGTCGTCCTCGAGGTCCCGTCGCCGGTCGACGGCGTGCTGAAGGAGATCAAGTTCGCCGAAGGCGACACCGTGACCAGCCAGCAGGTCCTGGCGATCATCGAGGAAGGCGCGGTCGCCGCCGAACCGGCCCCGGCCGCCGCCGAACCGGCGAAGGCCGAGGCCGCCCCGGCCCCGGCGGCTGCCGCCGCCCCGGCTCCGGCCAAGGCCGCCCCGGCCCCGGCCGCCGGCACCGACCTGCCCCCGGGCGCCCGCGCCACCGCGATCCGCGAGGGCGTCGACCCGTCGCAGGTCGAGGGCAGCGGCCGCCGCGGTGCGGTGACCAAGGAAGACATCGTCAACTACGCCCGCAGCGGCGGCGCCGGCAAGGCCGGCGGCGCGCGTCCGGAAGAGCGCGTGCCGATGACCCGCATCCGCAAGCGCATCGCCGAGCGCCTGATGCAGTCGAAGGACTCCATCGCCATGCTGACCTCGTTCAACGAGGTCAACCTGGCCAAGGTGAGCGCGGCGCGCAAGGAACTGCAGGACGACTTCCAGAAGACCCACGGCATCAAGCTGGGCTTCATGAGCTTCTTCGTGAAGGCCGCGGCCAACGCCCTGCAGCGCCATCCGATCATCAACGCCTCGGTCGATGGCGACGACATCATCTACCACGGCTACGCGGACATCTCGATCGCCGTGTCCACCGACAAGGGCCTGGTGACCCCGGTCCTGCGCAACGTCGAGCGGATGGGCTTCGCCGACATCGAGAAGGGCATCGCCGAGTACGCCAAGAAGGCGCGCGACGGCAAGCTGGGCCTGGACGACCTGCAGGGCGGCACCTTCACGATCACCAACGGCGGCACCTTCGGTTCGCTGATGTCGACCCCGATCGTCAACCCGCCGCAGAGCGCCATCCTGGGCATGCACGCCATCAAGGAGCGCCCGGTCGCCGAGAACGGCCAGGTCGTGGTCGCGCCGATGATGTACATCGCGCTGTCCTACGACCATCGCATCATCGACGGCAAGGACGCGGTGCTGTTCCTGGTCGACATCAAGAACCAGCTCGAGAACCCGAACCGCATCCTGTTCGATCTGTAAGCACTTCGAGCCCCTCTCCCACCGGGAGAGGGGTTGGGGAGAGGGTCGGCGCCCCGCGCCGGATCCGCTGCCCTACCTCATCCGCCCCAAGGGCACCTTCCCCGAGCCGGGGAAGGGAAAGGCAAAGGAACTGAAATGGCTGAACAATTCGACGTCGTCGTCATCGGTGCCGGCCCGGCCGGCTACCACGCCGCGATCCGCGCCGCGCAGCTGGGCCTGAAGACCGCCTGCATCGACGCCGCGCTGGGCAAGGACGGCAAGCCGGCCCTGGGCGGCACCTGCCTGCGCGTGGGCTGCATCCCGTCCAAGGCGCTGCTGGACTCGACGCACCAGTACGAGAACATGCTGCACAAGTTCGACCAGCACGGCATCAGCTTCAAGGATGCGGCGATCGACGTGCCGAAGATGATCGCCCGCAAGGACGGGATCGTGAAGCAGTTCACCGGCGGCATCGGCATGCTGTTCAAGGCCAACAAGGTCGCCGCGTACTACGGCTTCGGCACGCTGCAGCCCGGCAACGTGGTCAAGGTCAGGCAGCACGACGGTTCCGAGGTCGAGCTCAAGGGCACCAACGTCATCATCGCCGCCGGTTCGGACTCGATCGAACTGCCGTTCGCGAGGTTCGACGGCGAGTACATCGTCGACAACGTCGGCGCGCTGGACTTCACCGAGGTTCCGAAGCGCCTGGCCGTGATCGGCGCCGGCGTGATCGGCCTGGAGCTGGGCAGCGTGTGGCGCCGCCTCGGCGCCGAGGTGACCATCCTCGAGGCGATGCCGGAGTTCCTGCCGGCCGCCGACGCCGAGGTCTCCAAGCTGGCCGCGCGCGAGTTCAAGAAGCAGGGCCTGGACATCAAGCTGGGCGCCAAGGTCTCCAAGGCCGAGGTCGGCGGCAAGGGCAAGAAGAAGGAAGTCACCATCACCTTCGCCGACGACAAGGGCGAGCAGACCCTGGTCGTCGACAGGCTGCTGGTGGCCGTGGGCCGCCGCGCCGCCACGAAGGGCCTGCTGGCCGAAGGCACCGGCGTGCAGATCAACGAACGCGGCCAGATCGTGGTCGACGAGCACTGCCACACCGGCGTCGACGGCGTCTGGGCGATCGGCGACTGCGTGCGCGGCCCGATGCTGGCGCACAAGGGCTTCGAGGAAGGCATCGCCGTGGCCGAGCTGATCGCCGGCCTGCCGGGCCACGTCAACTTCGACACCATCCCCTACGTGATCTATACCGGTCCGGAAATCGCCTGGGTCGGCAAGACCGAGCAGCAGCTCAAGGCCGAAGGCGTCCCGTACAAGGCCGGTACCTTCCCGTTCGCCGCCGTCGGCCGCGCCGTTGCCATGGCCGAGGCCGTGGGCTTCGTGAAGGTCATCGCCCACGCCGAGACCGACCGCGTGCTGGGCATGCACCTGATCGGCCCGAACGTGTCCGAGCTGGTCCACGAGGGCGTGCTGACCATGGAGTTCAGCGGCTCGGCCGAGGACCTGGCGCGGATCTGCCACGCCCACCCGTCCCTGTCCGAGGCCGTGCACGACGCGGCCATGGCCGTGGACAAGCGAGCGATCCACAAGGCCAACTGATCCAGTCGGCCCCGCACGAAGGCTCCGCCCCGGCGGAGCCTTCGTCGTTTCAAGAACCGGAGCCAAGCATGTCGTCCAAAGGCCTGCCACCCGCCGCCACCGCCGTACTGTATGCGGCCGCGGGCGTGCTGTTCATCGCCGGCGCGCTCAGCAGCGGCAGGCCGGCCTTCAGCGGCGTGGGCGTGGCTTTCCTCGTGCTGGCGGCGCTGGTATGGATGCGCCGCCGGCATCGCCAGGACTGACCCGCCGCCCTCCGTTTCCCGTTCCCCCGTTGCAAGGTTCCCCTCCATGAAATCCGTCTGCGTCTATTGCGGTTCCAACGCCGGCAGCAAGCCGGCCTATGCCGAACGCGCCATCGCCCTGGGCGACCGCCTCGCCAGGGACGGCCTGCTCCTGGTCTATGGCGGCGGCAACGTCGGCCTGATGGGCACGGTCGCCAACGCCGTGCTGGCCGCTGGCGGCGAGGTCACCGGCGTCATTCCCAGGCAGCTGGCCGACTGGGAAGTGGCGCACCAGGGCCTGACCGAGCTGCAGATCGTCGGATCGATGCACGAGCGCAAGATGCGCATGTTCGAGCTCTCCGATGCCTTCGTCGCCCTGCCCGGCGGCTTCGGCACCATGGAAGAGATCTTCGAGATGCTGACCTGGCGCCAGCTGGGCATCGGCAACAAGCCCTGCGCCTTCCTCGACATCGAAGGCTTCTACGCCCCGCTGATCGGCATGATCGACCGCATGGTCGAGGAACGCTTCCTGCACCCCGACCAGCGCGCCGACCTCTGGTACGGCAGCGACATCGACGAGATGCTGGCGTGGATGCGGGATTACGAGCCGGCGCAGGCGTCGAAGTGGATCGACGAAAAGCGCCGCAGCGTCATGAAATAAACGCCGCATGGCGGAAAGGACGCTGGCGCGTGGCGACGCGCCACACGTGGCCAGCGCCCTGGCGCTTTCGCGGCGCGGATCGACGAGAAGCGCCGAAGCGTCATGAAGTAACGCTGCAGGGCGGCCAGGACGCTGGCGCGTGGCGACGCGCCACACGTCGCCAGCGCCCTGGCGCTTTCCCGGCGCGGATCGACGAGAAGCGCCGAAGCGTCATGAAGTAACGCTGCAGGGCGGCCAGCACGTTGGCGCGTGGCGACGCGCCGCACGTCGCCAGCGCCCTGGCGCTTTCCCGGCGAGTAAAGGCGAAGCCACGACCGAAACGCCGCTGAAGACGCGGTAGCGCGGGGGTATGGCGCAAGCAGCACATGGATGTGCTGCGTTCGCGCGTTGGAGCAGGACGCGGAACCGCGCGATGCGCCATACCCCCGCGCTGCCGCGGCTCCGTCCGAAGCCGGCCACACCAACGCTTTCAACAGCAGGCACTGGCAGTGCGGTCAGTCAGCTGGCGCGTGGCGACGCGCCAGACGTCGCCGGCGCCCTCGTTCTTTCCCGGCGCCCCCCGCGCTGCCGCGGCTCCGTCCGAAGCCGGCCACCTGAAAGCCCTTTACCCCAGCAGCCGCAGCGTCATGCCGTGAGCCAACTGGCACGTGGCGACGCGTCAGACGTCGCCAGCGCCCTTGTCCAGTCCCGGCGTCCCCCGTGCTGCCGCGCCTCCATCCGAAGCCGGCCACGCCAATGCTTTCAAGCAGTGGACTGTGGATGCGGTGAGGCGGCTGGCGCGTGGCGACGCGCCAGATGTCGCCAGCGCCCTTGTTCATTCCCGGCGCCCCCCGCGATCACCGCCCGTGCGGCGTCGCCACCTCGCAGCGGTTGCGGCCGTTGCGCTTGGCCCGGTACAGCGCCTGGTCGGCCGCTTCCAGCAGCACCGCGTAGTCCGGATGCCCCTCGAACTGGGCCACGCCGATCGACACCGTAAGCCGCAGGTCGCCGATGCCGCGGCCCAGCGCGAACGGCGTCTCCGCGATCCGCAGGCGGATCTGCTCGGCCACTTCCATCGCCTTGGCCAGCGGCGTCTCCACCAGCGCCACTGCGAACTCCTCGCCGCCGTAACGGAACACGAAATCGCTGCTGCGCGTGCACTGCAGCAGCACATCCGCCACGTGGCGCAGGACCGCGTCGCCGGCCGCATGCCCGCCGTTGTCGTTGACCGACTTGAAATGGTCCACGTCGACCATGAGCACGCTGAACGGTGCGCCCGTGCGCGCTGCCGCACCGATCTCGCGGCCGACGATCGTCGACAGGAAGCGGCGGTTGAGCGTGCGCGTCAGCGGATCGCGCCCGCCCTCCATGCTCTCCAGGATCCCGAACATCCCGTCGACCAGGTAGCCGATGTCGCCCAGCGCGCTGTTGAGCTCATGCAGCACGTTGCCGGCCGCCGCCTCGCCGGGTTGCAGCGAAGGTAGCAGGACGCCGTCGACGCGGTCGATCAGCGCGTTGACCTTGCCCATCTCGCCGAGCCCGCCGAACAGCAGGCTGCCCTTGTGGCGCAGCCACAGCCCGAAGGTCGAATCGGCCAGCCGCCCGCAGGACGGCTGCAGCCCGCGGCAGATGTCGAACAGCAGGCGCTGGCCCCATTCCAGCAGCGCCGCCCGCTGGGTCTCGCGCTCCAGCGCCATGTCCTGGGAAATGGTCATGGCCTGGTAGATGCCGTCGTTCTCGGCCGCCTCCTGCATGTCGTCGCCGAAGGAGTGGCTCAGCACCTCCACCGCCAGGTCGATCATGACGTAGCAGTACTGCCGGATCGCGGCCGCCGGCGCGCCGTGCACGTCCCCGTCGCCGTCGGCGCGGAGCGCCAGTTCACGCTTGAGCAGGCGCGCCCCGTGCAGTACCGCGTGCACCGGCACCCGGATCCGCGCATGCACCCGGCCGACGCGGATCTGGTTGGCGACCAGCTGCTCCATGTCCGGCGCTTCGGCCGCGAACAGGTCCAGCAACCAGCCGCGCAGCGAATGCCGTAGCCGGCTGTCGACCATCTCGTTGGAGATCAGCCCCCTGGAATCCGGATGCGCCAGAAGCGCGGCGTAGAACACTTCCACGCAATGCGTCGCCGCTTCCTCGGCCATGCGTGCCGCCGCCTGGCGGACCTTCGGGTCGACCCCGTCGATGAAACCTTTCCATTCCCCGGCCGTGGCCGCGTATCCCGCGTTGGCCTTTGCTCCGCCGGAGCGCACTTGCATTTCCATGGCGTGATTCTATTCGCAGCCCCGTGCGGCGAGGAGACTTGCGCACGCGCTGGCGTCGTGCGCAGGCGGCGGATAAAGTCGAAGCATCCGCAGTCGCACCGCACGGCCATGGCCACCATCGACAGCTTCCCCGCCTTCCGCATCCACAACGACGACGCCGGCTACCGTTCCGGCATCGAGACGCTGTCGCTGGACCAGCTGTCTCCCGGCGAAGTCGTGGTCAAGGCCGAGTGGTCCTCGGTGAACTACAAGGACGCGCTGGCCGGCACCGGCAAGGGCAGGATCCTGCGCCGCTTCCCGCTGGTCGGCGGCATCGACGTGGCCGGCCACGTGGTCGCGTCCACCGCTCCCGGGTTCCGCGAAGGCGACCCGGTGCTGGTCACCGGTTGCGGCCTCAGCGAAACCCGCGACGGCGGCTACGCCGCCTATGCGCGCCTGCCCGCCGAGTGGGTGATCGCCCTGCCCCGCGGCCTGTCGCTGCGCGAATCGATGGTGCTGGGCACCGCCGGCTTCACCGCCGCGCTGGCCCTGTACCGCATGCGCGAGAACCGCCAGCGCCCCGAACTCGGCCCGCTGGCGGTGACCGGTGCCACCGGCGGCGTCGGCTCGATGGCCGTGGCCATCTTCAGCAAGGCCGGCTACGAAGTGCACGCGATCAGTGGCAAGGCCGACCAGGCCGGATACCTCGGGTCGCTCGGCGCGAAGGAAGTGCTCGGCCGCGATGCGCTGGCCGCGAACCGGCCGCTGGAATCGGTGCGCTTCGGCGGTGGCCTGGACAACGTCGGCGGGCCGATGCTGGTCAGCCTGCTGGCGCAGACCGCGCCCTACGGCAACGTCGCCTCGGCCGGCCTCGCCGCGACCCCGGGGCTGGACGCGCTGACGGTGATGCCCTTCATCCTGCGCGGCGTGTCGCTGCTGGGCATCGGCTCGGCCGGCACCGCCCGCGACATCCGCGACGACATCTGGGCGCTGCTGGCGGACGAATGGAAGCCGGCGATGCTGGACGCGATCTGCACCCGCGAAGCCACGCTGGAGGAGCTGCCGGGCGTGTTCGACACCATGCTCGCCGGCGGCTCGCTGGGCCGCACCGTGGTCCGCCTGCCCTGACCCGACGCGGCCGCCCCCGCGCGGGCGGCCGTACCACAGCCATCGCGCGCGTGCTGCACTGCCGCGGACGAACCTTGGCCAGGCCCGGCCCAGGCGTGCCGCTCAGCCCCCGCCATCGCCCGCAGGTCCGCCCGGACCGCCCCCCGTCCGAGGGGAGGCTTCCTGCGGCCGCATCCAGCGTCTACACTCCGGCGCGGGGAAAAAACACCGGGGACGCACATGGCACGTATCCTGATCGTGGACGATTCGCCCTCCCAGCTGATGGGGATCCAGCGCATCGTGGAGAAGCTGGGTCATGAGACCCTGACCGCCGAGGACGGCGCCGCCGGCGTTGAACTGGCCAAGGCCGAGTTGCCCGACCTGATCCTGATGGACGTGGTGATGCCGAACCTCAACGGGTTCCAGGCCACCCGCCAGCTCAGCCGCGAGGCCAGCACGCGCGACATCCCGGTGGTCCTGGTGACCACCAAGGACCAGGATACCGACCGGATGTGGGGCATGCGCCAGGGCGCGCGTGCCTACCTGACCAAGCCGTTCGCCGAGGCCGACCTGCTCGACGTCATCGACCGCCTGCTCGGCGGTGGTGGCGAGGCCCCGGCCGCTTCCGAGGCCTGAGCCGTCCTCAATCGCCGAACGCGCGCGCCAGGTCGCGATAGGCCTGGTGCTGCGCCTCGCTGGCCGGCGCCGGCGCCTGCACTTCCAGTTCCACGATCTGGTCGCCCGGCGGATCGCCGGGCAGGCCGCGGCCGCGCAGGCGCAGCTTGCGCCCGGCGTCGGAACCGGCCGGGATCTTCAGCTCCACCGGCCCGCCGAGGGTCGGCACGCTGACGGTGGTCCCCAGCGCCGCCTGCCAGGCAGGCAGCGGTAGGGTGTAGAGGATGTTGCGCCCGTCCACCTCGAACTGCGGGTGGGCCTTGTACTCGATCTCCAGCAGCAGGTTGCCGCCGCCGGCGCCCTGCCCGGCCAGCCGGATCGCCTGGCCGGCGCGGATGCCCCTGGGTACCTTCACGTCCAGCTGGCGCCCGTTGAGGGTGATACGCACGCTGTCGCCGCGGTAGACCGCCTCCAGCGGCACCGACAGGCGCGCGCGGCTGTCGCCGCGCGGCTGCGGGCCGGCGCCGCGCTGGCGCGCGAACAGGCTCTCGAAGAAGTCGCTGAAGCCGCCGCCAGCGCCGCGGCCGCCCATGTCGCCGAAGATCTCGTCGAAGTCGAAGCCGCCGCCGTCGAAGCCACCCGGCGGCGGGTTGAACTCCTGCCCGGGCCGGTAGCCGCGCGCGCGCAGCTGGTCGTAGGCGGCGCGCTTCTGCGGGTCGCGCAGCGCCTCGTAGGCCTCGCCGACCGCCTTGAAGCGTTCCTCGGCGTCCGGCTCCTTGCTCACGTCGGGGTGGTACTTGCGGGCCAGCCGGCGGTAGGCCGACTTGATCTCGGCCTCGCCGGCACTCGGCTCGACGCCGAGGATCGCGTAGTAATCCTTGAATTCCATCGTTCACCCTGCGATGCCGCGCACGCGGAGGCTGCGCGGGTCTGGAAACACGAAAGGCCCGTGACGCGGACGCCACGGGCCCATTCTATGCCTGCCGGGGTGAGCGTCCCGCCGATCGCCTGCTGGCGGGCGACCGGCGTCCCCCGGACGGTGTGCGGCGCGGCGTTACTGCACCTGGATGCGGCGCGGCGTCGCCTGCGGGCGCTTGGGGATGTCGATGCGCAGCACGCCGTTGCGGCCGGTGGCGGTGATGCCGTCCGGATCGGCGCTTTCCGGCAGCGCGAAGCGGCGGTGGAACGCGCCCCAGGAACGCTCGCGGCGCGACCAGCCCTCGCCTTCGCTGGTGCTCTCGGCGGCGCGCTCGCCCTTGATGCTGAGGATGCCCTGGTCCATCTGCACCTCGATGTCCTTCGGGTCCACGCCCGGGATGTCGGCGAAGATGACGAAGCGCTCGGCCTCCTCGCGGATGTCCACGCGCGGCGCCCACTGGCTGGTCACCACGTCGGACGGATCGGTACCGGCGTCGCCGATGAGGCGCTCGAACACCTGCCGGAACTCTTCCTGCAGGCTGCGGCCGGGGAAGCTGTTGTAACGGACGATGGCCATGCAATCCTCCTGTGTATCGAGTCGTTGAGGCCGCGGCGCTATCCCGCGGCGTTGCCAGGAAAATGGGTACCGCTGCGCGCGGTTCAAGCGCCGCATACCCCGCGGACACGCGTCTGCGGCTAGACTCCGTTCAGCCTCGGCGTCCCGCCGCGCCCCTTCCCCGGAGTCCACGCCATGACCATCCAGATCGGCGATCCCATCCCCGAAGTCGTACTCAAGCGCATCCGCGACGGCGTGGAGAGCGTCGACACCCCGACCCTCTTCGAGGGCCGCAAGGTGCTGCTGTTCGCCGTGCCCGGCGCGTTCACCCCGACCTGCTCGGAGAAGCACCTGCCCGGCTTCATCAACCGCTTCGACGATTTCCGCGGCCGCGGCATCGACGTGGTGTGCATGGCGGTCAACGACCCGTTCGTGATGCAGGCCTGGGGCCGCACCCTGCAGGCGCCGGAAGGCCTGCAGCTGGTCTCCGACGGCAACGCCGACCTGACCCGTGCCCTGGGCCTGGAGATGGATGCCAGCGGCTACGGCATGGGCATCCGCGCGCGCCGCTTCGCCCTGTACGCCGAGGACGGCGTGGTCCGGCAGCTGTTCGTCGAGGCGCCGGGCGAGTTCAAGGTATCCTCGGCCGACTACGTGCTCGAGCACCTGGGCTGAGCTGGCTCAGCCGGGAAACGCGCGCTCCAGCCATTCCGGCACCGGCAGGCCCTTGTCGCGCAGGAATCCGGGATTGAACAGCTTGGCCTGGTAGCGCGTGCCGGCATCGGCGAGCACGGTGACGATGGTGTGGCCCGGCCCCAGCACGCGGGCCAGGCGCACCGCGCCGGCCACGTTCACCCCGCTGGAACCGCCGGCGTTGATCCCCTCTTCGTGCATCAGCGCGTGCACCCACGGCACCGATTCGGTGTCGGGGATCGACCAGGCCAGGTCGACGGGCGCGCCGGCGAAATTCGCGGTCACCCGGCTGGAGCCGATGCCCTCGCTGATCGAACCGCCCTCTGCCTTCAGCTCGCCGGTGTTGATGTAGCTGGCCAGCGCCGAGCCGGCCGGATCGGCCAGGGCGATGGTCACCGTGGGCTTGAGCAGCTTCAGCGCGCGTCCGACGCCGGCCAGCGTGCCGCCGGTGCCGGTGGCGCAGACGAAGCCGTCGACGCGGCCACCGGTCTGCTCCCAGATCTCCACGCCGGTGGTGGCCTCGTGGAAATCGCGGTTGGCGGTGTTGTCGAACTGGTCGGCGAACCACGCGCTGCCCGGGTCGGTGGCGTTCATCGCCTCGGCCAGGCGCCGCGCCTGGTGCGCGTAGTGCCCGGGATTGGCGTACGGCACCGCTGGCACCAGCCGCACCTCGGCGCCGGTCACGCGCAACGCGTCGATCTTCTCGCGACTCTGCGTCTGCGGCATGGTGATGATCGTGCGGTAGCCGCGGCTGGCACCGATCAATGCCAGGCCGATGCCGGTATTGCCGGCGGTGCCCTCGACGATCGTGCCGCCCGGGCGCAGCGCGCCGCGGCGTTCGGCGTCCAGCAGCAGGCCCAGCGCGGTGCGGTCCTTGATCGAGCCGCCGGGATTGGCCGATTCCAGCTTGGCGAGGATCTCGCAGCCGGTCTGCTCCGAGGCCTGGCGCAGGCGCAGCAGCGGGGTGTGGCCGATCGCGGCGGCCAGGTCGGTGGCGATCACGGGATAGGCAGTCATCGCGGTCACCGGCAAATGGAAGGGGCTACAGGATAGCGGCGCCGCACCTTGGCGCGCGCAGACCCTCAGCGGCCGGCACCCGCGCGTTCGAGCACCCCGCTGCCGCCGTCATCCACGCCGGCGACGCGGAAGCGCACCTGCGCCCAGGCGCCGCTGCCGGCCAGCGCGGTGAGCACGTGCTCGCCGCGGCCGGCAGCGGCGTAGTCGTGCTCGAAACCGGCCACGCCGTCGCCATGCGCCAGCGGGCGGCCGTCCAGCAGCCACTGCACCGGGCCGTTCGCGCCCAGCGCGCGCACCCGCACGCGCAGGCCACGCGCGCTTCCCGGCGGCGGCAGCAGGGTCGCGCCGTCGGCGATGCCCTCGATGCGCAGCGCGGCCAGCGCATCGCGCCCGTCCGGCGCGCAGTCCGGCGCCAGCGGCGGCAGCCGTGAGGCGCGGCGTTCGGCCGCCGACAGCCACGGCGACAGCAGCGCCGGCCAGCGCGCGATCGCGGTCGGCCGCGACGCGTGCGGACGCGCGCATTCGGCCGACAACCGCTGGCCGGTGTCCGCGTCGACCACGAAGCGCTCGATTCCCGCGCTCCACAACCGCGCGCCGCGTTCGGCCAGGGTCGGCGGCATCGACCCGTCCAGGCGCCAGGCGCGCAGGCGTCGGGCGCACAGCCCCGGCGGCGTGTCCGTGGCGGCCAGGCCCAGCGGCCAGCACGCGTCCACCGCATCGACCGTCGCCGGCCGCGGCAGCGGGTCGGTGTCGCCACGCTCGCGCGGCAGGCTGTCGATGGTTTCCAGCAGCAGCGGCAGCGCGGTGATCGCGCCGTACTGGCCCGGCAGCGGCGTGCCGTCGGGACGCCCGACCCAGACGCCGACGGTGTAGCGGCGCGTGCCACCCACCGCCCAGGCATCGCGGAAGCCGTAACTGGTGCCGGTCTTCCATGCGACCCGTGGCCGCGTGGCGGTGTCGAAGGCCAGCTGCGGCTGCCCCGGGCGCGGGCTGGACTGCAGGATCTCGTGGACGATCCACGCCGCGCCCGGCGACAGCAGCCGCCGTTCGACCAGCGGCTGCCGGGGCGTGTAGCGCACCTGCGCGGCCAGGCCGCCGCGCTGGAACGCGGCGAAGGCGCCGACCAGGTCCTCCAGGCGCACGCCGGTGCCGCCCAGGATCAGCGCCAGGTTCGGCCTGGCGCCGCGCGGGAAGCGCAGCGGCAGCCCGGCATGGTCCAGGCGCGCGGTAAACCGCGCCGGGCCGATCCGGTCCAGCAGGTCCACCGCCGGCACGTTGAGCGACAGGCGCAGCGCGGTGGCGGCGCCGACCGGGCCGTTGAAGGCCTCGCCGAAGTTGCCCGGGCGGTAGCCGTCGAAATCCTGCGGCGCGTCGACCAGCAGGCTTTCCGAATGGATCAGGCCATCGTCCAGGGCCATGCCGTAGAGGAACGGCTTGAGCGTCGAGCCGGGCGAGCGCCAGGCGCGGACCATGTCGACGTGGCCTTGCCGTTCGCGGTCGCCGAACTCCACCGAGCCGACGTAGGCGCGCGCCTGCATGTCGCGGTTGTCGACCACCAGCAGCGCCGCGGAGGTACGCGGCGGCAGCGCGGCGAAGTAGCCGGCCACGCGCTCCTCCAGCGCCCGCTGCAGGTCGGCGTCGATGGTGGTGGCGATATGGCGCGCGCCCGGCTGCTCCTGGCGCAGGCGCTGGGCCAGCAGCGCCGCGTGCACCGGCACGCGCAGGGAACGGGCGACCACCGGCTCGATCCGCGCGTCCTCCACTTCCTGCGCGCTCCACGTGCCCAGCGTGCGCATCCGCTCCAGCACCTTGTCGCGCGCGGCACGTGCGGCTCCGGGGTGGCGGTCGGGACGCAGCCGGCTCGGCGCCTGCGGCAGCACCGCCAGCAGCGCGGCTTCCGCATGCGACAGCCGCGAGGCCGGCTTGCCCAGGTAGGCCCAGCTGGCCGCCTCCACGCCTTCGATGGTGCCGCCGAACGGCGCGCGTTCCAGGTACAGCTGCAGGATCTGGTCCTTGGACAGCCGCGCCTCCAGCTGCAGCGCGCGGGCCATCTGCCGCAGCTTGCCGCCGGCGCTGCGGGTGTCGCCACCGTCGAGGATGCGCGCCACCTGCATGGTCAGGGTCGAACCGCCGGAGACGATGCCGCCGCTGCGCAGCCACTGCCAGGCCGCGCGTGCCAGCGCCGCCGGGTTCACGCCCGGGTGGTGGCGGAACCAGCGGTCCTCGTAGCCCAGCAGGGCCTGCAGGTACAGCGGCGATACCGATTCCGGCGTGGCCGGGTAGCGCCACACGCCTTCGGCATCGGCGAAGGCGCGCAGTGGCGTGCCGTCGGCGGCGGTGACCACGGTGGCGCTGCCGGAAGCGCGCGGCAGCGGCGGCGGGAACGCCAGGTCGAGCACCAGCGCCGCCAGCAGCACGGCCACCGTGCCCCAGCGCAGCCACGGCAGCGCGCGGCGCAGGCGTCCGCGCCGTCGACCGCCGCCTTTGCCGCCCCGATTCATCGCCGCCGCTCCGGATCCATGCGGCCATTTGAAGCGATCCGTCGCAGGCGGGGAAGCCGGGGGCGCAGCCTGCCGGCTTCCGCCGCACTTTCCGCGCCGCCGCCACAAAAGGAAACGGGGCCTCGCGGCCCCGTCTCCATCCCCTGCAAAGGACCGCTGCTCAGCGCAGGCCGGTCTCGGCGCGGGCGATCACCATGCGCTGGATCTCCGAGGTGCCCTCGTAGATCTCGGTGATCTTGGCGTCGCGGAAGTAGCGCTCCAGCGGCATTTCCTTCGAGTAGCCCATGCCGCCGTGGATCTGCACCGCCTGGTGGGTGATCCACATCGCCGCCTCGGAGGCGGTCAGCTTGGCGATCGCGGCTTCGGCCGAGAACGGCTTGCCCTGGCCCTTCAGCCAGGCCGCGCGCAGGGTCAGCAGCAGCGACGCGTCGAGCTTGCACTTCATGTCGGCGATCTTGGCCTGGGTCATCTGGAACGCGCCGATCGGCTGGCCGAAGGCCTTGCGCTCCTTCGCGTAGGCCACGGTCGCCTCGTAGGCGGCACGGGCGATGCCGATGGCCTGCGAGGCGATGCCGATGCGGCCGGCGTCCAGCACGCCCATGGCGATCTTGAAGCCCTGGCCTTCCTCGCCCAGCACGTCTTCCGGGCCGACCACGTAGTCGGCGAACTCGATCTCGCAGGTGGCCGAGGCGCGGATGCCCAGCTTCGGCTCGGTCTTGCCGCGATGGAAGCCCGGCTTGCCGGTGTCGATCATGAAGGCGGTGATGCCGCGCGAACCCTTCTCCGGCTCGCTCATCGCGAACAGGACGATGTACCTGGCCACCGGGCCGCTGGTGATCCAGCTCTTCTTGCCGTTGATCACGAAGCTGCCGTCGGCCTGCTTGACCGCGCGGCAACGCATGGCGGTGGCGTCGGAACCGGACTGCGGCTCGGTCAGGGCGAAGGCGCCGATCTCGCGGCCTTCGGCGATCGCGCGCACGTACTTCTGCTTCTGCTCCTCGGTGCCGAACTTGAGGATGCCGTTGCAGAACAGCGAGTTGTTGACCGACATGATGGTCGAGTGCGCGGCGTCGCCCGCGGCGATCTCGATCATCGCCAGCACGTAGCTGACCGGATCCATGCCGGCGCCGCCGTACTCGGTCGGCACCTCGATGCCCATCAGGCCGTTCTCGCCCAGCAGCTGGATGTTGGCCAGCGGGAACTCGCCGGTCTGGTCATGGTGCTCGGCGCTCGGCGCGATCACGTCCTGGGCGATGCGGCGCGCCGCGTCCTGCAGCATCAGTTGTTCTTCGGTAAAGCTGAAATCCACGGGGCGACCCCTCTCCGGTCTGGGCGATGCTTCCCATTGTAACCACCTCGCCATTCGGCGGCGTATGCCGCTTGACCGCCGGCGGGCCCCGGGCAACAATTATCGCTATATCGCGATAGGAAGATATTTATGGATCTGGAGGACTGGTCGGTCCGGCTGAAGGTCTTTGCCGATGCCACCCGGGTGCGCCTGCTGGCGCTGCTGGAGCTGGAGGAGCTGACCGTGGCCGAATTGTCCTCGATCACCCGCCTGGCGCAACCGCGCGTGTCCACCCACCTGGCCAAGCTCAAGGAAGCCGGGCTGGTGCGCGACCGCCGCGCCGGCGTCTCCGCCTACTACCGCTTCGACGAGGCGGCGTTGGACCCGGCCCAGCGCGCCCTGTGGCAGGCGCTGAGCACCGGCAGCGACGATCCGCTGCTGCGCCAGGACGCCGAGCGCCTGCCCACCGTGCTGGCCGCCCGCGCCGCGGACCAGAACTGGGCCGACAGCGTCGCCGGCGACATGGAACGGCACTACTCCCCTGGCCGCACCTGGGAAGCGCTGGCGCGCAGCGCGCTGCCGCTGCTGCACACCGGCGACGTGCTCGACATCGCCTCCGGCGACGGCGTGCTGGCCGAACTGCTGGCCCCGCATTCGCACCGCTACGTGTGCATCGACACCAGCGCGCGCGTGGTCGCCGCCGCCAGCGAGCGCCTGCGCCGGCTGGAGAACGTCGAGGTCCGCGAGGGCGACATGCACGCCCTGCCCTTCCGCGACGGCAGCTTCGACCTGGTGGTGCTGATGCACGCGCTGACCTATTCGACCAGGCCGGCACAGGCCGTGTCCGAGGCGGCGCGCGTGCTGCGCAAGGGCGGCCGCCTGCTGCTGAGCAGCCTGGCCCGGCACGAACACAGGGCGGTGGTGGAGACCTATGGCCACGTGAACCTGGGCTTCGCCGCCAAGGAACTGCGCCGGTTCGCGGAGAAGGCCGGGCTGGCGGTGACCAGCCTGGAGACCGTGACCCGCGAACGCCGGCCGCCGCATTTCGAAGTGATCTCGCTGATCGCGCAGAAGCCCTGAGTAACGACCATGACCCGTCCCCTCCCCTGGCTGCATCCCGAACGCGTCGCCCTGCTCGAGCGCGGCCTGCGCGAACGCATCCTGGTCATCGACGGGGCGATGGGCACCATGATCCAGCGCCAGGGCCTGGGCGAGGCCGACTACCGCGGCGAACGCTTCGCCGAAGGCTACGACGCCCGCCACCACCCGGCCCACGAAGGCCACGGCCCGCAGTGCGGCCATGACCTCAAGGGCAACAACGACCTGCTGCTGCTCACCCGTCCCGAGGTGATCGCCGGGATCCATGCCGCCTACCTCGAAGCCGGCGCGGACTTCGTCGAGACCAACACCTTCAACGCCACCTCTGTGAGCCAGGCCGACTACCACCTCGAGCACCTGGTCTACGAGCTCAACCGCGCCGGCGCGCGCGTCGCCCGCGAAGCCTGCGACGCGGCCGAGGCGCGGACGCCGGACCAGCCGCGCTTCGTGATCGGGGTGCTCGGCCCGACCAGCCGCACCGCCTCGATCAGCCCGGACGTCAACGACCCCGGCTTCCGCAACACCAGCTTCGACGAACTGCGCGCGACCTACCGCGAGGCGGTGGAAGGCCTCGTCGACGGCGGCGCCGACACGATCATGGTCGAGACCATCTTCGACACGCTCAATGCCAAGGCCGCGCTGTTCGCCATCGAGGAAGTGTTCGACGAACGCGGGGCACGCCTGCCGGTGATGATCTCCGGCACGATCACCGACGCCTCCGGCCGCACCCTGTCCGGGCAGACCGCCGAGGCCTTCCACACCTCGCTGGCCCACGCGCGGCCGCTGTCGATCGGCCTGAACTGCGCGCTCGGCGCGCGCGAGCTGCGCCCGCACGTGGAGGCGCTCGCCCAGGTCTCGCCGTTCTACGTCAGCGCCCATCCCAACGCCGGCCTGCCCAACGCCTTCGGCGGCTATGACGAGACGCCCGGGGAGATGGCCGCCACCCTGCGCGAGTTCGCCGAGGCCGGCCTGCTCAACATGGTCGGCGGCTGCTGCGGCACCACCCCCGACCACATCCGCGCCATCGCCGAGGCCGTGCGCGGGTTGCCGCCGCGGATCCCGGCGGGCGCACTGGAGCAGGCCGCATGAACGACGCGCCCCGCTACACCCGGCTGTCCGGCCTGGAGCCGCTGGTCATCACCCCGGAGCTGCTGTTCGTCAACATCGGCGAACGCACCAACGTCACCGGCAGCGCCCAGTTCCGCAAGCTGATCAAGGAGGAGCGCTACGCCGAGGCGGTGGAGGTGGCGCGCCAGCAGGTGGACAACGGCGCGCAGATCCTCGACGTGAACATGGACGAGGGCCTGATCGACTCGGAGAAGGCCATGGTCAGGTTCCTCAACCTGATCGCCGCCGAGCCGGACATCGCCCGGATCCCGGTGATGGTCGACTCCTCGAAGTGGGAGGTGATCGAGGCCGGCCTGAAGTGCCTGCAGGGCAAGGGCGTGGTCAACTCGATCTCGCTCAAGGAAGGCAAGGACGTATTCGTCGAGCACGCGCGCAAGGTCCTGCGCTACGGCGCGGCCGCGGTGGTGATGGCCTTCGACGAGCAGGGCCAGGCCGACACCTGCGCGCGCAAGGTCGAGATCTGCACCCGCGCCTACCGCATCCTGGTCGACGAGGTCGGGTTCCGGCCGGAAGACATCATCTTCGACCCGAACATCTTCGCGATCGCCACCGGCATCGAGGAGCACGACAACTACGCGGTGGACTTCATCGAGGCCACCCGGATCATCCGCCAGACCCTGCCGCACTGCCACGTGTCCGGCGGCGTGTCCAACGTCTCGTTCTCCTTCCGCGGCAACGAGACCGTGCGCGGGGCGATCCATTCGGTGTTCCTGTACCACGCCATCAGGGCCGGCATGGACATGGGCATCGTCAACGCCGGCGCGCTGCCGGTGTACGACGACCTGGACCCGGAGCTGCGCGAGCGCGTGGAGGACGTGGTCCTCAACCGCCGCCGCGACGCCACCGAGCGCCTGCTGGAGATCGCCGAGCGCTACAAGGGGAAGAAGGACGGGAAGAAGACCGAGGACCTGGCCTGGCGGCAGAAGCCGGTCCGCGAGCGCCTCGCCCACGCCCTGGTCCATGGCATCGACGCCTTCGTCGAGGAAGACACCGAGGAGGCCCGCCAGCAGGCCGCGCGTCCGCTCGACGTGATCGAAGGCCCGCTGATGGACGGCATGAACGTGGTCGGCGACCTGTTCGGCGCCGGCAAGATGTTCCTGCCGCAGGTGGTCAAGTCCGCGCGGGTGATGAAGAAGGCGGTGGCCTACCTGTTGCCGTTCATCGAGGCCGAGAAGCTGCGCACCGGCGACGCCGGCAGGAACAATGGCCGCATCGTCATGGCCACGGTCAAGGGCGACGTGCACGACATCGGCAAGAACATCGTCGGCGTGGTCCTGGCCTGCAACAACTTCGAGGTCATCGACCTGGGCGTGATGGTGCCGGCGCAGAAGATCCTCGACACCGCACGCGAGGTGAACGCCGACCTGATCGGCCTGTCCGGCCTGATCACCCCGTCGCTGGAGGAAATGAGCCACGTGGCGCGCGAACTGCAGCGCCAGGGCTTCCGCACGCCGCTGATGATCGGCGGCGCCACCACCTCGCGCGCGCATACCGCGCTGAAGATCGACCCGCACTACAAGGCGCCGACGGTGTGGGTGAAGGACGCCTCGCGCGCGGTGGGCGTGGCCCAGTCGCTGATCAGTCCCGAGCTGCGCGACCGCTTCGTCGCCGCCAACGACGCCGACTACGCCGAGATCCGCACCCGCCACGCCAACCGCGGCGACGCCAGGCGGCTGGTGTCGCTGGAGAAGGCGCGCGGCCAGCGCTTCGACGGCGGCTGGGACGGCTACACCCCGCCGGCACCCAACCGCCCCGGCGTGCACGCCTTCGACTGGCCGCTGGAGGACCTGCTGCCGGTGGTCGACTGGACCCCGTTCTTCCAGGCCTGGGAACTGTCCGGGCGCTTCCCGGCGATCCTCGAGGACCCGGTGGTCGGTGCCCAGGCCAGCGAGCTGTACCGCGATGCGCAGGCGATGCTGCGGCGGATCATCGACGAACGCTGGCTGAGCGCGCGCGCCGTCTACGGCCTGTGGCCGGCGAACAGCCGCGGCGACGACGTGGTGCTGCGGCACGGCGAGGGCCCGGTCACCCTGCACTTCCTGCGCCAGCAGGTCGACAAGCCGGCGGAGCGCCCGGACTTCTGCCTGGCCGACTTCATCGCCCCGGAAGCCAGCGGCGTGCAGGACTGGATCGGCGCGTTCGCGGTCACCGCCGGCATCGGCATCGATGCGCACGTGGCCCGCTTCGAGGCCGAGCACGACGACTACAACGCGATCCTGCTCAAGTCCCTGGCCGACCGCCTGGCCGAGGCGCTGGCCGAACGCCTGCACCAGCGCGTGCGCACCGAATTCTGGGGCTACGCGCCGGACGAGGCGCTGGACAACGAGGCGCTGATCGCCGAGCGCTACCGCGGCATCCGCCCCGCGCCCGGCTACCCGGCCTGCCCCGACCACAGCGAGAAGGCCACCCTGTTCCGCCTGCTCGACGCCCAGGCCAACGCCGGCATGTCGTTGACCGAGAGCTTCGCCATGCTGCCGACCGCGGCGGTATCGGGCTATTACTTCAGCCACCCGGGCAGCCAGTACTTCGTGGTCGGCCGGGTCGGCAAGGACCAGGCGGCCGACTACGCCAGGCGCAAGGGCGTGCCACTTGCGCAGGTCGAGCGCTGGCTCGCGTCGAACCTGGACTATGACCCCGAGTAAGCGCCAGCGCCCGGAACCGTCCGGTCCCGCCGCGGGCGCCGCGGAGGCCGTGCGGTGAAGGTGCTGGTCACCGGCAGCGCCGGACGCGTCGGCCGCGCGATCCACGTCGCGCTGGCCCGCGCCGGGCACCAGGTGACCGGCATCGACACGACGCCCTGCTCGACCAGCGGGCACGTCGGCGACTTCACGGATGCGCGGCTGCTCGGCCGCGCCATGGCTGGCGTCGAGGCGGTCGTGCATACCGCCGCGCTGCACGCCCCGCACGTGCCGTACTTTTCCGAGGCGACGTTCCGCCGGATCAACGTCGACGGCACGCGACGCCTGCTCGATGCCGCCGCCGGCGCCGGTGTGCGGCGCATCGTGTTCACCAGCACCACCGCGCTGTACGGGGCCGCGGCCACGCCGCCCGGGCGCGCCGGCTGGGTCGACGAGGCGCTGGAGCCGCAACCGCAGACGATCTACCACCACACCAAGCTGGAAGCCGAGGAACTGCTGGCCGGCGCCGCGGCGCAGGGCGGGCCGTCGCTGCGCATCCTGCGCATGTCGCGCTGTTTCCCGGAGCCAGTGCAGGTGATGGCCGCGTTCCGCCTGCATCGCGGCATCGACGTGCGCGACGTGGCCGCCGCGCACCTGGCCGCGCTCACCCATGAAGGTCCGGCCGTGGTCCGTTTCGTGGTCTCCGGCGCGACCCCGTTCCAGCGCGAGGACGCCGCCGCGCTGCTGGAGGATGCGCCGGCGGTGCTGGCCCGGCGCGCGCCGGCGTTCCTGTCGGCGCTGGCATCGCGTGGCTGGCTGCCGCCCTCCTCGATCGACCGGGTCTACGATCCCGGCCTGGCGATCCGCACCCTGGGCTGGCGCCCGCGCTTCGGCTTCGAGGAGGTCCTCGCCCAGTACGACGCCGGCGTCCCCGAAGTCCTGCCCTGGCGCGAGGCGCCGGCGGTTGCGCGCGACTGAGCCTGCGGCCGGATGCGGCGGAACGGCCCCGCAGCGCCCCGTCCCGCCTGCCGGCGGCCGGCGCGCGGCACCGCGAAGCCTGCCACCGGGCCGGGCCCGGCCCTTCGGCCCCGGGCAGCCCCTGCCGCCATCCCCGGGCGTCCGCCTACAATGGGCGACTTCTTTCACCGGAAACCTTTCGATGCAGCCTGATACCGTCCGCGCCGTCGTCACCGGTGGCGTTTCCGGCCTGGGCCTGGCCGTGGCCCGCAGGATCGTCGCCGATGGCGGCAAGGTCGTCCTGCTCGACGTCAACGACGCCAAGGGCGCCGAAGCCGTCGCCCTGCTCGGCGAGGCCAATGCCCGCTATATCCGCACCGACGTCACCGACGAGGCCGGCGTCGCCGCCAACCTCGAGGCCGCGCGCGGTTTCCTCGGCGGACTCAACGTCGCGGTGAACTGCGCCGGCATCCTCGGCGCCGGCCGCGTGCTCGGCAAGGAAGGCCCGATGCCGCTGGACGGCTTCGCCCGCACGGTGATGGTCAACCTGGTCGGCAGCTTCAACGTGGCCAAGGCCGCCGCGTCGCTGATGCAGCACAACGAGCCGGGCGAGGACGGCGAGCGCGGCGTGATCGTCAACACCGCCTCGGTCGCCGCCTACGAAGGCCAGATCGGCCAGGCCGCGTACTCGGCCTCCAAGGGCGGCGTGGTCGGCATGACCCTGCCGATGGCACGCGAACTGGCGCGCTTCGGCATCCGGGTCATGACCGTGGCCCCGGGCGTGTTCTGGACGCCGATGGTCGACGGCATGCCCGAAAGCGTGCAGCAGTCGCTGGCGGCGACGATCCCGTTCCCGGCCCGCCTCGGCCAGCCGGACGAATTCGCCGATACCGTCGCCTTCATCCTGCGTACCCGCTACCTCAACGGCGAGACCATCCGCCTCGACGGCGCGACGCGGCTGGCGCCGAAGTAAGAGCGGGATTGGGGATTCGGGATTGGGGATCGGGAGAAGCAAGAGCAGAACCTTCCCCGCCCCGGCGCGATCGTCGAATCACGAAGAACCCAGCCCGCACAACGAATCCCGTATCCCGAATCTCCAATCCCGGACTTCATCCATGAAAGCCAGCGAAATCAAGAAGGGCAACGTCGTCGAGTACAACAACGGCGTCTACCAGATCCGCGACATCGAGCGCAGCTCGCCGCAGGGCCGCGGCGGCAACGTCCGCTACCGTTTCATCATGTATTCCGTGCCCGGCGGCACCAAGCTGGACGCCAGCTTCGACGCCGACGACAACCTGGTCGAGGTCGAGCTGCTGCGCCGCCAGGCCACCTTCTCGTACAAGGACGGCGACGCCTTCGTGTTCCTCGACGACGAGGACTACACCCCCTACACCCTCGATCCGGACGCGATCGGCGACGCCGCCGGCTACATCACCGACGGCCTGACCGGCTGCTACGTGCAGGTGATCGACGAACAGCCGGTGGCGCTGCAGCTGCCGCAGCACGTCACCCTGGAAGTGATCGACACCCCGCCGGAACTGAAGGGCGGCACCGCGACCAAGCGTCCGAAGCCGGCCAAGCTCAGCACCGGCATCGAGATCATGGTCCCGGAGTACATCACCACCGGCGAGAAGATCCTGGTCAACACCACCACCGGCGAGTTCGGCGGCCGCGCCGACTGACCGCCACCGCGCCGCAGCCCGGGCAAGCGCAGCGCACCCGGGCTGCGGCGCGCGATGCGTCCCCGTGCCCGCCGCAACGGCAGGCACGCTCCTGCGACGGCTTGCCCACCCGTTCGTAGCCCGGGCAAGCGAAGCGCACCCGGGTTCCCGGTTGCACATGCGGCCCCTGCGGCGGCTACGACGACTCGCCCGCCAGACTGCGCAGCCGTTCCCCCAGCAGCTCCAGGTTCCGCTCGGCCCCTTCCAGCGCCGCCCGCCGCCGCGGCGACAGCAGCCCGCGCACGCCCGCTTCCAGCGCCTGCGCCTGCCGCGCGCGCGCCGCCGCATCGGCGGCCACGCGGCGCTCCAGCACCTCGCGTTCCTGCGCCTGCGGCAGGCCGTAACCGGGCACGCCGTCCAGCCAGGAGGCCGGGCGGCTGAAGGCTCCGCCCAGGCGCAGGAACTCGCGCAGCGCCTGCGCCAGCTCGCCTGTTCCGCCAGGCGCCTCCGGCTTGTCCAGCCAGCGCCGCTTGAGTTCGTCGCGCGCCAGTGCTTCCTCGCGGCGCACCGCCGCCGATTCCAGCACCAGCAGCGCCGCCGCCGCGCGCAGGCCGGCGCGCGGCAGCACCTCGCGACGGGTTTCCGGCTCCAGTTCCAGCCAGGCCGCCGCATCGGCCTGCGGCGTGGCCAGTTCCTCGCGCACCACCGCGTACATCCCGTCGTAGGTGGCATTGGCCGGGGCGAAGTAGTAACCCAGACGCACCTGCCCGTCCGCATCCACCGGGATAGCCGCCTCGTCCGTCGCACCGGCGCGGCGCAGCCGCGCCAGCAGCCCGTTCGGGGTGATGCTTTGCAGGCCCATCGCGGCCAGCCGCGGCATGGCGTCGTGCAGCAGCTTCCAGGTTTCCACCGCGCAGTTGTTGCCGACGAAGAAGTAGCGCCCGTCGTAGTTCCAGTGCAGCTGCGCCGCGCGCGTGGCCAGCGCTTCGATCTCGTCGCGCCGCAGGTCCAGCGGCACCGAGCGCAGGCCGCGCAGCTCCACCCTGGTGTATTCGTCGACCACCTGCCCCAGCGGCAGGGCGAACAGCCGCGACGGGTACGAGCCGGTCAGGCCGCGCCAGCTGGATATCTGCACGTCGTCGACGAAGGCGCGGAACGACAGCACCAGGTGGTGCTGCAGGTCCAGCCGGCAGTCGGGCCCGCGCTGCCGTCCCGGCGCGCACACCACCAGCCGCAGCATGCCGTGGCCCCAGCGGCTCATCGGCCGGCTGTTGCCTTCGGCCAGCAGGTAGTCGACGGCGTGGATGTGCTCCGGATCCACCAGCTGCGGCCCGGTCCCATCACGCACTGCGTCGCGCACGAACGGCAGGCCCGGCGCGCAGTCCGCACGCGGCGTGGCGGTCCCGAAGCGTGCATCGAAGTACGCGGCCAGCGCCGGACGCCGGCAGGCGTAGCCGGGATCGAGCAGGTAGTGCTCGAGGTTCACCGCCACGTACTCGCGCGGCGACCGCAGTTCGTAGGCATCGGGGCTGCGGTCGCGGAAGTCGTTGCGGCCGCGGCGACCGGGGCGCCACGCCGCCTCCTGCCAGCCGGCGAGGTCGAGCAGGCGCGGATCGCGCGACAGCCGGCCGGCGCGGGTGCGGTCGTACAGGTGGGCCAGTTCGTGGAGCGCCGCGGCCAGGGCCGCGTGCGTGGCCTGGTCGCTGGCGTCGGCCGGAGCGGGCCGCGCCATCCAGGCCTGCAGCAGCTCGCGCCGCAGGCCGATGCGCCAGGCGTGCGCCCGGCCGTGCACGCCCCCGGGCAGGTCGTCGCGCCAGGCGAAGTCGATCGGACGGTCCAGCGCCTGCGCCCATGTCGCGGGCAGGCGCGCGGCGGCCTCATCGAGCAGCTGCCGCGTGGCCGCGGCTTCTTCCGGCGGCATGCCCTCTTCGAGGCGGAACACCGGGGCGGCCTGCGCCACCGGGACCAGGGCCCCGGCAACGGACAGCACGGCGGCCAGGCACCGCCACGGACGCATGGATCGCGCGCTCAGTCCTGCGCGAGGATGCGGCGCGCCAGCGCCAGGTCGCTGGCCTGGGCGGCCGCAGGATCGCGCTCGCGCATCACCCGCAGCGCCGCCTCGAGGCGGGCGCTGCGCAGGCGGCCGTCGCTGGCGACGAAACCGGCGGCATCCTCGCGCGCCTCGCGCACCAGCTTGTCGTCGCCGGAGGTGCTGCCGGAGGAGGCCGAAGAGCCCGCCGAGGACGCGCCCGCCGACGTGCCGGCGAAACTCGCGGCCAGCGCGTGGGAAGCGGCGATGCCGAGCAGGACCAGGGTGGCGGTGAGCAGGTAGTGCTTCATCGTTCTGCGGGCTTGGGCGCCGCGGCGCGGCGGAGTCCCAAGACTAACCGCAGCCGCTCGCGCGTTTCCGCGGACTCAGTCGAAAAGCTTGCCCGGATTCAGGATCCCGTTGGGATCGAAGACCTGCCTGACCCCGCGCATCAGCGCGATCTCCGCCTCGCTGCGGGTGCTGCCCAGGTAGGGCTTCTTGACCAGGCCGATGCCGTGCTCGGCGGAGATGCTGCCGCCGTGCCTGTGCAGCGCCTGCGCCAGCAGCCTGGTCACGTGCTCGCACTGGGCGACGAAATCCGCGTCGGTGGTCTCGTCGGGCTTGAGCACGTTGATGTGCAGGTTGCCGTCGCCGATGTGGCCGAACCAGACCACGTCGAAATGCGGATAGGCCTCGCCCAGCAGCGCCTGGGTCTCGGCCAGGAACGCCGGCATCGCCGAGATCCGCACCGACACGTCGTTCTTGTAGGGCTTGTACCTGGCCACCGCCTCGGTGATCCCCTCGCGCAGGCGCCAGATCTGCTGCGCCTGGGCCTCGGACTGGCTGATCACGCCGTCGGCCACCCAGCCCTGCTCCATGCAGTGCTCGAACGCGGCCATCGCCGCGGCCTCGGTGGCCTCGTCGTTGCTGGCGAACTCGGTGACCACGTAGAACGGGTACTCGTCCTCCAGCGGCTTCTGCGCGCCGTGGGCCAGCACGTGGCGCAGCGCGCGGTCGGTGAAGAACTCGAAGGCCTCCAGCTGCAGGCGGCCGCGGAACTCGGCGAACACCTGCATCAGCACCTCGAACGAGGGCAGCGCCAGCAGCATGACGTTGGTCGGCGGCGGCGGGTCGGTCAGGCGCAGGGTCGCCTCGACGATGATGCCGAGGGTGCCTTCCGAGCCGATCATCAGCTGGCGGAAGTCGTAGCCGCTGGAATTCTTCAGCAGGCCGCGGTTGAGGCGCAGCACCTCGCCGGCGCCGGTGACCACGGTCAGGCCGGCGATCCATTCGCGGGTGTTGCCGTAGCGGATCACGCGGATGCCGCCGGCATTGGTGGCGATGTTGCCGCCGATCGAGCACGAGCCGCGCGCGGCGAAGTCGACCGGGTAGACCAGGCCGTGTTCGGCCGCGGCGTTGTGCACGGCTTCCAGCGGCATGCCCGCCTGCACGGTGAGGATGCGGTCGACCGGATCGAACTCCAGCACCTTGTTCATCCGCTCCAGGCTCAGCACCAGCTCGCCATTGGCGGCCACCGCGCCGCCGGACAGGCCGGTGCGGCCACCGGAGGGGACGATCGCGACCTTGCGGCGGTTGGCCCAGCGGACCACCGCCTGCACTTCCTCCAGCGAGCCCGGCAGGGCGATCGCCAGCGGCGCCGGGGTCCAGCGCCGGGTCCAGTCGCGGCCGTAATGCTCGAGGTCGGCCGGGTCGGTCTTCAGGCGCAGGTCGGGCGCCGACTGCAGCAGGTCGGCGAGGCGGGGATCGGTCATGGGAGCGGCGGGACAGGACGTGCGGGAGCCTGCAAGCGTGCCAGTCCGGGGCCGGTCGCGTCCAGCCTCGCCATCGCCGCCGCTGCGGCTTGCCCCGCCGCGCCCAAACGCCTGTTTCAGCGGCAACTTTCGCCTTCGCCGTCCGTTGCGCTGGCGCGCGCCGCTGTTGCACGGAAAGCGATGACGCACTGCGGAAAAAGGGGTGGGCTTCTGGCATAGTTGTGGGCTCCCGACCCCACTTTCCCGGAAGCAGCGCGCATGTCGCCCAAGAAGACCTCCTTCCCGAAATCGGATATCCGCGTACTGCTGCTGGAGGGCGTCAGCCAGACCGCGGTGGAGACCTTCCGGGCGGCGGGCTACAGCCAGATCGAATTCCACGAGAAGTCGCTGCCGGAGGACGAGCTGAAGAAGCGCATCGCCGAGGCGCACATCGTCGGCATCCGCTCGCGCACCCAGCTCAGCGCCGACGTGCTGGCCGAGGCCAAGCGCCTGATCGCGATCGGCTGCTTCTGCATCGGCACCAACCAGGTCGACCTGGAGACGGCGGAGCTGGCCGGCATCCCTGTGTTCAACGCGCCCTACTCCAACACCCGCTCGGTGGCCGAGCTGGTGGTCGCGCAGGCGGTGATGCTGATGCGCGGCATCCCGCAGAAGAACGCCGAATGCCACCGCGGCGGCTGGTCCAAGTCGGCCACCGGCAGCCACGAGGCGCGCGGCAAGACCCTGGGCATCATCGGCTACGGCCACATCGGCACCCAGGTCGGCGTGCTCGCCGAGGCGCTGGGCATGCACGTGATCTTCCACGACATCGAGACCAAGCTCTCGCTGGGCAACGCGCGTCCGGCGCAGAGCCTGGAGGACCTGCTCGAGCGTTCCGACATCGTCACCCTGCACGTGCCGGAAACCCCGGCGACGAAGAACATGTTCGGGGCGACGCAGATCGCGGCGATGAAGCGCGGCGCGCACCTGATCAACGCCTCGCGCGGCACCGTGGTCGACATCGACGCGCTGGCCGCGGCGCTGGAATCGGGCCACGTCGGCGGCGCCGCGGTGGACGTCTTCCCGGTCGAGCCCAAGGGCAACAACGATCCCTTCGTTTCGCCGCTGACCCGCTTCGACAACGTGATCCTGACCCCGCACATCGGCGGCAGCACGCTGGAGGCGCAGGAGAACATCGGCGTGGAGGTGGCGGCCAAGCTGGTCCGCTACAGCGACAACGGCAGCACCCTGTCGGCGGTGAACTTCCCCGAGGTCACCCTGCCGGAGCACGAGGACAGCCTGCGCCTGCTGCACATCCATCGCAACGTGCCGGGCGTGCTGTCGAAGATCAACGAGATCTTCAGCCGCCACGCGCTCAACATCGACGGCCAGTTCCTGCGTACCGACCCGAAGGTCGGCTACGTGGTGATCGACGTGGCCGCCAACGAGGCCCAGGGCGCGCTGCTGCGTGAGGAACTGGCGGCGATCCCGGGCACGCTGCGCACCCGCGTCCTGTACTGACGCCTGCTCAGGGCGCGGCGGACCGCCGCGCCAGCCACTTGGCGGCCAGCCGCCGCATCGAATCGTCGTCGGCCGTGGCGTGGATCGCCGCGATCTCGCGCCAGGCCAGGTCGTGCGATTCCACGCTGACCACGTAACGTTCGTCCGCGCCGGCGCGGACCACGTAGCGCGCGTCGTAATGCCAGTGGCCCGGGACATCGCGGCGTTCCGGGATCCAGTGCCGGTCCAGGTCGAACAGCACGCCGTCCTCCAGATGCAGGCCGGGCACGCCGGTTTCCTCCTGCGCCTCGCGTAGCGCCACCTGCGCCAGGTCGATGTCGCCGTCGGCATGCCCGCCCGGCTGCAGCCAGCGGTCCAGCTTGCGGTGGTGGGTCAGCAGGGCGCGCTCGCCGTCGGCGCTGACCACCCAGGCCGAACCGGTGAAGTGCCCTTCCAGGCGCGCGCGCACGAACGGATCCTGCGGATCGTCCAGCAGGGCGGCGAAGGCGTCGACGGTGGCGGCTTCCTCGGGATGGCGCTGGCGGTAGTCGAGCAGTTGCCGGCGGAAATCGGTGAAACGCATCGCGTCCTTCCATGAATGGGCGTGCCTGCCACCAGCCGGGGCGGGCGCCGTTGCGGCAATGCCGCGGCACAGCTTGTGGTCCTCCCGCCCCTTTGGCAAGGTACGGCGCTTGGGCTGCGCGCCGGTGGCGTATGCGGCAACCAGACCACAGCCATCCGGACGGCGGCAACAGGGGAACACTACGCAATGTCCAAGGGACTTTTCATCGTCAAACCGGTCGAACCGGCCGGGCATGTCGATGCGGGCGAACCGTTCGAGGGCAGCCTGCAGGGGGAATCGGAACTCAGGCGCACGCTGACCGCACGCCACCTGGTGCTGCTGGGCATCGGCGCGGTGATCGGCGCCGGCATCTTCGTGCTGACCGGCCAGGCCGCGGCCAACCACGCCGGCCCGGCGATCATGCTCAGCTTCGTCCTCGCCGGCTTCGCCTGCGCGATGGCGGGCCTGTGCTACGCCGAGTTCGCCTCGATGATGCCGGTCTCCGGCAGCGCCTATTCGTATTCGTACGCGACCCTGGGCGAGGCGGTGGCCTGGTTCATCGGCTGGTGCCTGGTGCTCGAGTACCTGTTCGCGTCATCCACCGTCGCGGTGGGCTGGTCCGGCTACCTCGTCAGCTTCCTGACTTCGACGCTGGGACTGCCCTTCCCCGCCGAACTGGCCTCCGCGCCGCTCACCTGGAGCGAAGGCCGCTTCGTCGCCACCGAGGGCATCATCAACCTGCCGGCGGTGCTGATCGTCGCCGCGGTCAGCGGGCTGTGCTACGTCGGCATCACCCAGTCGGCCTTCGTCAACGCGATCATCGTCACCATCAAGGTCGTGGTGATCGCCGCCTTCCTCGGCTTCGGCATCCAGTACGTCGATCCGGCCAACTGGACCCCGTTCATCCCGGAGAACACCGGTCCGGGCCAGTTCGGCCTCGAGGGCGTGTACCGCGCGGCGACCATCGTGTTCTTCGCCTACATCGGCTTCGACGCGGTCTCCACCGCCGCCGGCGAGGCCAAGAACCCGCAGCGCGACATGCCGATCGGCATCCTCGGTTCGCTGGCGGTGTGCACCATCATCTACATCGCCGTGTGCGCGGTGCTGACCGGCATGACCCACTACTCGCTGCTGGGCACCGCCAAGCCGGTGGCCACCGCGCTGGAGGAAGTGCTCAAGGCCGACCCGGGCGCGAGCGTGGGCTGGCTGAAGACCGCGGTGGAGATCGGCGCGATCGCCGGCCTGTCCTCGGTGATCCTGGTCATGCTGATGGCGCAGCCGCGCATCTTCTACTCGATGTCGCGCGACGGCCTGCTGCCGAAGCTGTTCGGCAGGGTCCACCCGAAGTTCCAGACCCCGTACGTGGGCACGATCATCGTCGGCGTGCTGGCCTGCATGCTGGCCGGCTTCATGCCGCTGAGCGTGCTCGGCGAGCTGGTCTCGATGGGCACCCTGCTGGCCTTCGCCACGGTCTGCGTGGGCGTGTTCGTGCTGCGCTTCTCCCGCCCGGACCTGGCGCGTCCGTTCCGCGTGCCGATGTTCTGGCTGATCTGCCCGCTGGGCCTGCTCGCCTGCCTGTTCCTGTTCCTGCAGTCGTTCATGGAGCACTGGAAGATCTTCGTGGGCTGGACCGTGCTCGGCCAGGTCATCTACTTCGCCTACGGTTACCGCCACAGCAAGCTGCGCAGGGCCGGCTGACCACGATCCGCACGCGGCCGGCGCCCTGCGCCGGCCGCTTCGTTCCACCCAGGGGAAACGCGCAAAGATGGGCGCAACGTCCGCACGCAAGATCGGTCCGGTGCTGGCGACCTTCGTGGTCGCCAACAACATGATCGGTTCGGGGTTCTTCCTTCTGCCGGCCACGCTGGCCAAGTCCGGCGGCGTCACCGCGCTGGCCTGGCTGGTGTGCACGGCGCTGGCGATGATGCTGGGCGGCGCGTTCGCGCGCCTGGCGCGGCACCATCCGGGCCTGGAGTCGCCCGACGACTACGTGCGCCCCTCGCTGGGTCGCGACGTCAGCTTCCTGGCCACGACCATGTACTGGGTGTCGTCGTGGATCGGCAACAACGCCATCGCCGTGGCCGCGTTCGGCTACCTGCTGGTGGTGCTGCAGACCTGGCTGCCGATCGGCGACGGGCCGGGCGTGCGCCTGGGCGGCCAGGTGGCGCTGATCTGGCTGATGTTCGCGCTGAACCTGATGGGCCCGCGGCCGATCGCGCGCTTCCAGTCGCTGTGCGTGGTGCTGGGCCTGCTGCCGGTGGCGCTGATCCTCACCGCCGGCTGGGCCTATTTCGATCCGTCGGTGTACCGCGACTCCTGGAACGTGTCCGGCCAGTCCGACGTGACCGTGGTGATGCAGTCGCTGGCGCCGATCTTCTGGGCCTTCGTCGGCCTGGAGACCGGCGCGATGGTCGCCGGCGTGGTCGACGATCCGGACCGCAACGTGCCGCGCGCCACCCTCGGCGGCATCGCCATCGCCGGCGCGGTGTACCTGGTGTCCTCGGTGCTGATGATGGGCATCGTGCCGGCTGCCGAGCTCGCCCAGTCCGGCGCGCCGTTCGCCCTGGTCGCCGGGAACATGTTCGGCCCGTGGGCCATGCCGATCATCGCCGCCGCCGCCGCGGTCAAGGCCACCGGCACGCTCGGCGGCTGGATGCTGGTCACCGGCGAATCCGGCGCGCGCGCCGCGCAGCGCGGCTTCCTGCCGGCGGTGTTCGGGCGCCTGCGGCCGAACGGCTCGGCGGCCACCGGCCTGTTCATCATCTCGCTGTCGATGACCGCGCTGGCCTTCCTCACCCTGGCGCCGACCGTGTCGGGCCAGTTCGAGGTGCTGATCGAGATGGTCGTGGTGCTGGTGGTGATGGCCTATGTCGCCGCCGGCCTGGCCCTGCTGCTCGGTACCCGCGAGCGCCCGTCCACCCACCGCGAGAAGGTGCTGGGCATGGGCGCGCTGGTGGCCTGCGGCCTGCTGGTCTATTCCACGCCGGCCAGCACCCTGATCGGCGGCTTGGTGATCGCGCTGCTGGCATGGGCCGCGTTCCGCGGTTTCAGCCGGCGGGACAAGGCCGTGGCGCGCTAAACTGCGCGCCATGAACACCCCCCAGGTTCCCTACGACCAGGCCCGTCTCGGCGAGCTGGCCCGGCTGCTGATCGACAACATCCGCGAGCTTGCGCAGCTGG
>Ga0182737_1000666_pt1 | contig 44101 bp, 46 predicted proteins | sample eDN5th30CBELigOP_FD_128878 | JGI IMG/M metagenome (GOLD analysis project Ga0182737, IMG submission 128878) | Enriched Organic Plus compost microbial communities from Emeryville, California, USA - eDNA 5th pass 30_C BE-Lig OP (version 2) (version 2) ... | reverse complement strand
TCTTTAACCCTGGGGCAGCAAAAATCAGCGGCTGGGCAATCGACGAGGCTAAGGGGCTTGATTATCACGCTGTTATCAAGCTGATCGACGAGAAAGACGCGCCGTACACCGAGAAAGACAACCCGTTCAATAAGGCCTTTAAAGAAGGTTCGACTGTACGCGACAACAAGGCCATCCTCCTCACGCGCTCAGAAAAACGTATCCCGCTCAGCCTCAGCGTCACACCTCTGGTCGACGACAATAAGCAAACAAGAGGCGCGGTGGCTGTCTTCCGCGATGTCAGCCAGGAGCGCGAACGCGAGCAGCGGGCCGCCGAATTCATTAGCACCGCTAGCCATGAGATGCGCACCCCTGTAGCTGCAATTGAAGGCTATTTGTCACTCGCGCTGAATGACAAGGTCAGCACCATCGACCAACGTGCCCGCGGCTATCTGGAAAAAGCTCATAGCTCCACCCAGCACCTCGGCCAACTCTTCCAGGACTTACTGACCAGTGCCAAAGCTGAAGATGGCCGCCTGACCAACCACCCGACCGTGGTAGAGATGGGAGCGTTCTTGGAGCAGCTCGCCCAAGACCTTCGCTTTGCAGCTGAAAAGAAAAACTTGCCGGTTGAATTCGTCGTTGGTTCGCATGTCAGCGTTACCTCTGGACCACATGCCACTGTTGGTCGTACCATCCGGCCGCTCTACTACACACACGTTGACCCTGACCGTATCCGCGAGGTCGTCACCAACCTATTTGATAACTCCGTTAAATACACCCAGCAGGGTAAGATTTCGATAGGGTTGACCGGCAACGAGACAGTGGTGCAAATTTACGTCAAGGACACCGGCCCTGGTATTGCTGCCGAAGATGTGCCGCATCTGTTTCAGAAATTCTACCGTATCGACAATTCTGCTACCCGTACCGTCGGCGGCACCGGCCTTGGCCTATTTATCTGCCGTAAGATTATTGAGCTCTACAACGGCAAGATATGGGTTGAGAGCGAAATAGGCAAGGGAAGTACTTTCTACATCAACCTGCCACGCCTGAGCACCCAGCAAGCCACCAACCTACAGAAGACCCAGCCAATCGAGCCAACGCAACAGGTTAATACCATATAACGGAGTATGATACAATGAGCATAAGCATAATAAGCAAAGGTAACAAGGTAATATATCAATGACAAAGGTGCTGCTGGTCGAAGACGACAATAACTTGCGAGAAATCTATGAAGCCCGCTTAGCGGCTGAGGGTTACGAAATCTCTACTGCAAAGGATGGTGAAGACGCACTAGCCGTGGCGAAGCAGCAAAAGCCTGACCTCATCATCTCCGATGTGATGATGCCCCGAATCAGTGGCTTTGAAATGCTTGACATTCTGCGCAATACCGATGGCCTTAAGCACACCAAAATCATTATGTTGACAGCTCTTGGCCAAGCAGAAGACAAAACCCGTGCCGACAGCCTCGGTGCAGACCGTTACCTTGTGAAGTCGCAGGTTACCCTGGAAGACATTGTGAAGGCAGCTGATGAACTCTTAAACCCAGAGGCCTACGCCGACGAGGCCGAGGATAAAAAAGAAGAAACCCCTCCGGCCGAAAGTTTTTCGCCGCAAGCGGCAGCGCCGCTGGCGACTGCCGCTACCCAAACTACTGAAGCAGCTCCTGCAGCCGCTCCACAAGCAGCGGCGCCGGTGACACCTGGTAGTACTTCAAGCGCACCTGTTACACCAGCTGCGGACCCTGCGCTCGTGGCGCCTACACTAACACCGCCTACACAAGCCGCAACGCCACAGACAGCCGCAACTCCAGCTGCTGCGCCGGCAACAGCCCCTACGCAAGCAGATACAACTACTCCGCAGCTCGCTCCTGACCTGACCGCAACCGCCGCTGGACCCGCGCCGGCTACGACTCCTCCCACACCTGACCCTACGCAAACAACCCCGGCACCTGCTGATACAGCAAATACAGACGCAGCTGCTGCCGCTCCACAAGCAACAACCCCGACCGTATCGGTCGTAGAAACTCCAGTAGCAGAACCACCTGTCAGTGCGCTATCTGAACCAAGCGCGCCAGCAATCGTCCAGATGCCGCAGCCTCCTGTAGACCCAGAACTGGCAGCCGTTACCGCAGAAGTACAGACTGCCGCCCAAGAGGAGGCAACTGTCGAAGCGCAAATTGAAGAGTTTGCCGAAAATATCCAGCCCGCAAAGGAAGTTGATCCGGCCGCAACCGAGCAAGCAAACCCTGAGGATGCGCAAAACGAAGCGCTGATAGAGAATGCTGCGAACGAACTCCATAATGCCGAACCATCAAAAGATATTAAGCCTGTTGATTTACCGGCTAAGAAGGTCATTACACCGCCCGAGCCAGACAACCGACCAGACATAACCACACTGGCTGCACAGGAAGAAGCCAAGGAGAACGCTGCAGGGAGCGTGGTTGCTCCAGCAGGTACTGAAACTATCCAACCTGCATCAGCCCCGCCAGCGACGCCTGCCGCTCCTGAGCCGCAACCGGCTGTCACAACTCCTACAGAAACACCTGTAATCCCAGTAGTAGAACCTGGTGCATCCCAAGCCTCGCAGCAGAAGCCTCAAGGACCAAGCCAACCTGTTGGCCCACCGCCAGAGAGCGTTTTCATGCCAAATCAGGGCAATAGCGCCAACGAAACAGCTTTGTAGTAAGCTGGTACCATGAGACTGAATAAATTCGTAGCTCAGGCCTCTGGTTTGAGTCGTCGTGCTGCCGATGCTGCAATTCACGAGGGCCGGGTAGCAGTCAATGGAGAGACAGCCACGCTTGGCCTAACTGTTACCGAGCATGACACCGTGACCTTGGACAGTAAGCCGCTCACTGCCGTGCCTGAGCCTATAACCATTATGTTACACAAACCGGTTGGCTACGTGTGTTCGCGCAACGGACAAGGCAGCAAGACCGTGTATGACTTACTGCCTGCCGAATACCAACAGCTAAAACCCGTTGGGCGCCTCGACAAGGACTCGTCCGGGCTGCTGCTTCTAACAAACGACGGCGACCTCGCATACGAATTGACGCATCCGAGCAAACAAAAGACCAAGGTCTATGAAGTTGAACTCGACAAGCCGCTCGCGCCCCTGCATAGACAAATGATTAGCGATTTTGGTATCCAGCTCGACGATGGACCGAGCAAGCTACAGCTTGAGCGACTCGAAGAGGGGAATGATACAAAGTGGCAAGTCACCATGAGTGAAGGCAGAAACCGTCAAATCCGCCGCACCTTTGCTGCGCTCGGCTACACTGTCACGAAACTTCACCGCACACATCTTGGCGTATACAGGCTTGTCTCTCTCGCGCCAGGCAGTATCAGAGTAATGACCACAACCTAAGGCCTTAAAGCTTCTTAAGAACTTGGGTTATGTGATGGAGTAAGTCGGGTATCTGCCGGGGCGGGAGAAGCTCATGTGAGCCACTGATCGCCCCGGCAGGCACCTCATTATCGCACGCTAGGTGACAGGCCGACGGCGCTCGCGTTCATCGTGCCTCAGCCGACAGCGAAGCTGCGCGAGGATCCGGTCGATGTCCCGCTCGCGCCTAGAGCGCTCGAACGCGAGGCTGCCGCCCTGCCTCGAGAGCAACCCAGGTCGGTAGACGCGCCACTGGAGCTTCTGTTCGAGGAACGCCCTGACTTGACGCTCGTAACGATCCAGCTCGGCCTCCCGCTGGATGTAGAACTGGTCCAGGGCGCTATCTGCGTACCACCAGTCCTGGATCCTGCGGATCCCGAACCCCAACATGCGAACCCCCGCCATGACGGCGAGCAGGATAGCGATTGACCTACGCACTGCGAATCCTCCAATCGTTTGACAACAGGACTTACTCCATCTCTCTGCTTTCGCAAAGAATATATAAATTATAGTACAAAATTATATTTTGTCAATTGTGTTACCTCTGTTATAATAATACTAGTGAGTAGTAAAAAAGTACCGATTGTGGCAATCGTCGGGCGGGCGAACGTAGGCAAGTCCAGCCTGTTTAATGCTATCCTCGATCGGCGCGAAGCAATTGTAGCACGCGAGGCCGGCACGACCCGTGACAGCATCATGGCTAAGGCCGAGTGGAAAGAACAGCATTTTTGGCTCGTTGACACGGCCGGCATGAAAGATGCCGAGGATGAGTTCGAGTTCACCATCCAGGAACAGATAATGCAGGCTACCGAGGCTGCAGACATCATCTGGGTTGTCGTCGAGGCAAACGTACCGATTACCGATGAAGATCGTCGCGTTGCTAAGCTCGCGCTCAAGAGCCGCAAACCAGTCTTTCTGGTTATAAATAAAGTCGATAAAGCCCGCGGTCAAGACCTCGCAGGCTTCAACCGTCTTGGCATCAAGCAAATCTTCCCGACGTCCACAACGCAGTCGCGCGGCATCGACAAGCTGCTCGACACATTAATTCAGAACATCCCGAAGGCCACAGTACGTGAGGATGAAAACCGCTTACGCATCGCGCTATTAGGTCGCCCAAATGTAGGCAAATCAGCCCTGTTTAACACACTCTCTAAGAAGCAGCAGGCAATTGTCGCAGACCGCGCTGGCACCACCCGCGACATCAACCGGTCAGTCGTGCGCCACAGCGGCCGCGAGATCGAAATCATGGACACTGCAGGCATACGCCGCGCTGGCAAAATAGAGCGGGGGATTGAGCACTTTAGCGTCATCCGTAGCCTTGCCGCGATTGAACAGGCCGACATCTGTTTCTTGCTCATCGACGTAAACGAGATGGGCGTGCAGCTAGACCAAAAAATCGCTGGTATGATCAAAGACGCCGGCAAGGGCTTGGTCCTCGTCGTGAGCAAGTGGGACAGCGCCGAAGGCAAAGACGCGTTTACACGCGACGCCCTAGCCCCTCAGATCACCCACACCTTCGACTTCGTGCCGTGGGCACCGTTGATTTTCACGAGCGCTGTCACCGGCCAGAACGTCACGAAGCTGTTTGACCTTGCACTTGAGATTGACGGCAAGCGCAGCCAAAAAATCCCCACCAAAGACCTCAACCGCTGGCTGCATGACGTCATCAACGAACATCCGCCAGCAGGGCTCAAAAACCACCAGCCAAAGCTCAACTACATGGTTCAGGAAACCGACAACCCAACCCCAGCATTCAAAATCTTTGGTGCCCAGACCAAATTTGTCCACTGGAGCTACCGCCGCTACCTGGAACGCCGCTTGCGCGAGCTATACGATTACGCTGGTACGCCGGTGCAGCTGTGGTTTATCGAGAAGCATATCCCGCACAAACACCACGACAGCCCCACCAAACCCCGCAGACACGTAAAAGCCGGCCAAAAACGCCCAGAGTTGCACGACCAGCTGTAATAGGCAATACTGGTTCGCATGGCACTGTTTCAGAAACGACCGATTACCGAATCCATAACACCGCTGTACACGCTCAGCGCGTCTAAGACCACGCTGATTATCGGGCTCGGCAACCCTGAGGATGAATACAGCGGGACACGGCACAACATCGGTTTTGCAGCCGTAGATGCATTCCACGAGTCAAACGATTTTGAGCCATGGGTGCACAAGAAAGACCTGAAATGTCACCTAAGCCAAAAGACCCTAGGCGCCACGCGCGTACTGCTCGCAAAGCCTACGACATATATGAATAACAGCGGTGAGGCAGCCCAGGCAATCGCCGCGTTTTATAAGCTAGGTGTTGGCCAAATAGTTGCCATGTATGATGAACTCGACATCCCCTTTGGGCAAATCCGTACCCGCCTAGGCGGCGGCGCAGCAGGGCATAATGGCGTGAAATCACTTATACAGCACCTCGGCGAGGACTTCGGCCGCATCCGCATCGGTATAGGTCCGAAGACGCCTGAGCAGATGGACAGCGCCGATTTTGTACTTGCTAAGTTCAATGAAAGCGAACAAGAGAGAATGCGTGACCTGACCCGCGAAACGACCGCGCTCCTCACCGAAATCATCTACGGCGGCCAAATCCAGCCCGAAACCCGCAGCTTTTAAGTTTTGTTTTGATTGATAAGCGAAAGGCAACCGAGGCCAACCTTCGCGGCAATATCAGCTTGCTCAGCAAGAGTATCCCGCCAGCGTGCACGCATTTCAGGACTGCATTTAGATAGCCGATAGATTGCGTAGTCGGTATCATGCACCATGCCATACACTCTCTCAAGTGCATACTCGGCATTCTCTTGAGTAATAACTCCAGGCGCAAGAGTAAGGTATTGTTCCCGTCTGGAGAGAATAATCTGGTTATCTTCAAATTCCAAGTAATATTATAAACCCTAATTAAAGAGCCTCCGGAGGGGGTGGGCACCGCCGGAGGCTCATTAACGGGGACAATCGTGAGGATTATCCCCTTAACCCTTCAACCCACCCCAGCGAAGCGTCGACATCAAAACAACTAAGTGATTCGCGCCTCCAGTCTCGAAAGACCAGAATACTTTAATACTCGCTATTGAACGGGGGGCCCTAAGTTTATCCAAAGATAAGCAGGGGGCGTTAAAGGGGTTAGTATGCTTTAGAGCGCTGCTTTTAATGAGACGAACCTTGCGGTTTTTCTCATCGCGCGGGACATGAAATAAATTCAAGTTCCGGCTGCTCTTTTCCTAATGGTCAAGAACGCAAGCAATGCGAGAATAAGTGGAGGGTAACAACTTATGGCCCGACACGCTCTAAAACAATCTAACATTTGTTAGAATGGGGGTTATAAGGTGCGTAAGTTTCTATTTTGAACTTACAAGTTGCTATTTTAGCAAAAATGTTTCGTGGTGTCAATACTTTTTCATAAATTTGTCTTATGAGCAATAAAATTTCCTTAAGCGCAAGCGAAATACCAGAGGTTTTACAGGGTATTCCAGATGCGCCTAAAGAGTTATTTTTGCTCGGCTCCCTAAATGAAACTATGGCGCGGCCACGGATAGCCATTGTCGGCAGCCGTAAAGTAACCGCATATGGGCGCAGCGTTACCCAGCAATTTGCAGGAGAATTGGCAGCACAAGGGGTCGCTATCATCAGCGGTCTGGCGCTCGGTGTCGATGGTATTGCACACAAAGCCGCACTTGAAGCCGGCGGCATCACAACAGCTGTGCTCCCCACGGGTTTGGATAAAATCTATCCAAGTACACACCGGCAGCTCGCCCAGCAGATAGTAGCACAGGACGGGGCACTACTTACCGAATACAAGGACGGCACTAGGGGCTACAAAGGGAATTTTATTGCCCGAAACCGACTCGTATCAGGCCTGAGCGACGCTGTGCTAATCACCGAAGCAGCCGAGAAAAGCGGCACCATGCACACCGCAGCCTTTGCTATCAAGCAGGGCAGAAAAGTGCTTGTCGTGCCTGGCAATATCACCAGCCCCCAGAGCGCTGGCACCAATAATTTACTGAAAGCTGGCGCAGCTGCCGTAACATCTCCGTCTGACGTGCTGATCGCGCTCGGTGTTTCGCTGAAGTCTAAGGCTCGAACACGTCCAACATCCAACGACCCACACGAACAAGCCATCCTCGATTTGCTATACGAAGGGGTGACTGATGCCGCAGAACTCCATGAAAAAAGCGGTCTCAACGTCGAGCTATTCAACCAAACCCTCACCATGCTCGAAATCTCCGGCCACATCCATCCGGTCGGCAGCAATCAGTGGTCACTGTCATAGCACAAGTTCAATTTGCTCATGCTATACTAAATAAAGCTTTGTTCAACACAAAAATTTGCATTTTGGGCAGGAGTTTGCGTATCATAGGCCCTTGTGTGTAAGCTAATCTAATAAGCATGAGCAAGAATTTAATTATTGTTGAGTCGCCGGCAAAAGCTAAAACGCTCGAGAAATACCTCGGGCGTGATTTTGTAGTGAAAAGCAGTATTGGCCATATTAGGGGCTTGCCGAGCAAAGACGGTAGCGTTGATGTCAACAATGACTTCAAACCGGTCTATGAAATAAATAGCGACAAGAAAAAAGTAGTCGCCGAGCTGAAGAAAGCCGCCAAAGAAGCTGACACCGTTTGGCTCGCAAGCGACCCCGACCGCGAAGGGGAAGCCATTGCGTGGCATCTCTATGAAGCGTTGGGACTCAAGCCAGAAAAAACAAAACGCGTCGTCTACCACGAGATGACCAAGCCTGCCGTAGAAGCAGCGATCGCCAATCCGCGCGATATCGACCTAGAGCTTGTCGAAGCACAGCAAGCACGCCAGTCTCTTGACTACTTAGTAGGGTTTGAGCTCAGTCCCGTGCTGTGGCGCAAGGTTCGTCCGCAGCTCAGCGCCGGCCGTGTTCAGAGCGTGGCAGTCCGTCTGATTGTTGAGCGTGAGCGTGAAATCATCGAGCATACCCCCGAATCTACGTACAAATTACAAGCTGTCTTCACGCTTAAAGACGGCACCGAGCTCACCGCCGACGCGCCAACCAAATTCAAAGAACACGCTGCAGCCAAAGGGGTTCTGGAAGCGTACGCTAAAAGCACATTTACTATTAGCGATATCACCCAAAGCCCCGGCAAACGCAACCCTGGTGCGCCGTTCACCACCAGCACACTCCAGCAGGAAGCCAGCAACAAACTCGGTTTCAGCCCGCGTACCACCATGCAATTAGCTCAGCGCTTGTACGAGGCAGGGCACATTACTTATATGCGTACCGATTCCGTAAACCTCAGCAATGTTGCGCTAGCCGAAATGACCGATTACATAAAGGGTGAGTTCGGCGAAAAGTACCACCAGTTCCGCACCTTTAAGTCCAAGAGCGCCAATGCCCAGGAAGCCCACGAAGCTATCCGCCCGACCTCTGTACGAAACACTATTGCTGGTGCCGACGAACAGCAAAAGAAACTCTATAACCTGATCTGGCGCCGCACTTTAGCTAGCCAGATGGCGCCAGCCGATATTGAAAAGACCGTGATTACCATTGCTGCCAGCGAAAGTAGCGAAACACTGCAGGCAAAGGGCGAAGTCGTCGTATTTGACGGCTTTTTGAAAGTGTACGGCAAATCTAAGGAAGATGCGCTGCTACCTGAGGTAGAAAAAGACGGCCCGCTCAGCCTTGTAAGAGCCGAGGCACTCGAAACCCTCAGCCGCGCTGCCGCCCGCTATACCGAAGCTAGCCTGGTACGCAAACTCGAAGAGATGGGCATCGGCCGCCCAAGCACCTACGCCAGCACCATCAGCACTATCCAGAACCGTGGTTATGTGGTCCGTGGCGATGTTGAAGGCGTCGAACGCAAAGTACAGAAACTCACCCTCGAAAACGGTGCCGTAACTGAATCGGAAGAAACAGTGTTTTACGGCAAAGACAGCAACAAGCTCGTCCCGACTGATACCGGTATGGTAGTAACCGATTTCTTGGTCAAACACTTTGCCGAAGTAATGGATTATGATTTTACCAAGGATATCGAGGAAGAGCTCGATGACATCGCCGAAGGCAAGAAAGACCGCGTCAGCGTACTCAGACACTTCTACGATCCGTTCCATAAGCTTGTCGAAGCCAGCGCAGATATTTCCCGCGCCGAGGCTTCACAGGCCCGCACACTCGGCGCCGACCCCAAGACCGGCAAGCCTGTCATCGCCCGTTTTGGCCGCTATGGTCCTATGTTGCAGCTCGGCGAGGCGTCAGAGGATGACGACAACAAACCAGCATTTGCGACCATGCCTGCTGGCAAAAGCATTGACACTGTCACACTCGAGGAAGCGCTCGAGATGTTCAAACTACCTCGCGTTGTCGGCACACTCGAAGACGGCCGGGAGATCAAAGCTAACATTGGCCGGTTCGGGCCATATATTCAGGTCGAGAAGACGTTTGTCAGCATCAAACCACTCGATCCACTCAAGATTACCGAAGAAGAAGCCCGCGCCAAATATGCTGAAAAGCTCAAAAAAGATGCCGAACGCCATATAGCAACATACGGCGATATCCAAATTTTGCATGGCCCGTTTGGCCCATATATCACAAACGGCAAGAAGAACGCCCGCATACCAAAAGACACCGACCCAACCACAATCACCGAAGAACAGGCCAAGGAAATGCTCGATAAGGCTCCTGAAAAGAAAAAGGGCTTCCGCCGCCGCAAGACCGTGAAATAGACTGCGGGCGCAATACTATAGATCTGTTTTGCGTAGCAAGCCTACAGTGCTTTAATGATAGCAATGAAATTCAACCCAGAAATAATCCTGCTGCACGGTAAAAACTGCTCGGGTAAAAGCACGGTTGCTGCGGAAGCAGCTTCCCTTGGAAAGGAAAAGGGCTTGTCCGTAGCGCACATCCCACTCGGGGACATACTTAGAGCTATCGCAAGTAGCAAAGCCGACTCTCAACACTCCCGGGGCCTGCAAGCAGATTTATCCCAACTCGCTACCTACCAGCCTGCAAAAACTCATGATGCCATGGGTGTATTTAAAGAGTAGCTGGTATTACACAGTAACACGAACTTGATCATCGCCGACGGTGTACCAAGATACGAGAATCGTATACCTGCTTTCAAGGAGGTCATCAGCGACCTTGGTGCCCACATTCTTGCCGTCTGTCTATTGGATGTCAGTGATGATGTATCTAGAGCCAGAACCTCAGCCAGGGCAAAACCAGGAGATGACTTCGAAACAAGAATTAAGGGGTACTACGAGGAGACAGAGCCTGCCGTTCGTGCGCTTGCTCAGGAATATCCGTACTACGAGCTTGACGGTACCGCCGATCCTACAGAATCGGCGCTCAAGCTATTAAACATCTATTTTGCAGCGAAGTCCGATAACTTGTGATATCCGTCACAAATTTGCAATAAAGCAAAATAGCTTATCCACAATTTGTATAGATTGCAACTTATTATTTACGGAATTTCTACAACACAAAGTAAGCAAAACCGTCATGTTTGTGCTACAATAAGTTTATAAAAACATAGCATAAATAAGTTTTGACTTTTTACATAATGTGTTTTATAATTACAGTAAGTTAACAGAAAATTAGACGGAGAACCGACGAAATGGCACAGGGTACGACCCAAGATACCACCCTCAATACCGAAGAATACGCCCAGAGTATTTTAGATACTATTGAGCGGGAACGTGAGCGTGAAATCGTTGCGCGCCGTTTTGGGTTGTTTGACCGCAAGGAAACCCTGGAGCAAATCGGCGAATTGCTTGGCATCACCCGTGAACGTGTTCGCCAGCTTGAAAAGTCTGTTCTAAGCCGTCTTCGTGCAAATGCTGAAAACGGGGAACTTCCGCAGATCGCCGAGCTCGAAGCTCGCTTTCTCGAATTTCTAGAAGCTAACGGTTCATTTGCCCGCATTACTAAAGCGTCAGAAGCCCTGACCGCAGAAAATTCTAAGACCGACCAATCTCGTACAGCTTTCTTGGCAAGCCTCGTACCAAGCCTCGTGACCATCGATGAAAACGATGATTACTATCAAGCAGTAGGCCTCCGTAAAGTTGCCGACGAAAAGCAGGCGAAAGCAGAAATCTCCAAGCTCGTTGACACAATCAAGAAGATGGGCGAACCTGACACTATTGCTGCTATCGCCAAGAATGCTGGTATCAAGGACGAGAAACAGGCTGAGGCACTGGCCTCAATTTCCAAGAAGCTCGCCACCCTGAACAACCGCTGGGGTCTCGTTAAGTGGCCGATGGTCAACCCAAAGAACATCCGCGACAAGATCTACGTCATCCTGAAAGAAAATGGCAAGCACATGCACTTCAGTGAAATCGCTGACGCTATCAAAAGTTCAGATTTTAAGCGCAAGGATGTCACTACCCAGGCAATCCACAACGAACTGATCAAAGACAAGCGTTTCGTTTTGGTAGGGCGGGGTATTTACGCGCTGAAAGAGTGGGGCTACGAAAAGGGTACCGTCGCCGACATCATTGCTGACATCCTCCGCAAAGAAGGCGCCGCACTGCACCGCGACGAAATCGTCAAACGCGTACTCAAGAGCCGCTACGTCAAAGAGACAACTATCCTTTTGAACCTCCAGGGTAAGCCACAGTTCAAGCGCGTCGCCAAGGCTACCTACGAACTCGCCGAATAATTTTCTCCCTCTTATTTCTGATGCCTTGTGTCTATCCAAATCAATGCAGGCCCGCACCCGGAACGCTTGATGAATCAAACTACGCCTCCGTTGCACACCACATGCTTGATCAAGAAGGGCACCAAGCTGAACTCCGCCTAAATTTGATAAACTTTCACGGCAATGAAAGAGAAGAGCATGTCATGGCATATCTTGGCGCCCGAACAAACACTGATTCGGATATCACTGCCGATACTTCATTCACACAGCAAATGCACGCTGTGCGCGCTTTGGCGCCTGATTATATTCTCGCGACCTTCAGATCTGCTGTACCGGTATTGAGTGCGGTGGCGGGGTATTACGAAGCCGCTGGCGAGGAGATACCTCAGCTAGACGTTGTAGATGTTAGCAGGGAACTTCATGCCAATAGGTACCATCACGGCCTATCGGATGGTGCATTGCAAAGAAAAGCCGAATACGAAACTGTACGACTATCGAAGATCTCAGGCAGCACTGTTGTTGTCATAGACGAGTTCTACATGACCGGCAGAGCACTTCGAGGAGCTGGCTCGATCGCAAGAAACGCGGGAGCTAAAAGGGCTTACGGTATGCTTGGTAATTGGTATAGGAAAATACCTGACGAGCTAACGGAGGTCGGTACAATACTTTGCCGCTATGATGGATTCATGAGAAAAATTGGTCGAATGGCAGCCGAAATACCACTTAATAAAGATAAGCCTGTGTATGAGTATTGGCAGATAGTAGAGCAATATGACAATACTGATTGGATACCACAACCATAAACAAATTACGAACATACTCAAGCGCATTACTAGGCACACTTTGAACAATTTGCGAACACACACGACGTGGCTTATGGAAGGTCAATATAGTCCATAGTGAAGGTTTCTATGCATAAAGCGCGCTAGCAGGGCAGAAACAATTAATTGAAACAGAAAGCGGTGGAATACACCAAAAAACCCAGGCAGCAGGAGCTGGAGTAGAACACTAACAAATGTATATATTAGATGTCGCACAATGTATATTTTGCGACTCTTAATACACTATTACAGACGACACTTGTGGGTGTACCCCCTAGGACAGGGGACTTTATCTCGGTTTTATATGGTTTTGCATATTTGTGCGCATATACGGCTGCTCTCGCGCCTTAATATAAACGTTTGGATATATTAACCTTGGTCCGATACCATGCTTGTCTTTAACAAGGCTGCTGCGGGAGTCCTAGTGTTTGTGACATTTCTCACTACGCTAACGAGTATTTGCAAGTTTTCCACATTTATGCCGTGAAATGTCGTGAAATGTTTGCATTTTTGATATTTCGGTATTTTTATATATAAATCCCCTCTTTCGCCCTCTACCCTATTATTTTTTGACTTTTGCCCTACTTTGTATGTTTATATAGTTTTTTGTATATTTATACTGTTCGTACATGTGAACATTTTGCGAACAGCGGAGTAGTGGAATAGGGGGAGACCCTATCTCTGGGCTGTCACCGCTTCCGTGCCAGGTGCATAAGTGCCACCGCGTAATCATCTTTGGTAGTACGGGGAGGCTACGCCAACTTCCTACTTATAGTAGGCCCTGTCCCCTACTCTCACGTCGATGTACTCACTTGGAGTGACACCGTCAGCTGCAAGCTTTTTCTGTACCGCATAGTACGCCCCGAACTGCTGCAGCACATCTGACTCAAAGGAGAACTTCACGACGAATGGCTTATCCTGAGGCTTCATATATAGCTGGCGCCCAGCTGCAGGCAATACTAGAGAATCGATCTTTTGATTATGTCCTGACATCTGATGCTGCAGTCTGGCTATAAATCGTATATCATCCCGTGGCAACACCTGCTTGCCAACAGACACTGCAAGACCCGACTGGTCAGTCACCATCGGTGATGACACCGGCGCAACATCAATATTAGAAGAAATTGCCCGACCATCGCTGCTAAGCACATAGCTCTTCCCATCACTCGCCACCAGCCGCGCAGCAACCGTTGCAGGCTCCAACCGCAAGTTCACGCTACGCCCTATCAGTGGCAGCTCAACATGCGCGCTCGCGAGCTCTGGGAATTTTTCTGTAAGCGTACGACTTATAGCATCTGTGTCTACCGTTAATTTTGTTTTGCCGGAAGGCCTATCCAAAAATTCACGTATAGCCGCCTGGTACGTCGCGGGTTTCTGGAGTAATAAGCGCTCATCCGGCTTGGCGTTAATGGACACGTGGACATCCGAGCTCAGCGTACTGTTATACAGCCCCGCGATAACCGCCACCACAATGAACAAGCCAACCCCAACCAAACGTCCTGTTCTTTTTGACCTTCGGGTGCGTTCTACAGCTGCCGACTCGCTGCCTGCTATCTTTGGGTCGCGTGACCGGCCACCGTCGTACGGATTGCGATTAGCATAGTATGAAAAAGTTTTATTCGGTTGTCGGTCGATCTGTGCTCGCCGCCTGATCGGTTCGGGCTCTTGGGTACGTTTTTTGAACATGGAGCTACTTCTTCTTTGCGACCTTTAGTAAGATTTCTGCCAACTCTTTCGCCGACGTTTCATGGGTGAAAGCATGGAGGTTTCGTCCGAGTTCAGCCCGGCTCCCAGGGTTTTCCAGTAGATCTTCAAGAATGTTCATGAGTAGGTCAGGATTGGACCGTAGGTCTTTCTCCGAGGCGATACGCACCGCCTTTGCTTTAATGAACGCCTCGGCATTTTTCATCTGGTGGCCGCCAGCTAATATTGGGTTTGGCACCACCACCACTGGCTTGCCTTGTGCAGCAAATTCTGCCATAGCAGTTGCCCCTGCTCTGCTCACCACAATATCTGCTGCGCCACTATATCGGTACATATCTGTCAGGTAGTCTTTGACGATCAGGCGGGACTTGACAGCTACAGACAGCCTCTCGGCATAGGCTTGCCGCATTACATCACCATGCAAGCGGCCTGTGTTATGGATGATATACAGGCCAGGGTGCTGTTCAAGCAGGCGGCCAGCAATGTGTGCAATAGTCTCGTTAATAATCTGCGCACCCAGTCCCCCGCCCGTGACGAACACAATTTTATCAGCATCCTGCAACCCTAATTCAATTCGATATGATTGCATTTGGGTGTTATTGACTAGGCCATACTCCCGCGCAATCGGCACGCCCACCGTAAACGTCTTATCCTGAGGATACTTATAAAGCTCCTTTGGTAGTGCCACGGTATGTACTGCTGCCTTCTTGGCAATTAGCCGGTTCGCGAGACCCGCAAGCGCATCTGAGTCATGCGTGACATATGGAATGCGTCGCCACCCAGCAGCCTTCCCTACCGGCACACCTACAAAGCCACCTTTGATAAACACCACTGAGGGTTTTAGTTTTCTCATTAGGCGCCTACTCTGCATAGTACCAAGGATGATTAAAAATATATCTCGAACGTTAAAAAACGCCGTCTTCAGGTCAAGCAAGCGAACAAAAATATTCTGGCCATGATAGCGGCGCCACTTACCGGCGTAGATAGTTCGTACCTCATCAATAGCTTGATGGTCACGCATCACCTGCACAAACTGGTCGCCGCGCTGCCCGATATACACGATGCGCACGTCGGGTTGCATCGCCTTCAGTTCAGAAGCGACTGCGAGTAGAGGCGTGATATGCCCCCCGGACCCGCCGCCCGTGACGACTATCGTCATAGCTACTTCCCCCTGCTCCATTACTTATGCGTCCGTTAAGACTAGTATACCGCGAAACATGGAACACGACACCAATAAGCGCAAGCACCATCAGTACGCTACTGCCGCCGTAGCTGATGAGCGGCAATGTGATACCTTTTAGTGGCAGCAACCCTAACATCGCACCAATATTAATAAGCGCCTGTGTACTCAACCATACGAGCGCTCCAAACACCACGAGCCGGCTAAAATCATCTGGTGCACGTTCGGCTATCCGCTTCATCCGTGAAAAGAACGCCAGCAGCAACCCGAGTAACACTGTCACACCTATGAAGCCGAATTTCTCTGCATATATAGCAAAGATTGAATCGTTCTCAGCCTCTGGAAGGTACCCATAGGCCTGCACACTGTTGCCAAGCCCCAAACCTGACATGCCGCCAGAGCCTACCGCTATAAGCGCCTGACAGGCCTGATAGCCCGACGCTGTACAGTCGGCTTCCGGGTTCAAAAACGTTGCAAACCTGTCGCGCCGATAATCAGTGCTCGCAATAAAAAACGCCGCCAGCAGCAGCATCACCGCCCCAATGAGCAGAAGTGGCTTAAGCGGTACGCCAGCAACAAACATCATCGCTACCAGCATAACCGCAATAACCGCAGCTGAACCAAGGTCGCTCTGCAGCCCCGCAACCACTAACCCTATTCCTGTGAGACCAAGCAATAGTGGCTGTAAGGTTTTACGAACATCACCCAGTAAATCACGTTCAGACCGATACACCAAAAAGCCGGCTATCCAAAAGAGCAGCGCAAACTTCAGCAACTCCACTGACTGGAACGAAAACCCGCCAAATCGGATCCATCGGTGAGCCGGATACTCTGCATTCACCGGCAACAAAAGCGTCATCAAGGTTGCAATACCCGCGACAACTAACAGCGGGAAGCTCAGCTGGCGCCATATCCGTGGCGGAATTTGTGCAGCTATGCCAAACAGGATCAGGCCGAGCCCGATTGCAATCATCTGGCGCATTACGTACTGGCTACCATCGATATCCTGCCCAACAGCCAGAGCCGGACTAATTGAATACACGACAATCATGCCAATCGCCAGCAGGCATAGTGTCAAAATCAATAACCAGTAGTCAGGTTTGTGTCGACGCGCTTGCGGCTGTGGAGTGATCCGTCCGACCCCTCGCGATGCGTTGCGGTAATCAAGGGCCCGCATCTACACTCCTCTTTTATCTGCTGTCTGTGTTGGTAGGTTTTTCATAACGTAACTTCTTACAGTATAGCATTAGCGGGTTTTGGTCGTGACGTTGAAGTTGTCGATAAGCATATGCGCCACGTTGCCAAACAGTGGTTGTGCAGCACGTGAACCAGCATAGCCAGCGATCTTTGGCCGATCGACCTTCACTGCAATGATATATTCTGCATCATCACCGCCGACAAATCCCACATATGTACCGTTGTACTCATCTGTCAGATACCCGCCATTTTCGCGGTCGGCAATCTGGGCAGTACCGGTTTTCCCGCCTACGCTGTAGGCTTTGTCGAACTTTCGACTAAAGCTATGGTTGTCGACCACATACTCAAGCATCGCCTGCAAATCCTCTGAAACCTGTGGCGAAACCACGCCACGCTTCAACACCTTCGGCTTCACAGGTGTCAGCTTGCCGCTTCCGTCAACCGTGGCGTCCACCAAGCGCGGCTGGTAATACGTACCGCCGTTCAGCATGGCGCTGTATGCACCCGCCATCTGCACCATTGTCGCAGTCATAGCTTGACCGAACGAAGTGTTCGCATAGGTAATATTAAGTCCATACCCAGATGTCGGGCTTGGCACGGAGCCGCTCGCCTCATACCCCTGCTCTATCCCGGTTGGCTTGCCAAACAGATACCGGTCGGTCATGTAGTTGTACCATGCTACCCTGCCCTTGCGGTTAAGTTCGCCACCGCCCATTTGCTGTAATAACCACGTCGCGCCGGTGTTCAGCGAGAGGTTCAGGATGTCTGTCACGCTTTTTTCACCCGCACCGCCATCCTCCTCAATATTACGCACCGTACTATCATCAATTTCGATCTTCCGGTTGTCATAAAACGTGCTGTTTGGCTTAATCACTCCCATATCAATAGCTGCAGCTGCCGTGAGCGGCTTCATCACCGAGCCAACTTCAAGTGCGTCAGTCACCGCCGCATTGTTAAACACGCTCGCATCCGCAACCTCTGTATAGTCCGCCGGGTTAAACGTCGGATAGTTCGCCATGGCTTTTATTGCACCGGTTCTAGGATCCATCACCACGACACTACCTGACTCTGACTTCGCGTCATCCAACCCTTGCTTCAGCAGCTGTTCAACCTGTTTTTGCATACCAATATCGATAGTCAGTATCACGTTCTGCCCTGGCACCGGTTTCTTGCGGATATTGTCCGGACTCGCAGCCAACGGCACACCGTTAATGTCTGTCACGGCTTTCAGCTGACCCGGTGTGCCAGTCATTTTCTTATTCAACGCCTCCTCGATGCCATAACGACCCTCTCCGGAGTCATCAACAAACCCCAGTAGCTGTGCCGCCAAAACCCCTTGCGGATATGTTCGATAATCTTGTGCTTGCGCGCCAATCCCAGGCATTTTCGCTTTGAGCAGCGCCTCTTTTTTATCTTCCGGCACCTGTTTCGCCAGCACCTGGTAGCGATTATCTGCTGACATACTCTCTTTATACTTATCGATGTCACCACCCAGCACCTCGTGTACTTTAGCAGCTGTTTTATCAATATCCTTCACTAGTTGCGGATCCGCGTACACCGTGTACAGCGTCTGGTTCAGAACAATCGGCACCGTCCTATCACCATCGTACGCACTGATAGTCCCCCTCGGTGCGTTAATCTCATACTCCTTATACTGATCGCTCTGCGCGGCTGTCTTGTAGTGTTCGTGCTGGATAATTTGCAAGTAGAATACCCTGATCAAGCAAATCGCAAGCACAATGACAATAAACGCGTACCAAATTTGTACGCGTCTGACAGGAAGTAATCGCTGTGTGCTTGCTGATGGTTTCATACGTAATCAATGAGGAGGTGTCGCTGCTGCAGGAAGATACTGCTACTCTTGCACAACACCGCTCGGCACCACAGAAACGAGGCTCTGTGCTGGTGCACTTGCCTGCACCCGGTCGAGTGATTGCAGTCGCGCTGAGGCGATCTCGAGGTCGTTATGTTCAGCCTTGAGCTCGGTTTGGTGCTGCTGCAAGCTATCTATAGTATACCCGAGCGCATTTGTCTTTGTGACCTGTGTCAGATACAGCAAACCGAGCAAACACGCCAGCACAATCAGTACAATCGTGTTGCTGATCGGTCCGAGGCGCCGGTCAGTCACCCGAAATGAGACTGCATTGTGGTTGCGTTTCCCAGCGAAACGCTGGCGGTTCATTGCCATAGAACTTGAATATGTCATGTTTTTGTTTCTCGCATTTTTGTTTTTGTTTTACCTTTCTTAGGGCCGGTGGAGTGCCGCCATGACGGCACTCCTCGGTCCTGCTTTCCTACGTGGTTAGTCGCGCGAGTTTACAACCCGTACTCGTACCTTGTAGGCGCGGGAGGTGCTTTTTACCTGTATTGGCATGCGCTTCCCTTTCCTTATCCGTCTCTGATTTTGGAAACGGATAAATTATTGTTTATTTTGGCTACGGCTCGCAGCTTTGCACTGCGCGCTCGCGGATTAAAAACTACTTCATCTTTGTCGCCAACGACTGGTCGCTTGGTCAGTAGTCGCAGCTCAGCGTCATAGCGGTCCCCTGCCGCCTCAGAAAACGCATGTTTGACGATGCGGTCCTCCAGGCTATGAAAGCTAATAACGCCAAGCCTGCCCCCAGGCCGAAGCAAACGAAACCAGATAGGTAAGCTGAGCCTGAGCAGCTCAAGCTCATCGTTCACCGCAATCCGAAGCGCTTGGAACGTCCGGGTTGCTGGATGAACCCTGGAATGGCCTGGGTAGGCTTTGGCAACAATTGTGGCCAGATCCGTAGTTGTTATTATAGGCCTGTTGTCTATAATCAACTCAGCAATTCTGCGTGCTTTCGGCTCTTCGCCGTATTCACGCAAAATTCGAACAATATCGTCTTTTGTATATGTATTAACGATATGTTCCGCTGTGAGCATCTGCATTTGGTCCATTCTCATATCGAGTGGCCCCTCCTGCATGATTGCAAAACCACGATCTGCCTTGTCAAGGTGCGGTGATGATACTCCTAAATCCGCCAAAATAACATCGAACTGTTTGCCTGCCTCGTCCAGTTCTCGGCTTGCTTTGTAAAAATCCGAATGCAAGATAGTTACATCGCTCGCTTTGAATGTTTCGTGCAGCGCATCCAGCGCCATCTGGTCTCTATCGACCAAAATGGCTGTAGCCGGACTTTTGGTCCGGTTTAGTATCGCGCTCGCATGACCGCCATATCCAGCCGTCAGATCAAGATAACTCTCTCCCTGTTTGGGGTCTAGATATGATAGCGTTTGCTCGAGCAGTACTGGTATGTGTTTTTGTGTTTGTTTTGGCTTTTGATGCATATCATCACTTTTTGTGTTGGTGCTTGCCCTCGTGACCTAAGCTAGGCCATAAAGGTAAACTTTTTATGTTTGTTTTTGCAAGATTTTGCCATGCCAACTCGGGTTTCACGCCGAGTTGTAATAGCTAATCTTTCAAACTGTTTGTTTTTGCAAGATCACCTATTCAGCAGCCAACTTTTTGTTTTTATGAGATGTTTTTGTTTTTGTGATGGTTTCGGATGTGTATTGGAGGTTATATTTTGGATTTTGCCGAAGCAAAATCGATAACTTCCAGCATCTGAGACCAAGAGTTGAGAGACTTATGTGTGAGGTGGAGTTTTGGGAGGTGTTTTGGAGAATGTACAAGGGTTTTTAGAGTGGTTTTAGCCCCATATCCACTGTTGACTGCCGAATAGCTGACCTCGAGAAAAGTATTGAGACAATCCTTACGGTTTTTCTCAACGAACCTTTCGAAGTAAATTCGAATTCGCCTACGTCGAAACGGTTCTGCTCTTTTCCCTACTTGATGGAAAAGGCTATTCGTGTTGTACGCCGAATTGTTAATTTGCTGCCAGACCCGAACCTGCTACTTCGCAGTTTCAGCGGCCATTAGTCGCCAATATCTACCAACTCCTACAGCCACGACGTCTTTATGGATGCCAGCATACTCGAGCTGGTGAAGCTCGAGTGTGATACGGCCCTGTTTCTGATCGATGGTAGTTTCGACCTTCCCCATTCGAAACTGTACGTTCAGATCAGCGATCCGTTCATCCAAGATATCGCCGTCCAGCCTTGGCTCTACCAGCTGATCCCATACATCTTTGGGATACAAGTGGAGATACTTGCCAAAGCCCCGCGTGATGACTGCCCCGCTTGCAAACATGTGACGAACCTCGGTCGGTATGGTTAACCGCCGTTTGTCGTCTAGTCTGCGCTCGAAGTAGTCTACGGTGGACATGTAAGACCTTGTATTAATTTGCTAGTGGTTTTTGTTTTTTATAGGTCGACTATTTTGGCCTACCTACTTTTACCCACTACCAAGAGCATACTACCCACCACTACCCCCACACAAGACCTTTTTATAGATTTTTAAGCAAAAAGTACCCACGAAATGGGTACTTTTCCACATGTGCATAAGCTTATCCACATATATAGCGTCCTCTGCTGAAGTCGCTACACTAGAGCCGTTTATGAACCAGTCACGTTGACGGTTCGCGTACGGCCATAGTTACCGTGCGTTGGGTGCACTTCACGCTCACGCTCAAACAAACCGCTTATCTCGCCCGGATCAACGACAGCACTCGACCCTGCCATTGCTTCAAGCTCGTGCTTCTTATGCGGTAGCTCAAGCTGTAGGTGAAAGATAGTGAGCAGCGCAGCCATGCTCATAAGCGCAGTATTCGCATGGATATCGATGATATGTTCTTTGGTGGTTTTCTTTTTCATAGTTTTGTTTTGGATTTTGTTTGTTTTATATGCTAAAACAATACTATTGTAGCAAAATGTTTATGTTTTGTCAATATTATTTCAAATATCTGCGTTCGAGCAGCCAGTTATTAGCCTGTACCCATCCCTCAACTGTGCCGCAATCGAGATATTTGCCTCTTGCTTTCGCAACATAAAAGGTATGTCCGTCTGCAACATAGCTGTTGATCGGATCTACTATCTCATACTCGCCTGAGGTAGCAGGACGTTGCATGTACTCCTCGATGCGAGCAAACATTTCTTTGTCAAAGAGATACATGCTGGCGTTATTGAGATTAGACGGCGCCTCCTCTATGCTTGGCCTCTCCCATATTTTGACAAAGTTACCCTGTGCGTCCTGTTCAACGATACCGTAATTGCTCACCAACTCACGCGGCACCTCGACTGCGACCATGCCACAGTCCGTACCAGCTTGCTCGACCTGCTCTATAAGATCGGCCACCTCGGAACCCCCATCAGCGCGGTATATGCACTGGTCTCCCATAACAACCAAAATGTGCTCGTCGATATCTGGCGCAACAGCTTCGTGCGCAGCCAACCACACCGGCACTGTGGTGCCATACCTCGGATCGACATCGGTATTTTGATGCACGTAGTGGAACCGTACGTTTTCTGGCGGCATAATCTGATCTACCAGGGCCTCTTTCCCCGTCTGCTTGAGATACTCTTCAAGGCTGAGGTCACGTTCATAGAATCTTTTGAGCTGTGCGCCTTCGCTCACCACGAAGTATATGTCAGTAATACCAGCACGAACGCAGTCCTGCACAACATAGTCGATGATTGGCCGGTTCAAAAGCGGCAACATACATTTCTCAATCGCTTTCGCGACAGGTAAACGTCGTGTTCCATAACCCGCGACCGGGATAATTGCTTTTGTGCAGTTCATGCTTCACTCCTTACCTTCTGCAACAATAGCTAGGATGTCCTTGCCGTATGTTTCGAGCTTTTTCGTGCCCATACCTCTGAGATGGCCAAGGCTTTTGAGATCGGTTGGCCGAGCGATGGCGATAAGTTCAAGCAGTGTGTTGTGCGCAATTATATACGGGGCTACGCCATCTGTCTGTGCCCGCTCAAGTCGCCACTGCTTGAGGCGTTCGTACAGCACAATATCAACTTCAGGGCCTGCGATATCGGCTTCGCCACGGGCAAGCTCTGCTTTATCCCATGCTGCGATTATATCCGCGTACTGCTTGACCGCCTGAGCACTTCGTTCACGCAACATCGTGTCTATGTGGCGAGCTACCGGGCTCACGCGCAGCGCCATACCATTGAGCCCATCCAGTATGAGATGCTTGAGTCCACGTACACGACTTAACGCTACATAACCCATCCCTTCGACGAAGGCCTTGCTGAGGTCAACTCGGGCAGCGTCAAGTGTCATGCCCTGGCTCTTATGAACCGTGATCGCCCAAGCTAGTCTGAGCGGCAGTTGCTGCACGGTAGCCCGGATCTTGTCGCCATCCATAAGCTCCCATTTATCAGGCATAATAGTGACTGTGCGTCCATTTACGAGCTCGACCACCGGATAACCGTCGCCGTCAAATTTCTGTACGACGCCAATCGAACCATTGACATAGCGACGGTCTGGACTGTTTTTTATGCACATAACCTGCGCGCCTTTCTTCAGCTCCAACAGGGGTGGCGCGAGCACTGAACGCAAAAGTTGTTCAATATATTGCTTGCCACCCGATGTGGTCATTTTGAATTGATGCAGATCGCCTGGCAGCTTAGCTAAGTGTTCGGCATTGATCATATCAACATCAACATTAGTAGTTAGTAACCGCGTGTGCGAAGCCCAAGGGTCCTGTGTAACATTGCCTCGTGCCTGCAGTGCATCCAGCTGGCTGCGCGTAAGCTGCCCTGCCCTAATGCCATTTAGAATATCAGTGTAATCCTGGTCTTCGGCTTGTCGATATTGTACTTCTAGGTAACAAACAGTGAACTCCGCCTGCTGCCAGGTATCCGACGAAACCACAAAACCGCCAGCCTGGCTGCCGGCACGGTTCACAGGTGGTAGCTGAAAGAAGTCGCCGCAAATTACCACCTGCAAGCCACCAAATGGCGCCGCATCCTCGCGAACTATGCGCGTGATTAGTTCGACCATATCGAACCGAAAATCATGCAGCATGCTGATTTCATCGATCACCAGCACGTCAGCCTTTTTGATCAGATCCTGTCGCTGTTTACTGAGTTTTTTGATATCGTGTACGTCGATGTTGTCGCGCACACCCATGCCACTCCATGCGTGGATAGTAGTACCGTTCAGATGCGTTGCAGCCAGGCCTGTCGTAGCGGTTACCGCGACATGCTTGCCTCGCTTGCGTGACCGCCTGACGAACTCCTGTAGCACGTACGTCTTGCCAGTACCAGCTGCACCGGTCAATAACACGTTATGGCCCGCCTCCAATAGCGCAAGCGCCTCGGACTGTGTCATAAGTTATTACCCTTCCTCGTCTACTTCGATTATACGTGACAAATAGGTCAGGAAGGAAGATAAATACGCTGTAATTTAATCAGTATGTAGCTCGTCAAATACTTTGTAATGGTCTGGCGTAAAACAATACATGTGGTGCTTATTCGTACCTGCCACAAAGTTATCGTAAAACTTCTGGCCTTCACCATACTTTGCCACGTACAGGTCCATGATGCGTCGCACCAAATCCTCATCGACCACTTCGGAAACAATGCCTTCGGCCTGTACTCCAATGACTGGCAGATCTGGCCTTATCACGACAGTAACTGCTGCACGGGAGTTCGTAGCAAGTTCCTGACTATGGCGCCGCGACGGATAACTCAGCCAGTAGAGCTTCCTTGACTTGTCAGCAACAAAATATACCGTGCAGACCCACGGTTGGTTTTTGTGAGAGGTCGCTAATTGCAGTAGCCTCCCCTCTTGTAGATATGTGTCCAGCCGCTGATTGTCACCCATACAAGTGAGCTTAGCATATTCTGGGCTCCACTGGAGGCTTAGGGCTGCATGATACCGATGATAAGACCCATAGCAAGGAGGGTTACGAGCTCAAACGATATCGTGAGTAGCGTCAATTTGCCCGGGCGGCGCTCAAACAGATCGTGCGTGATAAAGCGAGCTGCAATCAAGCCAAGCCATAGCCACAAGCTTGTAGTGAGCGCATCGAAGAGGAACGAATTATGAAAGAATGCGTTTGCAAGGAATGTTACATGCGCCAACACATACGCGGTGAGTAGAGCCAAGACAAATGAAACTGCTATTTCCTTACCTGCACCACTTTGCTTCAGCTTCTTTTCATCCAGCTTCGTCAGTTGCAACCATGTTTTCAGAAAACCTGTTTTTGAGTACCAAACTGCCCCGACAAGCATGCCTGTCAGTGCAGCTGCTATTACGGCTAGCCAGTTGATATTTACTTCCACCTTTGTAGTCTCCTTGGAATTAGTATAGCTTCAATTATGAACCGCCAGACTTTTTTTGTCCATAGTGCTTATGGTTTGATGTGAGATAGCTCACGCTTTCTTCTTGCGAAAACGTTTCGGCCGGTATTCAAGCTGACGACGATGAGTGTCAGCCCGATCAATATACCGTTCGTACGCCTTAAACAACCCTGAATACTGCCAACTTGGAGTAACGATCTTCTTGAGCTTACCCTGGCTTTCCAGGTACTCGATAAGGGTATAAAAATCGCCGTCGCCAGACACAATCACTGCACTGTCGTACGTATTGATTTCTTTCATCGCCCACAGCACTAGTTCGGTATCAACATTGCCTTTGACCGGCCGTTTATCCTCGCTCTCTGAGTCACTCGACTCAGCCTCTTCACGCGGTTTTGACATGTCATATGTCGGTTTTAGTACGATGTTGTAGCCAAGGTCGTGCAGCTTCTCATACATGTCTTCGTATTCGGGCATGTAGCCGATAAACATGTACGCCTGTGTGACGCCATATTGTTTGGCTAAAAACTCTCTAAACTTCTTCCAGTCGACCTTCCAGCCCAATTTTTGGATGGTCACATTGAGGTTCTGGTTGTCGATGAAGGCGTAAATTTCCGGCTTCTTTTTGGGTTTATTTCGTTTGAATTTTTGTAGTCTCACTCGTTTTTATGCTCCGTATAATTTCTCGCCTGATTGGTATCGTTTATCCAGATCCTCTAGCATTGTTCGGACAGTTTCAAGGTTTAGGTCTTCAAGCTTTTTGAATCGGATACAGCTTTTGCCGCAACTGACCTTGCCAAGCTGTGGCTCCAGGTTTTCAGCAATGTAGCTGCCGTCTTTCTCGACCGCACAAACGTACATGCTCATATGGTTTTTCTGATATGCAAGTGCGATGAGTGGCCACTCGCCTGGTTCTTTCATCGACTTTGTTTTGTACGGCATCATGCCGTAGCCAAGCATAGTCATATAATCTGTCTTCAGATATGTTGGCTTTAGGTGTGGCGCGGCGCCCTGGATAATCGCATCGAGCTCACGAAGCGCAGGTTCACGATCGCCTGCCGCTGCAAAATATTCCTCCCGGGTGCTCGCATCGACCTTCATGAACTTATGATAGCATCTTAGCCGTGCTGGCGCAGGAGCGATTCTTCGTCTTCTTCTATCTTGAGTGGTCGCTTTTTCAAAATCTCGTACTTTTGCCCCGTCATCGGCGATTCCATGTAGTCATCGTTCAGTAGGTTCACAAACTTTGTCATGTCCTTGTCGTCCATAATAATGATCGCGCCGCTATCATCAATCATCAAATCCACCCCAATCTCCTCGGCGTGATTCACAAGATCATCCTGTTTGACTAGGCTTGGCTCGATTTTCTGCAGCTTTTTAATTGCTGCTGGCTTACCCTTGATAAGCTGCTGTAATCCTACGCCCTCCGCAAAGCTTAGCTTGAAGTTCTCCTCGATCTCGCGCACCTTCTGCGCTGCAATTACTGCCGCTTTCGCGTCATAACCGAACAAGCTCTTCAGTTTGGCCTGGTTAAACACGTACAGATCTTGGTCAACCACCAGTAGCTGGTTCTCGCCTGGAATCTTAATTGCCGAGAAATTATCGAACGGCCGAAAAATACCATCTTTCAGCATCCAGGCAGTATGCCCTTTCATGATCTGGTTGGTTGGCAGCGTCTTAAAGATATAAAACGACTTCTCTAGATCCTTGTGGCTGACGCGCGCCGCCACGCCTTTCATGCGCTTCATGTCGTGCTCGGATTCTTCGAACATTTCAATTTCATGCTGTTGGGTTGTGAGGAAATTAAGCAGATCCATAAGCTTATCGACGTTCTTGGTACGCGTGCGCTGTAGCACATTTTCTTCAGCCTCAGCGTCTTCGAAGCCACGCACCACGAGCCCCTTCTCAACACCGCCGAGTATATACTCCAAAATCTCATCGATAAACAGCGGCCTGAGTTGCTTACTCACCTCGCCTGCAAGCTTGGTTTTGTACGGAACGTAATTTTTACTAAACAAAAACAGATCTATCTTCAACTCCTCGACATATTGCACGAGATTGTTTGCCCAGGCAAAGATATCGGTTTCTTCGTAGTCTTTCTCTGCTTCGGTATGGGCAGCATGAATATCCTTTGGTGGCTTATTCTCGGTTTCTGTTTCTTCTGTGACCGCTTCTACTGGTTGCGTATTGAGTGCTTCGTCTGTGTTTTGCGTTTCATCCATAGAAATCTATTCTACCGCAAACCATAGAAGAAGAATGCTGTAAAATTCTCGCTATCAGTCGGTTGGCTTGCCATCGTTGACGTCGAGGGTCTTGGTTGGAATATGTTTACAGTAATCACTTACGACATTGGGCCTTGAGGGGTTTATGACCTTTTCTGAAAGCGTTCTGGCGATAGCAGCTGTTTCACCAGGCAGCTTATCGAGCCAGCAAACACCGTACCACTCGGTCGATATGTAGGTATCATGCAGCACTGCCCACTCTTTCTTCTTGGAGATTTCGTTACGCTGCCGATAATCCGATACACCAAAATCAAAGCCGTAATTGCCACTGCCGGGGTGTCCTACAGCAGTCGCAATCACCTCGCCTGCCTTGAAGAGCTCTGGCTCTGGCTTATTGTTCGGGTCGCTGCTCGTGTCATCGAGTTTGGCTGGTGGTCGTGTCTCAGCAATCGCCTGCAGACGTGGCGAAAGCGTTGCTAAATGGTCAAACTTAAACTCCAAACCGCAGTCATTAACGAACGTTACGATGTATTGCAATGCGCTATCCGGACTCTCGAGATACCGTGTAAGACCTGTAATCCTTGCGTCTATTGGCATTTTTATCTCTACATTTCCATCTGTCGCTTTATGCGCTATAAAACCACCGTGTGGCTTGTAGCTGTAGCCGCGATACTGCCCCGGGAGTAGCAGCGCATCAACCTTCGCGAAATCAACCGGCGAATATTCAAAACTATCTGGGCACTTCGGCGCCTTGCCGCGCTGCACAAACCACTCCTGTTTGCGTTCGTCAAACGCCCAAACTACGTCATTTGTGGCCTTCACCTGCGCCGGCTTTGGAGACTGCTTGATCTTTGTGTCGGTATCTTGGCGTGAATAGACAAAATATCCAGCGCCCGCAAGCGCACCTAGTAGCACAATCGAGATGACTAACTCGAATACACTAAAGCCACGTTGCTCAAGCGTAAGCGTTTTCATGCCTATATCATAGCATTTGTATCTACAGCTCTTCCTCAAAAAGCCAAATTTTTGTGTCGCTTGAGTTTAATGTATAACCGCCAAGTTCTTTTGGGAATTGTATATCTGACACGCTGTCATATCGCTTAGCGCTCTTGTTGAAGTGTGCTGCGAGCTCCCTACCAGACTCTGTGACCGTAGACCGCACGCACGGCATACCACTATCCTCAAGCCAAACCGCAAGTGACACTGAGTGCCTAGTCTGATTTTGGTAACATGCCATGGCAAGCTGTCTTGGGTTCGTGAGTTTGCCATCCAGGTAATCTCTGGTGATTCGGCAAACGTATTTCGCATCTGCAACATACAGCTCCTGACACACTTCAAAATCCTCATCATACGGCTCATGATGAATACCCACTCCACCTGCACCAACCACGTTCCCTATCCGCCGCCAAATCTCTGCCTGGGCTTCATTGAGCTGGTCTATATCTATGCTTGGTGCACGATACATATCGACCGTTTGCGATCGCACTACCTCTTCGGCATGCCGATAAATCTCCTCGAGTATGGCGCGAAACTTTGCCTCTTTCATGCTGGTATCTTAGATATCTTTCATTGGACCTGTAGCCATAATGCGATGCACGGTATAGGTTTTGTCGGGTTCCTGACGAAACTCGACGCGGCATTTTGCCTGGAAATAATCGCCTTCGTGGTGGTAGTCAATCTCTGCCGTGCCGTAGCTAGTCGTTGTCGGCCGCGGGCCGCTGTATAGCAAAAATTTGCGCGCCTCATACGTACGCAACGCCGTATCGAGCTCACGCTTCGTGCCAAGTATACGTATTTTATCGAGAAAAACCGCCTTGTCTGAGTCGTTACGGATAACCGCATACACCTCCATCCGTTGGCCATTCTGACGCGTATCAGCGTCTTCTATACGAAGTTCGGGGATTTGCTTAAGATCACGCGTCTGAGTATCCCGAAATGCGTCTTTTTTACGCTGGTGGTCATACGCCTCTGGATCGAGATTGCCGAATATCGCGTGCTTCAGATGCGTGAAAAAGCCCATAGTTAGACTTTAGTGTACGCAAGAAAACTTCATAAAAGTGTGAACTAGCTTACATTTTATCGAGAATAGACCAAATAAAAATACCGGTGATCAACCCGGTATTTTTACTCTTCTTGCAAGAAAGAATTTTTGAGAGTGCTTTTGCCCTTTCCTCAATTGTTTATCGGAATGTGCGAAAGCTAAGCGTAAGTGTTGTATAAATCACTTACTACGCCAAAAATAGCAAACCATAAGCATGTTTGTCAAGCGCTTACACTTAGCTCTTGTGCAGAGTAAAGCCGCCCACTCTACGGCCTACTCTTCGAACGCATACCCTTCTTGTCGAGGGCTGCATCCCTCGACCCAAGCACAAGATTTGTCCTGACACCCCTAAAGTAAATCGTATATGTATCGCTTTCACGCTTAAACAATACAGGCAATGACACCTCTGCGAGCCGGAATAACACTTTCTCGTCAAACGCAGCAGTGAGCGCGCCTTCTTCATCAGGAACATACACAAAGTGATGTGGAGAACCGGATATGTCAATACAGCTCATACTCGCCTCAGTAATTGCGTATATGTCATGTCCTTGTCCTAACTTATAGACTGGTAGCATGAGTGGGCTTGTCCCTATGTCGCCAATATATTCATCTAGGATAATTGTCTTATTTTTTCCTCCGGCCTTGATGACCAGTCTTGCATTAATAGCGATCCCCTGTCCTAAATTCTCAACTTTAATACTGTCTTCGTTTACACTGATAGTTACAAAAGGCTTTATCTGAATATGTCTGTTTTGGGACTCCGATCGCAGAAGCTGTGTCTCAAACGCGTACCATGCGATAACTAATGCAGTCCACCACAACACTAGCGTTCCGATCTTGTCTGCCGCAGTAATATCAAACCACAATACATAGTCACAGACACATATAGCTAAGCCCGTGAGCGCAGCAAAAGCAAAATAATATCGAAGTTCTTTTGGCTGCGATTTAAGCCAGTTGAATAGCAAGCTCATCTATTCTTACTCTTCGCTGTTCGGTGGTGTCGCGGTGGCGGACGGTTACGGTGTCTTTTGTGTCGCCTTCTAGGGTATCGAAGTCGATGACGACGCAGTATGGGGTGCCGATTTCGTCCTGGCGGCGATAGCGCTTCCCAATGTTGCCGTTGTCGTCCCACATGACGTTGCCGAATTCTTTTTTGAGCATGCCGTAGACTTCGCGGGCTTTCTCTACCAGCTCTGGCTTGTTTTTGAGTAGCGGGCTGACCGCTACTTTCACTGGTGCCAAATGCGCTGGCAGCTTCAAATACGTGCGCTTCTCGCCTTTGATTTCATCTTCGGTATACGCGGCAGTCAGTACAGCCATCACAGCGCGTTCCACACCGAATGACGGCTCAATCACGTGCGGCACAAATGGCGCACTGCCATCTTTTGGCCTATATTCCATGTTTTTGCCGCTGACACGCTGGATGTTACCGAGGTCAAAATCTGTACGATAGGCCAAGCCCAAAAGCTCTTCACGGCCAATTGGGAAATCAAATTCAAAGTCGATAGTGCGCCTGCTGTAGTGTGCGCGGTCGTTTTCTGGCACCTCAAGCTCATGCACTTTATCATCAGGTAGGCCGAGGGCTTGTGTCCATTTCCAGACGAGCTGACGCCACATTTCGAATGACTCTTCCCACTTATCAGGATGGACGAAATACTCGATTTCCATTTGCTCGAACTCTCGTGAGCGGAACACGAAATCACGCGGGCTGATTTCGTTACGGAACGCCTTGCCCTGCTGCGCCAACCCAAACGGCATGTCAGGGTAAAAGCTATCAACGACGTTCTTGAAGTTCGTGAAAATCCCCTGCGCAGTCTCCGGCCGCAAGTAACTAATAGAGTTTTCATCCGCAACCGGCCCGACATTGGTCTTGAACATCATGTTAAACTGGCGCGGCTCGCCAAATGTACCCTCTTGGCCACAACTCGGGCACTTGCTGGTATCGATTTTATCGGCGCGGAAACGACCCTTACAGTTGCCGCACTCTACCAGCGGGTCGGTAAATGTCTCTGTGTGGCCACTCGCTTGCCAGACTTTCTGGTTCATCAAAATCGCTGCATCGATGCCGTACATGTCATCGCACTCATCGACAAACATCTTCCACCACAGCTGCATAATGTTGCGTTTCAGCTGCACGCCAAGCGGACCGTAGTCCCACGTACCAGCGAGGCCGCCGTAGATTTCACTGCCCTGGTAGATAAATCCACGGCGCTTGCACAGGCTGACGATGTCTTCTAGTTTTGTTTCATTCATAGGTTATGCTCTTTCGTTTATAGGTTTATTGGTGCAAGAAAATTAGTACAGGCCGAGGCCAATCCCACGCACGCTACCAAAACCTACAAACTGAAGTGTTTTCATGAGCCGCATTATACCCGAATATAGGTAGTGCGCATAGTCTGTATGAGTGGAGTGATGTCTTTGAGTAACTCAGTCACTCCCTGGACTTTGTTGATGGCTTGGACGGTGTGACTGCTAAAAAGTAGTCTGAGCAGCTTGATGTGCTGTGCGGTGAACCGGCTGGCTGGACCTTCGCTGAACGCCATGTCATCAAAGCTGAAGGTATAGTTTTTGTCAGCATCCAGCTTGCTGCCTGCCTTGTCGGTTTGAAGGTCTGGCGTATGCCCACCGCGCTTCAAGAGCTGCGCGCTGAACCATAGCTGCACTAGGTCGCTTGAGATATCTAAATCATCTAGTGCAGCCAAAGCTAGCTCCATCAAATCGAAATACTCCGGCTCGCATTCATCCTCTGTTGCCCGATTAAGCTGTTTTATCAGCTCGTATGCGAGCATGGTTCGATCAATATCCCTCACGATATCACTGTAATGCGCCTTCAGCCGTGACGATACGAGTGTACCAACCTCGCCGCGCCCGCGGATAAAAGTAATGTCGCTAATACTGAACAGCTCGATCCCGCCTGCCAGTTTGCTCTTGCTTTTGCGCACACCTTTGGCCATTAGTCGCAACTTACCGTAATCAGGCGTCAGCAGCGTCAGGATCCGGTCAGCTTCGCCGTAGTTAGTCCGTGTAAGCACTATACCCTTCGTAACAATTTGGTTCATGAGGCTGGAATAGGTAGTTGGTCTTCAATGCATGAAACGAGTTTACTAAGGCTCGTACGGGGCTTATACAGCCATGTATCGACATGAAGTTCGCTGAGGCACTGCTCAAACTGCTGTAACTTGCTCGGCGGCAGCATGGTATGGATGATGACCGGGATGTGCAACCAGTCGCTGTAGGTGCGGAATTCATACAAAAAGGCCGCACCACTATGCTGCGCGAGCTGCATCTCCAATACCACGACATCCGGCGTCTGCATATCGGCCGCGTAAATAGCTGTCTGGGCATTTGCTGTAGCTGCGACACTGTGCCCGGCCCGCTCCAGCGCTTTCGTGTAAATTTGCGACAATATGCTATCCGGTTCAACAAGTAAAACATGCATAGGCTACACTAATTGTAATTGCCTGCTCGGCTGTAAGGTTGCTGCCATGCCGTGCTTGCCGTGGAATTTGCCGGCACGTAAGCGTACATCCATGCACGACAGTATGGTATCCGCTATGAATACTCCTGCTCCTGTACTGGCAGTTAATTTCGCAAACGGCTGACGGGTGAAATTCTTGCGTAACTTACGAGCGCCGTAAATAGTGGCCTGCATACTAGGAAGCCCGTCGACATACATACCCGCAACAATACCCCTGGTTGAACGATGGGCAGCAATTCTGAGCCGACCGCGGCTATTACCCTCGCTACACACTTCTGACAGTACAGACCCTAGGCTATAAAATGCAGCGATGAGCCCCTGGCTATGCGCCATTACCTGACCGTATTTGCCTGCCAAAATGAGCTCCACGTCGGTGTTACGCTGGTTAGCTATCGGCGTCAGATCGTGCGCAACGTCATAGAGCACAGCCGAAAGTGAAACAGGTTCAAGATCAAGCCGCATCTGTTGCTCTGAGAGTTCAAGCCCTAAAATATAACTGTCCAACAGCCGCAGGGCCATGTCGGCATTCGATTGCATATCAAGGAACGTGTGCGAAGACACTGTCTCCTCGCGGTGATTCAATTCAGCCTGTCGGGCGATATACATCATCGGCAACTTCAACTGCTCGGCAATAGAGCGCAGCAGTATGTACTGCGTACTTTCTGCATCCTTCAGCGACCCATCCTGCACTGTTTGCGTCACAATCGTTGCCCCCAGCTTAGTCCCATCTGTATACCAAAAGTATACAGTATTTTTGCAATTTTTACGGGACGAATGTCAGATTTGGCAAGATAATGTTGTTAAAATCGTTGAGATACGAGTCAGTTTGAGTGGTGAGAATAATTGCTTTGTCACGCAAGGGCAAAACTATCTCAGTACCGTTTAGTCTATCGCTTAATTTACCTGTGAATTTTATGCCTGGCTCATTTGGCAGCTTTGGTAGCGCGTACGGCGTGGCAGCAATTGTTCCTGATTCGACTGAACCCTTGCGCTCGCTCACGACTTTGTCGTATGACTGGTTTACTACTCGTACTCTCAGTGCAACTGCAGTTTGGTCCTCGCTTGAGCGACCCGTGGCAGGTACAACGTCAGGATGAAAATACATGTCAACGGCTGCCTGGCTGTCGTTATTGTTATTGATGTAGCCGCTCCATGTCTTTGGGTACGTCACTTTTACACTGCCGTAGGACTCGGGTCCGACATATGTTTTGAAAGGGTTTTTAAGTTCCTCTGCAAACTTCTTGTTATTCGCTTCCGTTGTCTCTCTCTCAGCAACCTTGACTGCTTCTGCTATTTTGGCGTCAACATCATTCTTGTAGCTTTGACGCTCAGAAAATGCCCAAAAACCAAATCCAAGCGCACCTACAAGCAGCAAGCTAAGGAGCAAAACAGTGATAATCCATTTCGTCGACGAGCTACCGCCAAACCCACCGCCACTGCTAGGCAATGGCGTTTGCGGCACGTTTGGCTGCTGAAAATACTGCTGGTTACTATTTGGTGGCATTACGTTTATAGTAATAAAGCTGATAGTAGTTTGCAAGCATTACTGATAGCGGTACAGGAATACCCCGCCCTTTTCTGCAACTGGCTTGCGATCTGGGATGCGAAATGTGAAGCTCACCACTTTCACCGGCTTTTGCTGAGATTGAACAATTTTTGTATTCAGTTTTGGCATCAGCCGAGCGAGGCCAAATATAAATATCCCATCTGTTGCTGGCCATTTTTTGGTAAACGCATTCCCCCAGACAACCCGAACCTGTCGTCTGTATTTCCGTGTTACCCACAGCGAGATTAATACCAAAATTGGGTTTAATTCATACCCAATAACCTGCCAACCACGCTCAGCTGCAGCTTTTAATACCCTGCCGTCGCCTGAGCCAATTTCAAGCATAGTTTGCCCAGGCTTCAACGCCAGCAAATCAAGCGCCGTGTCGATTTGTGGCCGTAGCGTTGGTAAGTACGGAGCACCGAAGGCTACGACAGCCCCAAAACAAAACAGTACAATAGCAGCTGCGGCTATAAACCACTCCATATCTATTCCGCTAATGTAGTCTCTTTGAGTTTAATGATGCGGTTCTCAGCTGTCTTCAAATAATCTTCAAGTTCTGCGACGAGCTTTGCTCCCTCTTCATATAGCTTCATAGCATCTTCAATGCTCACGGTCGGCGACTCGAGTGCGGCAATAATCTCATCAAGCCTGCTACTTAGTTCCGTATATGTCACTTTTTTCGACTGCGCCATACTATCGCTCCTCTACCTTTTCTACTGCCGCGGTTATCACTGCATCCTGTATCGTTATATCAACTATAGCACCTGGCTTTATCTGTTTGCCAGATGTAATGAGCTTCTGTCCTGTACGGACAAGCGCGTAGCCACGCGACAATGCCGACTGAGGATTGTATGCTGTGAGGATTTCATGCTGGTGCCGCAAATCTGCCTGAGCCCTCGTAAGAGCCGACTGGGTGAGGCGCGCGAGGTCGCTCTTCTGCCTGCTTAATACGTCCACCCGCCGACGCACACTCTCACTAAGTAACCTGTCCAGCATTTGTCGTGTCTGGACGAGGCCAGTGAGCACTTGAACCTTGTCGGGCACAAGAAGTTCGGCAGCATTACTTGGCGTGCTCGCCTGCATATCTGCAGCCAGCTCGGCTAAACTGATGTCAACTTCGTGACCTATTGCAACTAAGGTTGGAATGCGGCTCGTCGCGACTGCACGAACCACCTGCTCCGTACTAAACGCTTGTAAATCTTCTGCGCTACCACCGCCTCGGATAAGCACCAGTACCTCGGGCGGGTCAGGTTGCTGGTTAAACTCCTGTATGGCATCGACAATCTGTTGTGGCGCGTTCGCTCCTTGCACCTGTATGTCTCTCAGGGTAATTTCAAGCCCGCTCCAGCGCGCATTCACAATCTTCGTGAAGTCAGCGTATGCCGCGGACTCAGACGATGTAATCAAGCCGATGCGCTCGGGCGGATACGGCAGACTGCGCTTTCGTGCTGGGTCAAACAGCCCTTCTCTGGCTAATTTAGCTTCAAGCAACTTTGAGGCCTGTTTGATAGTACCTTCGCCCACTAGGGAAATCTGCTGGACCGTAACACTGAAACCGTAGAGATTGTGCAGTCTCGGCATACCACGCACCTCAAGCAACGTGCCGTCCTCGAGCGGGCCACTCAGTTGATACACCGTACCAAAAAATTTGAGACTCGATTCATCATCTTTGAGGTCAAAATAAACCCACTTATTTTTACTAACCCGAAAATTTGCCAGCTCACCGCGAATAACAACGCTTGGGTATGCACACTCAAGTGTCTGGTTAGCGAATGCTACAAACTCACTAACAGTTAGCGTAAGCGGTTCAGGCATGTTGAGCTGCAAGCTTATTGTCTTTTATCGCTCTGTGATAGAAGTAATATCCTGGAGGTAGCTGAATAAGAGAACTCAGTACACGATACATAATTGTCACAGGCAAGCTCAATGCCAGCGGAATGCCGCATGCTACCAACACGGTGGTCATCAACGCCTCGTAGATACCGACGCCTCCTGGTAGTACCGATATGAGTCCCGCAAAGTTCGCGACTGAATACGCTACAATCACCGCGCCAAGATTGACCCACTCACCAAATGCAACATAGACCACGTATATGCACAGGATCTCTGAAAGATTAGCGAATAGCGCGTGTACAAGCGGCATTTTGAGCCTGCGATACTCTTTTTTGATAACCATAAAATTACCCTGCAGCTCTGTCAGCAAAAAGTGCACCCGCTGCAAATCTTCGTGCGGTCGGTCTGGCCTGCGCGCTAATGTACGCGCAGTCTTGTTATAGGATTTCACGAGCCATTTATGGAAATTTTCTACGCGAGACTTCCGTGCCAATATATACGCAAACAACGCTGTGCCAAATATTATCGACGTCGCAATCACCGCCGATGTCAAAAGCACCAGGCTATTGATATCCCCTTCAAGAGCCAGCATAAAAATACCGGCTATCAACAGCACCTCGAACGACAAGTACAGCATCAACAGCTTCATCAGCTGCACAAGTGTTGCTTTGCCTGCCGTGACATTATTTGATGCCGAACGCATGCGTGCACCGAAGTACGAAATACCCGACACGCCCCCACTTGGGAAAACATTATTGATGAAATTTAGCTCCATTGCCGCTCGCAGCAAGTACTTGTAGCTAAACTTGTTGCCAACAATCACAAACAACGTGCGGTATAGCCTAGTTTGGGCATCGTAATTCCACACCTGTGTCAGAAATATAAGCACAAACGCCCACCAGTGGATTCTGTCGATGTTTTCGTATGTTTCAACCAGCTTATCCCAGATTGCAATAACAAACACAATCAGCGCAACAATAGTGACGATGTTGAGGATTAACTTCCAGTTACGGAGAAACAGCTTTTTTGCCATATTGCCCCATTATACCAGTGCGATAACACGCACTCGCTATTTTGTGAGGAGTCTGTAATTTGCAGTACTGAGAATGAGAAACCGCTATACTAGACCCATGCGTTCACTATTTTTTCTTGGCCGACAACCAAAGCTTGGGCTAGCAGAACTCGAAAGCCTATATGGCAGCGATGCGGTTGCTCCACTGACTGAAACTGTTGCAATCAGTAGTCTCGAGCCTCATGAGGTAAACTTTGCACGGCTCGGCGGCAGCATTAAGCTTACGGAAATCATCGATACGGTCCATTTTACCGAGTGGCGCAAGATCGAAAAGGTTCTCTTGGAGCAAGTGCCGGCACTTGCAACTTCGCTCGACCAAGGGAAAATACAGTTTGGCCTCAGCGTCTATAACACAAACATAGACCTTCGAGATATCCAGGCTACCGCACTCCGACTCAAGAAAGCTATCCGTAACCGAACAAATCAGTCGGTCCGCGTCATTCCTAACCAGGCCGCCATCCTATCAACTCCTCAGGTAATTCATAACCATCTGACTGGTCCACGCGGACTCGAAATTGTACTACTAAAAGTCGAGGAGAGAATTATTATTTCACGCACCTACGCCGAGCAGGACATCGAGGCGTACACCCTGCGCGACCGCAACCGCCCGAAACGTGATACTAGAGTCGGCATGTTGCCACCTAAACTTGCCCAGATTATCGTTAACCTCGCTACTGCGGATCTCGATCCTCGTCACGGCAATATAGTGCTCGATCCTTTTTGTGGCACGGGAGTTGTTTTGCAGGAGGCTGCACTGATGGGATTTGATATCTATGGCACGGATATTGAACCGAGAATGATTGAATATACCGACAAAAACCTGATGTGGCTGCATGAACAACCAAACTCACCTGTCGTACGCCCCCTTGAATCGCAAGACGATCCTTCGTGGCGCTATTTCTCGCTTGAGGTAGGAGATGCGACCTCCCACACATGGAAATCCGACACTGTAAGAGCCGTGGCCTGCGAAGGTTACCTTGGGCAGCCGTTCAGCGCATTTCCAAGCCCGCAAAAACTCGCTGAAGTCACTAACACCTGCAATAAGATCATGCGCGGCTTTTTTAAGAATATCGCAAACCAAATTGAAAGCGGCACCAGACTCTGTGTTGCCCTGCCCGCCTGGCACCAACCAAACGGCCAGTTTATCCACTTAAAACTCCTTGACGAACTCGATGATTTGGGGTACAATCGTATGAGTTTTGTGCACGTTCGGGACGAGGATCTACTCTACTACCGACCTGACCAGGTCGTAGCCCGCGAACTGCTGGTAATAACAAGGAAGTAATAAAGCTATATGTCACACGTAAAAGCAGGCGGTACCGCCAAGAATATCCATGACAGCCCAGGTCAGCGACTTGGCGTGAAGCTATATGGTGGCCAAAAGGTTAAAAACGGCCAAGTTATCGTACGTCAAGTTGGTATGACTAAGCGCGCCGGCCCCGGCACTATGCTCAGCCGCAACTTCACTATCCACGCGACTCGCGACGGTGTCGTGAAGTATCGACAGCGCAAAGTCCGCCTCTTCAGTGGCAAGTCTGTTCGCCGCACCGAAGTAACGGTAGAGTAAAAAGTCTTCTTCAACCATAAAGCCTCTCCTTTGGAGAGGCTTTATTAGTGCAAACAAATTTTTTAATATTCTTCGTCTTCGCGCGGAACAACTGGCATACCGAATTCTTTTTTAACTCGGTCTATGACGTCTAAAAGCATATCTTTGGACTTCACTAAATATTCATTAGCGCCTAGACGCATCGCACGGTCTTTGTCGCTCGCCTGGTCTAACGCACTAAATACAAATACTTTCAGCTGATGCGTCGCAGGTTCTTTACGTATCTGCTCCAGCGCACTGAGCCCGTTTGCTCCTGGCATCATAAGATCGAGTAGTATCAGATCAGGCTGGTACTCTGCTGCTGTAGGTTGTACTTCTATGCCGTTTGACACCAATCGCGCCTCAAAACCTTCCAATTCAAACCGCCGTTTATACATCTCCCCGAGCACGGGGTTATCCTCTGCGATCAGCAGTTTTTTCTTGTTTTGCTCTGTGTTTGTGTTGTTTTGTGAATCCATAGCAAAACTATTTAGATATTTAGGTGATGCTTGATCCTGTCAATTACGTCAGCAATTACAACCTGTGACTTCACCATGTAATCATCGGCGCCGAAACTCTCAGCACGCTGACGATCACTTTCCTGGCTCAAAGCAGTCAAAACGATGACTTTCACGTTTGATGTCTGTGGTGTATTGCGTAAGATATCAAGCACCTCAAAACCGCTCACCTTTGGCATCATCACGTCGAGCAACACCAGGTCGGGATGATATTCAAGTGCCGCTGCCAGAGCGTCTTCGCCGTTTGCAACACGGCGCACATCGAAACCCTCGGCTTCTAGACGCGTAGTGTATACATTGGCAAGCGCATCGTCGTCTTCAACGAGCAATATCTTCTTAGCTTGGTTTGAACCTAGCATATCCATACTGCTTACGTTACCTTATTTGCCAGCATTACGCAAGCAAGCAACAATGAAACCATTAAACATTGGATGTGGCCGGTTCGGCCTGGATTTGAACTCAGGGTGGAACTGACTTGCCAACAAAAACGGATGGTCAACGCCTTCGATCACCTCAACGAGATTGTTCTCTGGGTTTATGCCGCTCGCACGAATACCCCACGATTCAAACTGGTCACGATACGCATTGTTGCACTCACCGCGATGACGATGACGCTCTACAATCTGAGTCGAGCCATAAACTTGCGCCGCTAAGCTGCCCTGTTCAAGCTGACATGCGTAGTCGCCAAGCCGCATTGTGCCGCCTGTCATTTGCTTGTCCTTTTGGTCGGCCATAGTGTTGATAACGACATGCTCGGCGTCAGGGTTGAGTTCAAACGTCGTGGCATCTTTAAGCCCAGCATTGCGAGCTGCGGCAATGACCGCCATTTGCAAACCGAGACACAGTCCCAAATAAGGCACCTTTTGACTCAGAGAAAATTGTGCAGCCTTCACTTTGCCTTCCAGGCCGCGCTGCCCAAAGCCACCCGGAACGACAATGCCGTCGTACCCTGCAAGCTTTGGTGCGATGTCCGCATCGCCATCATACTCTGCTGCGTCAATCCATTCGATATCTATCTCGGTATCGTTATGCCAAGCTGCGGACTTCAACGCCTCAAACACTGACATGTAGGTGTCTGTGTTATCCATATATTTAGCTACGAACCCTATTTTTAGCTGCTTAGAATGCTTTGCAGTCGCCAGCTCAACGGTCTGCCGCCAATCTGACAAGTCAGGCTTGCCAGCACTGAGGCCCAGACGCTTCACGATCACGTCGGCCATACCGGTATCTTCAAGTGTTAGTGGCACTTGGTAAATACTCGAGGCGTTCGGAAGCAATGCAATCGCATCTTCTGCAACACCACTAAACAGACTTAGTTTTTCCTTGACGCCGCCATTGGCTGGCTGTTCACTTCGAGCAACCAGCATATCTGGAGAGATACCGAGCCCACGTAATTCGCGTACCGAATTTTGGGCAGGTTTTGTCTTGGTTTCGTTGCTCGCATTAAGATACGGCAAATACACTACATGCACGTACGCACAGTTTTCGCGACCAACCCGTACACCAAGTTCACGAATGGCTTCGATGAAACTTAAAGATTCGTAATCACCTACCGTGCCACCAATTTCGACAATGTGCACGTCGTAGCCTTCGCCGGCCTTCATAATCCAATCCTGGATAGCGCCGGTGAGGTGTGGAATAATCTGTACGTCATCCCCCTCAAACCTACCCGCACGCTCATCCTGGATAAGCTTGAGCAATACACGGCCGCTCATAAGGCTACTTGAGCTGGTCAGTTCTTCATCGATAAAACGTTCGTAATGCCCGAGGTCAAGATCGGTCTCAGCCCCATCTTTCGTGACAAAACACTCACCATGCTCACGCGGATTCAACAGTCCAGCATCCACGTTGAGATACGGATCACACTTTTGCAAGTTGACTTTGAGGCCACGAGCCTTGAGCAAGTTGCCGATTGAGGCGGCCGTGATACCCTTTCCTAATCCAGAAAGCACACCACCAGTCACAAAGATATACTTTGTCGCCTCTTTGGCCACATCCGCCCCTTTCACTTTAGTCTCAATACTACCGTAGATTTACTTCTTATGCAAGATTGTTTAGCGTGTTATTGTCGGATATTTAGCAGCTCGATGGCTTTGTCTTTCTGCGGGTCCCGATTATTGGCATAATCTTCGTCACTACGCTCAATTTTAGTGTCTGGATTAATACCCTTCTTGTCAATATTCTGGCCATTCGGTCGGAACCAACGGGCAACTGTCACCTTCACTTCTCCGCCGTCCTTAAGTGGTAAAATCTGCTGCACACTCCCCTTGCCATAACTCTTTACGCCAACCAGTGTCGCTACACCATTGTCCTTCAGTGCACCTGCTACGATTTCGCTAGCACTGGCACTACCCTCGTCAATCAGTACAACGGTTGGAACTCCAGACAACGGATGGGTTCCGCTTGATTTATATGTGTTAGTCACCTTGCCGTCACGTTTTTCCTGGAGGATAGTTTTGCCTTCCGGCAGCCACATACTCGCAACATCTACCGCGCCCTCGAGTGTACCGCCTGGGTTGCCCCGAAGGTCTAGTAGGATTTTCTTAGCACCCTTCGACTGCAGATCCTGAACCGCCTTGCGGGCGAGACTTGCTGTATCAGGCGCAAACTGAGTGATTTGTAAATAACCAATGTTGCCCTGCAGAAGCTCGTGTTTGACGCTCGGCACTTTAATATCAGCCCGCGTAATCGTAAAATTCTTCCGCTCATCACCACGCAAAATCGTTAGCTTTACTTCGGTACCCTTAGGTCCCCGGATCTTGCTCACCGCCTCTTGGATAGTCAGACCCTGGGTACTTTCGTCATTAATGCTCGCGATAATATCCTTCGCTCGTAGACCAGCTTTTTCTGCCGGAAATCCTGCTATTGGTGCAACAACAGTAAGGTTATCGTCAGCATCCTTACCAAGCTCAGCGCCTATACCACTGAATGTGCCTTCGAGCTGGCTATTAAACTCTGCTGCGTCTTCGATGTTGAAATACTCAGTGTACGGGTCGCCAGCTGCCTTAATCAGACCGCTCTTTAGACCGTCTTGGAGCTCTTCAAGTGTCAGTTTCCCATCGTAATTGTCTCTGAGAAGATCATAAATACGTTCAACTTCATCATAGCTCAGATTTTCTGGCAATCCTTTATTACTCTGTACTGGACTGTGTGTCGTTGTGATTGTACCGTTGCCGACACTCAGACCAACCCAGAACACCAAAAGCAATATTGCCACATTGCCAGCCGAACGGAGCCATCGCCGCGATTTTTTGGCAGGCTGTTCTGCCACACCATCTGTTTGTTTCAAAACAAATCCCCTCTTCACTTATGCATCTAAGTATACGCGAGCCTAAAGAGTTTTTGAAGCTCGTTAACGCGGGAAACTGATGAAGTAAAGCCCAGATTGTGAACGAGTTGAACCTGATCGGTACAGACCATCACCTGCACGGTTGTAGTCACTAATTGTAATCGTTCCATCGGCATTGACCGCTTCAACATACATAACGTGCCCGTAATTTCCTGCTGTACTGACAGCCGCATCCCCCACCTTTGCGCCGCCGCCGTAGCTTACCCAGCTTGATGGCACGCGTGATGGCCAGAGCTTGGCATTGCCTAAGTATGAGAAGTTCTTATAGCCTTGCTGGTTCAGACGGAACGCAACCCAGCTCGTACAGTTTCGGTACCCATAACCCCATGGGTCATAAAGGTTGCGCGGACTTGGTGCATTACGATATCCCCAATCGTATTCGCCACACGGTGGGTCAGGCACGCCAATGTGTAAGCACGTGGCATCGCCCCACTGGTAGCCCCCGCCACCAGCTACTCCTGCAACACTACCGCCAAATAGCCGAGCATTCTCAGCAGCCTGCTGCGCCTGCAACTCAGCAATCTTGTTTTGGGTTTCTTTGATTTTCTTCTGGAAATCCGCCTGCTGCTGCTTGTTCATAGATAGCAGGTCGGCTTGTTCAGCGCGTTTTGCGTTTAGATCCTTCTGTTGAGCCTCTTGCTCTTTCAGCAAATCTTCCACTTCACGTTTCTTTTCGTTTAGTTCAATTTGCAGTTTGGTTATCTTTGCCATCGTCTCTTGAATTTGCCTCTGCACCGCATTACGGTACGTTTCTTTGTCGACAAATTCACTTAAATCCTTACTCGTTGCGAGCATTTCGATAGTCGACATGCGATCGTCAACATACATCGCCTTAATACTTTGCCCGAGTACATTCTTTTGCCGTTGCAACTCACGTTCGTGCCTATCTATCTGTTCTGCTAGATCTTGCTGTTTTGCAACGTTTTCATCGATAGCAGCTTGGAGACTAGCGATTTGGATTTCGTATTGATGAATTGCGTCCTCATAGCTCGCAGCCTGCGCCTTTAGATCGCGTACCTGGGAACGATTATTATTATTCTCGTTTTGCAGTGCCCGGATTCGCTCATTGTAACTATCTGCATTTACGACACTTCTGGGCACAGCTGCACTGGTTGACACAAATACTGCTGCAGCAGCAACAATAATAGTTGAACGCCCGTAGCGCATGCAATATTTTGTAAGCTGATTTTTTGTTTTATTTTTGAGCATGGTGTTTATGTTTATATGCTGTAATCTACACTCTAAACCCTTCTGTCTTTTTTGTAAAGCCCTAAGTCTTCTCCTACCCCTCCCACCGGGCCAGCAACATGCTGAGGTCACGTAGTTCTACTTTGCCGTTGCCGTCAAGGTCGGCGATGTTGTTGGGTCCGGTTTGGTTGTAGCGGGCCAGGAGCATACTGAGGTC
>Ga0182737_1000665_pt1 | contig 44191 bp, 39 predicted proteins | sample eDN5th30CBELigOP_FD_128878 | JGI IMG/M metagenome (GOLD analysis project Ga0182737, IMG submission 128878) | Enriched Organic Plus compost microbial communities from Emeryville, California, USA - eDNA 5th pass 30_C BE-Lig OP (version 2) (version 2) ... | reverse complement strand
TCGGTGGCATCGGTGAGGCGCCAGTCGTAGTTGTTCTTGGCGTCGTTGCTGATCAGATTGGCCGACAGCTGACGGCCGATCGCCACGGGCTGCTCCTGGCCGTCGCGATCCTTGATCTGGACGAGCTCGTCCTGGTTGACGATCGCGGCCGTGACGCGGTCGAGGTGGCCCGTGGGATTGATGTTGGCCCAGATGTACAGCGCGCCGTACAGCAGCGGCACGATGGTGACCGCCACGACGGCGATGCGGGTCAGCCGGCTGCGGCGGAACCGGGCCAGTTCGAACCAGGGCAGGGAGGGTGAAGGGATCATCACAGCATCAGCTCGTCGAGGGTGCGGGACGTGTCGAGCTCGAGCAGGTGCACTCGGCGCGACGAAGGATCAGGGGCGGCGGAGGCCGACTGGACGCTCGCGATCAGTGCGGTGCCGGGCCGATCGTCGCGGTGAGTCGGCTCGAGCAGCTGAGCCAGGGCGACCCACAGCAGCCCCAGGTTCTCCCGTGATCGGACGTTGTCGGCGTCGTCGATCACGACGATCGAGGGATCGTCGAGCAGGGCCAGGGCCACGGCGAACGTGGTGCGTTCGACGGGGTTCAGCGAGGCGACCAGGGTCGAGCCGGCGGTCGGCTCACGTCTGAGTCCGGCGTCGTGCCACGCGGCGGCGAGGGCATCGTTCCAGCGCTCGCGGACCGGCGCGATGCGTGAGCGGCTGACCCACAGCCCGAACCGGCGGATGGCGATGCGTTCGGCGATGTGCTGGTCGACCGTGAGGTTGTCCTCGAGATCGTTCAGGCCCCCGAACTCGGCGAGTGCGACGTCCCTGCGCACCGCCCGTGACTCTTGGGGCAGCAGGTGGCCTGCGACCCGCAGGCGGCCGTCGTCGAAGGCCATCCGGCCGGCGAGCGTCAGGAGCAGTGCCGTCTTGCCCGATCCGCTGGGTCCGTGGACGATCAGCCAGTCACCGGCAGGCAGCGCGATCGTGACGTCGTTGAACACCGGGCCCTCGTGCGCGCTGGTGGTCAGGCCGGCGGCGGTGACGGCGGCGGTGGAGTTCGGCGCGGGCCAGGCCTCCAGCTCGACTCGGCGGTGGAGGGCCTCGCCCTCGACGTCGAGGTGGGGGAGCAGCCGTTCCAGGCGACGCGGCAGGCGCCACGACAGCGCACCGAACAGCTCGAGCACGGCGGGAGCGAACAGCATGCGGATCAAGAACGCATCGACGAACACCCCGACGGCCAGGGCGAACGCGATGGGACGCACGCCCGGATCGCCTTCGGGCACGAATGCCGCGAACACGGCCAGCATGATGACGGCTGCCGCGGTGACGACGCGCGAGCTGCCGACGAAGCCGTCGACGATGGCGCCGTGCGGATCGTCGTGCTGGACGTACTCCTCCTTCATACGCGACATGAGGAAGACCTCGTAGTCCATCGAGAGCCCGAACAGGACGGCGATCAGCATGATCGGCAGGAAGCTCATCAGGGGGCCGGGCTGATCGAGGTTGACCAATGGCCCGAGCCATCCCCATTGGAACACCGCCACCACGGCACCGAAGGCCGTACCGGTCGACAGTAGGAAGCCGAGGGTCGCCTTCAGCGGGACGACGACGGTGCGGAACACGATCATGAGCAGCAGGACCGACAGGCCCACCACCGCGATGCCGAACGGCAGGAGGGCGTCGGCGAGCCGGTCGGAGACGTCGATGCCGCCGGCGGTCAGGCCGGTGACCTGGACATCGACCCCGTGTTCGGACTGCCAGGAGGGCGCCAGGTCACGGATCCGGTCGACCAGGTCGTGCGTGGCACGATCGGCGGGCCCGGAGGTGGGGATGACCTGCCAGATGGCGGTGTCGCCGGTGCGGTTCGGTGTCGCCAGGCCGATCGCCTCGACGCCCGGCAGCGCGGCCAGGTCATCGCGGATATCGTCGACGAGCCCGACCGGATCGGTCGAGGTGATGATGTCGGCGGTCAGCAGCAGGGGCCCGTTGTAGCCGGGCCCGAAGTGGTCGTCGATCAGGTCGTAGGCGATGCGTTGGGTGCTGCCGTGCGGGGCCGAGCCGTTCGTGGGCAGAGCGAGTTCGAGGGAGGGACCGGGCAGTGTCGTGACGGCACAGCCCACCACGATCGTCACGATCGCGAGCTTGGGGAACCGGATCACGGCGGTGACCCAGCGCCGTGAGAACGCACCGGGCGGATCGTCGTCGGTGGGCCGCAGCTTCTCGCCGGCGCGTCCCAGCATGGCGGGCAGCAGCGTCAGGGCGACCGCGACCGCGACGACCACGGCGAACGCCGCGGCCAGGCCCATGACGGTCAGGAACGGGATCTGGGCGATCGCCAGGCCTGCCAGGGCGATGACCACCGTGACTCCGGCGAACACGACCGCCGATCCCGAGGTGGCGACGGCGCGTGCGGCCGACTCCTCGGGATCGAGGCCGTCGAATAATTGCTCCCGATGGCGCGACACGATGAACAGGGCGTAGTCGATGCCGACCGCGAGCCCCACCATCAGGGCCAGCAAGGGCGCGGTGCCGGAGATCGTGACCAGGGACGTGGCCGCCAGGATGGCCGCCGATGCGACGATGACGCCGACGAGCGCCGTGACGATCGGGATCACCGCGGCTCGCAGCGACTTGAACATCAGGTACAGGACGATGAAAGCGATGACGACGCCGATGGCCTCGGTGACCGTCAGCTGGGGTCCGACCGTCGTGAACACGTCGCCGCCGAAGGCGACGGTGTCGTCACTACGGTCCAGCGGTTCGGCGGCCTGGCGGATTCGATCGGCCGTGTCGGCCGGCAGGTCCTCGAGCGATCGGTCGAACTGGACTTGGATCTGAGCGGCGCGGCGGTCGGCCGAGAGCCCGATCGCGTTGTCCTGCTCGAACGGCGAGAACACATCGCTGACGTGGGCGACCTTCCCGAGTCGCTCGACCGTGCTCTGCACGAGCTCTCGGGTGCGGGCGTCGTCGACCGTGCCGTCAGCCGTGGCGGCGATGACGACCGTGGCGTTGGCGCCGCTGATCTCGGGGAACGTCCGCGCCAGCGCGTCGATGGCCTCCTGCGACTCGGTGCCCGGAATCTCGAACTCGTTGCGGGTGCCGTCTCCGACGCCGATCGCGAGCGCACCGAGCAGCACGATCGCCAGGCCCCAGGCTGCGACGACGCGACGGTGGTGGCGAAAGGCCCAGCGACCCAGCGCGTAGAGCATGGTTGACACAACGACGACGATACGATTCTGTATTGGATGCGTCAATGTATCGAAACACGTGTCCTGCGCCACACCGCCTGACCGGAGAAGAAGGGAGTCGGCCTCATGACCGGAACCGCCACACGACGCCGGCAGGCGACCCGCGAGCGCATGCTCGACGCGGCAGCCGTCGTGCTCGCACGCGAAGGGATCCAGGGTGCCTCGGTCGAGCACATCTGCGAGCAGGCCGGATACACGCGCGGCGCGTTCTACTCGAACTTCTCCAGCAAGGACGAACTGGTCATGGCGTTGTTCGAGCGCGAGCGCGATGCGATGCTCGAACGAATGCGGCAGGCGGCCGATCCGGCCGATCTGATCGACCGCGACGCCTCCGAGATCATCGGCACCATCATGGAACGGTTCATGCTGCTGCAGCCACCCGATCGCGACTGGTACCTGGCGCACGCCGAGTTCGAGCTGCGGGGCGTGCGCGACGACGAGGTGGGCCGCGCCTTCAACGCGGCCTGGCGCCAGGTGAAGCAACAGGTCGGCGTGCTGATCGAGGCGGTGCTCGGTCAGCTGGGCATGCGCCTGACGATCGACGTGGACCATGCGGCCACGATCCTGATGGGCACCTACGACACCGCCCTGCGGGATTCGCTGATCGAACGCCGCGAGATCGACCACGACCTGCTGCGGCGCACTCTGCCGGCGCTGTTGCTGTCGGTCGTCGAGCCGATCGACTGAGGTCGCGCGGCCTACCCTGGTGCCGTGGAGATGCCAGCCCCAGGGCCACGGCCCGTCATCGTGTGCTGCATGCCTGAGCACGACGACGTCATCGTCGACGAGTTCGGACGCTACGTGCGCGACTACGAGGTCAGATGCGGCTCGACCGCGGCTGAGACCACGGCCTTGCTCGAGGCCGCCCTGGCCGTGGGCGAGCGGGTGTGCCTGGTGGTGGCCGAGTCACGCCTGCCCGACGACTCGCTGTTCGCTGCGTTCGGCCGGTGGCGCCAGCTCGTGCCGACCGCGAAACGGCTCGTGGTGTCTCACTGGGACCACTTCCTCGCCGATGCTCCGGGTATCCGGCCGGCGCTCGCCAAGGGCAAGATGGACGCCCATCTGCTGCTGCCGCGTGGCGTACGCGACGAGGAGTTCCACCACGTCATCACCGAGCTGCTGTCGGACTGGGGCTCGACCGTCGCCGACCCCGAGGCCGTCAACATCAAGGTCGTGGCGCCGCCGAACCATCCGTTGACGATGGGCGTCGTCGACCTGCTCGACCGGATGGGCATGCCCAATCGACGCTACGACCCAGAATCCGACGTCGGCCGCCGCATCGTCGCCGAGTGGGAGGCCTCGGGTCAGGGGCCGGTCGGCTTCCCCCTGATCTGGGTGAATCAGCGCGGCCTGTTCCAACCGTCCTCGGTGCGTGACGTGGCACGCCAGGTCATGACGACGGCCGGCTCGGTCGATGTCGACGAGGTCGTCGACGTCGCGATCGTCGGTGCTGGCCCGGCGGGGCTGGCAGCGGCGGTCTATGCGGCATCGGAGGGCTTGAGCACCGTCGTGCTGGAGGCCGAGGCGATCGGCGGACAGGCCGGCACCAGTTCCATGATCCGCAACTATCTGGGGTTTCCGCGCGGCATCTCGGGCATGCGGCTGGCTCAGCGGGCGCGCAATCAGGCGATTCGCTTCGGTACCCGCTTCTTCACCGGTGCGCTCGTCGAGCGGCTGTCCGCCGATGCCGACGGACGGCATCGGCTGGCGACCGACGACGGCGAGATCGTGGCGCGCAGCGTCGTCATCGCCTCGGGCGTCGCGTATCGCCGCCTCGGCGTGGAATCGCTGGAACGGCTCGCCGGACTGGGGGTGTACTACGGCGCCGCCGTCACGGCCGCCCGCGAGACCGAGGACCGCGATGTGTTCGTCGTCGGTGGCGGCAACTCGGCCGGGCAGGCTGCGGTGTTCCTGGCTCGGTTCGCGCGTTCGGTGACGCTCGTCGTGCGGCGGCCGGATCTCGCCGCGACGATGTCTGACTACCTGGTCCGCGAGATCGAGATGACGCCGGTGATCTCGGTGCTCACCTGCACCACGGTGATCGACGGCGGCGGAGAACCGTCGCTGGCATGGATCGGATTGCGCGATCTGACGTCGGGCGAGGAACGGCGCGTTCCGGCCGAAGGGCTGTTCCTCCTGCTGGGCGCCGAGCCGAACTGCGACTGGCTGCCCGACAGCGTGTGCCGGGACGAGCACGGATTCGTCGTCACGGGCCGCGACGTGCCCGCGGCGTACTGGACCGACGGACTCCCACCGGAGAGCCTGGCGACCCCCGTGCCAGGCGTCTTCGCTGTCGGCGACGTGCGTAGCGGTTCGATGAAGCGCGTCGCCGCTGCTGCGGGCGAGGGCGCCTCGGTCGTGCCGTTGGTGCACCGGCATCTGGAGCAGGTCGAGCACCGGCCGATCACCAGAAGCCGTTGATCTCCTCGGGCGCGAGACTTTCCACGATGCCGGGAACAAAGCAGGTGTCGTTGCTCCATTCGATGCGGTCCGGGATCCAGGTGTCACCGTCGTACAGGTCGACGTCGGGCGGTTCGCCCTCGGCCAGGGCCTCGGCGTAGTCGTCGACCGCGTCGGCCAGGGTCGTCCAGTCCTCGCTGAGCGCTGCGAGGTTGTCGGCGCTCGACTCGTCGCCGATGGCGGTCGCCAGATCCCGCATCCGGTCGGCCAGCGCGGCGAGGTCCTTGCTGCCTTCGATTGGGGTCGAGAACGGCTCGACCCCGTGGGCCGCTGTCTCGACGGCATCGCAGAGCTCGGTGATATCGGCCGTGATCTCACCCTCGACGTAGTAGTCGTCCCGGTCCACGTAGTAGCCGTCGAAGCTCGGCTCGGACTGCACGACGGCATAGACGAACAACCCGAGCGCAGCGAGGGCCACGACGCTCATGGTGGCGACCATGATCCACAGAGCGCGGCGTGGGCGGGTCGGCGGTGAGAAGCCTGGTGGGTACGACGACATGGGCACATCTTGCCGCCCGCCGACGGCCGCCGTGGCGATTTAGGCAGATCGGTGGTGAGCCGGTCGTGAACCGTCGCCGATACGCTGACAGTCGCGTCCGCGGGGCGTGTCTAGAGGAACGGAGAGCACGTGACTGAGCTGGCGGTCGCCGCTGCGATCGAGGAGGCATCGGCCCGGCTGGCCGGTGTCGTCACGACGACACCGCTGGAGCGCAGCGTGCGCCTGTCGGACCTGACGGGCGCCGAGGTCTGGCTCAAACGCGAGGACCTGCAGCCGGTGCGTTCCTACAAGGTGCGAGGGGCCTACAACTTCATCGCCCGGCTTGACGACGAGCAGCGCGCGCGGGGTGTCGTCACAGCCAGCGCCGGCAACCACGCCCAGGGCGTAGCGTTCGCCTGCGCGCGTCTGGGCATCCACGGGCGCGTCCACCTGCCCAGCGTCACGCCGCGGCAGAAGCGTGAGCGCATCGCGGCGATCGGCGGAGACATGATCGAGATCGTGATCGGCGCCGATACGTACGACGAGGTCTCTGCAGCGGCCGTGGCCGAGGCGGATGCGACCGGCGCGCTCTTGATCCCGGCGTTCGACGATCCGTTCGTCATCGCAGGCCAAGGGACCGTCGTACGCGAGGCGATCGAACAACTCGGTGAGAGTCCCGATGTCGTGGTGGTCCCGGTCGGCGGCGGCGGACTGCTGGCGGGCACGGTGGCCTGGCTCAGCGAGCACCACCCGACCGTCCGCGTGGTCGGGGTCGAGCCCGCGGGTGCGGCGAGCGTCTCGGCGGCGGTGGCCGCCGGGCACCCGGTCGCCCTCGAGGCGATCGACACGTTCGTCGACGGTGCGGCCGTACGCCGGGCCGGAGACCACACGACCGAGGTCATCCTGCGCGCGCTGCCGCCCGAACTCGTCGCCGAGCCCGAGGGATCGGTGTGCAGCGAGATGCTGGCGCTGTACCAGGTCGAGGGCATCATCGCCGAACCGGCGGGCGCCCTGGCCACGGCTGCGCTGTCGAGCGGCACGGTCGTGATCGAGCCGGGCCAGCGGGCGCTGTGCGTGCTGTCGGGTGGGAACAACGACGTCAGCCGCTACGCCGAGGTCGTGGAACGCGCCCTGGTGCACGAGGGCCGCAAGCACTACTTCCTGGTCAACTTCTCCCAGGAGCCCGGGGCGCTGCGGCACTTCCTCGACGAGGTGCTCGGTCCCGACGACGACATCACGCTGTTCGAGTACGTCAAGCGCAGCAACCGCGAGACCGGACCCGCACTGGTCGGCATCGAACTGGCACGGGCCGAGGACCTCGACAGCCTGCTCGAGCGCATGGCGGCGGCGCCTCCCGACATCGAGCAGATCGACAGCGACAGCCCGCTCTTCCGATTCCTCCTCTAGGGCCGGCCGATGCGCGAGCGGCGACGCAGGTCCTTCGGGGTCCTGCGCAGGAACACCACGTCGTCGTCGGTGAACTCCTCAGCCGTCTGCGGGTCCGCCAAGGCCATGCCGAGCACCTGATAGGGCAGGATGCTGCCCTTGCGCCACATCCACACGCCGCGCAGCTGCTCGCCGAAGACGTCGGCGCAGTGGATCGACCAGCGGTCGCCGAAGGCGGCACCCAGCTCGGGCGGCACGTTGGTGTGCTGCGCCGCCGCGACCTTCTCGACCCAGGCGGTCACGACGGCGCGCTGGCGTTGCAGACGCTCACGGGGAACGCGCAGGTCGAACACGAACACGATGTCATCGGGGGTGTCATTGGGCCCGGACTGCCGGTCGCCGAGGCGGATCGTGCCGACGAACAACCCCCACACCGGGATCGGGTGCTCGGAGAGGCGGCGAGCAGCGATCGTCAGGATCTCGGGCCTGGCGCGGTACCAGCGGATCTCGTTCGCGATGTAGGTGACGACGGCCCACAGCACTCCACCGGCCACGATCACGATCAAGACGACGGCCAGGACTCGCTTGAACAGCCCGTACGAGGGCCAGTCCAGGCCGATTCCTCCGGTCACTGCGACGATCGCGGCGATGCCCAGGATGAGGAGCACCAGGATCGCGCGGTGCCACCACGCAGGCACCACCAGATAGTTGCGGGCCAGGTCGCGAGGCGTGGCATGCGGGGGCAGATCGTCCGGGCCGGGCACCCATAGATCGGCTCCGTCGTCATCGACCTCGGCCCACATCTCGTGCGGGTCGCCCGGCCAGGTGGTCTTCACTAGGATCTCCTCTCCCCGTCGAGTCTCACCGCTATGAGCCATGATGGACCCATGACCATCCAGATCGCGCAGGAGTCCCACGCCGACGAGGTGCTGAATGCGCATCCGTTCGCGCTCGTCGTCGGCATGATGCTCGATCAGCAGTATCCGATGGAGCATGCGTTCCGTGGGCCGGCGAAGGTGCTGGATCGCTTCGGGACGATCGATCCGGCCGCGATCGCCGAGGCCGAGCCCGAGGCATTCGCCGATCTGTGCGCCACGCCGCCCGCGATCCACCGGTACGGACGCTCGATGGCCGGCCGGCTGCAGGAGCTGGCCCGACACGTGGTCGAGGAGTACGACGGCGACGCCACTCGCATCTGGACCGAGGCCACGACCGGCGAGGCCCTGTTCGCGCGGGTCAGGGCGCTGCCGGGATTCGGCGATCAGAAGGCCAAGATCTTCGTGTCCCTGCTGGCCAAGCAGCTCGACGTGAAGCCTCGCGGCTGGACCACGGTCGTGGGCGACTACGGCAAGAAGGGCTTCCGCTCGGTGGCAGATGTCGTCGACGCCGACTCGCTGCAGAAGGTGCGTGACTTCAAGAAAGCCGCCAAGGCCGCAGCGAAGGCGCAGGCCTAGGGCGTGATCATCGCTGCGGCGGTGTGCCCGCACCCGCCCGCGCTGGTGCCCGAAGTGGGGCTCGGGCTGCCGGAGATGGAGCCGACTCGCGCCGCGGCCGCTGAGGCGATCGAGGCCATGCTCGGGGAGAGACCGGACCGGGTCGTCGTGATCGGCCCGCGGACGAACTCCGTCGACGCCGACGAGTCGGCCGGCGGCTCGTTCGCCGGGTTCGGAGTCGTGCTGACCGCAGGTGGCGACGATCTGCGGCTCCCCGCCGCCTACACGGTCGGAGCCTGGCTGCTGGACCGAGCCGGGTGGACCGGGCCTCGCCGCTACACCTCGTCGTGGCCCGAGCCGGGTGCCGCCGATGCGTTGCTGGTGCTCGCCGACTCCGATACCGCGGTCGGCGTGTCGGCGCCGACGCACGGCGACCCTCGCGCCGCCGCGGTGGACGACGTCGTGGCGGAGGCGCTCGCGCGGGGAGATGCCGAGGCGCTCGCGGCTCTCGACGTCGATCTGGCCGAGGAATGGGACGGCACAGGGGTCGCGCCCCTGCGCCTACTCGGCGAGATGACGAAGGGCGCCCGCATCACTGCGCGATTGCGCAGCGACGAGGCGCCCTTCGGCGTGCGCTACTGGGTCGCCGACTGGCGGCTGGCCCGGTAGACGTCAGCCGTTCTGGCCGTCGCCCTGATCGGCCAGCTTGTCGGCCGCGTCCTTCGCCTTGTCGGCGGCGGCGTCGATCTTGTCGTCGAACTTGCCCTGGGTCGCCTTGTTGGCCAGGTCGGCGGCCTTGTCGATGCCGGCGTCGATCTTGTCGTTCTGCGACGCGGCCAGATCCGACGCCTTGTCCTTGAGGCCGTCGGCCTGCTTCTTGAAACGATCGAAGAATCCCATGCTGGTCTCCTTGCTCCGAGGTGGGCCGTGGACGGCCCGCGGGTGATCGACATGCTACCTGCGAGACTGCGGGTATGACGGGGCGTGACCGCATGCTGACCACCAGCTCGCGACACGTCGTCGCCGTGATCGGGCCGACGGCGTCGGGCAAGTCCGATCTCGCGGTGCAGATCGCGCAGGGCCTCGGGGGAGAGGTCGTCAACGGCGACGCATATCAGCTGTATCGCGGGATGGACATCGGCACGGCCAAGCCGACCCACGCTGAACGGCTCGGTGTGCCACACCATCTGTTCGACGTGCTCGACGTGACGCAGGCGGCCTCGGTGGCCGAGTTCCAACAACGGGCCCGGGCCGTCATCGCCGACTGTCACGCCCGTCGTGTCACGCCTGTGCTGGCCGGCGGATCGTCGCTGTACGTGCGCGCCGTGCTCGATCCGCTCGACTTCCCGGGCACCGATCCCGTGGTGCGTGAGCGGTGGCAACGCGAGCTGGACGCCCGTGGAGCTCCTGCGTTGCATGCGGTGCTGGCCGAACGAGATCCGGCCGCCGCCGCCGAGATCCTGGCGAGCAACGGCCGGCGCATCGTCCGCGCGCTGGAGGTCATCGAGCTGACCGGCGCACCGTTCACGGCGACCATGCCGCCGCATCGCTCGATCTACCCGCACGTGACGATGATCGGGTTGGCCGTCGACCGCGAGCGCCTCGATCTGCGCCTGACCGAGCGCGTCGACCGTATGTGGGCCGCGGGATTCGTCGACGAGGTGCGGCGCCTGATCGACCAGGGCCTCGAGCGCGGCGAGACCGCGGGCCATGCGATCGGCTATCAGCAGGTGGCTGCCTTCCTGCGCGGCGAGATCACGGAGGACCAAGCCCGCCGCGACACCGTGACCGCGACCAGGAAATTCGCCCGCCGCCAAGACCGCCTCTTCCGCCAAGACCCCCGCATCCACTGGCTCTAGTTGTCACTCAGCGGGCCGTAGACTGGGGCGTATGGCTTTCGCATGGCTCAAGGGGCACGGCACGGAGAACGACTTCGTGCTGCTGCCGGACCATGACGGGTCGGTCCACGGTGACCTCGACCCGCGGTTCGTCGCGTCCCTGTGCGATCGCCGCCGCGGTATCGGCGCCGATGGCGTCATGCGGGTCATCAGGTCCGCTGCGCTCGGCGAGGCGTCGGCGGGCGAGTGGTTCATGGACTACCGCAATGCCGACGGCTCGGTCAGTGAGATGTGCGGCAACGGAGTACGGGTGTTCGCCAAGCACCTGTTCGACGAGGGTCTCGTGCCGGCCGACCGACCGGTGGTCGTCGGAACCCGCGACGGCGACAAGATGGTGACGCGCTCGCAGGACGCCGAGGGTCGCGAGCAGTACGTGGTCGACATGGGTGCACCGATCCTCGGCGAGACCAGCAAGATCGCGGTCGACGGCCGGGCCTGGGAGGCCATGGAGATCCGCACGGGCAATCCGCATGCGGTCGCATTCGTCGAGTCGCTCGACGAAGCCGGAACCCTGCTGAATGAGCCGGAATACGACCACACGGTCTACCCCGAAGGGGTCAATATCGAGTTCGTCGTGCGGCGCGGACCGCAGCATGTCGCGATGCGGGTCCACGAGCGCGGCTCGGGCGAGACACGCTCGTGCGGCACGGGGGCATGTGCCGTCGCGGCGGCTGCCGCGGTGAGCGACGCCGCGACGCGTCCCACGACGTACCGGATCGACGTGCCCGGCGGCACGGTCGAGGTCACCTGGACCGCTGATGGCCACCTGCTGCTGGCCGGCCCGGCCGAGATCGTCGCGCGCGGCGAGATGGAGTGGCTGCTGTGACCCCAGAACCCGATACGACCGCGGGTGCGCTGGAGGATCTGGAGCTCGAGGAGCGTAACTCCCTGCGCCGCGTCAACGGCCTCCGCACCGAGCTCGAGGACATCACCGAGGTCGAGTACCGCCAGTTGCGCCTCGAACGCGTGGTGCTGGTCGGCGTGTGGACCGAAGGCAGCGTCGAGGAGGCCGAGAACTCCCTGGCCGAACTGAAGCTGCTCGCCGAGACCGCCGGCTCCGATGTCCTCGACGCGATGATGCAGCGCCGTGGCAAGCCCGATCCCGCCACCTACATCGGTCGCGGCAAGGTCGATGATCTGCGGGCGGCCGTCGAGGCCACCGGGGCCGACACGATCATCTGCGACGGTGAACTGGCACCCAGCCAGCTGCGCAATCTGGAGGACCGCACCAAGGTCAAGGTCGTCGATCGCACGGCGCTGATCCTCGACATCTTCGCCCAGCACGCCAAGAGCCGCGAAGGCAAGGCGCAGGTCGAGTTGGCGCAGCTGCAGTACCAGACGCAGCGCCTGCGCGGCTGGGGTGGCAACCTGTCCCGACAGGCCGGTGGCCGGGCGGCCGACGGCGCCGGCATCGGCGGTCGCGGTCCCGGCGAGACCAAGCTCGAGACCGATCGCCGGCGTATCACCGCCAAGATGGCCAAGCTGCGCCGCGAGCTGGCCGAGATGTCCACGGCGCGCGAGACCAAGAAGAAGCAGCGCCAGTCGCGATCGGTGCCGGCCGTGTCGATCGCCGGCTACACCAACGCGGGCAAGTCGAGCCTGCTGAACCGGCTGACCGACGCCGGTGTCCTGGTCGAGGACGCCCTGTTCGCCACGCTGGATCCGACGATCCGGCGCACCCAGACCTCCGACGGCCGCATCTACACGTTGTCCGACACCGTGGGATTCGTCCGTCACCTGCCGCATCAGCTGATCGAGGCGTTCCGTTCGACCCTGGAGGAGGTCGCCGAGTCCGATCTGATCCTGCACGTGGTCGACGGGTCGCACCCCGATCCGCAGAGTCAGCTGCGCGCCGTGCGTGAGGTGTTCGCCGAGATCAAGGGGGCGCTCGACGTGCCCGAGATCGTCGTGATCAACAAGGCCGATGCAGCCGATCCACTCACGATCAAGCAGCTGCTCGCCGTCGAGCAGCATGCCGTCGTGGTCAGTGCGCGCACGGGCGAGGGCATCGATGAGCTGCTGTCGACCATCGAGGCCGAGCTGCCCCGTCCGTCCGAGCGGATCGAGGCCGTCGTGCCGTACTCGCGAGGCGATCTGGTCAACCGGGTCCACGAGGTCGGTGAGATCGAGACCCTGACCCACGAGGCCGACGGCACGCATCTGGTGGCGCTGGTCGACGCGGGGCTGGCGCACGATCTGTCGCCTTACGCTGTGGACAACCCGGCAGCGGCCGGGGCCGTGCGCCAGTAGGGTCGCGGCATGCCTGAACCGACGGTCGACGAAGTCCTGCACGCAGCCGTCGAGGCCGTCGAAGGGCAGGATCGACCCGGCCAGATCGCGATGGCCGAGGCTGTGCGCGACGCCTTGTCCGACGAGAAGCATCTGCTGGTGCAGGCGGGCACGGGCACCGGCAAGTCGCTCGGCTATCTGGTGCCGAGCCTGCTGCACGGCGAACGGGTCGTCATCGCGACGGCGACGCTGAATCTGCAGCATCAGCTGGTCGAACGCGATATTCCTGCGCTCAAGGACGCGGCGCGCGCGACGATCGAACAGGTGCCGCATCACGCGGTCGTCAAGGGACGAGGCAACTACGCGTGCCTGCACCGGGTCCGCGAGGGCGCACCCGACGACCAGGGCACCCTGATCGAGGTGCCACAGGGTTCGCTCGGCGCCGAGGTCGTGATGCTGCGCGAATGGGCCGAGGGGCAGGCCGAGGGAGGTCACAGCGGAGACCGCGATGCCGCACCGGCGCACACCGAGCAGGCCTGGCGCCAGGTCAGCGTCAATCATCGTGAGTGTCTGGGCGCGGCCCGTTGCGCCCATGCCGCCGAGTGCTTCGCCGAGCTCGCCCGCGAAGATGCCGCGCACGCTCAGCTGGTCGTCACCAATCACGCGATGCTGGCGATCGATGCGATCGACGGCGTTCCGATGCTGCCGGAGTACGACGCCGTCGTGATCGACGAGGCGCATGAGCTCGCGGCCCGGGTCACGCAGGCCGCGACCTCGGAGCTGTCCGCCGAGATGGTCGAGCGGGCGGCTCGCCGGTGCCGGGCACATGCGGACGGCATCGAGGTCGATGACCTGTCCGATGCCGCCGACGCCCTGGTCGACGTGCTCGCCCGTACCGAGGAGGGGCGCATCGACGTGGTCGGCGAACCGTTGCAGCTCGCGCTCGACGGGGTACGCGATGCAGCCCGCGCCGTGGTCAGCGCCCTCAAGCCGGTCTCGGGTGCGCAGAAGGGCGAACCCGATGCCGGGCGCCAGCAGGCCCAGGCCATGGCCGAGGACCTGCGCCTGGTCGCCGAGCGCATGGCGGCTCATCCTGAGACCGAGGTGCTCTGGCTCAGCGACTTCCGCGGCAACAAGATGCTGCACATCGCGCCCATCGACGTCTCCGGCGCGCTGCGCGAGAAGCTGTTCGCCGAGAAGACGGTGGTGCTCACCAGCGCCACGTTGACCCTCGGCGGTGGCTTCGACCCGGTCGCCGCCTCACTCGGGCTGAGCCCGGGCGGCGACGACTGGTCCGGACTCGACGTCGGCTCGCCGTTCGACTACGGCAAGCAGGGCATGCTGTACGTCGCCGCTCACCTGCCGCAACCGGGCCGCGACGGCCTGGCCGAGGCGCAGCTCGACGAGATCACGGCGCTGGTCGAGGCAGCCGGCGGACGTACCCTGGGGCTGTTCTCGTCGCGTCGCGCCGCCGAGGTCGCGGCGCAACACGTCCGGCTCAAGCTGCCGGATCTTGAGATCTGGTGCCAGGGCGATGCGCAGCTTCCCGAACTCGCTCGCCGGTTCGCGCAGACCCCGTCGACGTGTCTGTTCGGCACCCTCAGCCTGTGGCAGGGCGTCGACGTCCCCGGCGACACGTGCCAGCTGGTCATCATCGACCGTGTGCCGTTCCCGCGGCCCGACGATCCGCTGATGAGCGCACGGCAGCGCCTGGTCGAACGCCGGGGCGGCAACGGCTTCATGACGGTCGCGGCCTCGCACGCGGCACTGTTGCTCGCCCAGGGCGCCGGCCGCCTGATCCGGCGCAACACCGATCGCGGCGTCGTCGCGATTCTCGACCCGCGCGTCGTGACCGCACGCTACGGCTCGTTCCTCGCGGCGTCCCTGCCCCCGATGTGGCGCACGACCGACCGCGAGACCGTGTTGTCGGCGTTGACGCGGCTGGGTTCCCCGGCTGCTACCAGCCATTCCTGATAGGCTGTCGCAGATCTGTCGTCGATCCCAGGACCCATTCCCTGTGTCGAAGCCACGCTTTCTCGGTGCTCTGCTGGGCACCTTTTCGTTGATCGTCGTCGCGTTCGCGGCGCTGCCCTCTGCTCAGGCCGAAACGGTCTCGTTGCGTCTGACGACACCGATGATCCCGGTCGGCGCCGACGGCACGGCCAAGGTGTGGGGCGTCTGCATGACGTCGACCACCTGCAAGGGCTGGATCGGCTTCAGTGAGACCGATGATCCTGACGCGCGCGTGGGTACGGCCTACTCGGTTCCGGCCGGCAAGGGTCAGTACGTCACGATCAGGATGCGCACGAAGTGGAGCACCAACAACGGCTCGATCTCTCAGTACGATCCGTACTCCAGTGACTCCGCGGGTCGCTTCCAGGCGGGCACCGATGCCCATCAGCAGCCGATCTACGAGATCCCCAGCGCCAAGATCCAGGTCAACCCCACCGGAGCCGACCCGCAGGCGCCCTGGGCCACCAGGCTCCAGACCACGACGGCCAACGAGGCCGTGCAGTTGACGACGCCGGCGATCGCGATCGATGAGAACGGCGACGGCAAGGTCTGGGCGGTGTGTCGCCTGTCGACCACCTGCAAGGGCTGGATCGGCTGGAACGAGACGGTTGACCCGGATGCTCGCCGCGCCCTGCCGTACTCGATCCCGGCCAAGAGCGGCAAGTACATCACGGTCGGCATGCGCACCGAGTCCAGCACGACCAACGGCAAGGTGTCGCAGTACGACCCGTACTCGGCCTCCGGCCGTACGCCAGTCGGCACCGGGGTCGACGGACAGACGATCTATCAGGTCGCGAACGCGCAGATCCTGCTGAATCCCACGGGTACGCCCGTTCAGGCGCCGTTCGTGACGAAGGCCCAGATGCAGATGCCGGGCGGCCAGCAGAAGGTCGCCGGGAACGTCAGCGCGGTGGCCGCGCTGGGCACCATGACCCAGGTGCGGATCGAACTGCAGCAACCGCTGAAGGGCGGCAGCTACGAACTCGTGAGCACCGACGTCGTCGGCACGATCGCTCCGGGTCAGTCCAAGGCGTTCGAGGTGACGACGCCGCGCGGCTCGATGACCAACAACGTCGCGGCAGCGGACTACAAGCTCAAGGTCGTGGCCTACGACGACCATCAACGCCGCCACGAGTGGTGGTGGCGCGGCACCGCGAGCTCCCCGTACTTCACCGGGGGTGCGCGGTATCCGCGCACGGCGACCGCGATCAAGCCTGCCCTGCAACCGGTCACCGCCAACTTCCGGTACGGGTCGATCAGCGGCGACGTCACGGTCGACGGTGCCTCGGGCCAGGACCTGAGCGTCGCCGCGATCGCCGCGCCGCACGACTTCTCGTCGGGCATGGGCAGCACGGTGCTGCGTGAACTCGATGTCGAGAGCTGCGGCGACGCGTTCGCCCGCGTCCGTACCGAGGGCGGCAGCTACCGCTTGGACTTCCTGCCGGCCCCGGGCTCGGGGAGCGAGGACCGGTTCATGGTGTACGCGTTCAAGGACAACGGAGGCGCCGACGAAGGCGTCAAGGTGGCGACCAGCGAGGGCTGGCGCAAGGACAACAGTGCCGGTGGCAAGAGCTTCGGCTCGTGCTATCAGGCACTCGACTTCGAGTGGGCTCGGCAGGGCATGCAACTGGCCGGATCACCCCTGGGCGGTGTCGACGTCAACGTCGTGACGCCGGAGAACGCGCCGGGCGAGGCGTCGATCGATCTGACCAAGACCAAGTTCGGCGATCAGCGTGGTACGTGGAGTGACTACAGCGATCAGTGGGTGATGTTCCGCAAGTACGTGCCGGGGCTGGCGCGTAACGACTCGCCCGTGATGGTGCAGGGTATGGCTGGCGACAGCGGACCGGCGACGTTCAAGCTGCCTCCGGGTCGCTACTGGGTCGAGACCGGACGTCGTGGCGCGAGCTGCGCGATGTGGTACCCGAGCGTGTATCCGGACAACAACGCCTACTTCAAGGGCGAGGACCGCGGCGCCGAGAAGTGGAAGGTCGTCAAGAAGGGCTCGACCCCCACGCAGACGGCCAAGAACCACGGATACGGCCAGGATGCCTACATGGTCGGCTCGCTCGGCAGCGGCAAGGCCTGGATGTACCGCGAGTACTGCAAGACCATCAACGAGGGCACGGTCACGCTGCCGAAGGTCGACATCGCTCCGGGCGCTTCGACGACCGTCACCATCCCCGTGGCGACCGGTTCGATCAAGGCCGGTGCTGTGGTGTCGGGCAAGGTGACGCGGGCGGGCGGCAAGAGCAACAAGGAGATGATGGTCCGGCTGTCGTCGACCGATACGGCGTGGGGTGTGATCCGGGCCGATCTGACCGACAGCGGCGGCAAGTTCTATGTGGCGGGCCTGCCGTCGGGTACCTACAAGATCCAGGTGAACTCCGACTCCTGGCGTGGCATCGGACGCAGCTTCACCGGCACCAAGACGATCACGGTCAAGGCCGGCAAGTCGTACAGTGCCGGAACCCTCTACTTCTCCGGCTGAACCCCGGCTCGACCCAGGGCGTCGCGATCGTTTCCGGATGGGCGAGACTGGTACGCTGTCGCAGATCTGCCGACCGTGACCAGGGATGAGTCCTCGTGCTGAATATGCGCCTCGGCGGTGCCCTCGCCGGCATCGTCTCCTTGACCGCTGCGCTGTTGATCGGGCTTCCGCCGGCCACGGCCGCCGGTGACTCCGTCACGTTGACGACCCCGGCTATCGCGATCGACCGCGACGGCAACGGCCAGGTGTGGGCGCATTGCAATCTGTCGAAGACCTGCACCGGCTGGATCGGCTGGGACGAGGTGGCCGACCCCGCTTCACGCGTCGCGACGTGGTACTCGATCGCGGCCGGCAGCAGCAAGTACATCAAGGTCCGCATGCGGACCCAGCCGACCACCAACAACGGTCACGTGTCCGAATACGATCCGTACTCGGCCGCCGGCCGCGTCAATCTGGGCAGCTCGACGATCCCGGTCTGGCAGGTTTCTCCGGCCCGCATCAAGCTGACGCCCGACAGCGGACCACAGCAGATCTGGACCACCAAGGCGCAGTCGGCGCTGGTCGGCGGTCAGCAGAAGATCTCCGGATCGGTCGTCTCGGCGGCATCGGCCGGCACCATGACCGAGGTCAAGGTCGAACTGTGGCGCCCGGTCAAGGGCGGCAGCTACACGCTGGTCGGCACCGCCACGGTCGGTACGGGCACCCTCGCCCCTGGCGCGTCGGGCAGCTACAGCCTGATGACCCCCAAGGCGACGTTCGTCAACAATGTGTCGACCTCGGACTACCGTCTCAAGATCAGGGCGCGTGACGACCAGCAGGAACAACACACGTGGTGGTGGCGCGGAACCGCGAGCAATCCGTTCACGGGCGGTGCGCGTTACGTGCGGACGGCGACGGTCATCAAGCCGTCCGTGGCCCCGATCACCGCGAACTTCCGGTTCGGGTCGATCCAGGGCACGGCGAAGCTGGACAATGTCGCGGTCAAGGATCTCAGCGTGTCCGCGGTGGCGGCACCGCACGACTTCTCGTCGGGCATGGGCAGCACGGTTCTGCGTGAGCTCGATGTCGAGAGCTGCGGCGATGAATACTCGCGCGTGCGGACGAACTCGGCCGGCGCGTATCGCATGGACTTTCTGCCGGCACCGTCGTCGGGTAGCGAGAACAGGTATCTCGTGTACGCCCGTCAGGGCATCAGCGAGGGCTGGAACAAGACGACCTCCGGGCCGAGCTATGGCTCGTGCTATCAGGCGCTCGACTTCGGTTGGGCCCGCCAGGGTATGCAGTTCGGGGGCTCTGGAGTCATCGGTGGCGTCTCGGTCAACGTCGTCACGGCGCAGAACGCGCCGGGCAAGGCGTCGATCGATCTGACCAAGACCAAGTTCGCCGATCAGCGCGGCACCTGGAGTGACTACAGCGATCAGTGGGTCATGTTCCGCAAGTACGTGCCGGGCCTGGCCCGTAACGACTCGCCTGTGGTCGTGCAGGGTATGGCTGGCGACAGCGGGCCGACGCTGTTCAAGCTGCCTCCGGGTCGCTACTGGGTCGAGACCGGACGTCGTGGCGCGAGCTGCGCGATGTGGTATCCGAGCGTGTATCCGGACAACTACGCCTATCTCAAGGGCGAGGACCGTGGCGCCGAACGGTGGAAGACGGTCGCGGGCAAGTACCCGGAGTATCAGAAGTCGTACGACATGGGTTATGTCGCGAAGACGCCGCCGTCGGGCTACAAGGGCTGGATGTACCGCGAGTACTGCAAGACCATCAACCAGGGCTGGATCTCGCCGTCGAAGCTCGACATCCTGCCTGGGTCGGGGGCTACGGTCATCGTTCCGATCGCCGACGGGGCCATCACGACCGGTGCTGTGGTGTCGGGCAAGGTGACGCGGGCGGGCGGCAAGACGAACAAGGAGATGATGGTCCGGCTGTCGTCGACCGATACGGCGTGGGGCGTGATCCGTGTGGATCTGACCGACAGCAAGGGCAAGTTCTATGTGGCGGGCCTGCCGTCGGGTACCTACAAGATCCAGGTGAACTCCGACTCCTGGCGTGGCATCGGGCGCAGCTTCACCGGCACCAAGACGATCACGGTCAAGGCCGGCAAGTCGTACAGCGCCGGAACGCTCTACTTCTCCGGCTGAGCAGAGCCGCCGCGCCTCACCCGGCGTGGGCCTGGCGGGCCTGCCAAGCGCTGAGCACCATGTCGTCGATCGTGTGGCGCATGGTCCAGTCGAGATCGCGCGCCGCCAGATCGCCGGTGGCCACGATGCGGGCCGGGTCGCCCGGGCGCCGCGGCACGACAGCGGGCTCGAAGTCGATTCCGGTCGCCCGGGCGACGGCGTCCATGATCTGGCGCACCGAGACACCCTCGCCGCTACCGAGGTTGTAGACCGGCTCGAGGGTGTCGCCGGCCAGGAGCTTCTGGGCCGCGACGACATGAGCGTCGGCCAGATCGGCGACGTGGATGTAGTCGCGCACGCAGGTGCCATCGGGCGTGGGGTAGTCGTCGCCGTAGATCTGCGGGGTGCGCTGCTCGAGCAGCGCCTCGATGACCAGAGGGAACAGGTTGTGAGGGCTGCTGTCGTAGAGGTCGGGCACGGCCGAGCCCACGACGTTGAAATAGCGCAGCGACGTGTGCCGCAGTCCGTAGGCGCGTTCGGCGTCGCGGAGCAGCCATTCCCCGATCAGCTTGGTCTCGCCGTACGGCGACTCAGGCGCCGTGGGGGTCTGTTCGGTGACGAGGTCGACGTCGGGAGTGCCGAAGGTCGCGGCCGACGACGAGAACACGATCGTGTCGACCCGCGCCTCGCGCATTGCCTCCAGCAGGCTGACGGTGCCTTGGACGTTCTGTTCGTAGGTGTGCAGCGGTCGCTCGACCGAGACGCCGGCGTACTTGAAGCCGGCCAGATGCACCACGGCTTCGACCTCGTGCTCGACCATGGCCTTGGCGACGCGGTCGGTCTCGAGGATCGAGTGATCGAGCAACGGGACGCTGTCGGGAACGAAGGCCTGGTGCCCGCTGGACAGATCGTCGACGACGACACACTGCAGGCCCGCCTGCCCGAACGAACGAACGACGTGCGAACCGATGTAGCCGGCGCCACCGGTGACCATGATGCTCATGGTCAGACCCTACGCAGGACCGCCGTGACCTTGCCCAGGATGGTGGCGTGCGTGCCGTCGATGGGGGAGTAGTCGGGATTGTGCGGCAGCAGCCACACCTGACCGTCCTTGCGCTGGAACGTCTTGACCGTCGCCTCGCCGTCGAGCAGGGCCGCCACGATCTCGCCGTTCTCGGCGACCGGCTGCTGACGGACCACGACGTAGTCGCCACTGCAGATCGCGGCGTCGATCATGGAGTCGCCGCTGACCTCGAGCAGGAACAGGGTGCCGTCGCCGACCAGGCTCTTGGGCAGGGGGAAGACGTCCTCGACGCGTTCTTCGGCCAGGATCGGGCCTCCGGCGGCGATGCGGCCGACGACCGGCACGTTGACGGCCGACGGGGCGAGATCGCCGATGCCCGTCTCGTCGAGCGCGGTCTCGGGGGCGCCGCCGATAGACCGGCGGGCCGCGAGCACGTCGGGCAGGAAGATCTCGAGTGCCCGAGGCCGATGGGGATCGCGCTTGACGTAGCCGAGCCCCTCGAGCGCGCGCAGCTGGTGAGCGACCGACGACACCGACGACAGGCCGACGGCGTCGCCGATCTCGCGCATGCTCGGCGGATAGCCGCGACGCTCGATCTCCTCGCGCAAGAACTCCAGGACGAGCCGTTGACGCTGGGTGAGCCCGGTGGTGTCGTCGCGGGGCCCGTCGGGCAGTTCGACGATCTCGGCGTCGTGCTCGTTCGATTCGCTCATGGGTTCGACTGTAGCCGCGATCGCGCCCGCGAATCAAACATATGTTCGATGGTGTGTCGGCGTCGTCGCTCCTACGGTTGAGGATGTTCCCGTGCGGATCTGAGCGGATCGGAGACTGGTGCCATGACCTATCTGGTGGTGGGCCGTCGTGGCGGCGATGTGTGGGAGGTCGAGGTGCAGGGCGTCGGCCGGATCAGTGCCGAGGACCTGAACGGTGTCGAGGCGGCCGCGCGTCGCCTGTTGTCGTCGTACGGGTACGCCGATGCCGAGACCGCCGACCTGCAGTTGCTGCTTCCCGATTTCGAGGTCGACCTCCAGGCTCGGGGGATCCCGGGAAGCAGGAGGCTCACACCGGCACTGGTCAGCGGGCTGATCCTGCTACTGGTCGTCGCGGGCGCGGCCGGCTTCGTCGTCGCCCGCCTGCTCTGATCCCGCCTCGATGACCGCTTCGATGCTGGCGCCGAGCAGGAGAGCGAACAATCCGGTCCACATCCACAGCAGGAGCGCGACGACCCCGGCGAGCGCACCGTAGGTCTTGCCGTAGCTGCCGAAGTTGTCGACGTAGACGCTGAACCCCACCGATGCCGCGACCAGCAGTGCCACGGCGACCGTGACGCCGAGACGGGTCGGGCTCCGGTCGCCCCGCTTCGCTCGCCGGAAGAGCACGGCGATACTGGCGGCGAGGGTGACGGTGACGAGCGCCCAACGACCGGCTTCGACACCGGCACGGGCGACACCGGGCAGGTCGAGGGCATCCAGAACGACCGGAGCCGCCGCGATCAGCGTCACCAGCGCGAGCACCAGGACGATGCCGGCGAGCGTCAGCCCGAGAGCCTCGAGTTTGGCCCGCAGGAAGCCGGGCCGCTCGGTGCGGGCGAACATGATGCGGAGGGCGGTCAGCAGATGGGACGTTCCACCCGAGGCGCTGTAGAGCGCGAGGGCGAGGGCGATCACCAGGCCCACGCCGAGTGAGTTGCCTCCCGTGTTGGTGATGGCCTCCAGCTGGCCGTTGAGCACGGATGCTGCGTCGGCCGGCAGCGCATCGGCGATCTGGTCGGCCTGACGGCGGACCGTCTCGGGTGAGGCGAAGATGCCGTAGCCGAGCACGGCCGCGATCATCGCGGGGAACAGGGCCAGGAACGCATAGAACGCCACGCCGGCCGCCAGCAGCGATGCGTTGCGGTCGGAGGCGTGACGCCACGCGGCGCGGACGGTGCGGAGCGCTTCCATGCTCTCGACCGTATCCACAGCATGCTCAGGGCGTTTCTGTCGGACCCGGGCGGCAGATTAGGACATCGAAGAGATGTTCGACACGCCGATCGAAGACATGTTCGACAAATGTCCGACCCGTGACCTAGAGTCGTAAACGTGTTCGATCGAACGTCTGTTCGCAGAACCGGATCGGATGACACCTCGGGTGTGCGCCCAGTCGTCGGTCGAACGCACCAAAGACCACCTCACTTCCCCCTTGGAGGACCGCATGAGCACCATCACCATCGGCCCGATCGCGACACCGGCCGTTCGCCTGACGCGGCGCGGCAAGCTCGTGATCCTCATGGCCGCCTTCGCGGCGATCGCGCTCCTCGCCCTGGTGCTGGGCCCGGCCGTCGTGGCCACCGACGAGCCCGGTAGCGCGCCGCAAGACACGCAGACGGTCAAGATCATGGCCGGCGAGACGTTATGGCAGATCGCCGCCGAGGCCAATCCGCACGGAGACATTCGCGACACGGTCGACGACATCGTCCGACTCAACTCGCTGCCCAGCGCCTCGGCGGTCCAGCCGGGCACGGAGCTGGCGGTGCCGGTCTACTGACCGACGCCCGCTTCGTACGCGCACGAGCCCGCGTCGGCACCGTTGGGGAACGGTGCCGACGCGGGTTTCGTCATCTCAAGGGATCGATCGGCTGGAAAGCCTTCAGTCGGTCAGCGCGCCGCCTGCGTTCTCCAGATGGGCACGCACGAACCACTGGAACAGCTCCATCGACTTGATCTGGCCGATCAGCATGTCCTCGGTGACGGCGTCGATCTCCGCTGATGCCTCCTGGGCGCGGCGATGGCCCTCGATCACGTCGACGTAGACGTGGTCCAGTGCCGCGAGATGGTCGGCGGTGCTGGCGCGGCCGAGGGGGTAGTCGCCGCCGGACCGTGCGGTCACCAGGGCCCCTGGGGTTCCGGTGGGTGAGGCGCCCAGGGTCGCGATCCGTTCGGCGGTCTCGTCGACCATCGCGCGCACTTCGTCGACCTGGGGGTCGATCATCTCGTGGACGGCGATGAAGTCGCGGCCGACGACGTTCCAGTGGACGTGCTTGAGGGTCAAGGCCAGTTCGTTGAGGACATGGAGGCGCTCCTGCAGGAGGCCGGAGAGCTTCTCGCCCTCGGCCTGGCTGAGTCCGGGGACGGTGTACTGCGAGGTCGGTGTGCTCATGATTCGACCGTACGTCGCGATCGGCCGGAGGCAAGTCGATGGCGGCCGGCGGCTGCGACACGCCCGTGACGGATGTGAATCACGTGACTGGAGTGCCGATTGACCTGCGGTTTCACGGTGCTGCCACAAAAGTGTCGGCATCGGGCTGGAGACTGTTGCGTGGGCTACCGCACCGGCGTACAGTGGCACTAGATGTAGTAGTTACAGCGGTGTAGTTCTCCACATCTTGTTACACAGGCAGATGTGAGTTACCCACCGAATTCAGTCCGGATCCACAACGAGTCCACAGATTCGTCCCCAGGAGACCGGGCTACACACAACTCATGAGCACCAGCGGCGAAAGGAGCACCGACATGCACTGCCCGTTCTGCAAGAACGACGACACCAAGGTGCTCGACAGCCGTGTCGCCGAGGACGGCGGGGCCATCCGCCGTCGCCGTTCCTGCTCGTCGTGCGAGAAGCGCTTCACCACGATCGAGCAGATGCAGCTCATGGTGCTCAAGCGCAGCGGCACCACCGAGCCGTTCAATCGCGACAAGGCGGTCGCGGGAGTCCGCAAGGCCTGCAAGGGCCGTCCGGTGTCCGGCGACGACCTCGCGCGGCTGGGCCAGCAGGTCGAGGACACGCTTCGCGAAGCGGGCGCGGCCGAGATCCCGGCCCACGACGTCGGTCTGGCGATCCTCGAGCCGCTGAAATGCCTCGACGAGGTCGCGTATCTGAGGTTCGCGAGTGTGTACAAGTCGTTCGACTCCGTCGACGACTTCGCGTCCGAGATCGCGTCGCTGATGGCGGCCGGGGCCGACGGCGAGCTCGCCGAGGAGAGCGTGCGCAACACCTCCACCCCATGACGAAGAGACTTCCCGGGCCGACTGCCCGGAACCCCTGGAACGACCCACCTGGAACCACCCACCACGCACAGGAGCAGCAGATGACGGAGACGGTCAGCGGTCCCACCCCAGCATCAGGCAAGGGCAAGACGTCCCGGGCCATCAACAAGGGCCTCAAGATCGAGCGGGTCTACACCACGCCCGGTGTCCATCCGTACGACGGCGTCACCTGGGAACGCCGCGACGTCGTGCAGACCAACTGGAAGACCGGCGAGTCGGTCTTCGAGCAGCGCGGCGTGGAGTTCCCCGACTTCTGGAGCGTCAACGCCTCCACGATCGTCACCACGAAGTACTTCCGTGGTGCCGTCGGCTCGCCTGAGCGTGAGCAGAGTCTGCGCCAGCTGCTCGATCGCGTGGTGCTGACCTACGTCAAGGCGGGCAAGGAGTTCGGCTACTTCGCCTCCGATGCCGACGCCGAGGTCTTCGAGCATGAACTGACCTACATGCTGCTGCACCAGGTCTTCAGCTTCAACAGCCCCGTGTGGTTCAACGTCGGCACGTCGAGCCCGCAGCAGGTCAGCGCCTGCTTCATTCTCGCGGTCGACGACTCGATGGACTCGATCCTGAACTGGTACCGGGAGGAGGGCCTGATCTTCAAGGGTGGTTCCGGTGCGGGCCTGAACCTGAGCCGCATCCGCTCGAGCAAGGAGCTGCTCCGCTCCTCGGGCGGCACCGCTTCGGGTCCGGTCTCGTTCATGCGTGGCGCCGATGCGTCGGCCGGCACCATCAAGTCCGGCGGTGCCACGCGCCGCGCGGCCAAGATGGTCGTGCTCGACGTCGACCACCCCGACATCGAGGAGTTCGTGGCCACGAAGGCGCGCGAGGAAGACAAGATCCGCGTCCTGCGCGATGCCGGCTTCGACATGGATCTGGGCGGCAACGACATCACATCGGTGCAGTACCAGAACGCGAACAACTCGGTCCGCGTCAGCGACGAGTTCATGCGCGCCGTCGAGGACGGCACCGAGTTCGGCCTGCGGGCCCGCACCAACGGCGAGGTCATCGAGTCGATCGACGCCCGCAAGCTGTGGGGCGACATCGCGAAGGCCGCGTGGGAGTGCGCCGATCCGGGCGTGCAGTACGACGGCACCATCAACGACTGGCACACCTCGCCCGAGACCGGACGCATCACGGCGTCGAATCCGTGCTCGGAGTACATGCACCTCGACAACTCGTCGTGCAACCTGGCCAGCCTGAACCTGCTGAAGTTCCTCAAGGACGACGGCTCGTTCGACACGGTCAAGTTCACGAAGGCCGTCGAGTTCATCATCACCGCGATGGACATCAGCATCTGCTTCGCCGACTTCCCGACCGAGGCGATCGGCGAGACCACGCGGGCCTACCGTCAGCTGGGCATCGGCTACGCCAACCTGGGCGCACTGCTCATGGCGTCGGGTCTGGCGTACGACTCCGACGGCGGCCGCGCCCTGGCCGGCGCCATCACGTCGCTGATGACCGGTACGTCCTACCGCCGCTCGGCCGAGCTGGCCGGCGTGGTCGGCACGTACGACGGCTTCGCTCAGAACGCGTCGGCACACGAGCGGGTCATGCGCAAGCACCAGGCGGCCAACGACGAGCTGCGCCCGCAGCACGCCATGGACATCGCGGTGCAGCGGGCTGCCACCGAGCAGTGGGCCGAGAACCTGCGCATCGGTCAGCTCAACGGCTGGCGCAATGCCCAGGCCTCGGTCCTGGCCCCCACGGGCACCATCGGCTTCATGATGGACTGCGACACCACCGGCATCGAGCCTGACTTCTCGCTGGTCAAGTTCAAGAAGCTGGTCGGCGGCGGCTCGATGCAGATCGTCAACCAGACGATCCCGGTCGCACTGAAGAAGCTCGGCTATGCCGATGAGACCATCGAGGCGATCGTCGAGTACATCTCCGAGCACGGCCATGTGGTCGACGCCCCGGGCCTGCGCACGGAGCACTACGAGGTGTTCGACACCGCGATGGGCGAGCGTTCCATCAAGCCGATGGGCCACGTGCGGATGATGGCGGCCTGCCAGCCGTTCCTGTCCGGCGCGATCTCCAAGACGGTCAACCTGCCCGAGACGGCCACGGTCGAGGAGATCCAGGACGTCTACTTCCAGGGCTGGAAGCTGGGCCTGAAGGCGCTCGCGGTCTACCGTGACAACTGCAAGGTCGGCCAGCCGCTGAGCGATGCCAAGGCCAAGAAGTCCGATGCGGGTTCGACGGCCGAGGCCGAGGTCAAGACGGTCGTCGTCGAGAAGCCGATCCGTCGTCGCCTGCCGAAGTCGCGTCAGTCGATCACCACGTCGTTCAGTGTCGGTGGCGCAGAGGGCTATATGACGTCGGGTGCCCACGAGGACGACTCGCTCGGCGAGATCTTCCTCAAGCTGGGCAAGCAGGGCTCGACCCTGGCCGGCATGATGGACGCCTTCAGCATCGCGATCTCGATCTCGCTGCAGTACGGTGTCCCGCTCGAGACGTTCGTCAGCAAGTTCACGAACATGAAGTTCGAGCCGGCCGGTCTGACCGACGATCCCGACGTCCGCATGAGCCAGTCGATCATGGACTACGTGTTCCGCCGGCTGGCCCTGGACTACCTGGACTTCGACACGCGGGCGGCCCTGGGCATCTACTCGGCCGATGAGCGTCAGCGCTACCTCGACACCGGTTCGTACGAGCCGCTGAACTCCGGCGGCACCACGGCCGCCGAGCTGGTCGAGGCGACGCCCGCCGAGGCGAAGGGCGAGATCGTCGAAGAGGCTGATGTCGAGCCCGAGGCGGCCGAGGTCGTCGCCGAGGCTGCTCAGCCCGCTCCGGCCCAGGCCCACACCTCGGCCGAGCTGCTCGAGGTCATCACCGGGTCCGCGGTCGACAGCCCGCTGTGCATGACGTGCGGCACCAAGATGCGGCCGGCCGGCTCCTGCCACGTCTGCGAGGGCTGCGGCAGCACCAGCGGCTGCAGCTGAACCAGTACGCGACGAAGCGCCCCGACTCCTTGAAGTCGGGGCGCTTCGCTGCTTCGGAGCCTCCTGATGGCAAGTTCGGGGCCTCGCGATGTCAAGGCGACACGCGTGTGGTTGATGAGATTTTTGGGATAAATGTGGCGAATGTGACCAGAGCGCATTAGATTTCGGTCCATGTTGTCTCGCGTGTCGCTGCGTGCTGCCCTCGGCGTGGCGTTCGCGTCGCTGGTCGCGAGCACGCTCTCGATGTCGGCCGCGAACGCGGACAGGCCCACAGCCGTGGAGCTGCAGACCAAGCTGATCCAGACGCGTCAGCAGATCAACGCGTTGTACATGCAGGCGGCGGCCGCGAACGAGCGCGTCAACGGTGCCACGTACGAACTCGGGCTGGCCGAGGCGGCCATGAAGAAGCACCGTGCCGTGCTGAAGCGGGTCGACCAGGAGTATCGGTCCCAGCGCGAAGTCGTGGCGGAGATGACGGTCGAGCAGCAGCTGAACGGATCGACGAGCCAGGCGATGATGTCGCTGCTCGATGGCGGCCAGCCGGCCACGATCCTGCAGGAGGCCACGAGCCTGAAGGCCGTCGACGAGGCGATGACGGCCGAGCTGGACCGGCTCGATGCCAGCAAGACCGTGGTCGACTCGGCCTCGTCGGCGGTCGAGAAGGTCGTCAAGGATCGCCGGCACGCGGTGTCCGAACGCAAGACGGCCCGCGCGCAGATCAACGCCGCGATCTCGCAGGCAGAAGCGCTGGAGCAGCAGCTCGCGGGTGAGCGCAGCGGCATCGTGCAGCAGCTGGCCCGCCTCCAGGACAAGCCGGTCGCGCAGGTTGAACGTGAGCTGCAACAGATCGAGGAGCAGGTCGACGCGTCAGGCCCCGGTGTCCCGGTCGTGCCGACGCCGGAGCCGAGCCCCGGGGTCGACCCGTCCGATCCCAGGCCGACGCCCCCCGCCCCGACGACGCCCAAACCGACGCCGACGCCGACGCAGCCGACACCTGATCCTGATCCGGGTCCGGCGCCGAGCTCGAAGGTCGAGAAGGCGATCGCATTCGCTGAGGCCCAGCTCGGAGAACCGTACGCGTGGGGCGGTGCCGGGCCGTCGAAGTGGGACTGCTCCGGTCTGACGATGCGAGCATGGGAGGCGGCGGGCGTCAGCCTGTCGCACTACGCGCCGACTCAGTTCAAGCAGACGACCAAGGTCAGTGTCAGCAAGATCCGTCGCGGCGACCTGCTCTACTGGAGCAACGGCAGCGTCAACTCGATCTATCACGTCGCGCTGTACCTGGGGAACGGCAAGATGATCCATGCGCCGCGCCCCGGCCGCTCGGTCGAGATCGTGCCGCTGTCGTATTGGATTCAGCCCGATATGGCCTCGCGGGCCGGCTGAGTCCTCAGACCTCGGTGACGATCACATCGAGGCGGGCGTCGTCCTGTTCGACATGCCATCGCAGATCACGTAGGGCGTCGGCGAGTCCGGCCGGTGAGGTCGGATCGATGTCCTCGGTCACCAGGGCGCGGACGATGCGTCCCTTGGTCGCCTTGTTGAAATGGCTGACGACCGTGCGTCTGCCTTGGCGTTCCTGCAGCACCCGGATCGAGACGGTCCTGCCGGCGGGTGCGGTGCCGAATGCCGCATAGGTGCCTGAGCGCAGGTCGATCACCAGGCCGCCGTCGGACGCGGTGTCGATCGCCTTGGGCACCGTCGGCTTCCAGCGCGACGCGACGGTGCCGAGGCGGGGGAGTGTCACGTTGCCGGCCAGGCGGTAGGCCGGGATCAGATCGCCAGGCCGGACCAGGCCGAACAGGCCGCTCGCGATCGCCACGACGCAATCGGCGCGGGTCCGGGCCGCCGGGTCGAGTCCTGGCAAGTCGGCTGCTTCGAACAGCACGCCGGTGAAGACCTCGTCGGCTCGCCCGGTCGGCTCGTCGGCCAGGGCCGCGTTCACGGCGAGGGCATCGGCCTGGGTCGGCCCGAGACCCAGAACCTGCGCCGCACGTTTCGGATTCCCCGACGACACCTTGATCAGGGTGCGCAGCAGCAGCTCACGGGTGGTCGTGAGTTCGGGAAAGCTGAGGGCTTCGAGTGAGAGCGGATGGCCGCTGGCGGGACGGGTCTTGCCTTCCGAAGGCGGCAACAAGATCAGCACACCATGACCCTATCGGCGCTGGTCAGACATGCCGCAGGCCCTCGATGAGCAGAACGACCGCGAACACGAAGAACGCGGCGGACGCGCCGTACCTGATGGCTTTCTCGGGCAGGTGTTTGCCGAGCACTGCGCCGACCCCGATCGCGAGGGCATCGGCGGCGACCATGCCGATCGTGCTGCCGATCCAGGTGCCGAACCAATCCTCCTTCACGGCCAGCGTGATGGTGGCCAGCATCGTCTTGTCACCGAGTTCGGCCAGGAAGAACGCCAGCCCCACAGCGAAGATCGAGAAGCCCTTCGCATGGGCGGCCTTCTCGGCCTCCTCGTCGGTCAACTCGTCACCGCGCAGTGTCCACAGGCCGAAGGCGATGAACGCCACGCCCGCGGCGATCGAGATCCAGCCCTGGTAGTCCTCGAACGCCGAGCCGATGAAGTAGCCGATCGCGACCGAGGCCAGATGCACGATCGCGGTCGCCAGCGTGATGCCGAGCAGCACGTCGCGGGCGCGATAGCGCGTGGCGAAGGTCATCGCCATCAGCTGGCTCTTGTCGCCCAGCTCGGCCACGAAGATGACCGCGGTGCTGAGCAGCAGTGCTTCCCACATGGAAAGAGGCCCTTTCATCCTGCCTGGACGAAGAGCCTCGGTTGACGAGCCTGATCGACCAGGCACGTCATGGATTGCGTGTCTGGTCGAAAGTCTCGTCCGCCAGCGGGGCTGGCCTGCTGCACCGGAGCGAGCTCTACGAGGACGCTCAGTATGTCGATGCAGCCGTTGGGGACTACTCCCTTTCGGTACTCACCAGCGTACCGGACGGGTCCGAGCCGGTACGCTCGTGGGGCGAATGAGTCGGCCGGGCGGCCGCGGCACGATCCAGCTCGTCTGGGCGGGTCGAGGAAAGTCCGGACTCCACAGAGCACGGTGGTGGCCAACAGCCACCCACGGCGACGTGCGGGACAGTGCCACAGAGAACAGACCGCCAGCGGCCTCTTTCGGGAGGTGCGGGTAAGGGTGAAACGGTGAGGTAAGAGCTCACCAGCGCGGCGGGTGACCGTCGTGGCTCGGTAAACCCCACCGGGAGCAAGACCAGACAGCTGACGGGCTGCTCGTCCGATGTCAGCGGGTAGGTTGCACGAGGCGTCCAGCAATGGGCGTCCCAGATGGATGGTCGCCCCTCTTTCGGGAGGACAGAATCCGGCTTACAGGCCGACTCATTCGCCTTTAGCCCCTGACCTGTGGAGACGTGGGTTAGAGGTTTCTCGCTCTGCCGACGTGTGAGTACACCTAACACGTCAGGAACATGTGTTAAGTTTCCGTCAATTATTTAACGCGTTGGCCGAATGAGTCGAAAGGTTTGACACGTGCCGTGGAACCCTCAGATCCCATTCAACGAACTTCCGCCGCTGCCCCCAGCCGGCCTCGATCTGGAGCCCAAGGCCGTTCTCAAAGCCACGGTAGACGCCCGAACGGCCCTGGCCACGTTGGCGCAGGCGGGTCATCTTCTGACCAACCCGAACGTCTTGATGTATGCGTTGCCGATTCTGGAGGCGCAAGCGAGTTCCGAGATTGAGAACATCGTCACGACAGCAGATGAGTTGTTCAGACACGCCGATGCCGGCGGCGGCAATCAGGCGACGCAGGAGGCGCTGCGCAACAGGCGCGCCCTGTTCTCCGGTGTGGAAGCGATTCGTGCGACGCCGCTCACCGGTCAGACCGCGGCGCTGATCTGTTCTGAACTGCATGGCCGGGACATGGCCGTCCGGGCCGTGCCCGGCACTCGGATTGCCAATCCGGTGACGCGCGAGATCATCTACGCGCCGCCGGAGGGCGCTGGCCTCATTCGCGACAAGCTTGCCGATTGGGAACGGTTCGTGCACGCCGACGACGATCTTGATCCTTTGGTTCGGATGGCGGTGGCCCATTACCAATTCGAGGCCATTCACCCGTTCCACGATGGCAACGGCCGCACCGGTCGAGCCATCAACATCCTGATGCTGATAGAAGCGGGACTGCTGCAGGATCCGGTCATCTACCTGTCACGCGCCATCAATGCGCGAAAGAACGATTACTATCGGCTGCTTCGCGCAGTGACAGCGGAGGGGGCGTGGATCGAGTGGATTCTCTACATGCTCGACGTGGTGCGCGACGCCGCTGTCTCGACGACGCGCAAGATCGATGCGATCCGTGACTGCCAGGACGAGATCGCCGAGCGCGCTCGTGCGGCGACACCCGGCGGTCGCGACGCTCAGTTCCTCGACGTCCTGTTCGCTCAGCCCTACTGCCGCATTAGCACGGTGGCTGAGAAATGCGGAGTTTCTCGCCAGACGGCATCGTCCTGGCTCCATGCGCTCGTCGGGGCAGGTCTCTTGAACGATGCCAAGTTCGGCCGGGACCTGCTCTTCGTGAACAACGAGTTCCTGGACGTTTTGACGCGTCCTGAATGAGTCAACCTGCTGCGATCGAGTCGGCGGCGACTCGGTTTGCCTGCGCGGACGCCGTCGCTCTGGCAGAGTCGGGTCCATGGGCTACGGCGTGCTGGTGATGCTGGTCGGGATGGGGCTGTTCCTGTGGTCCACCAGCACCAAGTCGAAGGCGGTGGCCGCCGTCGGGCTCCTGTGCTTGGTCGGTGGAGCGGCGATGGCGATGGTTTCGATCCTGGCCGTGGTCAACGAGGCGTGACAGCGGCATCGGGTGGTGTCGCGCGCTAGGTTCGGGGACATGACTTCGGTTCCGAACATCACCTTGAACAACGGCGTCGAGATCCCGCAGCTGGGGTTCGGCGTGTATCAGGTCCCGCCGGCCGAGACCAAGGACGCGGTGCTGACCGCGTTCGAGGTCGGCTACCGGCATATCGACACCGCACAGATGTACCGCAATGAGCAGGGGGTCGGTGAGGCGCTCGCGGCTTCAGGGCTGGCCCGTGACGACGTGTTCATCACCAGCAAGCTCAACAACGGGTACCACGCGCACGACGATGCTCTGCAGGCCTTCGATCGCACCTTGGAGAAGCTCGGCATCGAGCAGATCGACCTGTTCTTGATCCACTGGCCGCTGCCCGACATCGACGTCGACTTCGTCGAGACGTGGACGGCGCTGGAGGAGATCTACGGGTCGGGCCGGGCCCGGTCGATCGGTGTCTCGAACTTCATGGCGCATCACTTGCGCCGCCTGGTCCAGGAGACCGACGTCGTGCCGGCGGTCAATCAGATCGAGGGCCATCCGTACCTGCAGCAGGAGGACGTGCGCCAGGCGTCGGCCGAGCTCGGCGTCGCGGTCGAGGCGTGGTCGCCGATCGCGCAGGGTCAGGTGCTCGATGATCCCGCGATCACGGCCGTAGCGACCGAGGTCGGCCGCACCCCGGCTCAGGTCGTCCTGCGCTGGCATCTGCAGCGTGGCGACATCGTGTTCCCGAAGTCGGTGACGCGGGCCCGGGTCGAGGAGAACTTCGCGCTGTTCGACTTCGAGCTCGACGAGACCCAGATGGGTCAGATCACCGCGCTGGAGCGGGGACATCGCACGGGTCCCGATCCCGACACGTTCAACTGGATCCCCAACCGTTGAGCCGGAGCCGCGCAGCATGGCTACGCTGGAACGCATGAGCGACGAGGTCGATCAGGCGGCGGAGCGCGACGGGGTCGACCCGATCCTGCGGTACGGCGCGTTGATGATCGCCGGCCTGATGATCGCCGGTTTCGTCGGCCTGTGGCTCGAGGCCGGGTTCAGGAACGGCGCGGCCGTGGGCGTCGCCGTCGGCATCCTGGTCGCGTACCTGCTCGGCAAGCCCAATCATGACGACGAGGTGGACAGATGAGCGACGGCCAGTGGTACTACTGCACGAAACACAACACGGTCGAGGGCGAAGAGGGCTGCCGTGCGGTCGACCGTCTCGGTCCGTACTCCTCGCCGGAGGAGGCGTCGCGAGCGCTCGAGATCGCCGCTGAGCGCACCAAGGCTTGGGACAACGACCCGGACTGGAACGACGACGCGCCTCAGCCCGACAGCGAGTGAACGCTCGCGCCAGCCATCCGCGCCGCGGCGGGCGACGCCGGGAATGGAACTTCCAGCGCTCCGGCCCGTGGATCGGCATCGCCGGCCTGTTCGTCAACCTGTGGTTGACGATCTCCAGCGTCCTGTACGCCCCGTGGTGGGGCATGGTGTTGTTGCTCGCCTACCTCGTGCCCCAGGCCGTCCTGGTCAAGCGTTGGGTCCGCACCCAGCCGATCAGATGCATCGCGGTGCCTCTGGCCGGTGCGGCCGTCTGGGCCCTGACCGTCGTGATCGGCGCCCAGTGGTGGGGCTGGTCGCTCTAGCTCACGCGTCGAACGTGTGCTCCGGGCCGGGGAAGACGCCGGCCTCGACCTCTTCGGCGAACTGCTGAACAGCGCTCAGCATGACGCCGTGCAGATCGGCGTAGCGCTTGACGAAGCGCGGCGCCTTGCCGGTGCGCAGGCCCATCATGTCCTGCCAGACCAGCACCTGCGCGTCGCAATCGGGCCCCGCGCCGATACCGATGGTGGGGATGTGCAGGGTCCGGGTGATATCGGCCGCGATGGGCGCCGGCACCATCTCCATGACGACCGACATGGCGCCGGCTTCCTGCACCGCGAGGGCGTCGTCCATCAGCTTCTTGGCGGCATCGCCGCGGCCCTGGACCCGGTACCCGCCGAGGCTGTGCTCGGACTGCGGCGTGAAGCCGATATGGGCCATGACGGGGATCGCGCCCTTGGCCAGCAACTCGATCTGGGGCGCCATCTCGGCGCCGCCCTCGAGCTTGACGACCTCAGCCTGGCCTTCCTTCATGAACCGCACGGCGGTGTCGTAGGCCTGCTCGGGGGAGCGCTGGTAGGAGCCGAACGGCAGGTCGGCGACGACGAGGGCCCGCTGGGTCGATCGCGTGACGGCCTTGACCAGCGGCAGCAGCTCATCGACGGTGACGGGCAGGGACGTCTTGTAGCCGAACACGTTGTTGGCCGCGGAGTCGCCGATGAACAGCACGGGGATACCGGCCTCGTCGAAGGTGGCGGCCGAGTACTGGTCGTATGTCGTCAGCATGACCCACTTGCGGCCTTCGGCCTTCCACTGCTGGAGGTGGTGGGTGCGGACCTTCTTGACCTCGGGTGCTCCCGACGGAGCAGGTGCGCTCCCGTACGGGGCAGTCTCTTCGGGCGCGACGGAATCAGCCATCGTCAATCACTCCTGTTGCAGAATCTCGCAGCTCCCTGATGGAGTCCACGGACAGGTCCAGCCTGGCACAGTCGACGCCGATCGGAACCGTGACGGTGGTCACCCCGTTCACGGGTTTCCCACGAGACCCCCCGAAACCTGCATTGATGACACGAAACTTCGTGTCATCAATGCAGGGAAAGTGTCATCTGGGACAGAAAAAGGGGGTCTCGTGGGAAACCTGCACACTGACACCGGTGAGATCAGAGGTGCTCGCGCCAGCCGTTCGTGATCGGTACGCGGCGGTCCCGGCCGAAGTTGCGGCGACTGATCTTGGGGCCCGGCGGATACTGCCGGCGCTTGTACTCGGCCCGGTCGACCAGGGTGATGATCCGCTCCACCAGATCGGGATCGAAGCCCTCAGCGATGACCTCGGCCGAACCGAGATCGCGCTCGACGTAGGCGTCGAGCACCGCGTCGAGGAGCTCGTACGGCGGCAGCGAGTCGGTGTCGAGCTGTCCGGGGCGCAGCTCGGCCGACGGCGGCTTGCTGATGGTGTTCTCGGGGATCGGGGGAGTCTCGCCCCGCGACTCAGCGTAGGCATTGCGCCACCGGGCCAGCTCCCAGACCAGGGTCTTCGGCAGGTCCTTGATCGGCGCGAAGCCCCCGACGGCATCGCCGTAGATCGTCGAGTAGCCGGTCGCCAGTTCGGACTTGTTGCCGCACGCCAGCACCAGGTGACCATGCTGATTGGACAGTCCCATCCAGATCACGGCCCGGATGCGAGCCTGCAGGTTCTCCTCGGCCACGCCCTCGAGATGCAGGGCGTCCTGGAATGCGTCGAAGACCGGCGCGATCGCGACGGTGTCGAGCTGCAGCCCGGTGCGCTCGGCCTGCTCGGCGGCATCGGACTTGGAGTGATCGGTCGACCAGGCCGAGGGATTGCTGACGCCGAAGACCCGATCGGCGCCCAGTGCGTCGACCGCGACCGCCGCGACCAACGTCGAGTCGATGCCGCCGGACATGCCGAAGAGCACGCTGCGGAAGCCGTTCTTCTCCACGTAGTCGCGCAGGCCCAGCACGATGGCCTGATAGCGCTCGCCCAGGTCATCCCATCGCTCTGCCACAGCTGGCACGAGCGGCTCGCGGGCCGGCGCGGGCTCGGTCGAGACGATGGTGCGCTCGACCCGCAGCCCGTGAAAGCGGGCTCCGGGATCGGGCATCGGCGCGGTGGCGGCCGGCAGGTCCAGATCGACGACGAGCAGCTCGGGCTCGAACTGTCGAGCACGCGCGATCAGGTCGCCGTCGGCACCGACCACGAGCGAGTCGCCGTCGAACACCAGCTCGTCCTGGCCGCCGACGAGGTTGACGTAAGCCAGGGCGCACTGGCCCTCACGCGCGCGGCGAGCGCACAGGTCGAACCGGGTGTCGTCCTTCGCGGCCTCGTACGGCGAGCCGTTGAGCACCACGAGCAGCCCGGCATCGGCGGCATCGGCGGCGGCCGAGGGCCCGTCCTGCCAGATGTCCTCGCAGATCGCGATCGCGACGTCGATGCCGCGCACCTGGACCACCTGCGTCTCATCGCCCGGCACGAAGTGGCGGAACTCGTCGAACACGCCGTAGTTCGGCAGATGGTGCTTGTCGTATCGCGCCACGATCTGGCCGCCCACCAGGACGGATGCGGAGTTGGTGGGCTGGTTCTTGGGGATGCCGAGGCGGTCGGGCAGCGCCTCGAGAGCGGCCGGCTTGGCCGAGTCCAGGTGCCCGACGATGACGACCAGATCACCCAGGCCCTCGGCCTGCAGCCGGGTGGCGAGATCGGCGACCGCGGCCTGTGACGCCCGGATGAAGGACCTGCGGTAGGCCAGGTCCTCGATGGGATAGCCGTTGAGCACCATCTCGGGCATGACCAGCAGGTCGCTGCCGGCGGCCGCCGCCTCGCGTGCCGCCTGCAGCACCAGCTCGGCGTTGCCGGCGAGATCGCCGACCCGAGCGTTGACCTGGGCGAGGGCAAGACGCAGCTGAGGCATGACAGCAACTCTAGGGTGCGGCGGACGCGTGGCCCGCGGGCGCCAACGCGTGACTCCTCGACGCCAACGAGTGACTCGCGAGCGGAAACATGGATGTAACACGGTGCGTGGGAGACTTTCGGCATGGGTAAGCAGGAAGACTTCGTCCTCCGGTCGATCGAGGAGCGCGACGTCCGGTTCATCCGGCTGTGGTTCACCGACGTGCTGGGGTCGTTGAAGTCGGTCGCGATCGCACCGGCCGAGCTCGAGGGGGCCTTCAGCGAGGGCATCGGATTCGACGGCTCGGCGATCGAGGGCTTCGCGCGCGTGCACGAGGCCGACATGCTCGCCAAGCCCGATCCGTCGACGTTCCAGGTCTTGCCGTGGCGAGGCGCGACCCCGTCGACCGCGCGCATGTTCTGCGACATCCAGATGCCCGACGGCACCGCCTCGTACGCCGATCCCCGGCACGTGCTCAAGCGTGCGCTCGGCAAGGCGGCCGATGCCGGGTTCACGTTCTACACCCACCCCGAGATCGAGTTCTACCTGTTCAAGGGCAAGCCGCCGCTGGGCGAGCGGCCGGTCCCGGTCGACGACAGCGGCTACTTCGACCACACCGCGCAGGGCGGCTCGCAGGACTTCCGCCGCGAGGTCATCACGATGCTCGAGGACATGGGCATCTCGGTCGAGTTCAGCCACCACGAGGGCGGACCGGGTCAGCAGGAGATCGACCTGCGGTACGCCGACGCGCTGTCGACGGCCGACAACATCATGACGTTCCGCACCATCGTCCGCGAGGTCGCGCTGACGCAGGGCAAGTGGGCCTCGTTCATGCCCAAGCCGCTGACGGAACACCCCGGTTCGGGTATGCACACGCACGTGTCGCTGTTCGAGGGCGACGAGAACGCGTTCTTCGAGGCCGGTGCGCGGTACCAGCTGTCGGTGACCGGTCGCCGCTTCATCGCGGGCGTCCTGCACCACACGCCCGAGATCACCGCGGTCACCAATCAGTGGGTCAACTCCTACAAGCGGCTCGCGGGCGGGGGTGAGGCCCCGAACTACGTGTGCTGGGGGCACAACAACCGGTCCGCGCTGATCCGTGTGCCGATGTACAAGCCGAACAAGCACCAGTCGGCCCGTGCAGAGCTGCGCGTGATCGACGCGGCCTGCAATCCGTACCTGGTGTACGCCCTGGTGCTGGCGGCGGGTCTCAAGGGCATCGAGGAGTCCTACGAGCTGCCGCCGGAGGCCGAGGACAACGTCTGGTCGCTCAGCGAGAACGAGCGGCGCGCCATGGGCCTGTCTCCGTTGCCTCGCAATCTCGACGAGGCGATCCGCACGATGGAGACCAGCGATCTGGTCGCCGAGACGCTCGGTGAGCATGTGTTCGACTTCTTCTTGCGCAACAAGCGGGCGGAGTGGCAGGACTACCGGTCCCAGGTCACCCAGTTCGAGATCGACCGCTTGATGCCGATCGTCTGACGTGGCGACCTCCAGCGAGCTCGCGGCGAGCCTGGCTCGTAAGGGCTTCCGAGACGCGACCGCCGCAGGGGCGATGCTCGCGCACCTCGGCGAGGTCCCCGAGGGCTTGGTCGACCGCATCGCGTCGGTCGCCGAGCCCGATATCGCGCTGCAGTCACTGGCCGAGATCGCCGACGCCATGGGGGCGGGCGAGCTGTTCAGGCTGCTCGAGCAGTACGACCTGCGCGAACGGCTGCTGGTGGTGCTCGGCACCAGCCGGGCGCTCGGGGAGTTCCTGGCACGCCATCCCGAGTACGTCACGGACCTGAGCCGCGACGCGCTGTCGACCGAGCCGCTCGATCTCGCGTCGATCCGCAGCCAGCTGGAAGAGGCGGCGACCGACGCAGATGCGCTGCGGGTCGCGTACTACCGCAAGCTGCTGCACATCGCGGCCCGCGACCTGAACGCGTTCACGTCATTCGCGCAGTCCTCGGCCGAGCTGTCCGATCTCGCGGTCGCGACGCTCGGGGCGGCGCTGCGTATCGCGCGGGCCGAACTGAGCGCCGGGGGCGAGGGCACAGCCGCCGACGACTGCCGCTTCACGATCATGGCGATGGGCAAGACCGGCGGTCACGAACTCAACTACATCTCCGATGTCGACGTGATCTTCGTGTGTGGTGACGAACCGGAGTCCCTGCAGGTCGCGACCCGGCTGGCCGCCGCGGTCATCCGCATCTGCGGCGAGCACACCGCCGAGGGCACGATCTGGGAGGTCGACGCGAACCTGCGCCCAGAGGGCCGCAACGGCCCTCTGGTGCGGTCTCTGGCCAGCCATGTCGCCTACTACGACAAGTGGGCCAGCACGTGGGAGTTTCAGGCCCTGCTCAAGGCACGCTATGCCGCGGGCGATGAGGAGTTGGCCGACCAGTACCTGGCGGCTCTGCACCCCAAGGTCTGGTTCGCCAGCACCCGCGACAACTTCGTCCCCGACGTGCGCGCCATGCGGCAGCGGGTCATCGACCACATCGCACCGCAGCATCGCGACCGACAGCTCAAGCTCGGTGCCGGCGGCCTGCGCGACGTTGAGTTCGCCGTTCAGCTGCTGCAGCTGGTGCACGGTCGTGCCGACGAGTCGTTGCGCAGTCCCACGACCTTGGAGGCTCTGGAGGCGCTGACCCGCGGGGGATACGTCGGCCGCCGCGACGGCGCCGCGCTGGAGGACGCGTACGAGTTCCTGCGCACGCTGGAGCACCGCATCCAGCTGTACCGGCTCAAGCGCAGCCACATCGTGCCCGATGACCCGGAGGACCTGCGTCGGATCGGTCGCAGCATGGGCTATCGCACGAACTCGGCCGAGGCGCTCACCAAGGACTGGCAGGCCCATCGGCGCATCGTGCGTCGTCTCCACGAGAAGCTGTTCTTCCGTCCGCTGCTGGAGGCCGTGTCGTCCCTGCCCAGCGAGGGCCTGCGCCTGACGCCGCTGGCCGCGGAGCAGCGCCTCACCGCGCTCGGCTTCCGCGATCCACTCGGCGCCTTGGCGCACATCCAGGCGCTCACCAGCGGTGTCTCGCGGCGTGCCGCGATCCAGAAGTCCCTCCTGCCGGCGATGCTGGAGTGGTTCGCCGAGTCGCATGACCCCGATGCCGGGCTGCTGGCCTTCCGCAAGATCTCCGAGGAACTCGGCGAATCGCACTGGTACCTGCGCAAACTGCGCGACGAGGGCGAGAGCGCCGAGCAGCTGGCCCACGTGTTGTCGACGAGCAAGTACGTCACGGATCTGATCCTGCGGGCACCCGATTCGGTGGCGCTGCTGGGCGATGACAGCGAGCTGGTACCGCGTGAACGTGAGCGGCTGTTCACCGAGATGGACCTGGCCGTCGACCGGCAGTCCGATCCCACGGCGGGCACCAAGGCGGTACGCCGGGTGCGGCGGCGGGAGTTGTCGCGCATCGGTATCGCCGATGTCCAGGGCCTGCTCGACATCGTCGAGGTCGGTGACGCGTTGACCGATATCGGCACCGCGACCTTGCGGGGGGCGCTCAAGGCGTCGATCGCCGCGGTCGAGGCCGAACGCGGACCGATGCCGACACGCATGGCGATCGTGCTGATGGGCCGGCTCGGCGGATTCGAGGCGGGCTACGGCTCGGACGCCGACGTGATGTTCGTACACGATCCGCACGACGGCGCTGATCCGGAGGCGGCCACGGCCGCCGCGATGGCGGTGGCCGTGGACCTGCGCAAGAACCTGGCGGCACCCGGCGACGATCCGCCGCTCGAGGTCGACGCCGAGCTGCGGCCCGAAGGCAGGAACGGGCCCCTGGTCCGGTCGTTCGAGGCGTATCGGTCGTACTACGCCAAGTGGTCGGCCGTATGGGAGGCCCAGGCGCTGCTGCGGGCCAATCCGTGCATCGGCGATGACGACCTCTGCGCGCGTTTCACCGATCTGATCGACCCGTTGCGCTATCCCGAGGGCGGGACGACGCCGGAGGAGGTCCGGGAGATCCGCCGGATCAAGGCGCGGGTGGAGTCCGAGCGGCTGCCGCGGGGCGCCAATCCGAACACCCATCTCAAGCTCGGGCGCGGGGGCATCTCCGATGTCGAGTGGGCGGTGCAGTTGTTGCAGATGCGCCATGGTCATGACATCGAGGGGCTACGCACGACGCGCACGATCGGGGCGCTGCGGGCAGCGGCTCACGCCGATCTGCTGACGCCCGACGACGCAGCCAGCCTCGAGACCGCCTGGCGGCTGGTCAGCCGCATCCGCAACGCGGTCGTGCTGTTGCGGGCCAAGCCGGCCGAGTCGATGGTCGAGCAGGCCGAGGAGCGAGCCGGCGTGGCGCACCTGCTGGGCTACGGAGACGAGCAGAGCGAGCGCATGGTCGACGACTATCTACGCGCCACGCGCCATGCGCGTCAGGTCTTCGAGCGGGTCTTCTACGCGTGAACGCCGCTGCGCGATGATCTCGGCGCGTTCATGGATCGTCAGGCCGCCCCACACGCCGTAGGGCTCCTGGACCGCCAACGCGTGATCTCGGCACTCGCGCAGCACCGGGCACCTGGAGCACAGGGCCTTGGCGGCGGACTCACGATCACGCCGCCGCGGCCCGCGTTCGGCCTCGGGGGAGAAGAACGTCTCGGGGTCCTCGGTGCGGCACCGCCCCCGGTGCTGCCACTCGTATGACTCCTGGACCGCCCTCGGCAGTCGCGAGATCTCAGCCATGCCCTGCGTACCTCCTCCTCGGGTCCTTTACCCCGGATTCGGTGCCGACCCACGTCCGGATGGGTCGCCGGCAGGCCGAGACTCAGGTGCGCTGCAGGCGGAGCTGGAAGACGTCGAGATAGCCGGTGGCGAATCCGGCCTCGCAGTAGGCCAGGTAGAACTCCCACATGCGGCGGAACGTCTCGTCGAAGCCCCCACCGGTCGTGGTCCCATCGCCACCGAGCTGGCGGATCGTGTCCCAGTTGGCCTGGAAGTTCTCGCGCCACAGCCGCAGCGTGCGGGCGTAGTCCTGGCCGAGGGACCGTTGCTCGACCACGGCGAGGCCGGTATGGGAGCCCAGCACCTCGTCGATGGCTTCCAGGGACGGAATGAGCCCGCCGGGAAAGATGTACTTCTGGATCCACCCGTACGAGCGGCGGGTCGCCAGATAGCGATGGTGCGCCATCGTGATGGCCTGGATCGAGACTGATCCTCCGTGCGCCAGCAGACGGTCGATCGCGGCGAAGTAGGTGGGCCAGTACTCCTCGCCGACGGCCTCGATCATCTCGACGCTGACGACGGCGTCGTACTCGCCGGTGACATCGCGGTAGTCGATCAGCTGCAGGTCGATACGGTCGGTCAGGCCCGCGGCGGCGATGCGCTCACGGGCCAACGCGGCCTGTTCGGTCGAGATCGTGATGGTCGTGACCTGAGCGCCGCGCTGGGCCGCCCGGATCGCGAGCGCCCCCCAGCCGCTGCCGATCTCGAGCATCCGGGTGCCCTCGCCGACACGTGCCTGGTCCAGGATGCCGTCGATCTTGCGCAGTTGGGCGGTCTCGAGCGACTCGTCGGGATCGGTGAACCAGGCCGACGAATACGACATGGTGGGATCGAGGAACTGGGCGAACATCTCGTTCGACAGGTCGTAGTGCGCCTGGATGTTACGGCGCGATCCGGCCACCGAGTTGCGCGTCGACCGGGGCAGCCGCTCGTCGACCAGAGCCCGGAACTTCTGCAGCGAGGGCGGCACGATCGTCGTGAGCCGCTCGGCGAACGGCACCAGCAGATCGGCCAGATCGGTGTCGGCACCGGTGGTCCAGTCGCCGGCCATGTACGCCTCACCGAAGCCGATCTTGGTGTCGGCGCCGAGGCGGCCGAAGAACGCCTTGGGGCGTACCAGGCGCATCTCGGGGGAATCGGTGCCGCCGGAGCCCCACACGGTGCCGTCGGGGAACGTCAGCCGGATCGGCACTCGATTCACGGCGGGCCGCAGGATGCGCCGCGCCATGCGCGCACGGAACGGAGGTTTGGGCGATCGCGCGACACCGGGCCAGCGGGCCCGGTCGATCGATCCGGCGATATCGGTCATGGGGTGGCCTCCTTGCGAGGGATGATCGGCAGGCGCCGCAGCCACAGCCACACGCCGTGCATCCGGATCAGCAGCGACGTGCGCTGGGTCATGAGCGGGCGGGTGATCAACAGTCGCAGCAGGTGCCGCGGCGTGGCAAGCCGGGGTTCGCCGCGGAACGTCGCCGAGAACACGGCCTCGCCGTCCTGGCGCAGCACGACGGTCGACGAGACGGCGTCCGGCCCCAGCCCGAAGCGGAGATCGTAGCGGCCCTCGACCGTGAAGAAGGGCGAGACGTAGAAGGCCTTGTCGACGCTGGTGCGGCCGGCGTCGTCCGGATGCAACAGGTAGGCGTGACGTTCGCCGTAGGTGTTGTGAACCTCGGCGACGATGCAGGTCAGCGAACCGTCGGGCGCGATGATCCAGAACACGCTGAGCGGGTCGAACGTGTAGCCCAGGATGCGGGCGTTGGCGAGCATCACGATGCGGTGATCAGCGATGTCGAGGCCCTCGCCGGCGCAGAACTGCTCGACCCTGTCGCGGATCGACGCCCCATGTCCGTTCGGACGACCAGGGTCGCCCAGGTGATCGGCGGCGCTGAACGTGGAGAACGGGCGTAGCCAACGCGGCATCCGCGGCAGGTCGTCGACATCGACGAGCCATTGGTAGACGCGATGCCGGAAGCGATGGGCGACCTGGCCGCGGCGGGTGTGGCCGATGCGCCCGTCGACCAGGGCGGGCAGCGGCGGCAGCGTCGCGGTCGCACTCACCAGGTGACTCCCAGGGCGGCGGCCGCCTCGACACCGGACCGGCAGCCGTCCTCGTGGAAGCCCCAGCCGTGATAGGCGCCGGCGAACACCGTGCGGTCGGTGGCCAGCGAGCGCAGGCGCGCCTGCGCCGCGACCGATGCCGGCGTGTAGAGCGGATGCGTGTAGTCCATCGTGGCCTCGACGCTATCGCGATCGACGGATCCGGAGTCGTTCAAGGTGACGAGGAACGGCCGGTCGCTGTCGATGCCCTGGAGCCGGTTCATCCAGTACGTGACGGTGGTGTCGCCGTCGTCGACCGCACAGCCGGCCTTGCGGTAGTTCCAGGCCGCCTGTGCCTGGGTGGCACGGGGCAGCAGTCCCGCG
>Ga0182737_1000662_pt1 | contig 44311 bp, 36 predicted proteins | sample eDN5th30CBELigOP_FD_128878 | JGI IMG/M metagenome (GOLD analysis project Ga0182737, IMG submission 128878) | Enriched Organic Plus compost microbial communities from Emeryville, California, USA - eDNA 5th pass 30_C BE-Lig OP (version 2) (version 2) ... | reverse complement strand
GCGTCTGCCGATATTCGCGTATTCTCCGCGACCGGTGAACACCTGGGGACTACCGGCCGACGCGGCGGCGGTCCCGGCGAATTCCAGTTCATCAGTGCGATGCATCGTGCGGCTGGAGATTCCGTGCTGATCTACGACGTGCAGACACGTCGGCTCACGCTGCTCGATCCTGCCGGGAACTTCGTGCGTGTAATTCCGATCGACGCGGAGCGCGGCTTCAGCCAATTGTACGGACAATTCTCGGATGGCACGCTGCTCGGGGCGATCCGGCGCACGGACATGATGCCGCCGCCGCAAACCGGAGGTGACCAGCTATCTCGAATCCCGACAGAACTCGGCCGGTTCGGGCAGAACGTTTCGTTGATTGACTCGCTTGGGGCGTTCCCGGGTGCGGAGCGCAACATCCGGGTAACCATGGGCCCTGATAATCAGATCTCTTCGATCTCGATTATAGCCGGCCCTTTCACGAGGACTCCAGGCTACGTCGCCGGGGCGAATGAGTTCTATGTCGGTCCACAGGATGGTCCTGAAGTGCTCGTATACAACACGAGCGGTACGCTCAGCCGCATCATACGCACTGGTCACACGCTCGAAGCGTTCACGCAGAAACACGCGGATGCACAGTTCGAGCGCCAACTCAGCCAGGTATCACCGCAGCAACGGGTGGAAATGAAAGCAGCCGGACCGCCACCCTTGCCGCATACCCAATTTCTCCCCGCGTACGGCAGTCTGCTGCTCGATGCCGAGGGCAATCTGTGGGTTGCGGACTTCGCAAATCCGCTCCGTCCTGCCGGACGATGGACCGTCTTCGGCCCCGATGGCGCGGTCCTCGCCCGCGTCCAATTTCCCGAACGTTTCCGCGTGTTCGACATCGGCAGGGATTACGTGCTCGGTCGTGAACTCGACGACCTCGATGTCGAACACGTGCGGCTTTATCCGCTGATCAGGTAATCAGCCGGACTGCATGACGCCGGCTGATGGTGCCGCTTCGGACAGTACGGGTTCGAAGCGGCCCGACCACGGCTGGTTGTTCTCTAGACAATCGCTCAATTCCAGATAGATCCGCCGCAGCATTTCCGCCTGTACTTCAGGTGAATCCCCCGCGCTTTCGACCTTCGCACGGATCCGCTCGGATAAACTGCCGCTGGCCGCGATCCGCTCGAGCAGATCGAAATACGGCTGCTCTCCTTCCGCGGCATGCGGCCGCGCACGCTTCAGCAACTCCGTTATAACTGCGGCCGCATTGCGTTCGCCGGGCACATCAACATGTGGTGCGTTCACAATCGCAACGCTGCCATCCTGAATCGTCCGCTGGAAATCTTCGACCAGGATCTCGTGCCTGGGGGGTTCGACTTCACCCGACAGCACACGACCAGTCAGGTCGCGCAGCGCTGCGCGTACAAACGCGGCGAACGCGGTATCAACCTTTACACACTCCTGCGTATCGAGCGCGCGCACTTCCAATGCCTTGCGCGAGAAGCGCAGAATGGCTGAGCGCGTGTTGAAGAACTCATGGCGAATCGCTCCCGCATCACGCAGCCGATCGAGTGCATCGTACATCGGCTGCAGAATTGTGCGCCTGTACTCGCTGAAGCTGCTGACGTATTCGGGGACGATATGCCCCATGCTCTCGGGGATGCGCGCCTGATGGCGGGTCAGCCAGTACAGCCTTGAGTCGGTGTAATGCTGCAGTGAGCCATCGAACGCGGGCGTTGTTGCCGCAATCGCGGGCAGGTAGGGGATCAGCAGCGCAGCCGCGGTCAGCATGGCCACGGTTTCTGTTTCATCGCCGAATGGCAGGTTGATGTGCGATGCCTGCACGTTCATCCACCCGTGTGTGCGCACATCAAACAGGCGTGCATAGGTTGTGTAGATGCGCAGTCCGGAGCGGGTCCACAGTCGCGCGTCCTGTGGATCGAACCACGGATGCATTCCGGTTGGCAGCAGGCGCGCATCGAATTCATCGCGCAACACCGCATTGAACCGCTGCAATCCTTCGAACAGCATCTGTTCTGCTTCGATCATCGATGCAACCGGCTCCGCGGTTTTGATCTCGAACACGTGATCGGCGAACTCGTTCGAGAACGCGACGGCACCGAGGTCGATATCGCTGGTGCCGCGGCCTGCGAGGATGCGGAACGCAGGTTCGACCAGGCGCGCGACGTCGAGGTTCTGATCGACAATCGGGTATTCGAGTTCGATGCCCGCAACTTCGAATGGCCTGTACCGCACTGGTCTGCGCGATGCGCGCGCGATTGGCTTGCGCAGTTGAGTCAGTGAACGGTCGATTCGTGGTGCCGGACGTGGTTCCGCGTTGTTCGCCTCCTCGACGCGACGCACGAAATACTCGATCAGGTCTTCATAGATCACATCGCCATCGGCAGCATCCTCGTAACCGAGGTCCAGGTTCGGGTTGTCGTTGATCTCGATGACGACGGGACCGTCCGGACCCTCCTTCAGATCGACCCCATAGAATCCGCTGCCGACGAGCTTCGCAGCCGCGAGCGCGACCTGCACGACCTGCTCCGGCACCGCTGCTCGGGCAACCGCTTCCACGCGACCGTACTGTTCGGTCCCATGCTCCACACTGCGAATCTGCCAGTGGCCGCGCGCCATGTAGTAGCGGGCGGCGAACAGCAGCTTTCCATCAAGCACACCGATACGCCAGTCAAACTCCGAAGGCAGCCATTTCTGCGCGATCAGCAGCGGCGATTGCAGGAACATCTGCAGTGCGCGCGCGTTGTACTCCTCCTCGGTTTCAATGCGATGCACGGCCGCCGAGAAATCGCCATCCGGAAGTTTCAGCACGAATGGCAGGCCGAGTTCGGTGATGTGTTCCCAAGACGTGCGTGCGGTGAGTACGCGCGTCTCCGGTGTGGGGATGTTTTCGCGCCGCAGCAGTTCGTTGATGAACACCTTGTTGGTGCAGCGCACGGTCGATTGGGTGTCATCGATGACCGGCATATTCAGCGCTTCCGCACGAATCGCGAACTGAAATGCCGGTCGCGTGACGCTCGTGTGCGCTCGCACGAACAGCGCGTCGTACTCGGGCAGCTTACGCAGGTCGTTCAATCCGATCCGCGCGATGTGAACGTCGCGCCGGGCCGCAACACGTTCGAGCCGCTCGATCGTCTCCGGCGTCGATGGCGAGAACGGATTGCCCGGGTCGACCAGCACCGCAATCGTTGCGCGCACTTCACGCGGTGTGGCGCGCGACCACTCCCGCCGGCGAGTAGCGTCAGTCAACTGCTCGCGTAACAGCATGCTCTCCGCCTCGCCCAGACGATCGATCGTGTGCGGCGCGATCTGCGTGACTTTCCAGCCGTCATGCTCCCGAACCAGTTGCAGGCGCAGCAGCGGCACCGGCCAGACCCGGAAGACTTCACGCGCCAGACGACCGTGTTCCGGATCCAGCGTCGCGCCGAGGATCACCACCAGCTCGATGCACTCTCCGCTTTGCGCCGGCCGGCACTGCTCGTTTTCTGCCGGGCAGATCAGCGGGATCGGGAACTCGTCGCAATGCGCCCCGCTCGCCTCATCCGCGATTGCAGGTTCACCCGCGGACCTGCGGCGGATCGTCATCTCCGCGGCATCGATGGTCGGAACGCCGGCCTCCTGCAATGCACGGTAACGTGCGTACGGCTCTGCCAACCCCGAGTTCGTCTCGATACTCGGAAGCGCTCGCTGCCCGCGCGCGTCCGCCAGGAGCGATACGTAGTAGCCGCTGCTCGCGTAATTGCAGGAGCGGCACAGGTTCACCACGATCGCTGCATGCGCCTCCGCACCCGACTCCAGGTATTCGTCCGCCGTGAGAATCATGTCGGGTGGAAGACCGTCGCCGTCTTCCGGATGTGAAACGACTGCAATCACATCTCGCCGCGTCAAGCTGCCTCCTGATCGATGGGCCACACCTCGAGCAGCACTGCGTCGTAGGTCACATCGCCAAGCAGGATCGCATTGATCAGCCGTGACGCTTCGACTACGACGCGCCCCCCCGGCGCCGGAACATTCTCCGCCGGGTCCAGCACGCTCAGGGTTCGTCCCCAGTTGTCGTATCCGGTGATGACCACGAAATGCCCGCTCGGCTCCCCGGCAACGTCGTCTTCGATCAGACGCTGCGTAGAGGGCTCCCAGCGTTCTCGCGCAAATCGGTAGAGGTAGGTCGCCGAGAGCCCCGCGAGAACCGGGTGCCCGCGATCAATGATTTCACGAAGAAGACAGTGCGTCAGCTCCTTGAACGCGAGTTCGCCGCCCATTTGCAGGAACTGCACGTACGCATCCGCCGCCTGGACCCGCTTCACGTCGACGAGGTACTGGCGGCGCGCCGTGATTTTCCCGATGAGCTGTTCCGGGGAGAGGTCCACCCAGGTCGGATCGAAAATCCGCTGGTCGTAGGAGAAGATGCGCGCGTTATAGCCGCGCTTCAGTGCCGAGATCGCGAGATAGACCGCCATAGTCCCCCCGTCCTCGTTGCGCTGAAGTGCGGCGACGATCTCCTCCAGTTCCGAATTCTCGCCGTAGAACGCGTAGACTTTACGCAGGCAGGTAGGGCCACACGTTACATCGTCGGGCTGCAGAAACCGCTGCACCCGCAACTCCCTGGCCCGCCGTGACCTGGCCACTTTCCGGCCATCGCGCACTGCCGAAGAAACGCCCTTCATCCAACTCTTGCAGGGAGCAACACGCGGACCAGTCTGCTGCAGGCGGTGCGAAAATCCTGAAAACGGGCAGTAAACTTTTCCGGGTCACAACTGGTTGGACTTCGCCAAATGCTTTTATGCCAACAGCATGCGCTATGGCCCGGGATCTGCCCCGCACGCGTACAACCCCTGTACAGCCCTTTGCGGGAGACCCCATGCCAGACCTCGTGCCCGTCCAGCCGATGGCGTCCGACAGCTTCGAGCAGGTACTCGCCAACATGGAGCTGCGTGCACTCAAGGTGCGCAACCCCGAAGAACGCGCCCGCATCTACAACCTCGCCGGCGACATGTGTTTTGACGCCGGGCTGAAGGAGCGCACCCTCTCGTTTTACGGCCGCGCGATCGACGTGCATGTCGCGGCGGAACAACTGGACGCGGCTGTTGCGGTGTGTCGGAAAATCGTGCGCCTCACGCCGGAGGTCGTCCGCGCCCGCTGCACGCTGGCCTGGATGGCGCTCGGACGCGGGCTGATCCAGGAGGCGCGAGACCGGGTCGGCGATTACGCCCGGGCCGCCGCCGCCGCGGGACAGGAAGAACGGGCGCGCCAGCACCTGCGGCTCATGAGCGAGGTCAGCGAAAACCAGGAAGTGCTGGAAACGCTGGCAGAAGCGTTGCTCGAACTGGGCGATGCCGCCGGTGCCAACCGCGCCTTCGGCGCCGCCATGGGCCACCGCGGCAGCTCCGACCTTCCCGCCGACCCCGAGGAACGCTGGGCAGCAGTGCTCCGGCTGCTGGGGCACCGGGACATCGCCCTGGTCCCGGTCGAGCTGGTCGTGCAGCCCGAGGCCGAACCCGTTGAGGAGGAGCCTACGGCCGCCGGACCGGACCCTCTGATCGCGTTGGAAGCGCTGGTCATGGAGGCGATCCCTGAACCATCGGAATATCCATCCGCAGCCGTTAACGCGATGACGGATACCGAAGCCGCAATCGCCGCAATGCTGGAGAGGGAAGCTGCTGATTCTGGCGGGGCCGGCGAGCTTGTGGCGAACAGTGAATCGGAGCAGTTGCAAGAGAACGTTGAACCGGTCTGCTCGGGGCCGTCGGCGCCGCGACCCCACATCGCTGATCTTTCGCCGCTTGCTCGCCGGCGGCGGCGCGTCCGGCAAACCGGACTTTAACGCACCACGCGTAAAAGAAGGCGGGACAGCCAGCACCGGGCCGCCCCGCCTTGTTCGCGCCTGTCTCTCGCGACAGCGTCCCGTCTACATCACGCCCAGTTCGCTCTTCGCGCCCTTGCCATGCTTCTTGACTTCCATCGTCCAGGTTTCGGTCTTGTTGTCTTCCGTATTGCTGACACGGAAACGCGCGACCCCGCCCGGCACGCTGGCTGTCATCCACCATTCGAGCGCGCCGCCGTTGGGCGCACCGAATTTCACGTGTTTGGCGCTCACACCCGCGACCTGTTCCGTGCCGATGGTCGCGCCGGCGATGCTCTCCTGCGTCGGCTTCATCGGGAACAGCGAGGTCAGCAGCGTCAGATGCTGCGGCACCATCAGCTCCTGTGCTTCCTTGCTGCCGGGCAGTTTGCCCTTCATCCGGACGACCTGCCGGATCACATCCGCCTGTGGCTTGAACAGCGCTTCGAGATTCACCGTATCGGGCTTCTCGCCGGGCTCGGCGATCACGTATTTCATGCGCCACCACTCGCCGCCATCGGACGTCTTGCCGAGGAAAGCGCGCTCGAAGGTGAGCTTCTGATCGTCGCCCGTCTGGCTGATCTCGTAGATCGCGTATTCACCGGGCTGGAACGGCTCCTCGAGCATGGTCGCGCCGGACATGAACATCAGGCCGAACATCTGGCCGATGAAGCCCCAGGCGTAGTCCATCGTCCAGGCGGAGCCGCCCGCCATCAGGCCGAGCGCGCCCGAGCCTTTGTTCCCGCCGCTGTCTCCGCGACCGACGTTCTGCGCAGCCGCGAGCTCGCCGAGCAGCCTGCTCAGCTCGTCCTTGCGAGCGGCCAGCGCCTCGAGCTCCGGTGCCTTGAAGTTCCGGTCGCCCGCGGCCCACGATCCGAGCTTCTCCTTGAGCTTCGCGTAATCGCCGCTCTTGAACTTCCCGGCGTCCAGCGCCGCCTTTTCCGGAGCCGCGTAGATCTTCGCCTTCTCCTTGCGGTAGCCGTCGTCGCTGGTCGCACCGCACTTCGCCTTCATCGCTGCTTTTGCAGCCAGGCCGCCCAGCCCGCCGCCGGCCACCTCTCCTGCAGCCTCGTACGCCTGCTTGCACTCGTTGAACTTCCTGATCTTCTCGTCGATCTCGGCGACCTGCGCGCCGACTTTCTCCAGTTCCGCCTGTTCGGTCGTGAACGCCTTGATGAACCGGTCGACGACGTCAGGCGTGATCTCCTGAGCGCGCACCGGTATAACCGCAAACATCGACGCAACCGCAGCCATAGCCAGGCCGCGCCAGAGCCGTGTAGTCATTGGGAAACTACCTTTCGTATTGGATTTCGGCCGCGGCATGCGGCCGGCCTACTCGCAGGGCGAACTACGATGGTTCAGCGCGTGGAGATTCGTCGAATCAGCAGAACAGGTCAACGGTTTCGTGACAAACTGCGCGGCGGTAGGACTTCCAGCGCCAGTGGCACTCTTCGAATGCCTTTCCACTGCATTACCGCCCCGGTCGAATCGCGGACCTGGAGCTGCGCGGACAACCCGCCGTCCAGCAGCATCGCCCGTCGCGCGCCAAGTGCTCCGAGCACCGCCGTCATTTCGCGGGTGGTCAGGCCCACGGGAAGCCGTTCGAGTTGCCGACCGAAATCCCAGCGCGTCAGTGCAACGATCCAGCGGCCGTCGCGCAGTTCACCGATCCCGAAGCGGGTATCCCGGTGTTCGATATCCATGACCCGCGCGTCACCGACAAGCCGGGGCACCGAATCGTTCCAGATCACCAGCGGATACGACTGAAACGCGTGCAGCGAGGTGCCTCCGCGTTCGATCGACTCGACGGAATCCGGTGCTACCATCCGCAGCGAGCCATCCCGCTCGACCAGCAGTGCCGCTGCAAGTGGCCCGCGCGCCGAGTAGCGCAGCGTCGACCCATCGATCTGCACCCACCCCCACGGCCCCGTCTCCGCAAACTGCCCGGCGTTGAAGGAAAGGATGGCATGCGTGCTGGCTGAATCGATTGTCCAGGCGCCGGTCAACCCGTTGGATGCGAGCGTCAGCCTCGGCCGCACCTCGACCAGCGCCGGATCGAACCGCGCGACGATGACACGGAACCGGAGCAGGCGATTCGCTCCCGCAAGCTCGAGCTCCCCGAGTTCGACGCCGCGGTCGAGTTCGCGCCAGCGGATCGCATTTTCGATCGCCGGATGAGGGGCGGTCCAGGCGCGAGGGGCACGGTCCGAACGCCACCACTCGAGCCACCCATCGCCCTGCCGGACGTACAACCGATCAACCGCCGGCGGCGCGGCGGCCACAAGGAACGCGGCAGCCAGCAGAACGAGGTGGCGACCGCAAAGGATTGTTTTCACACGACTAATGTAATCGCGATTGCGACGTTACCCGATGATCCCGGTACCTGGCGGGAATTCGATGCCCGCCTCCGTGAAATGCGATGCGCTTCCTGATCAGCGTATCCCGGGATTCACCACCAGAACTGCGGCCGAAGCTCGCGGGCCAGCCGTTCAAACGCGGCTTGGTCACCAGTCCGAGCCCGTTGGGCGAGCGTATCGAGACCGTCTTCCCTCATGTTCACCGGTAGGACGACTTCTGCGAGCTCTGCGTTTACACCCCCCGCGCTTTTTCTTGACGGAAGTCGTAAGATTACGTGCTTCTTACCACAGTCTCAGGCGACCCAGGGATTATGTCGAACTCTGCCCAGGACAACTTCGATTACAGCGACCGTTTTCTTCGGCGTCACCTCGGCCCGGGCCCATCCGAGCAGCGGGCGATGCTGGAGGCACTCGGCTACGACTCTCTCGACGATCTGATCGATACGGTCATCCCCGCAGGTATCCGCTTCAAGGACGAGCTGAACATCGAGCCCGCCGCGAGTGAATACCAGGCGTTGACGGAATTGAAGGCGATGGCGGACCGGAACCAACTGCTCCGCACCTATATCGGCATGGGTTATTACGATACGATCACGCCGCCCGTGATCCAGCGGAAGGTGCTGGAGAATCCGGGGTGGTATACGGCGTACACGCCTTACCAGGCGGAGATCGCGCAGGGTCGTCTCGAGGCGCTGCTGAATTTCCAGACGGTGGTGATCGACCTGACCGGGCTGCCGATCGCGAACGCATCGCTGCTGGATGAAGCGACCGCTGCGGCGGAAGCGATGTCGATGGCGCACGACATCGTCGGCAGGCGCAACACGTTCTTTGTGTCGGAGCGTTGCCACCCGCAGACCATCGATGTGATCCACACGCGTGCGCGCGCCCGCGGCTTCAACGTCATCGTCGGCGACCACGCGACCTTCAAATTCACGGACGATGTCTTCGGCGCGATCGTGCAGTACCCCGCGACCGACGGCGAAGTGATCGACTACACCGAATTCGCCGAAGCTGCGCACAACGCGGGTGCGCTGGTTATCGCGGCGACCGACCTGCTTGCGCTGACGCTGCTCAAGGCGCCGGCGGAGTGGGGCGCCGACATCGCGATCGGCAGCTCGCAGCGGTTTGGCGTGCCGCTCGGTTTCGGCGGCCCGCACGCGGCCTTCCTGTCAGCGAAGGACGAGTACAAGCGCCAACTGCCCGGCCGCATCATCGGCGTCTCGGTCGACTCATCGGGTAAGCCTGCACTGCGCATGGCGCTGCAGACGCGCGAACAGCACATCCGGCGCGAGAGGGCGACCTCGAACATCTGCACCGCGCAGGTGCTCCTCGCTGTCATCGCGAGCTTCTATGCGGTCTATCACGGCCCGAACGGCCTGACCCGCATCGCGAAGCGCATCCACGCGCACGCACGCACCTTCGCGCAGGGCGCCGAGCAGTTCGGGTACGAAGTCGTTCATGCGAATTTCTTCGACACGGTCTGCCTGCACACGCCGGTCGGCGCGGAGAAGGTCGTCATCACCGCGCTCGAACACGGCATCAACATCCGCAAGCTCGACGATCATCACGTCTGCGTTTCGATGGATGAAACGGTGACCGCATCCGACATCACCGACCTGATCGTCGCGTTCGCGGAAGCTGCGGGTCAGCCGCAGGATGTGGTCGGCTTCGCCGCGCCGGAAGAAGTCGAGATTGCAAAGAAGCTGCAGCGCACCACTCCGTTCCTCACGCATCCGGTTTTCCACATGTACCGTTCGGAAACCGAGATGCTGCGCTACATCCACAAGCTCGAGTCGCGCGACCTCTCGCTGACGCATTCGATGATCCCGCTCGGCTCGTGCACGATGAAGCTGAACGCCGCGGCCGAGATGCTGCCGATCTCGTATCCGGGGTTCAGCAGACTGCACCCGTTCGTGCCGGCCGACCAGGCACTCGGCTACCGTCACCTGTTCAACGACCTCGAACGCTGGCTGGCCGAGATCACCGGCTTCCACGCCGTCTCGCTGCAGCCAAACGCAGGATCGCAGGGTGAGTACACCGGGCTGCTCGTGATTCGTGCGTACCACGAAGCGCGCGGGGAAGGGCACCGTGACGTTTGCCTGATTCCGCAGTCCGCACACGGCACCAACCCGGCCAGCGCCGTGATGGCCGGCATGAAGGTGCAGGTCGTGAAGTCGGACGCAAACGGCAACGTCGACATCGAGGATCTGAAGAAGCGCGCAGTCGAGTTCAAGGACCGGCTGTCCGCGCTGATGATCACCTACCCGTCGACCCACGGGATCTTCGAGGAAGGCATCAAGGAGATCTGCCAGATCGTGCACGACAACGGCGGGCAGGTCTACATGGACGGCGCGAACATGAACGCGATGGTCGGCCTTTGCCGCCCGGGCGACATCGGCGCCGACGTCTGCCACCTCAACCTGCACAAGACCTTCTGCATCCCGCACGGCGGCGGCGGTCCCGGCATGGGCCCGATCGGCGTGGCGAAGCACCTCGCCGAGTTCCTGCCCGGTCACGCGATCGTCGAGACCGGCGGCGACCAGGCGATCGGCGCGGTCTCCGCGGCACCGTGGGGAAGCCCGAACATCCTGCCCATCTCCTGGGCCTACATCCGGATGATGGGGCCCGATGGCCTCACCCTCGCCACCAAGGTCGCGATCCTGAACGCGAACTACATGGCCAAGCGCCTGGGCGAGCACTACCCCGTGCTGTACACGGGTCGCAAAGGCACCGTCGCGCACGAGTGCATCATCGACCCGCGCCCGCTCCGCCAGACCAGCGGTGTGGAAGCCGGTGACATTGCGAAGCGCCTGATGGACTACGGCTTCCACGCGCCGACGGTCTCGTTCCCGGTCGCCAACACGCTGATGATCGAGCCGACCGAGAGCGAATCGCTCGCCGAACTCGATCGCTTCTGCGATGCGATGATCGGCATCCGCGAAGAAATCCGGGACATCGAGCAGGGTCACCATCCGAAGGACGACAACCCGCTCAAGAACGCGCCGCACACGGCGCTCGCGGTGATCTCGGAGAAGTGGAACCACCCGTACTCGCGTGAGCGGGCTGCCTTCCCGGCGCCGTGGCTCAAGGAGCACAAGTTCTGGCCGTACGTCGGGCTGGTGGAGAGCGCCGCCGGCGACCGGAACCTCATCTGCGCCTGCCCGCCGATCGAAGAGTACGCGGGCATCGGTCAGGGCATCGACGAGTAGTTTCTGACGGCGGGCGAATGTAACGGACGGCGAGGAGCTTTCGAGTTCCTCGCCGTTGTTGCTAGTAGAGGCGACGGTGACGGCGACGGCGACCAGGTTCTGGCTTCTTCCCGATCGTCGGTTTCGTTGCGACAAGAGTCGAAAGTGCGACGGCCTGACAACGAGCGGGAGGTGACGACCGCACATGCGGATGCGGCGGCAGCGAATGCAACCAATTTCCTCGCCGTCGCCGTCTCCGTCGCCTGCCGTTAGGGTCGTTAGCGAAAGCGATAGCGTTAGCGAGAGCGTAACACCATCGCTTCCTTCGCTTTTACGCGCTGCGCTTCATCTGCGCGACCAGTTCCTGGTTGGACTTCGTGCGCTTCATCAGCACCAGGATCTCGTTCATCGCGTCCGCGGCGGAAGATCCGTTGATTTCGCGACGCAGGTAGTGAGATGCCCCGAGCGCCTGTTCATTGAGCAGCAGTTCTTCGCGGCGGGTGGCGCTGGCGGTGATGTCGATGGCGGGCCAGATCCTCTTTTCAGCAAGCTCGCGGTTGAGCACGAGTTCGCTGTTGCCGGTGCCCTTGAACTCCTCGAAGATCACCTGGTCCATGCGCGAACCGGTGTCGACCAGGGCGGTCGCGATGATGGTGAGCGAACCGCCGCCCTGATTCGGGTCGATTTTGCGGGCGCTGCCGAGGAAACGCTTGGGTTTCTCGAGGCTGTTGGCGTCGAGGCCGCCGGACAGCGTGCGGCCGCTGCCTTCTTCGGTTGCGTTGTAGGCGCGAGCCAGGCGGGTGATCGAGTCGAGGATGATGACGACGTCCTCACCCATCTCGACACGCCGGCGCGCCCGTTCGAGCGTGATCTCGGCGACGCCGACGTGGCGCTCGGCCGGATAATCGAAGCTCGAGGCGATGACCTCGCCGTAGCCGCACGCTTCCATTTCCGTGATTTCTTCCGGCCGCTCATCGATCAGCAGGATGAACACGGAAGCGTTCGGGTAGTTCTTGACCACACCCTCGGCGATCGCCTGCAGCACCATGGTCTTCCCGGCCTTGGCCGGTGCGACGATCATCGCGCGCTGGCCTTTACCGAGCGGACAGAACAGGTCAATGATCCGGTCGGTGTAGTCGCGCTGGTTGCGTCGGGTCAGGCCACACTCAATGACGAGCTGTTCGTTCGGGTGCTGGGCGCTGAGTCTGTTGAAATGGGGACGATGTGAAAGCTCGCTGGTGGGGAGTCCATTCACGCTGATGAGTTGCGTAAGCGGCGGGCTTTTCCCGCGACCCGGTGAGGCACCCACCTCACCGGCGATTTCATCCCCGGTGCGGAGCCCGTAGCGCTGTACCAGCTTCTGCGCCACATACACATCGTTCGGTGTCGGCAGGTAACTCGCCTCGGGGCGCCGGATAAACCCGACCCCACTCCCGAGAACTTCCAGGACACCGAGAGAAGCTTCGTTGATCACAAATCCATGTCTTTGTTCAGGGAAAACGCGGTGCTCATTTCGAGGAGCCCGCATCGGCTGCCTCTTACAGGGCAGTATCCGTTCCAGCCGGAGCGGCGTTCATGGAACTACGCTTGGAAGTGGAGAAGCGGCGCTTCGGACGAGGCCGCCTCACAACGGCTGGCTACTTCCGGGGCCAGGGTCAGCCCCGTCGATAAAAATGCAGCCGCCCCCCTTCCTTTGTAAAGTACCCCCTGTGTCCGGCCGCTCAGCGCAGACCGTATACCAGCAGCAGCAGCAGCCCGAACACGATGCGGTACCACGCGAATGGCACGAACGTATGCTTCGAGACGAAGCCGAGGAACGCGCGCACCACGATGATCGCCGACAGGAACGATACCAGGAAGCCCACCGCAAAAACCGGGACATGTGTTGCCGAAAGGGTGTCTCTGGCCTTGAACAGGTCGAAGAGACTGGCCATGAACATGATCGGAATGGCCAGGAAGAACGAGAATTCGGTTGCGGCAGTCCGGGACAATCCGGCCGCGCGCCCGCCCATGATCGTCGCGCCGGATCTTGATACCCCGGGAATGAGCGCAAGGATCTGCGCGATTCCGACCTTCAGCGCCGTGGTGGGCGGAATCTCGTCGACGGTCTCGACGTTCACCTTCGGATTCCACTTCTCGATCAGCAGGATCACGATTCCGCCCAGCACCAGGGCCCAGGCCACCACGATCGGCCGGAACAGGACCTCTTTCATCCAGTCGTAGATCAGGAACCCTACACCCGCGGCAGGCACAAACGCGATCATCACGTTGAGAATGAACTGCCGGGCGGTCGGGTCGGTATTCCAGCGCCGTCCGACTGCGGTCAGACGCTCGCGGTAGATCCACAGCACGGCCAGGATGGCGCCCAGTTGGATGACTACTTCGAAGGTGTTCGCCGGGTCAGCCTGGAAGTTGAGCCAGTCGGCGGCGAGGATGAGGTGTCCGGTCGATGATACGGGGATGAATTCGGTGGCTCCCTCGACGATGCCCATCAGTGCGGCTTTTCCCAACGACACCCAATCCATTCCATCTCCCATGCTGCGATAAAAGGCGTGCCGCTCGTCTGGCATTTGCCTTGCCACTGCCTGCGGCCATGACGACGCAGAGCGACACGGATACGGGCGAACCGGACGATCGTCGGACCGTCATCGTCGATGGGTCCAACGTCGCCTTCGCCACCGAAGGTGAGGTCGGAATTCTCGACAACATCCGACTGGTCACACAGAAACTCGAAGACGAGGGCCTCGAGCCGATCGTGCTCGTCGATGCCGCGTTGCGCCACAAGATCGATGATCCGGACCACTTTGAGCAAATGGTCGACGACGGGCGGATCCGACAGGCGCCCGCAGGCACCGACGCGGACTTCTTCATCCTCTCCTTCGCGAAGGAGCTCGACGCCGACATCGTCTCCAATGATCGTTTCCGCGACAGTTCGGAGAACTTCCGCGAAGAACGCGAACGCACGATCCGCTTCATGATTGTGAATGGAGAGGTCGTGTTCGAGCGGCGTCAGAAACGGCGTCGTCACTGACCCGCAGTCGCAATAACGCGCTTGCTCGCTCCAGGTCCGCGGACGACAGGAATTGCCCCAGCCGTGTGCACCCCGCAAGTGCGAGTTCGACCAGGTCGGTCAACACCGGTTGCAGCGCAGGCGCGCTCACACCGTATCGACCCGCCTCCTGCAGCAGCGACTCGCTCGCGTCCGGCAGCAGCTCGATTGCCGAGCGGTTCGCACCGTCGTCGAATACAAGGCCGGCGATGAACGCGAGCGGTGCGGCAAGCGCGTGGATGGGCTGCGTGTCTATGCTCCGGATCTCCAGCCAGCCGCGCGGTCGAACTTCGGGGAACAACGTCGTGAGGTGCTGCGCCATCATCTCTTCATCGTGAGCGCGCACATGGTCTTCGAACGGTACATACATACCCGGCGCCACTGGGTTGAGGAAATCCGGCGCACGCAACGCGAACTGCGCATACGCCTCGATGGGGTTGCTGCCGTTAAACACGCCCGTGCGAAGCGGGTCCGTCTCGCGCCACGTCTGCGCGCGGTAGTTCGCGTACCCGCTGTCGCGGCACGCGTAGCTGCGTGAGTTCGCAAACAGCGCGATCAACACCGGCGCCAGCCGATTCAGAAACTGCCAGCGCTTCTCTGCATCAGGTCCGGCATTGATGTTCACCTGCAGTGCCGCGGTCTGCCGCATCATCCGTTCGCCTGCGGCACCGATGCACGCAAAGTACTCGGTCATGTTTGTATAACGCGCGCTGCTCAACTGCAGAGGGACAACATCGATGCTGTTGAAAGGGTCGATGCCGGTGTAATGCAGCACAACGTTCTCCGGTGCGAGCAGGCGTTCGAGCATGCCTGCATGCAACTCGAGATCGCGTAGCAGGAGACTGCCGGATGCGAATGGTGGTGAGCTGTACTCGATCTGCCCACCGGGCTCGAACGTGACCACTCCACCGAACGCGGTGTGGAAACGTGGAATTCCGTGTTGATTGATTTGCTGCTTCCAGTCGGTAGCAGATATACCATCGCGCAACTGTTCGATGATGCCGCCGCGACCAAACAAAGGCTGTGGTCGCAGCGTCGCGGCGTTGAGTGCAAGACACTCCAGCTCCGCACCCATGACGGTTGCGGCGGTCTTGTCGTTCCTGAAGCAGTGCTGCCGGATGAACTCCGCAAACGCTGCGGTCGCGTGCATCATCACAGCCGTGCGGTGACGATGGCGAACTGTGCAGGTGCATCCTGATGCCACTGCTCGAGACGGAGTCCGGCCGCACGCAGGATCCGTTCGACATCCTCACCGTTGTACTTGCAACTGATTTCGGTGAGAATCGTCTCCCCTGACTCGAACTGGATGGTCCCGAACCCGCTGACCCGGACCTGTTGCTGCTCCGTCGAAACCAGGTGCATTTCGACGCGTCCGCGTGCGGCGTTGTAGAACGCGCGATGATTGAACCTGCGGGTGTCGAAGTTGGCACCTGCTTCACGATTGATCACATGCAGGATGTTCAGGTTGAACTGTGCGGTGACTCCTGCAGCATCGTTGTAGGCGGCCTCGAGCTCGGTGACATTCTTCTTCAGGTCGAAGCCGATCAGAAGCCGGTCGTCTTCGCGCAGTCCGCTTCTCCACCGTGTCAGCAGGCCGACCGCAGCATCTTCTTCGAAGTTGCCGATTGTACTGCCGAGGAATGCGATCAGCACCGGCGCAGCACTCCCGCGATGCGGGTTTCCTGCAGCGGAGAGCATCGGGGGCAACGCGATGGCGTTTGTGAGATCAGCAAGGCGCGACTGCACCTGGAGCGTTGGGTACAGCGAGCGCAGATTGCGCTCAATGTTCACGAGGTAGCTCTTGCTGATATCGATCGGGACATACACCGGCGCCGTGTTGTAGCGAACCAGTGGATCGATCAGCAGTCGCGTTTTTTCGCCACTCCCCGCACCCGGTTCAACAATCGTCCCGATCCTGTGCCTTCTGATGAGTTGATCTGCGTACGAAGCAAGCAGGTCGCTTTCGGCGCGCGTCAGGTAGTATTCCGGTAGCCGGGTGATTTCGTCGAACAGCTTTGAGCCGCGCTCGTCGTAGAAGTATCGGGAGTCGATTCGCTTCTGCGGCGCGTTCAGCCCTTCCCACACTGCTTCAAGGCTGCGATTCGGAACGGCTGCGTATTCAGTTGTGATCATCACGCGCGCAGCGGAACCCGCTGAAAATCTGTCGACGGATCGGGTAGTCCCAGTTCCTGAAAGTGCTTCGTGCCACCCGTGAACGTGTCGCCCATGAACCGCCACGCAGCACCTTGTACTCCTGGCCGAAGAACACCTCGGAGTATTCGGGATAGGGAAACATCCTGAACCCCGGGTAGCCATTGAAATCTGTCGCGGTCCACTCCCACACATCGCCGATCATGCCGTAACAGCCGATGGGTGATGTGTTGCGGGGATAGCTGCCAATGGGAGCGGTCGTGAACATCAACTGATCGAGGTTGGCATCCACCGCCGTGGGCGGTTCATCGCCCCAGGGGTAAGCGCACTTGCGGTTCGCCGCCGGATCCCACGTTGCCGCGGCCTCCCACTCCTCTTCGGTCGGCAAGCGTTTGCCCTGCCAGCGTGCGTACGCCTCGGCCTCGTGGTAACTCACGTGGCAAACCGGCCGGTCGGGGTTCACGGCGGTTGTGCGATCGTAATCCCGGGTGCGCCACTCACCGCGCTCGTATGTCCAGTATAACGGCGCAGTGACACGTGCTTCCTGCAGCCAGGCGCGACCCGCCTCGCTCCACAGGTCGTGATTGTGATACCCGCCCGATTCGATGAATGCGATGTATTGACCGTTCGTGACGGGTGTGCGGTCGATGCGGAACGGCGGCAACTCGACCCGGTGCGGCGGACGTTCATTGTCGTAGGCAGCAGTGCGGTCGGACGTGCCGATGATCACCTCACCGCCCGGAAACCGCACCATCTCGCCGGGGCTGAACTCGGCACCTCCATTCGCAGGTGAATGCTGGCGTGGAGCCCTGTACGGCTCACCCTGTTTGAGCTGCAGCGTCTGCAACATCGTCTCCTGGTGCTGATCCTCGTGCTGGATCACCATTCGGTAGACGTACCCATCGCGTAGGAGCGGGTCGTCGGGGAAAAAGTCCGTTGAGTCGAGGACCGCGAGCACCTGACGACGTACGTCGTCCAGATGCTGCAGCGTAGCTTCGAGCGTAGGCAGCTCGAGGCTGCCGCGCACGCGGCGCGGATGCTCGAACGGGTTGTACAGGCCCGGCATCTCCCCGAATTCGATGCGGCCGCGCTGATTCAGTACCAGCCAGAGGTACTCGAATTCGGCAATGTGCCCGAGATCCCAGAGGATCGGACCCATCAGGGGGCTGTGCTGTTTGCGCAGATCCTCTTCGGCAACCCCGCTGATCAGTAGCAGTGTGCGCGCGCGCGCTTCGGCCAGCGCTTCGATGAGCTGCCCGTGGCGATGATCCTCGATGAGCATTGTGCTTCCCGCAGAAGGAGATTCAACGCTGCGGTATTGGAAGAAGTGTTCCGCTGCGCTCAGGCGGGTCCCTCGAAACACGATGCAAGGGTTCCGTGTCGCAGGTATTGCAGGGTTCGCAACCGGTGGCTGCAACGTCTCACAGGCTAAAAATGAAGAGAGGCGAAGTACCGGAGTACCCGCCTCTCTTCAGGAGAATCACCGATTGCGCGCGTCAGTCCATCGCGCGGGCGGTCCTTGGCTTGGCCATCGCTTCGCCAGCGGCTTCTGCGGCCGCCGAGGCCTGCGCGGCGGCGGCGGAAGCGGCGGCCTTGGCGTTGTTCGCAGCGTGGGCGGCTGCGGCACCCGCGCTGGCGGCCTTTGCCGAAACCTCGGCCTTGGCCGACGCGGCGGCGGCTGCCGCACGGTGGTAGTACTTCTCCGCGAAGTCGCGCGCTGAAAGCGACCGCGCATAGACGACGTTCGCGAGCTTCACCCAGGAGAGCAGCTTGATGTAGACCCAGCCGATGTCGAACTCGTACCACTTCGCCCGGAAACTCGCCGAGCGCGGATCTGCGTGATGGTTGTTGTGCAACTCTTCGCCGACGATCCAGATGCCGAACGGAACGATGTTCCGGCTCGAGTCCTTGGTCTTGAAGTTCCGGTATCCCCAGGCGTGGCCGATGCCGTTGATCACAGCGCCGAAGATCGGGAGCCAGATCGCCATCGAGGCCCAGGTCACCAGACCCCAGACCGGTCCGAACAGGAGCAGGTCGACCACCAGCATCACGATGATGCCCCAGCCCGTGTGCGGCGTGTAAACGTTGTTCTCGACCCAGTCGTCGGGGCAGCCACGGCCGTACTTCTCGAGCGTTTCCTTGTCGGCAGCAGCATCGCGATAGTAGAACACGCCGCCAAACAGGATCTCGAGCAGCCCTTCGTTCTGCGGCGAATGCGGATCACCTTCGCGGTCGGAGAATGCGTGGTGCTTGCGATGGACGGCGACCCACTGCTTCGTCGTAACCCCGGTAGTCAGCCAAAGCCAGCAGCGGAAGAAGTGTGTGACGACCGGATGGAAGATCACCCCTTCGTGTGTCGCGGAGCGGTGAAGGTACAGCGTCACACAGAGGTTGGTGATGTGGCCCAGCACGACGATGTACAGTACGGGCACCCACCAGGGCTGCTGGCCGAGCAGACCAAATTCGGGCATCGGATTCTCCTGCAAAGTAAAAAGGCCCGGCGGCGCGTCACCGGCTCCGGGCCCTGCGTAAACCAGTATCGGATGATACAGCATTTCGCGTGCTTGGCAACCCGTTCGCCCCTCTGTAGCCGATGCCCGGCCATCGGGTTTTACTGCTCACGTCCGACTTGACGGGCGGGCAAAATTCGCTTGCTTTCACGCCATCATGGATTCGATGCTGCCCTATACCGCTGCGCTCGTGCTGGGTACCGTGCACGCGCTGGAGGCCGACCACATGGCCGCGGTGACATCCTTCGCGGTACGTAAACCCGCTCCTCTCGCCGCCGCACGGTTCGGCGTGCAGTGGGCGTTCGGTCACGGTGCATCGCTGCTGCTCGCAGGGTCCGCACTGCTGCTGATGGGGCTGGCGATCCCCGATACGGCCAGCATCTGGCTGGACCGGCTGGTCGCCCTGGTTCTCGTCGGGCTGGGGGTCTGGACGCTGCGCAATGCGAACCGACTGCGAGCGCATACCCACATGCACGACGGCCGCACGCATGTGCACCTGCACCCGGAGCCTGCCGGCCACGACCACGATCACCGGCACGCGCCGACGATGGTCGGGATGCTGCACGGAATGGCCGGCGCCGCACCGGCGATCGCACTGCTGAACATCAGCGGGGCCAACTCGGTGCTGCAGGGCGTCTCCGCCATTCTGGTGTTCGCGCTCGGGACCGCGTTCGGCATGGCGGGTTACGCGCTCTTTGCCGGCTTCATCGCCGGGCGCGCCGCGCTGGCGTCGGAGAAACTCGCCCGCGCCGTCGGCCGCTTCACCGGCATCGGCACCATCATCATCGGCATTTACTGGCTGTTCCGTTGACCCGGAAACTGCTCTCGACCCGGCGTACCGTCGCCGCTTCTACGCCGCAGTACCTCAGCGCCTGGGAAGCGCTGTGCGCCCTGGTCGAAGAGCAGGGTGGACACGCCTGGCTGTTTCGCAGCGAGACACACCCGCACCTTTTCAACGAATTCATCGAATGGAAACAGGCGGACGGCGCGCCAGTGCTTACGGCGCTCCCACGCCTGGTCGAACTGCGTCGTGCGCTCGAGCCGTTCGGCCCTTCCGAGGAAGACTCCTGGACTCAACCATAGACATGCACGAAAACAACGAACGCAATCGGCTGATCGACCTGGTATACCGCCGCTCCTACCGACGCGGCGACTTCATCCTTGCCAGCGGCGCACACTCCAACTTCTACATCGACGCGCGGCTGACCACCATGTCCGGCGAGGGCCAGGCGCTGATCGGGAAACTCGGCCTGATTGAACTCGACCGTATGGGCTGGCACCCGAATTTGATCGGCGGGCTCACGCTCGGCGCCGATCCGGTCGCCTACGCCATCGCCCACCACGCAACCCTCGAAGGCCGCACACTCGACGCGTTCACCGTGCGCAAGGAACCCAAGCAGCACGGCACCGGTCGTGTCATCGAAGGCCCGTTCTCCGGAGCACCGCAGGTAGTGATTGTCGAAGACGTGGTCACCACGGGCGAAAGCGCATTGCGCGCGGCGAAAGCGGTTCGTAACGCCGGCGGTATCGTCATGGGAGTGCTCGCAGTGGTCGACCGCCAGGAAGGCGGACGCGAGAAGATTGCTCAGGAAGGACTTGAACTCGCGGCTCTGGTTACGCTTGAAGAGCTGAACGCTCGCGGTTGAGGGTTGAGGTGGAGGAACGAGGTGGAGGAACGAGGTGAAGGGATGAGGTGGAAGGGATAGGTGGAATAGGAACGAGCCGGAAAGGGAGACTGCAGGTAAATGTTAAGTCCTCAAGGTTCAAGGTGAGGTTGAAGGGTGAGGATCAGGTGACAAGGTAGTAAGGAGTCAGGGATTCAGGGAGTCAGGGCTGAGGATCGCGGCTTTGACGCGGCCTGCTGCCCGGAGTGTGCGGAAATTTGTGTAAATGGCCGACGCGTGATCTCCCCCCGCGTGGGGAGTGTGTCATACTCCGTGGTAACGCCGCGGCCGGCATTGTTGCGCGGCGGGAGAGCTGGTCGTTGTGGGTTTTCAAACCCTGCTGCGCGGGCTCGGCCGCGCTGACCCTGCAGCTCCGCTCGATTCCTTTATTTCGCGCCTCCTGAACCGTTGAAAGCAGGCGTTGCACGCCGGTCCGGCGCCGGAACCAGTCTGTTCGGATTTATGAAGCTGCGGTGGCCAGTTTTAGACTGCGAACGTCGGTGCCTGGGAAATCACTCCAGAAGCGCGAGGCGAAGTTCCTTGATCCTACTCCCTGAATCCTCACCCCCTTGTCACCTCCCGCCTGACCCTCAGACCTCACCTTAGACCTACAGGACTTAACATTTACCTGCAGTCTCCCTTTCCGGCTCGTTCCTGAACCTCGCTCCTGAACCTCGCTCCTGAAGCTTCGTCCCTTCCGAACCTTACCTCTGGTCCCTCGAACCAACGCGGCCAACGGAAAGGGGTGTGCGCCTTCAGCCTTACTCCTTACCGTGCCGTTCAAGGCTCGACCACAGCTCCAGGCCAGACTTTCGGTTCGACCTTTCCCGCCAGTGGCTCAAGGTAACTCTGCGCCTCGAGCAATCGCCCTTCATACTGGGCTCGGCGTTCGGGGGAGATGTTCGCGCGGAAGAAATCGCTGGTCATCACCGCATCGCCGGTTCCACGAACGGAGCTGACGATGTCGCCCAGGAAAAACGTCGCGGCACCGGCATCCATCGCGTTGACGACGCGGCACTCGTAGGCCGTGTGGCAGTCAACCAGCATGGGGCAGCCGATCTCGCCGCGGCGCACATCGAGCGATGCGAGCTTGTCCAGGTCGCGGCCGCTCTGCAGGCCGAGGTGCCAGATCAGCTCCCACTGGTCGGTGCGCAGCAGGTGCACGCCGAAGACGCCGCTGCGGTAGACCAGGTCGTGGGTGAAGTTGGTCTTCGAGATGTAGAGGGAGAGGCGCGGCAGGGAAGGCACCAGCGAAGCGCGTTGTGCACTGTTGGCGATCTGGCCATTGCCGCGCCCGGCCGCCGAGGCTGTTACCGCGACGACCGGTGTGGTCAGATGCCGAAGCTGGACGTATGCCGGATCGAGCACGGCTACTCCAGCAGGCGCAGCGGCATCACCAGGCAGAGGTAGTCCGGCGCGGGCTGGTCGTCGCGGCCCATCGGCTCGAGCGTAGCCGCCCGTTCCGGTGCCTTGAAGGTGATCCGCACGTCCTCTGTCGGGATGTAGCGCAGGACTTCGAGCAGGTACGCCGCGTTGAAGCCGATGTCGAGTGGTTCGCCGGTGTACGCGATCTCCAGCTCTTCCGAGGCCTCGCCGAGGTCGGGAGTTTCGACCGAGAGCCGCAACGTACCGGGCAGGAAGCTGAGCCGGACGCGATGTGTCTGGTCACTCGCGACCACGGCCATACGGCGCAGCGCCTGGTTGAGCGCGCCCTTCTGCGCGGTTGCGACCTTGTCGTTGTCGCGCGGGATCACCTGTTCGTAGTTCGGATACGGCCCCTCGATGAGCCGCGTGAACACCTGCGCGCCGTTCATCCGGAAGCCGAGGTGGTTCTCGCTGCGCGCGACCTCGATGTCGTCATCGGGGCCGAACAGCCGCTCGACCTGCTGGAGTGCCTTGGGTGGAACGATCAGGTCCGCACGAGGAGCCCCCGTCGACTCCACGCTCGCAGTCATACGGGCCAGGCGATGGCCGTTCGTTGCCACCATCCGCATCTCGTTTTCCTGCAGTTGCCAGAGCACCCCGTTCAGGATCGGACGGCTCTCCTCCGTCGAAACCGCGAAGGAGGTCTGCTTGATCAGGTCCTGCAGGAGCTTGCCCTTCACCTGCCAGGCTTCCCCGAAATCGACGCTCGGGAAACTCGGGAATTCGTCCCGCGGCATCCCGTTCAGGCGGAATGTGGCACGGCCGCAGACGATCTCGACACGATCGCCCTTGGTCGAGATACGCGCCGGTGCTTCGGGTAACTCACGCGCCAGCTCCTGGAGCTTCTTGGCGGGAACCGTGAGGGCGCCACCCTCCTGCACATCTGCGGGAACGCGAACCGTGACGGCGATGTCCAGGTCGGTTCCGCTCATCGAGACCGAGTCGTCCTGGACCTCGAGCAGGATGTTCGAGAGGACGGGCAGCGTCGTCCGCGTCGGGATGCTGGCTGCTACCGCGGCCAAACCCTTCTGCAGGTTCTCCCGTGTGATCGTGAATTTCATCGACTCCTCACCTCGCCGCGTGGCGGTTCCGCACATCTTCCACAGGTAAAGACACTATCTCTCTTTAAACATCATCATCTCGCAGTAGTAGTAGGGAGCGTGGATTCGTTGACAACTCCCCACTCGACCGCGAAACGCCACACGTTAGAACGACTTCCGGGACTTCGCCATGTGTGGATAGGACCTCGAACAACCGGCCCGGATTTCCCCGGTCCCCACATCTTCGACCTGGCGTGTGGAAATATGGGGTTCCTTCAACACCGAATCCACAGCAGTCCTGCTCAACTCGTCAACTCCGAACGAAGTGCCTGGACACGGCCGCGGAACACTTCGTCAGAAAGGATTTGCTCTTCGACCTTCTGAATCGAATGGATCACGGTCGTGTGGTCGCGCCCGCCAAACAGCTTGCCGATCTCGACGAGCGGGAGTTCGAGCAGTTCGCGGATCAGGTACATCGCGACCTGGCGTGGGACCGTCAGTTCCTTGGTGCGCTTCTTGGACGAGAGCCCCTCGACCGGGGCGCCCCACGCCTGCGCGACCCGCTCACGAATGGTCGTCGCGGTCAGTTCCGGGGTCAGTCCGCCGCTCAACACGCCGCCCAACGCTTCCTGCGCGAGTTCGGTCGTAATCTCGCGCCTCGTCAGTGAGGAGTAGGCGAGGAGCTTGATGACGGCGCCTTCGAGTTCACGCACGTTCGAGCGGCAGTTGCGCGCGATGAACTCGACTACCTCATCGGCCAGTGCAATCTGGTCCTGTTCCGCTTTCTTGCGAAGGATGGCGACGCGCGTCTCGAAATCCGGCGGCTTGATGTCGGTGACCAGGCCCCACTCGAAGCGGGAGACCAGGCGTTCCTCGAGTCCGTTGATCTCCTTGGGCGGCCGGTCGCTGGTCATGACGATCTGCCGCTGCGCGTCGTGCAGCGCATTGAACGTGTGGAAGAACTCTTCCTGGGTGCGTTCCTTCTCGCCGAGGAAGTGCACGTCGTCGATGAGCAGCAGATCGATATCGCGGTACCGGCGGCGGAACTCCGCCATCCGGCCTTCCTGGATCGATGCGATCAGGTCGTTGGTGAAGCGTTCACTCGAGACGTAGGCAACGCGCTTGTTCGGGTCGCGCAGATGGATCGCGTGCCCGATCGCGTGCATGAGGTGCGTCTTGCCGAGCCCGACCCCACCATAGATGAAGAGGGGGTTGTACATACGCGCGGGCGCGTCCGCAACCGCACGACACGCAGCAGCGGCCAACTGGTTGTTCGAGCCGACCACAAACCGGTCGAAGATGTAGCGGTCATTGAGCGGCGCCCCGACCGTGCCGGTTGGGACGGCCGGCGTGCTCGCCTGCCCGACTGGCCCGCTCACCGTCGGCATGACCGGCATCACGGGTGGAGCAGGTGCACGCGACTCGACGACCGCCGGGCCCGCTCCCGCAACACCGCCACGCGGGCCCCGATGTTCAAACGAAATGCTCAGGCGGCGGCCAAAAAGCCGCTCCGAAAGCTCCGCCAGGAAATCACCGTACTTGTCTTCGATCCACTCTGCCGCAAAATCGCTCCCCGCAGCAACGACGAGTACGTCGTGCGACAGGGCGAGCGGCTCGGTGTGCTCCAGCCAAATTCGGAAGGTTTGCTCCGGAAGCAGGCTCCTGGCTCGCTCCAGCAGGCGCGCCCAGGCCTCGGCTGCGGTCAACTCCATCTTCTGTCTTTGTATAGCGTCTAGGGAGGACAGCGGCCCCGAAGGTATTCGCGGGGTGTGGAAAAATCAAAGGGTGGATTTTTCCACGTCATCGCATTACCCCCGTTCGGCCTCTTCGCGCGGGCTGCGGCACCCCGGGTTGACCGCTGCCCGGGAGCGGGGCTAAATTCATCGTCTTTGCTGACTTACTCCGATTCACACGGTTAAGAATACGATGGGCAAGCCGACCTACAATCCGCATAACCGGAAGCGCAAGAACAAGCACGGCTTCCGCGCGCGCATGGCGACCAAGGCTGGTCGTGCCATCCTGAACGCCCGCCGCCGGAAGGGGCGCAAGCGTCTGACCGTTACGGTCGGCGGCAAGTAACCGGACATCGCCATGTCAGCGGCGGGGAGCGGCGAAGCATCGTCGCGCCGCATGCCGCGGTCGTGGCGGATTACGAGCAGTCGCGAGATTCGCGGGCTGCTTCAGCGGGGGAAGAGGAGCAGGACGGCCCACCTGGACGTCTTCGACTCCACTTCCCCTCTTTCGCATGCGCGCGCCGGCATCATCGTACCCAAGTACCGGCACAACTCGGTGCAACGCAACCTTCTGAAGCGGAGATTGCGTGAGGTCGTTCGGCTGGAGGTGCTGCCGCGGCTGGCGAGCCGGAATTTCGATGTACTGATCCGGGCGAGGCGGGAGGCGTATGAGGCGTCGTTCCCGCAATTGCGCGAGGAATTGATCCAGTGGGTAGAACGACGCTGGCGTCCAGGCTCCTGATCGGAGCAATCACGGTTTATCAGAAAACGATTTCGCCGACGCTGCCCAATGCCTGCCGGTATCAGCCGACGTGTTCCGTGTACGCGCAGGATGCCCTGCGGAAGTATGGTGCGATCAAGGGTTCCTGGCTCGCGGCGCGGCGACTGCTGCGCTGCGCACCATGGGGAAGTCACGGGTACGATCCGGTGCCGTGAGTGCATCGGACTACAACGATAGAATCAAATGGAAAGTCGACGTTTCCTGCTAGCTGTTGTGTTGATGGTTGCCGTGGTGGTGCTCGTCAACGTGGTATTCCCGCCGACGCGCCCGTCGCAGCCGGCCCCTGCCGCGGATCCGACAGGCGCCGTGCCGCCGGCTCCGCAGCCGGAACCGCAACAGCCTGCTGCCGCCGCGCCGGTCCATGTTCCCGATCAGCTCGCGGCTACCCCCGGGACGGTACCGTCCGGCACAACTGCGGCTTCGACCCGCGCCGACACGATCGTCGTCGAGTCGCCGATCTACCGGTTCAAGTTCTCCACGCTTGGGGCGCGACTGGTCTCGGCAGAGCTGCTACGCTACGAGGACTTCGCCAGCGAAAGCGACGGCCCGGTGCAGCTCAAGCCCGCTGACGCACCCTTCCTCGTTGCGCATAATCTGCGCACCGCCGGCCAGTTCACCGATCTCGCCAACGTGAATTTTGCGGCCGACCAGCCTGCTGGCCTCGTCCTCAATGCGGATGATCGCGGTGCTGCGCTTGCCTTCACTGGCGTGGATGCGAACGGGCGCGCCGTTCAGATCACGTACTCCTTCCTGCCGAATGAGTACACCGTCGACGTCGCTATTCGTGCGCCAGGGGCCAATCAGGTCGTGATCGATTACGCCCCGACCCTCGCCATCAATGAAGCGAACGCCGCGGAAGATCAGCGCGCGCTCGCCTACGTGTACAACAGCCAGCGCCAGGGCATCACGTCGGTACCACTGCGGAAGGTGAAGGGCCCGCAGCGTACCATTGAAGGCCCGCTCACCTGGGTTGCCCTCAAGAACAAGTACTTCCTCGTTGCCGCGATGCAGCAGGATGCCGAACAGTCGGGGTTCGGCGGAATCATCGTGAGCGACGGACAGAACGAGTTCGAAGCCAACATCGCGACAACGCTCGAAACCGGCACCGACAGCCTCGCAACGTATCAGCTCTTCGTCGGGCCCCAGGAGTATGAGCGGCTCCTCGCCCTCGGCCGCGGGCTCGAGGACGTAAATCCGTACGGCTGGCGCTGGCTGCGGCCGATTATTCGCCCGATCGGGCACGCGCTGACCTGGCTCATGCTCGAAACCCACAACGCCACCAACCTGGCGTATGGATGGGTGCTGGTGCTGTTCGGCATCGCCGTGCGTGTCGCTCTCTGGCCCCTCAACGCCAAGGCGATGCGCTCCCAGTTGAAAAGCATGGAGCTTCAGCCGCGCATCAAGGCCATCCAGGAACGCTGGGCAAAAGCCGACCCGCAGCGCTTCCAGCAGGAAATGCTCAAGCTCTACAAGGAAGAGAAGTTCAACCCGATGGGTGGCTGCTTCCCGCTGCTGCTGCCCATGCCGGTGCTGATTACACTGTTCTTTGTGTTCCAGGGCACGATCGAGTTCCGCGGCGTAAGCTGGATGTGGCTCCCCGACCTCTCGCTCAAGGACCCACTCTACATCCTGCCGATCCTGCTCGGTGTGACCATGTTCCTCCAGCAGTACGTCAGCATGAAGTCGATGCCGCCGAACCCGCAGATGAAGTTCATGATGTGGTTTATGCCGGGCTTCATGACGTTCCTGTTCCTGAACTTCGCTTCAGGGCTGAACCTCTATTACCTGGCGCAGAACTTCGCGGCTTTCCCGCAGCAGCTTCAGCTCATGAAGGAACGGCAGCGCTTCCAGGCCCAGCGCGCCGTCGCGACGACCGAAAAACCGGCGCGCCGGAATCGCTGAGTTCGCACCTCTTTCGCACTGGCGCCCGTCCGGAACTGCTTCCGGACGGGCGTTTTCTTTTTCACGCGGAGGGCACAAAGGGGACGGCGGGGAGCTTGTGTCGCATTGGGCGGGTCGGAAGTGATAGTCAGCAACAATGCACGGTCATGCTTGTGTTGCAAAGCCCATTGTGATCGTAATACGAGGAAACCCTGCGCAATCGGTGTTGGATGCGGGTAGTTTGTAAGTAGCAGGGAGACGTGAACGTGGCAAGCAATGGCGGACATGCGACCGCCGGAGGCCAATATATGAGGCGAGGCGCGTTAGTTAATATAGTGGTAAAAAAATATGCGCGGTTGCGTGTGCCACCGTAATATCAGGTTCATTGCTGAGCATTGCGCGTGATCGGTCGGAGTGGCGTCCGGGGTGGCCGTACGATAATCGCGCAAACGGCTGATCGGTGGCATCCAGGACTGCGTTCTCCGGCCGAACTGGCGGGGGCGCCCGTGGGGGAACGGGTGTGTACGAGCCGGTGACGCGCCGCGAAGGAACGGACGGGGCGGTCGTAATCCGCATACGGAATGGGTCTGTCGGCGAGGCGGGTTACCGCTCGATGTCGAACCCGAGTACGGCCTGCCTTGCAGGTTGCCCGTTGACTACGGCGAGGCGGGTTACCGCTCGATGTCGAACCCTGTGGGAAGGGTGTCACGCGGCTGGCTTGAGGCCACGGCGGATACATGGGCACCGTTGGGCCCCCGGTGGAGCCCCTGCTCTAGTTCGGCCACCGCCTGGTCGGGTCCAGCCGCCTGAACCTCGACGGAGCCGTCGGGCAGGTTCCGGACGAACCCTCGCAGGCCGAGGCGCTGGGCTTCTTTCCGCGTCCAGTAGCGGAACCCGACGCCTTGAACCAGGCCACTCACCACCCAACACCGCGTGATCTCTTCCATATCCCATCCCATCCAGCGGTCCGCCAACAAAATAACCCGGCAGCGGCCAGTGGCGAAGCAGGGGATTGGCCACAGGTAGAGCAGCCCGGTGATGCTGATAGCATCGGATTGCTGACCAGTGCCAGGGGCAGCCCCGCGCATGGACAAGACAGGCAGTGCACCCCGGCAACGCGCCTCCTGTAAACGCCGCTGCTGCACCGTTCGCGGAACATCGGGGGCGAGGCTACCCTGATGCCTCGCACACGCGGCGGCCGCGAGCCACCGATGCTCGCTGGGGGACTGTCGTCAACGTAATGCGAGCTTGGCTAGAATGAACCGCTTTGGAAGGACGGCCGAAATCCGTCAGGGGGCGGTCGGGTTGGAGTGGCTGCGGAGGCGGGTCGGCGTCCTGGCGGCGCGCGAGCCTGACCAACGTCCGTGAGCTCTCCGTAACACTCCGTGACTTCTGCGGGAAATACTCGCCGGAATCGCTGAGTGCAGTGCAGGCAGCAAGCGCCGGGAGGGATCGGGGCGCATCCGCTGACGCGGGAGGCGGCTTGCAGGTGTATTGGGAGCGATGTTTCACGTGAAACATTCGCAAATCCGACGTGTTTCACGTGAAACACGGCCCGCCTCTCCCCTCACGGGCCATAATCCCCGATATTGGGGCTCGCAACGGGTTTTCTAACAGTCTTCGCTCCGGAGCGTAATGTCGCGCATCATCGCGATTGCCAATCAGAAGGGCGGCGTGGGTAAAACCACGACCGCTATCAATCTCGGCGCTTCCCTGGCCGTCGCCGAACGAAAAACCCTCGTCATCGACATGGACCCGCAGGGCAATGCGACGAGCGGGATGGGTATCGAGCGCGCAGCCATCAATGCGACCATGTACGATGTGCTGGTGGACCAGGCGCCGATCGAGCAGGCGATCCTCTCGCCCGTTCATTTCCCCTTCCTCGCACTCGCGCCGGCGGACCAGGATCTGGTGGGCGCCGAAGTCGAACTGATCGCACGTCCCGAACGGGAGCTCCTGCTTCGTCGTGCTCTGCAGGCCGTACGCGACAAGTACGACTACATCCTGATCGACTGCCCGCCTTCGCTCGGTCTGATCACGCTGAACACGCTGGCGGCAGCAGATTCGGTGCTGATCCCGATCCAGTGTGAGTTCTACGCGCTCGAGGGCCTGTCACAACTACTGAACACGGTGCGGCTGGTACAGCAGAACCTGAATCCGCGGCTACAGGTCGAGGGTGTGCTGCTTACGATGTACGATTCGCGGCTGAACCTCTCGCGCCAGGTCGCGGACGAGGCCAAGGAGTACTTTGGCGACAAGGTGTACCGGACCACGATTCCCCGGAACGTGCGACTCGCCGAAGCACCCAGCTTCGGGAAGCCGATCGCGCTATACGATGTGATCTCGCAGGGGTCGCAGAGCTATCTCGCGTTGGCGAAGGAGTTGATCGCACGGAAGAACGGGTCTGAGGCAGGGCTGGAGGCCGAGGTGAGCGGTGAGTAAGCGCGATCGCCTCGGGAAGGGGTTGGGCGCGCTGCTCGGGGAGTATCAGCAGCCGAAGCCAGAGGACAGGAATCTGACCCGAACGATCCCAATCGCGTCGATCGTCCCGAATCCTTTCCAGCCGCGCCGGGAGTTCGACGAGCAGGAACTCCAGGATCTTTCCGCATCGATTCGTGAGAACGGACTGCTGCAGCCGATCATGGTGCGTCCAGCCCCCGAGAATCCCGGCAGGTACGAGCTGGTCGCGGGGGAAAGGCGCTGGCGAGCCGTTACCCGACTCGGCTGGAAGGAAGTTCCGGCGGTTGTGCGGGAGATGGATGACCGGACGCTGCTGGTCATTGCACTGGTCGAGAATCTGCAGAGACAGCAGCTATCGGCGCTGGAAGAAGCGGAAGGTTTTCGCAGACTGGGCGATGAGTTCGGGCTTTCGCAGCAGCAGATTGCGGAAGTTGTGGGGCGCGATCGATCGACCGTCGCGAACGCGCTCCGGCTACTGAACCTGCCGGTGTCGGTGCGGCAGTATCTGGCGGATGGCCGGCTGAGTGCGGGGCACGCGCGGGCGCTGCTCGGGCTCGTGAACGATCACCGCATGGCGGATCTCGCGAAGCAGGCGGTCGAGCACAACTGGAGCGTCCGCGAACTCGAGGCTCAGGTCCAGCGGACGCGACCGAAGAAGGACAACGCGCCTCGTGCGGAACGCGCGCGCGACGCGCACGAGCGCTTACTGGAAGAAGAGCTGCAGCAGCAGCTCGGGACTGCCGTGAAAATTCGCAGTGGGCGGGGGATGAAGGGGAGGATTGAAATTCCTTTCTACGGTGCAGAAGATTTCGAGCGCGTGTTCGAGTTGTTGACCGGCCGCTCGATGGATCAGCTCGGGTCCTGAGATGGACGATCGAAGGCTCACCCTCATCGTTGTTCCGCATCCGCATAGCGACCTGGAGACGCGGACCTACGAGATCAGTTATCGTAAAATCCGACTGTTCGGCACGGCGCTTCTCGCCATCCTCTGCCTGTTCGTCGTTCTTGTGGCGCTTTGGTGGTCGGTCGCCGCCAAGGCGACAAAGGTCCGGGCTCTCGAGGAAAAGCTCGCTCAGTACGAGGCAGATCGAGCGCAGCTCGATTCACTGGCCCACCTCCTCGCCGAAGTCGAGGGGCAGTATGAGCGCGTCCGGAGCCTGCTAGGCGCGAATGCCCCGGTGGATGGACAGCCGCCGACGCTGCCGGATCTCAGCACAAATGCGGCAACAGCCGCCGCGGAAGACGGCCCCATCCTCGATGCCTGGCCGCTCCAGACCCGCGGCTTCGTCACGCGCGGCCTCTCCCCGCAGGCGGACCACCCCGGCCTTGACATCGCCGTCCCGCAAAACTCGTATATCCGGGCCGCGGGAGCAGGTACAGTTCTGGTCGCTGGCGAAGACTCGATCTACGGCAGGTACATCCGAATCGATCACGGCGGCGGACTCGAGAGCCTTTATGGCCACGCTTCGCGGCTGTTGGTTTCCCGCGGCGACAAAGTCAAACGCGCCCAGGTAATCGGCCTGAGCGGAAACACCGGTCGGTCCACCGCGCCGCACCTGCACTTCGAGGTCCGCAGGAACGGCGCACCGGTCGACCCGAGGCAGTATGTGAGGCAACCGTAGCATGGGACTATTTGACCGGAACCCTGAGAAGAGCGCAGGCATGGCAAAAGAGCAAAGAGAAGCGCAACAAACGAGCCGCGGCGAAGGCGTGATCTCCATTATCGGTCCGGGGATGCGCGTCCAGGGCGACTGCGATACCGAGGGCACCCTGCGGATCGAAGGTGTCGTGGAGGGAACGGTCCGCGCAGGGAAGGCGGTCGTGATCGGCAAGGACGGCGTGGTCAAGGGCGACGTCTTTACCCAGGACGCCGTGATCGGCGGTCGGGTCACCGGAACCGTGCTGGCCGAAAGCCGTCTCGAGCTCCAGGCGACCTGCGCGATCGAGGGAGAGATCAAGGCCCGCCGCATCAAACTGGATGAGGGCGGCAAGGTAAACGGCAAGGTCATCATGGGCGAGGTCACCATGCCGAAGCAGTTGGGCGCCGGCGCGACCGGCGCCGCGCAGCGCGGCCTGCCCGCATCAACCGTCGCCTGAACGACGCATTGCCCCTTCTGCGCGCGGCAGCGCAACCGCGTTGTCGCGCGCCAGGTTTCCGGGTTATACACACTCCTTCCACATTGCGCTCGCCCATCGCATCGAACTACTTTCCACACCCGTAAACAACCCGAAGTATGTTGCGGGACAACAAGATACAAAGTTTTGCAAAAATTGTTCACATCCGGCTGTTGAAAACATTTGAACCGTTTTCCCCAAAAATGGGCAGGCCATGGAAACCAGTGAAAATCCAGTCCGGCTGCACCAGGTGGTGGAGTATCTCGACACCTGGCTGCGGACGACGGAGGTCCCGGATTACTCCGCCGCATTCAACGGGTTACAGGTGGAGGGGACGCGCCCAATCCGTCGCATTGCGGCCGCGGTGGATGCGAGCGAGGAGGCGATCCGGCGTGCGATCGCGAGTGAAGCCGACCTGCTGATTGTGCATCACGGGATGTTCTGGGATGGAGGCGTGCCGGTGACCGGCCGCCGGTACCGCAAACTCAAGCTCCTGATTGACGCCGGGGTCGCGCTATACTCGAGCCATCTGCCCCTCGACCTGCATCCGGAGGCAGGCAACAACGCCCTGCTCGCGAATGCACTCGGGCTCGAGCTGGAGGGGAGTTTCGGGGGCTACAAGGGCGTGGCGCTCGGGGTTTGGGGGCGCCTGGAGGTGAGCAGGGAAGTACTCGCGGCCCGGCTCGATGATGTGCTGGGCCAGCGTGTACGACTGATCGCGGGTGGCCCCGAGATGCTGGCGCGTGTGGGGGTGATCACGGGATCCGGTGCAAGCATGATGGATGAGGCCCTGGCAATCGGGCTGGACGCGCTGGTGACCGGGGAAGGGCAGCACCATACGTACTACGATGCGATCGAGAAGGGAATCAACCTTTATTATGGCGGGCATTACGCGACCGAGACCTTCGGAGTGAAGGCGGTCTGTGCCCAGTTGGCCGAACGTTTCGGGTTCCGTTGGGAGTTTATCGACGTGCCTTCCGGCCTGTAGGGATCGAGATGAGCGGGATCGGGCTTCCCGCACATGTCATTGATCGCCCCGACGGCGGCCGTGCGGTTGCAATTCGCCATGCTTCCGCGAGGGGCGGATGCGTCCCTATCCACGCACGGTCTACTGAACCCGCTGCTTTGCCTCCGCTTCGATGGCGGGAAGAACGTTCGCGTGGTCCTGGTATTCGACGAGCGACCGTTTGCTCTCGGTGGGATACACCTCGAGGATCTTCCGGTAGTAGCCCCGCGATTCGTCCACCCGACCAGCGAGCTGCGCGGCCTGAGCCGCGGCGGAGAGCCCGAGCAGATGGGTCGGGTTCCCCGCGAGGATTTCGCGTGCCGTAGCGAGGGCTGCGTCGGGCTGGCCGGCGTAGCTCTGGAGCAGGCTCAGGTGATACGAGCCGTCCGCGTCGAGCGGTGCGGCCTGCTGGTACGCCGAGATCGCCATCGGGAGAAACTGTGTTGCCTGGGCCGAATCGCCGGTTTCGCGCGCCTGCATGATCCGGTTGAAGAGGCGGTCGGCGTTGTCGCGCATGTTACCGGAGAGCGGCGGCGGCGAGCCGACCCCCGACTGCATGGGTCCGCTGGCGCGCGCGGCATCCGGGCCTGCCCCGTTGGTCGGCGGCCCGGCCCGGAAAACGGGTACGATCAGGACGATGATCAGGACGACGAGTCCGGCGCCTGTGACGTACCAGGGGAGCATGGACGAACGCGGTTGAACGGGTTCTCCGCATTGGGTGCAGAAGCGGGCACCGGGTTCGAGTTCGCTGGAGCACTTCCGGCAGGGGCTGCCGCCCAGAGTTGTTCCGCACGCGGAGCAGAAACGTCCACCGGCCTGATCATGACCACATTGAGCGCATTTCATGCGGCGGAAGCTAACCGAAGCGTGTGGAGCGAGTCCAGCGCTGTCGCTGGCCCGCGCAACAGCGCGCGGTCTATCTTGCGATGCTTGAACCAGAACAGGTGCGATGCAGCCGAAAGATCAATCAAACCCGCATGACGAGACACGGGCGGCGTTCCAGCAGCGGCGCGAGGACCGCGAGGCCGCGCAGCGGGCGGAGACGCCATCAGAGCCGCCGGCGCAGCCGCCGGTCGACGTACCCGACCTGAATCGGCCGGAGCCGACGGAAGACGAGAAGCTGCTGGCGCGGGCGCCGGAGGACCACGTCGCGGCCATTCAGATGCAGCACGATTCGTGGCGCGTTTTCCGGATCATGGGCGAGTTCGTCGAAGGGTTCGACACGCTGGCGCCGGTGAGTCCGGCCGTCACGATCTTCGGGAGTGCGCGGACCAGGCGCGACGACCCCGATTACCAGGCGGCGGAGAAGACCGCGTGGCTGCTGGCGAAGGAAGGATTTGCGGTGATCACGGGTGGTGGCCCGGGGATCATGGAAGCGGCGAACAAGGGTGCGTTCGAAGCCGGCGGCGATTCGATCGGCTGCAACATCGAGTTGCCGTTCGAGCAGGGGATGAACGCGTACGTGCACACGGCCATCAACTTTCGCTACTTCTTTGTGCGGAAAACGATGTTCGTGAAGTATGCAGAAGCGTTCATCATCTTCCCGGGCGGCTTCGGCACGATGGACGAACTGTTCGAAGCGCTCACGCTGATCCAGACGGGGAAGGTACGCGATTTTCCGGTTGTGCTGTTCAACACGGCGTACTGGAAAGGTCTGCTCGACTGGCTGCGCAACACGATGCTGGAGGATGGGAAGATCCGGGCGAGCGACCTCGATCTTCTCGTCTGTACGGACTCACCGGAGGAAGCGGTAAAGGTCGTCGTAGACTGCTACAGACAGAGTTGTGCGCGCCTGCGGCAGGAAGCGCGTGAGAAGCCCGAACGTCCGCTGCTGAAGCGAATCTCGCGCGGCGGAATGCGTCTCTTCAGAAATAGAAACCCCAACAAAGACATCGATTGATGACGAAGAGCCGATACCTCTCCGGCAACAGAATCGATCCGCAGCGGATCACACCCAACATGTCCGCGGCCGAACTGATCGATGCAACATTTCTGGCCTACAACGCGGGGCGGTTGAACGAAGGCTGCCGCCTGTTCGCCGAGCGCATGCTCGACGACGATGTCACGATCGGCGTCACCCTCACCGGCGCGCTCACGCCGGCAGGGCTGGGGATGAGCGCTCTCATTCCGCTGATCGAGGCAGGCTTCATCGACTGGATCATCACGACGGGTGCAAACCTCTATCACGATTCCCACTTCGGTCTCGGGCTCGAGATGCGACAGGGCAACCCGTTCGTGTCCGACCTGCTGCTCCGCGAGGAAGAAGTCGTGCGCATCTACGACATCTTCTTCGATTATTCAGTGCTGCTCGACACCGACGCATTCTTCCGGCAGATCATCCGCGCGCCGGAATTCCAGCGTACGATGTCCAGTGCCGAGTTCCATCATCTCTGTGGCAAATACATCGCGGAGCGCGAGAAGGCGCTCGGCCAGCAGAGGAAGTCGATCCTGTCGACGGCGTACGAGTACGACGTCCCGGTCTATACATCGTCGCCTGGCGACTCATCGATCGGGATGAACATCGCTGCCGGTGCACTGCAGGGAAATCGGCTCATGTTTGACGTGAGCGCGGATGTGAACGAAACGGCGAGTATCGTGCTCGATGCAAAACGCCGCGATGGCAAATCGGCCGTGCTGATCTTCGGAGGTGGCAGCCCGAAGAACTTCATGCTGCAGACCGAACCGCAGATTCAGGAAGTACTCGGTATTCAGGAGAAGGGACACGACTATTTCCTGCAGTTCACGGATGCGCGTCCCGATACCGGCGGGCTGTCCGGCGCGACACCGGCGGAAGCGGTGAGCTGGGGGAAGGTGGATCCCGATCGACTGCCCGATGCCGTGGTGTGTTACACCGACACAACGATCGCGCTGCCGCTGCTCACCGCGTACGCGCTATCAAGACATGCACCGCGTGAACCGAAGCGGCTCTTCAGCCGTCGCGGTGAAATGCTGCAGCGTCTCCAGGATGAGTATGCGAAATCCGAGCGCAACGAATCGCGCCAGGAGCACGCCCGCGAAGAAGCCGAAGCAACCCTCGAGAGACATCGCTGATCCATGAGGCGGCCCGGCTGCATCCATGTGATGCGCCGGGCCGCTGTCAGACCTCGTACAAACTGGTACTACACACCGTCTGCCTTACGCGCGATCGACCACATACACGTTACGCTGCGCGGTCGGCATGAGAATCACATCCGTGATGTTCATGTAATCGGGCAATCCGACGAGGTATGCGATGGTATCCGCAACATCATCGCCTGTGAGCGGTCTGAACCCGCGGTAGACCTGTTTCGCCCGGTCTTCATCCCCGCGGAAACGAACCACTGAAAATTCGGTTTCGATGTAGCCGGGATCTACGAGCGAAACCTTGAGGCTGGTTCCGGCGAGGTCGAGGTTCATGCCGTCCGTAAGTCCGCGGATGAAGAACTTCGTACCGGCGTATACGTTGCCTGCCGGATAGGTGAGGTGGCCGGCCGTGCTGCCGATGTTAATGATGTGGCCGCGATCCAGTTTCACCATGTGCGGGATCACCGCGCGACTCACGTTGAGCACACCTTTGATGTTGGTGTCGATCATCTCATCCCAGTCCGCCGGGTCGCCCTCGTGGAGTTTGGAGAACCCGCGCGCGAGTCCGGCGTTGTTGATGAGCACGTGCGGCACGATGCCGGCCGTGGCGAGCGCATCGGCTTCGTTGTTGACGAGGTCGCGGTCACGAACGTCGATCACCGCGGTATGGACATCGATGCCGTGTTCGCGTGTAAGGTGCGAGGCCAGGTCATCGAGAAGCGATTGACGACGCGCCCACAACACGAGATTCGCCCCTTCGCTGGCGAGCCTGCGCGCCGTCGCCTCGCCGATTCCCGAACTTGCCCCGGTGATCAGAACCGTTCTGCCGCTTGCCCTGCCCATGCTGTCGCTCCCTTCGAGCCCTGAGATGAGTCGTGCAATATAGGCTGCGGACGGAAGGCGGCGAATGTGCGGAATCCGCGCAATGATTCGGTCAGAATCCGGCATCGCCGGGCCACGCTGGAGCCAGCGCCCACGGGTGAGGCAGCGCTGACTTTGCCGGCAATCGTGCTCAGGTTAGCTTCGCGAGGATGAAAGTCGCGATAACCGGTTCATCCGGACTCATCGGCAGTGCGCTGGTCGCACGACTCCGGGTGGAAGGACATTCGGTCAGCAGGATCGTGCGGCCGGGGCATGCGTCGTCGGCGCGAGAGCGGCTGATCAACTGGGACCCGGAAGCCGGCAAGCTGGATGCGGCCGCACTCGAAGGGCACGATGCCGTTGTGCACCTTGCGGGCGAATCCCTCGCCGGGCTCTGGACCCGCAGCAAGCGGGCGAAGATCCTGGCGAGTCGTGTGCGCGGCACCAATCTGCTTGCCCGTGCACTCACCGGCTTGAGGCAGCCACCAATCGTGCTGGTCAGTGCGTCCGCGATCGGGTACTACGGCGACCGGCCGTCCGATGAACTCCTGGATGAAGCCGCAGAACGCGGGACGGGATTCCTGTCCGATGTGGTCGTCGAATGGGAAGCTGCAGCGCGACAGGTAGAGGCCGCGGGGATTCGAATCGTCAATCCACGCTTCGGACCTGTACTAAGTCCAAAAGGCGGCGCGCTGCCGTTGATGCTGCCTGCTTTCAAGCTGGGTCTCGGTGCCAGACTCGGGTCGGGCCGGCAGGTCTGGAGCTGGGTCGGGCTGGATGATGTTGTCGGCGCGATCATCCACACGCTCAACACTCCGTCTATCGCAGGACCGGTGAATGTGGTTTCGCCGAATGCGGTTACCAACGCGGAGTTTACCGATACCCTTGCCGAGGTGCTGCATCGATCGGCGTGGATGATTGCGCCCGCATTTGCGCTCAAGCTGATCGCGGGCGACATGGCAAAGGAGATGCTCCTGTCCGGCGCGCACGTGGTGCCGCGCAAACTCAGCGACACGGGCTACACATTCCGGCAGGCTTTGCTCGAACCTGCACTGCGCGCAATGCTGTCGTAGTCGTTCAGAACAGGACTGCCAGGCTGGTGGCGATCATGAGGCCGCGTGCGTGATCGACATTCTGAAAACCGTCCGTTTCGATCGACGCATCAAGGGAGAGTCGTCCGACGCCGAGGTTTCCGCCGCCGCTCAACTTCCATTGTTTGGAATCGTTCCACGTCATTCCGGTTCGCAACGTTAAAGCGTCGGCTGGCGACCAGCCGAGTGCTGCGCCCGCCGCAAATTCGGCAATGCCGAGTTCGCCCATGCTCCTGCGCCGCACGAAAAGCCCCGCGGCGAAGATGGATCCAATCGAACGGGAGAGTCGCGCTTCGAGCTGTTGAGGCAACGTGTACGCGCGTGATTCGCGGGATTGTGTCGGTGTACTCCGGTCGATCGCTTCGGCGAATTCAACGAGATCGACAGATCGGACAACAATTGCACGATGCTGCACAAGCGCATCGACGACGACAGCGCCCGCGTCCGACAGATGCACACTCGCGCGGAGAGCGCCGTGTTCGATTTCACCGAACAGGTCGAATGCGTAACCCCTCCCCTCGACTGCACCCTCGGTGAATGTGAGATCCGTCTGTGCAGAAATCCGTTCTTCCTGTACCGTCAAAGCGGGACCATCCTGAAGTGAGTGCATCGCGCCGGATGCAAAAAACCATGGCGTGACATGTCGTACGTGTGCACCAAGTGTAATTCCGGTGGTGCCGGCGTGTAGGCGGCGCGTTACACCGATGCCGACTTCTCGTGTGCCAAGAGCGCGGACGAACAGGTTGCGCGTATCGACCGTGCTGTTGACGGTGTTGCCGGCTCGCAGAAGCAGCGCTGCGGTTTCGGGGACCTGTGCGCCCGCATAACTGCCCGCACCCGCGGACGCGCTGAAGTACCATGCACCCGCAGTGATGGTCATGGATAGCGCAGCATTCGCCCGCGACCCGAAGCGAACCTGCGAATTGCCGGGGAACAGTCCGCCGATGAGCAGGATGTCACTGGGATTAAAATCGTTGATGATGCGTGCCGCTGATGTGATGCCGAGCAGGTCGAGCGAATTCCCGCCGTAGTCACCTGCGACAGCAATGCGGAGGCTGCTGCCTTCAAGGATGTGATCGAATCGCCCTGGCGTGAACGGTTGGCCCTGCTGCGCCGCCGTCAGGTGCGGCGTCGCAAGCAGGAGCACAACCGCCAAACGCCGCATCAGTGGCCTTTGTGTGATACACGAACGCGAGTGGATGCTTTCAGTTCGAAGGAATTCGAGGGGCCGATTCGGACACGATCGGAGGTGGCGCTGATCGTGAATTCACCGCCCAGACTCACCACGCCACTGCGCAACAGATCGACGGTTTGCGGAGAGAGCGGGATGACTGCGTGACTGACCGCCCCTGACCTTACGGTACCGTCAGACGCTGTCTGGGCAGGCGCGATTCGAATCGTTTGTAGCTGCAGCCGCCCCGGCGCCGATAGCGGATCGAACCCGGCAGGATCCGTCGGAGTGGGAGCGATCGCAATCGCTGCATCGATCGCGATCGGTAACGCGTTCACGACGTAGAGTTCCAGCCACGCCGAATCCACTTCGAGTGCTTTCAGATTGCGCAGCAGATCTTCGTCGCCATCGAACTGTTCGTGCATGATGTGACGGAAATGCACCGCCCGCTTCCCAAACTCGATCAGTATCGGTGCATGAAGCACTGCGCGCGTACGCAGCGCTGCCGATCCGCTCTCGGCGCCAACCTCGTTCACCCGGACAGCAAGGTTAAGGTCCTGACCGCGAGCGATCTCGTGCAGTAGTTCATTGGCAAGCGCAGTTGCAGGGATGTCGATGGAATGCGCGGAACGTCCTGCAATCTTGCCAAGCGCATTCTGAACGGGGGTTGCGCGTTGCAATACCGTTCCGGCAGCATCGTGCAAGGTGAGTTCAACGCCGCTGTACCGCACCGGCTGCGCTCCCGTGTTCTCGATTTCGAACCGCACGACGACGTTCTGAATCCGCACGAGTTCGAGAAGCGCTGCGAATTCAGCCCCGAAATCGGAAGCCTGTACCGCGTACATCTGATCGAGCGAAGTTGCCGCGGAAACCGTGACGTCTTTCCAGCGAGTCGGATACTGGATCGATTCGGCGTTCGAGCCGAGCAGTGTTTTGAGTCTCGCATCCCCGTGGCCGAGAAAATCGACCGGGTCAAAGCGTACGACGGGGAAGGAAACCGTGAGAGCGGCGGTGCTTTCGCTTCGTTCTGCCAGCCGCTTGCGTGCGGCATCAGCGTCCGTGGGCAGATTGCAGTTGGCCAGGACGAGTACGGCGAGCAGAGTGGCTGAGGTCCGGTACATGATCGCCTCCACGAGAAGATGCACCCGTCCGAAGCCGCGCGGACGCACGGCGGTTGTCGGATCGCGTGAGCCGATCGCTGGTGGCCCGGCTGGCGTAGCGCGCAAACGCGCGCTTTAGCCCCGTGGCTGTGCGTCCCCGTCTTTCGCCGGGTTTGCTCTGAGCAGCGTTCTTTTGGTGATGAGTCGACGGCGAACTGCCGCCGGAGCGGTGAGCGGGCAGGCGGTATGCCACCCGGCATTACTCGCATGCAACTGCAACAGATCGCATTATCGAGCGGACTGAGGCACCCGGACTCACACGCGCTGGATCGATGATAGGCGTATCGATCGGGGTGGTCTGCCCATCGGGTCGCAAGGCGTATTAATGTGTGTGGTCTGCCCATCGCGGGTCGCGTGGAATGCCGAAGCGGGAACCGGCACTCCCGCACGGCGACGCAGCGTCGTAAGTTGTCAGGCGGGTTATGAGCGAAAGAGAAACGACCGGCCGAGGCTACGCGCCCGCCGGAAAAGATACAGGCGTGGTAAAGTCGAAGGGCACTGCGCGCCTGCCCATCCTCGATGGTGAAGCCCTGCCGCTGGGAACGCGCAAGCCGAACTGGCTGAAAGTCCGTTCTCCCGGCGGCCCGAATTACCTCCGGCTCAAGCAACTGATGCGCGGCAAGAAGCTGCACTCGGTTTGCGAAGAAGCCGGCTGCCCGAATATCGGCGAGTGCTGGGAAGCCGGAACCGCGACCTTCCTGATCCTGGGTGACGTATGTACACGCGCGTGCAAATACTGCGCGATCGCGCACGGCATGCCGAGCGAACTCGACTGGGATGAGCCGCGAAGAGTGGCCGAAGCGGTCGGCGACCTCGAACTCGAGCACGTCGTCATCACGAGCGTCAATCGCGACGAACTGGCCGACGGCGGCGCTGCAATCTTTGCGGAAACCATTCGCCTCTGCCGCGAGACACGCCCCGGCATGTCGATCGAAGTGCTGATCCCCGACTTCAAGGGCGACGAAGACGCGCTTCGCCTGGTCGTTGAAGCCCGGCCGGACATCCTGAACCACAACCTCGAGACGGTCGAACGGCTGCACCCCTGGGCACGCCCCGGCGGACGCTACTGGCGCAGCATCTCGTTCCTCGGCGCCGCCAAGCGCATGGATCCGAGCATGCTCACCAAGTCAGGCATCATCGTCGGCATGGGCGAGACCCAGGAGGAGATCCGCCAGGCAATGGTCGATCTGCGCAAGGCCGCCGTCGACATCCTGACCATCGGCCAGTACCTCCGCCCGACGGTGCACCACGCACCGGTCGCGCGCTTCGTGACGCCGCAGGAATTCGCCGAATGGAAGCGCATCGGTGAGCAGGAACTCGGGTTCAGCCACGTCGAGTCGGGGCCACTGGTGCGTTCGAGCTACCATGCGGAAAAGCAGGCGCGGACGGTCCAGGCGCAGGGGGCGGGCGAATTGGTGGACATTCTCGAAGCCGATGTCCCCGCACCCGCGGAAGTTGTCTCGCCGGCCCAGCCGGGCCTGATCCAGTTGGGCGGGCGCCGGTAGGACTAAATCGCACAGTCGCGGGCCCTCAGCAAATGGCTGTGCGATGGGCCTGCCGCGAATCGCACAGTCGCGAGCCCTCAGCCAACGGTTGTGCGATTGGACTGCCGCGAATCGCACAGTCGCGGGCCTTCAGCGAACGGTTGTGCGATGGGCCTGCCGCGAATCGCACAAACGCGCACTTTCAGCAACCGCGTGTGCACTTGTTCCGCTCAGATCGGATCAACTGCACATGTGTGAAGCCTTGCGCCGAATGCGCGTGCAGTTGATCCGTTCCTGTGCGCACAACTGCACGCACGTGCAAAAATCCTCTGCGATTGTGCGCTTCGCGTCACCAATTGGGGCAGGGCCCGCCGCGACCCGCGCCGATGTGCGGTCTCCGCCAGCAACCGCGGCCCGGCTCACCCGTCGCGGTCGCCCATTGAAACTGGTTCAGCGCACCATCGCCTGATAGTGCAATTCGAACGATGCGTTCTGCCCGTTCATCGCGCCGGCGAACTGGATGCGCCAGTGCGTGATGTTCCCGTCGTAACCGGCGGGCGCTCCACCCCCGCCTGAGACCGGCGCGTAGCTCCAGCTCAGACCGCCATCTGCCGAATACTCCACCGCCCCCATGCTCAACCCGGTCGGCGTTCCACCATCGTCATAGTTCACCGCCTGTCCCGGGCCGAACGTGTCGAGTCGAAACATCAGGTGCGGGTCGATCGCCGTCTGTACCACGACGTTCGACGCCTCCCCATCCGCAGTATTGGTGACGTCGACCGTGTAGGGTACAACCCCACCGGGCAAAGGCGTCGGCACGTGGGCGAACTTCGTGATCGTCAGAATCGGCGAGGGCTCCACATCTATCGAGACCGCATCCGCATTGTTGGTATCGTCCGTATCGGTCCCAACGAATGAGCCAAGGGTACCGGTACTGGTCGCTGTGCCCGCCGAAGCGATGATCGTTCCGCCTACCACGACCTGCAGCACGTACTCCTCTTCCTCATCGACGTACGCAATCTGCCACTGGTCGGGAATGCCGTCGGAATTCGTATCGACGAAGGCAGAACCGGCGGGAGCGGTGTGCGAGACGTACCGCAGCGGCGCCGGGAGCGCGATGTCGATGTTCACCGAGCTGAACGGATCGTAGTAGATGTTCCTGAGGGTGTAGCTGATCGTGGTCGTACTGAACGCGTTGAGGACGGTCGCCCCGGTAGCCATGGTCAGCCGCAGATCGGGCGGGAACAACTGCCCGCTGCCGCCGCCCGGCCCGAACATGTTGTCGCGGACCTGCGATGGCAGGTTGAAACCGACCGACGAGGAGATGTGGAAACGGACGTTTTTCGGGCCATCCGAATCCAGGTCCGGCCACGGCAGCCTCGCCTCCATCCTCAACCCGTCTGTCGTACCTCCGACCACCTTGTCGTAAATCTGCGTGCAACCGCCGGATCTACCCGGCATCGAATGCCCATCGCCGAGCATCGGGTCTCCGGCAGGGTCGATTGCAACGTAGCCGCAAATGTACGCGTTCGTCTGTCGGTTGCTGCCCTGCCACTCGACCGCAAAGAAGTGCTCGTTGCTCTGCATCTTCTCGTCGACGTTCTCATCCAGGTAGAAGAGCCAGGTCGTGGTGTTGTTAACCGAGGCGTACCGTTCGACAAAGAAGTACAGATAGTTCGCATCCCACGTGTAGGCGTAGGTGCGCAGGTCGCGCCCCGTGCTCTGGATAATACCGTCGAGGTCGCAGGTCGGGAGGACGGCTCCTTCGCAATCCGTCGAAAACTGGCCCGAATTGGTCAGGATGTTCGGGGCCGCGGTCCAGTCATTCGTGTTGCCGTCGACCGTGATGGTGCGGCTGATGTTCTGCCCGGCAGCGGACAGGGGCAGGAGGGCTCCTGCAAGGAGGATCAGGGCCAGTCGTCGGCCGAACTGCATGCTTCGTCGCATGACTGAAAACTAGACAAATCCGGGGAAGGTTCAATACGCATGCATTAAGGAATCTTAAGAAACGAGGATGAGGAGCGGATTCCAAGCGCCATGTTCGGCAGCGCATTCGGTGGCATGCAACGGCAAGGTGACGGCAGTCGCTTGCAGGCGAGAGGCGGGGGGCGGGGGGCGCGGGGAGCGGCCTGGCCCGCCTGGCGATGTTTGCCGCGCAGATGCGTGAGGCGCGGGAGGCCGCGTGATGCCGGCGCGCGGGGCTGCATGGCATTCGCCGCGGGCATGCGGGGTGGCGGAGCATCGGGGGACCGGGTGGGCAGCCGATCGGCAGTTTGCATACGGGT